>SWCD01021559.1_pt1 | contig 39765 bp, 39 predicted proteins | sample 4693011 | NCBI WGS metagenome assembly SWCD01 (sample SAMN10267278, study PRJNA491770) | bioreactor metagenome | isolation source: DHS bioreactor inoculated with marine | place: Japan: Omine Ridge, Nankai Trough
CGTTATCAGACCCCCAGAATTGAGTGTACTCAGTTATTTCAGACGAAGCAGGACCACCCTCATATCGGGGTTTATTTTCTTCTTGAAGTAAATCTAAACCGAGGATCAATTGGGCAACTTTTTCCCCTAAAATTATTTTCCAATGGTCCAATATATAATTTATTTGACCGTTGATCGAATTTGGGGAATTTTTTTCTGGAGAAGCTAAAAATTGAAAAAGATCTAAATTAGATTTACCAAATTTTGGTTGAAAAGAGAAAAATATTTTAAGTTTTTCTATGATATGAATATAGCTCGTTTCATTTCTTAGTCGACTATCCTCAAAAATTTCATTATATTGGGCAAAGGCAGAATTGTTATTTTCCAACCATAACAGCATCATCTCTTCAAGAAGAATGTAATTATTCCTAATTCCATTACTGCTCCCAGCTATGTATTCTTCCCAATTGATATTATTCAAAAAGAGTTCAAGTGGAGGGAATTCTTGGGCAAATTCTTTGATCGTGGCGTCAAGTTGTTTTTTCCCAACCTCAATTTCTAGATATTTGTATGCTTTTTCCATAATTGATCGATCGATCTCTTTTCTAAATTGTGCGATCAACATATGCATTATTTCGTCGTTGAGGCCAATGGCATTGATATCGCCAGCTTTGACTGCTTGCTCTGGGAAATTTTCTAAGTCTTTTTGTGAATTAATCTTTTCGGCTAATTCTTTTGCAGAATAAATATCTTTAATTAAGAGATTTCCATTAATTGTATAAATAGAGTGATCAAATTGATATTTGATCCTTAATTCACTTGAAATATGAAACTCAAATTTTCCAGGTATTGGATAGTCTGAGAATTCAATATATTTAATTCTATCCATTTAAAATTCCGATTCCTATTTTGCTTGATAATCTTCTTCTATTCTACACAATAAGTGTAAAGCTATCTAAATTTCTTTCGATATATCGCTCATTTTCTTGGTTTTAAAGCAATTTATGCTAAACTAATTTGCTGAAAGAAATGGAGGAATTTTCTAGATTTTTGGGTTTAGAGATTTACAATTAATCATAGGTTGTGTATTTTAAGTAGGAGAGAGTTAAATGGGATATACCTCAATAATTCATGCGGAAGAACTTATGAAAAATATTGATGACCCTAATTGGATCATTATAGATTGCAGCTTTAGCCTTGCTGAACCAGAATTGGGGAGAAATAATTATTTAGAAAATCATATTCCGGGGGCTTTTTATGCCCATCTTGATGAGGATCTTTCAGGGTCCATAATTCCCAATAAGACCAGCCGCCACCCTTTACCCCCCATTGAGAAACTTATTAAGACTTTATCTAACTGGGGAATTGATGGGAAAAGCCAGGTGATCGTCTATGATGATGCGGGGGGAATGGTCTCGGGGAGATTATGGTGGATGATCCAATGGTTGGGACATGAAAATGTTGCATTATTAAATGGGGGCATTCAATATTGGGAGAAAAATAATTTCCCAACAAATAATAAAATTCCAAGTTTTTCTCCTAAAGAATTCACAGCAAATATCCAAAATGACAGCTTGATCGAAGTGGATGATATTGATGAATTAAGAGTATCTCCAAATCACCTCTTGGTAGATTCACGGGCTCCAGATAGATATTCTGGTAAGGAAGAAAATTTAGATCATACCGCTGGACATATACCGGGGGCAAAAAACTTGCCTTATCAGGATAATTTAACGGAAGATGGATTGTTTCTTGAAAAAGATCTATTGGCAAAGAGATTTTATAAAATCCATAAGAATCTCGATATTGAAAATATTGTATATTATTGTGGTTCTGGGGTAAGCGCAAATCATAATTTAATAGCTATTAAATATGCTGGATTGGGAAATGCCAAACTATATGCGGGTTCGTGGAGTGAGTGGATCAACGATCCAAATAGACCCATTGCAAGGATTAAATAAGGTCAAAATGATTCATTCGATTTGGCAACAATATTATAAAATCAGAAAAAAAATAAATGAAACAATTAGGAAAATTTATTATGAGTGATATTAGACCCCTCCCCAATCAAAAGAAAATTGCTTTAGTGGCCCATGATGGGCGAAAAAAAGATTTGCTCGATTGGGTAAAATTTAATAAAACGACATTATCGAATCACTTTTTATTCGGCACAGGGACTACCGGAAAAATGGTCTCTGATGAAACAGGATTGCCTGTGAAAAGCTTAATGAGCGGACCCTTAGGTGGAGACCAGCAGATCGGGGCAATGATCGCAGAAACAGAATTGGATATGTTGGTGTTTTTTTGGGATCCACTTGAACAACAGCCTCATGACCCAGATGTAAAGGCTTTATTACGGATTGCTGTTTTGTATAATATTCCTACAGCATCAAATCGAGCCACAGCCGATTTTTTAATCAGTTCACATTTAATTAATGAAGAATATGACCGAATCCTGCCAAATTATAAAAAGAGATTGCGAAGAATAATTGATGAGGAGGATGAATGAAAAACTCAATCACCGATATTCCAGGGATAAAAGTAGGGCATGCGCAAAATGAAGAAGCCGTTACTGGCTGCACAGTAATATTGACTGAAGCAGGAGCTGTCGCGGGTGTCGATCAACGAGGCGGAGGTCCCGGTACTCGAGAAACGGATCTGCTCAAACCTGAAAATTCGGTTTCTAAAGTACATGCGATCGTGTTATCTGGAGGGTCCGCATTCGGGTTGGATTCTGCATCTGGAGTGGTGCGCTATTTAGAAGCAAAGGGAATTGGTTATGATGTGGGCGTTGCTAAGGTACCCATTGTCCCAGCAGCAATATTATTTGATCTCAATATAGGCAGTGCGACGGTTCGACCAGATGCAGAAATGGGTTACCAAGCCAGTCTCAATGCGAGTGACTCCCCTCCCCTGCAAGGCAGCGTGGGTGCAGGAATGGGTGCCACTGTGGGGAAATTATTAGGGATGGGACAATCAGTAAAAGGCGGTATTGGCTCGGCGAGTATTGATATTGGGAATGGGATCAAGGTTGGTGCCCTTATAGCGGTAAATGCATTGGGGGATGTAATAGATCCAGAAAATGGAAACATCATTGCTGGCGCAAGAACCTTAAAGAAAGGACCGATAAAAATAGGGGAAGATGATCTGTTTGCAAATTCCTTGGTCGTGCTTCGATCTCGAATCATTCAAGGGATGATGAGCTTTGCGGCACGTCAGAACACCGTGATTGGCGTTGTCGCAACCAATGCAATATTAAGCAAAGCCCAAGCAACTAAGGTGGCCCAAATGGCACAAAATGGCGTGGTGCGCTCCATTCGCCCGGCAAACACTCTTCATGATGGAGATACCATTTTTTGTTTATCCACTGGAAAGAAAAAAGCTGATGTAAATATAGTGGGGGCATTTGCAGCCCAAGCCGTTGCACAAGCTATATTGAATGGCGTGAAGGAAGCAAAGGGTGCAGGTGGCATTCCATCAGTCGATGAACTGAAGTAATTTTATTTAGGGGGATCCAAAATTAGCGGTGACATAAGTCCCATATAAGCTTTCATCTGAATAGGCATACCCAATCCCAATATTCGTAAAATTCGGGTTCAAAATATTGTTTTTATGCGCTTGGCTATTCATCCACCATGCAACAGAATATGCAGGAGTTGAATATCCTGCAATAATATTTTCTCCCGCCCAAGAATATGAATACCCATGAGCAAGTATGCGGTCAAACGCCGATCCTGAAGTTGGGCTAGTATGTGAAAAAAACCCATTGCAGGCCATATCTTGACTATGAGATCGAGCTGCAGATGTTAAACTGCTATGGATGGTCAGGGGAGCAACCCCTGCATTGGCCCGTTCTTGATTGATCAAATTGACCACCTCATTTTCAAATGTAGGATTCACAACAGGTGAACAATTTTGTGGAATCGGGGTTTTTGTTTCGGTATGCACAAGGGTTTTTGTGGACGTGGGCGTTTTACTTGGCATTTGGGTTTGAGTAGCAGTTTTTGTAGGCGAAACAACTTTGGTATTTGTGGGAATACTTTTGGGGGTAGACGTTTGTGTGGCAGTTTTTACCATCTCTTTTGTACTCGTGAGGCTTGGTTGAGGGAGACTTGTTTTTGTAAGAGTAGAGGTTGGCGTTGGTGTCCTGGAAAGAGGAATGCCCACAGTTGTGGAAACTGTTGGAGATTGAGTAATTATTGGGGTTAGAGTCAAAGTAGGAGATTGTCCCATGGTGGAAGTTATTATGGGTGTCTCGCTCGGTGTTTGAAGATCCTGATATTCTGTAGCTGTGAATAAACCAATTCCTGCCTCACTATTTTGGGAATCTAATTGTTCCTTTCCTTCACCATTATTTAAATTAGCGTTTGTTCCCAACGACAGATCTAAGGACTCTCCTGCTTTTATCCTTAGAGGGTCAATATTTAATGGCATATTACACCCTAATAAAAATAAACCTATTGACAATAAAAATAAAGGACGTCCCTTCATTTATCAAACTCCTAATATTAATTTGTCATCCTATTATTTAATCATAACGAAGAATTCCGTTTTGGACTTTCCAAAGTTGTAAGGTAAATACCGATCATTACCGAATCTTCAATCCAATTTAGGCTATAATTTGCAATATTTTAAGCTTGGTTATCTAGTCATAATACATATGTTCTATTAGACTTGATCCATGGCAAATAATAAATCCCCCCTGCCCCCGATAAAAATCTCTAATAAAACTGCGCGTCGTTTCATGTTGGCGCATCAAAATCTTTGGCCTCCAAGAAAGTTGATCGGAAAGAAAGGGATAGTGGAATTATTAGACAGACTGGGATGTATTCAATTTGATACGATCAATGCCGTTGGACGCAATGCAGATCTCGTCCTCCAATCCCGAATCAAGAATTATTCTCCAGAAATGTTAAATGAGCTGCTTTATAAAGACCGAACTTTGATCGATGGATGGGATAAAATGGCTTCTATTTACCAAAGTTCTGACTGGCCCTATTTCAAACGTAGACGAACCCACAGCAAAAAGTATCATCATATGCGCTCAGAGGATACCTTGAGCGTATTACCAGAGATAATGAGAGAGATTAAGAAAAAAGGACCGATGTCTTCGATTGAATTTGAAGATGATCGGAGGGCGGACTGGTATTGGTCAGAAACCAGATTGGTGCGGGCAGCATTGGAAGTCCTATATTCCCGAGGAACCCTTGGGATTCATCATCGGGTTAATACCCGGCGGATCTTTGACAGAATTGAAAATTTATTACCTGAAAAATTATTGAAATCCTCCGACCCTAACAAAACTGAATCTGCTTATAAGAAATGGCATTTACTTCGTCGTCTGGGGAGCATGGGCTTAGCCTCTGCAAAAAGCGGAGAATATTGGCTAGGAATGACTAATTTTCGTAAGGTCGGCGACAGAAGGGAAATGTTGAAAAAGTTGATCCAATCTGGAGACGTCCTCCAAGTACAGGTAGAAGGATTGGAAGAAACGCTCTATATGCGTTCCTCTGATCAACCTTTATTAGACAAAATAGGTCGATCGAGGAAAACGCCCTCTCAAGCCGCCTTTATTGCTCCACTGGATAATTTAATTTGGAACAGAAAACTAATTCATAAACTATTTAACTATTATTATGTTTGGGAAGTATATAAGCCAAAAGCCCAGAGATTGTATGGCTATTATGTTCTGCCAGTTTTATATCAGGACAAATTTATTGCTAGAATGGATTCTAAAATGGATCGAAAAACCAACACGCTCCATATTTTAAATTGGTGGTGGGAAGAGAGTGTTAACCTAGATGAGGAAATGAAATCAGCTTTGATCTCATGTTTTAAGCAATTCTATAAATTTACAAATGCAATTGAAATAAAATCTTATCCAGAAATCCAAATGGATAAATCATTAGAGTGGATTCCCACTCCTTGATGTGAAGAACAATCAAGGTTAATGACCACGTTATTTTATGATCGTGCATTTTGCCATCAGTCTAATAATTCAAATTCCAAGAAATCCTTTACTTGTCTCATTGTCATCCTATTTATGGTTCGATTTCCATCTGTAAAATCTATTTCGAATAAACTATCCATTACTTGATACCCTTCTAAATTTTCTAAGATAGCATATACATTTTCACTGGTTAGTATTTCGCCCCCCCCTTCCGTTATTGCCTGCTCAATTACATAAATTAACAACTCCAATACTCCTTGAGCAATAAGGCGGTGTTGGCTTTTATCGGCAATGGTGCGGTTCGAGTTTTCCAAATTATCCTTGAGAAGATGGATGGCGGTATTATTCTCATCTGAATACCAAGAAAATGGAGATGGCGCATAAAACCCATCTAAGTACGAGTTGTATTCAAGATAACTATAGGAAGAAATATCTAATGTCGGTGAAGGCCCCCCAACCACAAAAAAGTCTCTGAGAACTAAACGATTTAGATTATTGAGGATCAATGCCGGACCATGCAAATAGGTGTTGGTATAGATCACATTTGCCCCTGCATACCAAGCCCCGACAACCTTGTTTGAGATATTCTCAACTGAGGAAGGCATATAATATTCCTCCGCGACCAATTCGATTTTCAAGGATTCCAATAACTCTCGATTCTCATCGGTTAAGGCTGATTGACCAAAGGCATCGTCCCATGCAAAATAGGCCATTCGAATTCCTGTATCCAATGTTACAGGATTAATCTCTCCCCAATTATCTACCAAAAACTCAAGGAAAAAACTCAACTGGAGATCATAGGGTACATAAAAATTGAAGAGGTACTCTTCTTCTTGGAATTCGGGTTTTACGGGTTTAATTCCTAAATTAATGACTGGAATTTTATTTTCCCTCGCAATGGAGATTATTGCCTCAGCATGCTCAGTTTGATAGACGATAATCAATATTGGATTTTTATCGATTTCAAGGATATTTTCAAAAGCTGAAATAGTTTCCTCAACATCCCCCCCATTTTCATAATATTCCAAGATTAACTCAAGTCCCATGACACCATTATCAATATTGATGATTTTTGCCCAATCTTCCAATCCACGGATTGCTGGTGCATTGTAGGGGGCAAAACGGCTCGTAAGGTCGCCGATATGATATATCGTAATGGGTTCATCAATTAAATCGTCAGGGTTTCCAACTTCAGATGTTGATTGTGGAACTACAGTATTTATTATTCCATTTTTTTCTGGCGTTCCCAGAATATCTGGCGTATTAACCAATTCAGTAACAACTACTTGACCTGAGCCTTGGGAACAGGAGGTCAATAACCAAATAAAAATAAGTATAAAAGAAGAAAATCTGAAGAATTTTTTATTCATCATTGAATTATACAAGAGAACGAAAAAATGAATTTAATTTTATCCTTCAAAGCAACTTTACAAACCTTTAAGCTCAAGGTATGATGGCTGAACCCAAGGTCGATCGGGTGATCGCGGCAAGTCTAGAACTTGTCGAGGAAAGTCCGCACTCCAAAGAGCAATGTGCCGGGTAACCCCCGGGACGGGGATAACCTGTCAGATCGGGCCACAGAAATATACCGCCTAAGCAAATGCTTGCATTTGACGGTAAGGATGAAATGGTGGTGTAAGAGACCACCGGCATAGGCAGCAATGTCTATGGCCAGGCAACCCTCACATGGAGCAAGGCCAAGCAGGAACAAGAAGTTGCTCGCTTCAATTGAGTTCTGGGTAGGCTGCACGAGGTATGAGGAGACTTGTATCCCAGAAAGATGATCACACAGGTAAAGCTATGGTTGGGAAGAAGTCCTTATGGATGTAAACGAACTGTAATTACTGGACAGAATGCGGCTTATAGATCGACCTGGGTATTTTTTCCTCTATTTTCTTCCTAATTAAATGAAAAATTCCAAAAAATTAGGGGATTTTTGATTGATACAATCGGGTCTACTCTTCTAATTGAATTACTTCTTTTGGAAATGAAACCAGAATTCCACTCCCCTTACCAATTTCTGATTGAATGGTGAGATTCCCATTAAGTAGCCCAACCCTATCCTGGATACTTGATAATCCACTGGAATTTTTTGAGTCTATATTAGAATCCAGGTCAAAACCAGTGCCATTATCCGCAATTTCCAAGTTGATTCCCAAATCATCCTTCCATAATTTCACCAGCACCTGATCCACCTTTGCATGCTTGGCGACATTGGTTAATGCCTCTTGGACAATGCGATAGATTGCTGTTTCCACTCGTGAATTAAATCTTTCTTCACCGATACCAGAGTCAAAAACTACCTGAATATTTGTTTGTTTTCGATATCGTTCAAAATGCCAACGAATGGTGGGTATTAATCCGAGATCATCCAGCATGGCAGGTCTTAAGTTTAGAGACATTTCCCTGACAAGGGCTAAAACTTCTCGGGACAAATTATTTGCTTCAATTAAATGGGGATTCGTTGAATTATCAGCATCTCTCATGGCTAAATCTAAAGACAACCTTATTCCGGTAAGGCTTTGACCAATTTCATCATGCAATTCAAAGGCTATGTTGCGACGCTCGGTTTCCTGAACATCAAATAATCGTTTTGACATATTTTGAAGCCTTTGATGACTCCCAGCCAATGCTTTGATCAATTGCTCATTTTCAATTTCAGATCGTTTATTCTGAGTCACGTCAATGATCACCCCCACAACAGATTCAAGCTTTCCATCAACAGTTAAACATGAAGATAATCTTATTTCCCAAATTACCCCACTAAAAACCAGATTTGAAATGAAAGACTCCCCTTTCAATGCGCGGTCTAACATTTTTAGAGCAACAGGGTCAGATTCGAATAACTCATAAACGGATGCCCCAATGGGTTCCTCCCAATGATCAAAAAAGTTTAATCCCTTTCCCTCTAAATATGTTATTTTTCCTTCTGCATCCAATATAAAAAAAATAAGTGGTGCATTTTCCAATAGTTTTTGTAAATCAATATTTGATTTCATATATCTTCGCTTGGTATGCAAAATAATAGTGAAATGACAATTTATATGACTAGGTTTGCTTCAACAAATTATACACCCTTCATTTATCCTATTCTTTTTGATATAAATGAATAAAGTTTTATTACTTGACCAGAAATTTTTAAAATAGGCAGAGATGAGTATACGTAAATTAGTTAAGATTATTATATTTCTTTCAATTTTTGCCATGGCTATGCGGGTTTCGTTTGACACAGATACCTGGTGGCATATAAAAACCGGCGAATATATTCTAGAAAATTTGGAAATCCCCCAAACTGACATATTCTCTCTCACCCGTTTTGGTGAAAGTTGGCGCGGTGCAAGTACGGGTTGGGTGATGCAAACAAGTTTATTTTTAATTTATTCAAATTTTGGCTATGCTGGCATAAATATATTCACTGCACTTATGATCACTTTTGCATTTTTTATACTCTATAAAACCATGTCAGGAGGAGTGTTTTTAAAAGGTTTTATACTAATTTTTGCCGTCGTGGTCTCCAGCACTTTTTGGGCAGCTCGACCGTATTTAATGACTTTCGTTTTATCCGCGTTAACCATTCTTATATTGGAAGATTTCCGCTGGGGACGAAAGGATCGCCTTTGGATTTTACCTGTAATAATGGTCCTTTGGGTAAACAGCCATGGTGGATTTGTATATGGAATGATCCTTTGGGGTTTATATGGAATTGCTGAGGGAATCCATTGGATCGGACGGGCAAAAGCCATCAAAAATATATTTTCAAAAGAATGGCTCCTTAACGGCATAAAGGGGAAGGTTGGAAAATTATTGTTAATCGGGATGTTGATGATAATAGCAATTTCCATCAACCCTGCTGGCCCTAAGATGCTGCTCTATCCATTTGAAACAGTTTCGATCACCGCCTTACAAGATTATATTCAAGAATGGCAGTCTCCAAATTTCCACTCTATATATGCCCAGCCCTTTGCCTGGATGATCATCTCATTACTGGGGATTATTGGGATCTCAAAAGAAAAACTTGTTTTATCTGATTTCATCCTCTTGGGAACTTTTACATATATGGGATTACTTGCAGGAAGGAATATTGCACATTTTGCCTTGATTTCGGTGCCCATTTTTTCAAGGCATGCGGCACCCCTCACCGAAAAATTGGGGAATAAAATAAATTTTCATGGATTATCTAATGCAACACCTAAAAAACTATTTGGGGTGTTTAATCTATTTATTCTTTTAATTGTTTCCAGTCTTGTGATCCTAAAAATGGCGGTCGTTTTGCCCTCAAAGGTTAATCAAGCACATATTGAGGAATTCCTACCAATCAACGCGATAAATTATTTAAAGGGAAATCCTCTTCAGGGAAAAATGTTGAATACATATAATTGGGGAGGATATCAAATTTGGGAGTTGCCAGACTATCCTGTCTTTGTGGATGCCCGAACAGATTTATATGGGGATGAAATTTTACATGAATGGATAAGTATCGTGAGAGCTGATCAAGGTTGGGAAGAAAAAATTGAGAAGTGGGAGATTGATATTGTATTTATCGAATCTGACATGTATCTAGCAAGAGAATTAGATACAGAAATATGGGATATTGTTTATCAAGATGACCAGGCAGTGATATTCACTAGAAACCAATGAAAAATAAAATATCACTAAAAAAACCAAATTTTAGGAAAAGAGCGGGACAAGATTTTTTTCTTATTTTCCTTGGCACTTTAATCCAAGCCGTCTCTTTAAACGTATTTCTAATTCCTTCAAAATTAGCTGGTGGGGGTGTGAGCGGTATTGCCCAAATTATCAATCATTATACGGGATGGTCGATCGGTTTGATGGTTCTGCTCGGAAACATCCCGCTCTTTGTTCTTGGATGGAAATATTTAGGTGGCTCCCGTTTTGCATATCGCACGGTTTTTGCTGTGGTCAGTTATTCCATTGCAGTAGAGGTATTAGCCCAATTTTGGCATCCAGTGGGGCTGACCGATGACTTATTATTAAATGCTCTCTATGGGGCTGGCATTAGTGGGATCGGCTACGCCTTGGTCTATCGAGGTCAAGGGACCAGCGGGGGAACAGACATATTGGCAAGGATTCTTGTTCATAAAAAAGCGCTCCCCCTTTCCCAAACTTATCTTCTCACCGATGCATTGACAATGATCCTGGCAGGAATTGCCTTTAATTGGGAGCGTGCACTCTATTCGATCATGATGTTGTATATTAGCGGCATTGTAGCAGAGACAGTCACCCAAGGCTCACGGGTAGTGAGGACTGCAATGATCGTCACTGAGAAAGCAAATGAAATCGCAGAAAGAATTATGGAAAATCTGGGGAGGGGTGTCACCGAATTAGCAGGAAAGGGCATGTATTCTGGACAGGATCGATCCGTTCTCTATTGTGTAATTAGCAGAGCAGAAGTAGAACGTTTAAAAGCTTTGGTTTCAGAATTAGACCCCGATGCATTTATCGTGATTGGACATGCCTATGAAGCTTTAGGGGAAGGTTTTCAAGAAATTAAAGCTTAGTCATCTATCAAACTTCCATAAATTTAACGATTCTAAGAATATTTAAAAATAAAGCCTAATGTGAGCAGTATTTGGGCAAGATGATAGGAAATATGTATTTTAAGTTTTGCATTTGGGATCTGTTCAATAAATCTATTCCACCCTAAAGCTAGATCAGAAATCAAAAATAATAGCGCACCCATTGAAAACATGTAGGAAACTAAAGCTTGATTTCCTGATTTATAAAAATGGCTCAATGCTGCCAAAACAAAAATTGCAGAATTAATGCTATATAAAAATATGGGAACAAATAATTTCTGAATGTTTGCTCTAATTAACTCCTTCCGCATTCGAGGAATCAACTGTGCAACAACCATTAAGAGGGTTACCGTTAAAACCATTATGGGGAAAAATTGATTTGGCTTAATTGGGAACAACCGTAAAGCAAAAATATAAGAGACTTGGGCAAAAAAGAATGAGATTAACCCAAACAAAAAACGATCCTTAGCTAACATCAATAAAATGTCCCCTAAAAGGGAGAGAATTAAACCTATAATGAAAAATTGGACATATATTTTTAATGGCGAAAGATAATAGAATGAAGCTCCTATCAAAATAAGGATGATCGCGGGTTTAGCAAAATAAATTATTTTTCGATTGTTTTTATTGACTGCATACCAATCTAGGAATACTGTGGTGAGCAATAAAACCAAAAAAACGATCCACATTCTATTTCCCCTTCCTATGGAAGCCAAATAATTTTAAAGTATTATCATCATTCCGCCAATTTTTTCTCACCTTAACTCGCATGCGAATAAACACCTTCCTGCCGCTCATCTTCTCAATTTCTTCTCTGGCATGGGTGCTAATTTTCTTTATCATATCCCCACCCTTTCCGATCACGATTCCCTTTTGAGATTCGCGTTCAACAAAAATCGTCGCTTCGATATAAGCACCCTCATCCCCTCGTTCTGTATATTCGTCAATGCGCACTGCAATGCCATGAGGTACTTCGTCTTTCAAAGCCATTAACCCTGCTTCTCGAATTAAATCTGCAGCAATATCTCTTTCATAAAAATCAGTGATTTGATCTACATCATAATAGGGAGGGTTTTCAGGCAAATGCTGAATAGTCATTTTAAGTAATTCTTCAAAGGCAATTTCATTAACAGCAGAAATTGTAATGACTTCTGCCCCTGATACCAGTGCATGATATTGTTCTACCCTTTTTTCGAAGGATTGATCATCAATTAGGTCTCTTTTATTCAACACTAAAATAATTGGTATTTTACCAATCAATTTTGATATGCTTTCAGCGATCAATTTATCTTCTTGATGAGGACTTACTGAGAGATCTACCAAAAAAAGGATCACATCACTACTTGATAATGCTTCCAGGGCTTCCTCGTTCATATACCCACCTAGTTTATGTTTTGCAAGGTGGATTCCAGGAGTATCAGTAAAAATTATTTGGGAATCTTCAGAAGATAAAATTGCTAATTGTCGCTTGCGTGTGGTTTGAGGTCTAGGAGAAACTGCCGCAATCTTTTGGCCTAATAATGCATTTACCAAGGTAGATTTCCCAACATTTGGTCTACCGATCACAGCCACAAATCCTGCTTTATATTCATTATTTTCAGTCATTCTTTGATTGTAACAAAAAACAACAGATATTCAATTTATCTATTATTTGCATTTACTGGAATCTATTCAATTTTCTGCTATAATTGCCAAGTTAGCCCGTTGGTCCATTCATCCCCTCTCAAAATGTCTGGACAAAAGTTCGAGAATACAGTAGAATGACCCGCTGTAATTTTTATTTAAGAAGTAGAAAAACAAGTTTGGAGGCAATACCTTGGCTAATAAAAAATCTGCGATAAAACGCATTCGCCAAAATGAAAAACGAAAAATTCGAAACCGTGTTTATCGCGGTGGTGCTCGGACTTTTATTAAAAAAGCTCGAATGGCTATCGAATCTGGTAATGTAGAAGAAGCTCGTCTGGCAACAGATAGTGCGGTTAGCGCTCTCGACAAAGCTGCTGAGAAAGGAATATTGCATCGAAATAATGCATCTCGCCGCAAAGGTCGATTGATGAAACAATTTGCGGCTCTTGAAAAAGAGAAAGCATAAAACCATTACGCTAAATTTGCCAGCGGGAGCTATAATAGCTCCCGCTTTTTTTATGGTATAGTGAAAAACAAATTGAAGGGCGAGCCATGTTTATCAAAGAGCAAGACACTATAGAAAAAGAAATTCGAAAATTCCTCCAAATTAACCAGATCCCAGATATAGAGAAATTTAAATGGACTGCCATCCCTTTTTCCGGTGAATGGGGAATATCCACTTCGTTTTTTGAGATAGCTGCCCTTGAGGCAAGGAGCGGCAAGAAGGTTATTGTCCCGGTAAGAGCCCAGGAAATCGCCAAACAAGCAGCCGACTATTTAGGAGAACCAGTGGGAATCTCAAGAATTGAAGCTGTAAAAGGATATCTTAATCTATTTTTCAAAACCGATGAATTTAGCCGCAGGGTGATTGATACGGTCATTGATCTAGGGAAAAATTATGGTCGGGGAGAATCGAAAAATCAAAAACTGATGATTGAGTTTTCTCAACCAAATACCCACAAAGCAATGCATGTGGGGCATTTACGAAGCATGATGTTGGGAGATGCACTCGCACATATTCTTGAATTTGCTGGTTATGAGGTCATCCGTTCAAATTACTTTGGAGATTACGGTCGGAATGTGATTCAATGGATTTGGAATTATAAAAAATATCATAATAATGAAGAACCCCCTACTACTGATGTCACTCGCTGGATGGGAGATCTTTATTCGGAATCAAATATAAACCTAGCAAAAGATCCAAATGGGGAGAAAGAGATCGTAGAGATGTTTTCCAAATGGGAAGAACGAGACCCTGATATCTATGGACTTTGGGAGAAAACCAGGAAATGGTCCCTGGATGGTTTCAAAGAGATCTATGATCTAATGGGCATAAAATTTGACCAACTCTATTTTGAAAGTGATATGGAAATCCCGGCCAAAGAAATGGTTGAAAAAGTAATTGAAATGGGTATTGCAACAGATGAAAGATCAGAGGGGAATACGGTTGCGATAAAACTCGATGAATTACTAAAATTAGAAAAGGATACCTACCATGTGCTTGTGCTAATGCGCTCAGATGGCACGGCTCTATATGGTGCCTGGGATCTGGCTCTCGCACAGAAAAAATTTGATGATTATGATCTCGATAAATCAATATATGTTGTAGATGTGAGACAATCCTTGCATTTTAAACAGATATTCAAGACCCTTGAACTTGCGGGATGGGATAAAACAGACAAGGTTTTTCATTTACCTTATGAAATCGTGAATTTACCCGGAAATGTAACTGTGAGCTCTCGCGAAGGCACAATGGTCCTCCTTGAAGATCTTATCCGCGAGGCCAATCAACGTGCGCTTGAGGAAACTTTAGAACATAATCCAGGTTTGCCCTCAGATGTTCAAAAGGAAACCGCCAGAAAAATTGCTATTGGGGCGATAAAATATCCTCTTTTGGCCCGCGATAATACAAAGATCGCCACCTTCGATTGGGAATTGGCCTTAGATTTTAATGGACATGCTGCCCCTTATATACAATACGCATATGTCCGTGCAAATAGTTTATTAAAGAAGATGGGATCAAATTTACCAGATAGCCATTTACCCAACTATCCTTTGGAAGAAAAAGAAATAAAATTGATTGAAATGATCTCTCAATTTCCCGCAACTGTTCAAAAGGCTGCCAGTGAATACCGCACCTTGCAGATTACCAATGCTGCATTTCATTTAGCAAAAACATTTAATGAGTTTTACAACACCTGTCAGGTACTAAAGGCCGAACCGGAAATGAGGGATTTTCGACTTAGATTAGTTTCCGCAGCAAAAACTGCCATTGCGAATAGTCTTAGAATATTGGGAATTCCCATCCCAGATGTGATGTAACTAAGGGAAAATAATTGTCTGGTGCAATTATGCAAATCTCTTGTTAAGGGTTAGGATTTACGTTGTTGGGAAATTAAAGAAAGATGGTTTAGGTGGGAGATTAAACACCAAATAGTACTGCTCGTGCCGGGGAACCATCCAAACCTTCTAATTTTAGGGGAAAACAATAAAGTGTGTACCTGCCCTGAGAAACTTCTGATAAGTTTAGACCTTCAACGACAATCACCCCTGATTTCAATAGTATCTCATGAGTGGGGGCACTATCCCCAAAAGGTGCGATCGAAAGATAATCAATTCCGATCAACTTAACCCCCCTAGCCACTAAATATTCTGCTGCCTCTGCAGATAAGGAAACAAAGTTCTTTTGAAAGGTTTTTTTATTACTATTCCAAATTTCGGAATTTTTCGTACGAAACAATACTCTTTTTGTTCGGGGAGGAATGGTGGAATTTTTTACCATTTCCAGCGTAATGAGATCCGCTTCAGGTAAATGTAAAACATAAGCTCGCCCCACCAATAAATCTAAAGAAAGATTTTCAACGGTGTCCCCATCATCCACAAAATGAAAAGGTGCATCAACATGAGTTCCGGTATGAGCCGAAAGCTTCATATGAGTTACATTTGCATTTGCACCCTCGGAAATTTTTGAGGTTCGCGTAAATTCAACTTGGGGATCACTAGGCCAAACGACCAAATCTGGGGAAATGGTTAATGTAATGTCATAAGTGCGCATAAGCCCATTCGTTCCTATTTGAATACTTTTTCTTATTTAAGGAAAGTATATAGGAGGCTAGACGAACGCGCCAACGAAAGCAGGCTTTCATATTTTAAGGTAGGGATAAAGTTTTTAGTTTTACCCGATCTACTGCATCTTGATTGATCGAAATCCCTAATCCTGGCTTTTGAGGTACATTGATCGTGCTATCAGAATTCAATACGAAAACTTCTTCAGTGATGTCCTCTGCATAATACCGATCAGTTGCAGATATATCCCCTGGCAATTTAAAATTCGGTAAACTGGCTAATGCAAGATTTGCGGCTCTCCCCACGCCAGTTTCAAGCATTCCCCCACACCATACCGGGATATTTTTTTCTTGGCAAAGGTCATGGATCGCTTTCGAATGTGTGATTCCCCCCACCCTTCCTTGTTTAATATTGATCACCTTCGTTGAACCCATCTCCAGAGCTTGTCTAGCATGGCGAGGATCATGAATACTTTCGTCAAGACAGATTGGAGTCTTGAATTTTTGTTGAAGAACTCGATGATCCCAAAGATCATCCTCAGACAAGGGTTGTTCAATTAATAATAGGCCAAGATCATCTAAAGGTAAAAGCGCATCCGCAGTATCAAGGGTATAGGCGGAATTTGCATCAACTTGTAATTTCAATTCAGGGTAAGCTTCACGAACAGCCACCGTATCCTCCACATCTCTTCCGGGTTTGATCTTAATTTTAATACGACGATATCCTAAATCTAGATAACTTGCGGTAACTTCTAATAGTTTTTCTTTGGTTGGCTTTATGCCGATGGAAACACCTACATCCACCTTATCTCTGATTCCGCCCAGCATCTCGCTTAGGGATTTCCCCAGCTGTTTTCCTTGGAGATCCCATAAGGCCAATTCTAGGCCAGCTTTAGCCATTTGATGTCCCCTAATCCCCGAGACCATAAGGGGGAATTCAGTTGGACCTCCAAAAGATTTCCCAAGAACTTCAGGAATTATGAAATCCTTCAAAATATGCCAGGCAGTACCTGATGTCTCATAAGCGTAGCCAGGGTCTCTGTCCGCCACACATTCTCCATAACCGATCACACCCTCAGAATAGACCTCGACCAAGATACTGTCACGAGTATCAATCACACCAAATGAAGTTTCAAAAGAGGCTTTAAGGGTCATTCTGACATGCGTTAGTTTTACTTTTTCAATTTTCATATTTATCCTAATTTAATATCACCGTGGCTAAACACATAATATCCAGACGATTGTTCTTCCTTTTGATGAACAAAATCAGTGATTATATAGCCGTGTCTAAAAAATAATTCAAATATCAATCGAGAATACATTCTCCATTCATGTGCCAATTCTTTATTGGTATTTTTAATGGATTGTATATCTGATGGAATTTGGAACATGACCAATTTGGGTTTAGTATCTTTGTCCTCCAATAAATCCATGCGATCTTGATAGGGAATCGGAAATCCAGATGAATTCCATTTAACGGTATTAATAATCTGCGTATTTCCAGAGACGTAATGATCCAGATTAAGTGGTTTGGATCGTTCCCCTAGTCGCATCAATGACCTTTGAGAATTTAACCACCATTCGACCAATAATCGATCAGAAGGGTAGCCCGTATTCAGTTTATCCTTCATCTGACCGTAATATTCTTTCTTATACGTTCTTGTGATAGCCCCCAATTTTGCAATATTTAATTTCGCGTTTTTACTTTCGAGGGGATCATAAGTCCAGGTGATCAACTCAAGCCCCTGTTTCCTCACAACTTTCCATTGCGCCTGTTTCAAGGTAAACCCAACACCAACGCCCTGAAATTCCGGGTGGACTGCGAGCATGTGAGAACAATGTTTTATGCCCGTTTCTCCATCATAATTATGCAAACCCACAAATCCGAACGCGAAACCTATTAATTCCTTTTTCTTAAAAGCCCCTAAAACTAAACCCCCGGAATCCACACTTGCTTTCATGAGGTGGGCAGGAACCACGTCATTTCCTCCCCAAACCAAAGATTGCAAATCTTCCACCTTCCTCAATTCTTCAGGAGATCCTAAAACCATTACCTCAATATTTTTCATATTCATGCTAACCTTTTCTATTACGCAAATCTTTTAAAGCCAAATTGAACCATTTTCTCCCCTTTAAATGACCCAGATGTTGTTCAAATCGTGAGGGCAATAATCCAAAAATTCTTGAAACAGTATCAATATCACAAGTTCGGCTTGTAGAAAGGTAATCTAACCAGTACACAGATAGGGGTAAACCGGGTACAAAGTATTCCAAAAGCACACCCGCTAACTTGAAATATGTGGGAGGGAGACTAAATAATTTACGCCGAAACCCAGCAGCGTCCGCCACTTTAAGGAATACCTCCGATAATGAAATAAATTCGGGACCCCCAATGGTATAGGTCTGATCCTTCATCTCATCGCGATCAAGTGTCCAAGATAAACAAGCCGCAAGATCCTCGATCCAGATCGGTTGGAGCATCACTTTTCCGTCCCCAGGGATAGCAAAAAATATGGGGAAAAGCGCCATTAATTTTGCCAATGCTGTGGTGAAATGGTCATCAGGACCAAAAACCAAGCTCGTTCGAATAATCGTATGGGGTATTCCACTTTTCCGAATAAATTCTTCAACAATTCCCTTAACTTTCAGTACCGGGTATGCTGAAGCACGATCTGCACCAATATGACTTAAGTAGACGATCCTTTTAACATCCGCATCTTGGGCTGCTTGAATGATCGCTCTTATGCCCACTATTTCAATTTCATTGAGATCTGCTCGTACTCCCTGCCATTCTGCCCCCGCTAAATGATAGATCGTATCTACCCCGATCATTGCGGATCGCAAATTCTTTTCATCCGAGATATTTCCAATGGCGATTTCAAGGGGAATTCCTGGTGGCAAGTTGGGGGAATCAGAGGATGGGCGCAATAAAACACGCACTTTCCTGCCTTCTTCCACAAGATGGCGTATGAGCGCACTTCCAATAAACCCTGTTCCACCGGTTACTAATATCATTCTTTTTTCATTTACCTTCAAATAGGCTGCATTATAGCACGGTAAGGTTTTTTCTTAAAAGTAGCCATCCGGTTGGGATTTGCTATAGAAATATTTTATATTCACCCCATGGCATAAACCTTGCAATAAGTATGTTGATACTATTAGGAGACTTTATGAATTCAACACCTATAAAAATTAATAATGATCGCATCGGTTTCCATTATTACCCGGATATGGATCATTATAAAAATAGCGATCTAAACGAATGGCTTCCTGAACTAAAAGCATTAGGAGCAAAATGGTTGTCCTTAAGGGCATCCCTCGATCGGGCAATCCCCGAAGCTTTTATCACCGGTTTAATAAATAAAAATATTCAACCAATCCTCTATTTCAATTTACAAATCGATTCAATAATAGATATAAATTCGTTGGCTTTACTGCTTCAATCCTACAAAAAATGGGGGGTAGAGTTTATTTCCTTATTTGACCGCCCTAACTTACATAGTCAATGGGGAAGCTCCTCCTGGAGCCAACAGGGGCTTGTAGATCGATTCCTCGATACATTTCTCCCATTAGCAGACATCATTTCTACAAACGGACTTACGCCCATATTTCCCCCCCTTGAACCAGGTGGTGATTATTGGGATACAGCCTTTTTAAGAGCCGCACTAACAGGAATAAAAAGTCGAGGGAATACTCAATTACTGAAAAATATGGTTTTAGGAGCTTATAGCTGGGCAGGAAATCAACCCTTTGCTTGGGGAGCCGGTGGCCCCGAGAGATGGGCTGGAGCTCGACCCTATTTCACTCCCAATGATGAAGAAAACCATATGGGATTTAGAATATTTGATTGGTATAACGCCATTTCGGAAGCCGTATTGAATAAAAAATTACCCATCATCTTAATCGGCTGTGGATCAAAAATTGGGGATGCTCAAAATGAAAAAATCCCTGCAGTAGATGTAGTAAGTCATAACTTCAGAAACCTGCAATTGGCAAGATTTCTATCTAATCAGCATGATGTAATGCGAGATGGCGCAACCTTTGAACCAATCCCGGACAATGTATTGGCAGCCTGTTTTTGGGTATTGGCAACCACTGAAGATCATCCAGATCAGAAAAATGCCTGGTATCGGGCGGATGGTACAACATTACCTGCTGTCCAATCCTTCCAATCTCGGGTTGCTTCACAGAGAAATAAACAAGACCTTCCCCAACAGAAAAAGGCTGATATACCAAATTCTTCTATAAAAAAGAGCAAGGAAATGATCAGCCATTATTTACTCTTACCGAGTTTGGACGACAATTCAATTGACTGGAATATAAACACTCTTTTACCTTTTATCAACAAATATCATCCGACTGTAGGTTACTCCCATAAGGACGCCTCTCAAGCCAACCGGATTACTATGATCGGGGATGAACAATGGTTTTCAAAGGATTTTGAGGATCAATTAATCAACAAGGGATGTCAGGTTCACCGAATTATCGGTAATGGCACAAGTATTGCAACACAATTAGAAACAATATGAGGTGAAGCATGACCATCGAAACAAAACAAAATCATTATCATCAACCAGTGCTCAAAGTATTAGGATTGGGTGGTGGTGGAAGTAACGCAGTCAATAGAATGATCGAACTCGGGCTACAAGGTGTTGAGTTCATTGTTGCAAATACTGATCATCAAGCACTTGAGTCGAGCCTCGCCAATGTAAAAATTCAACTCGGTCCCAAATTGACCCGTGGTTTAGGAGCGGGTGGAAATCCTGAGATTGGAATGAAAGCCGCCATGGAGAGCAGCAAAGAAATTAAAGCTGCATTAGAAGGCGCAGACATGGTCTTTTTGACCGCTGGTATGGGCGGCGGCACCGGAACAGGAGCAATCGCTGTGGCGGGAGAAATCGCTAAATCAGTCGGAGCAGTGACCATTGCAGTAGTGACCACCCCATTCTCATTTGAAATGGGCAAACGACAGAAAAATGCATTTGATGGCTTGGCAAAGCTAAGACCTAATACAAATACATTAATTGCCATTCCAAATGATCGACTACTTTATATTGCACCGAAAGACCTCCCTCTTGAAGTTGCTTTCAGATTAGCAGACGATGTGCTTCGCCAAGCAGTTCAGGGAATTGCAGAATTAGTTACCGAGCCAGGTGTGATCAATGTCGATTTTGCACATATCCGTCAAATGATGAAATTGGGCGGCGGCGCATTAATGGCCATCGGCCAAGGGCAGGGTGAAGAAAAAGCACTCACTGCAATCAACCAAGCATTAAACCATCCCCTACTGGAAAGTGTTTCCTTAGAAAATGCAGCTGGAATTATTGTGAATTTCTCTGGCGGAAAAGATCTTTCATTATTCGATGTGAGCGAAGCATTAAATTATATTCGTGAAGCTGCCGGTCATGATGTGGATGTGGTTCTTGGTTTCAATAATGACGAGAGAATGGGGGATCGTGCGCAAGTCATTTTGGTTGTTACTGGATTGGGTGCTTCAAGTTTAGAAGATGCCTTACAAGGTACAAACAAGGTAACCAAACCGATTATTGCAGAAGAGATATTTGAAGAAGAAAACTATTCGGAAGTAGAACAGATTATCCCGATCACCCTTGCCTCTACACCCCTTATGGCACATGCTGTGGACGACCTAGATCTACCTGCATTTATGCGAAAAAGAGATCGATATGAAGCTGATGGAGTTAGCAATGGATAAAAAATATGTACAAAAAATAAGCAATGAGGTTTATAGAAAATATCCTGATTTGACAGGAAGTAAGCCGAAAATTGTGACAAAAAACAATCCTCAAGCAAAATCAATGCACGCAGAAAAAACTTTTCAGCTAACCTTTAAGACTGTAGTCGAAAGCAATGGCAAGAAGTTTCCTCGATCTGTCCGTGTCGTTGCAAGCTTAAAAGGTCGAATACTCAGAATATCCTCATCAAAGTAGGTAAACTATGAATTCAATCCAGAATTTTCACGTCAGCGTAGAAATCCTTTTTTGGGAAAAAATAATCGCCCTAATGACCGAATCATCCATAGTAATAAGTATTATTCGTAAATCCTATATTATCTATCGTAGATACCAAACTTCCCCATTTGTCTTTAAGAATTTTATTTGGATTTATTCCGGCCTCACGTTGGGTCTGATAATTGGCTTCCTGAGCACTTTATTCTAAATTGATTAACTCTGTAGAGAAATAACTTTACAAGTTTCCTATTAAATATGGTTCTCCCCCTTTGATTTAGGGTACTCTATTATTCCTATGAAATTATCAATTCCAATCATGGGATTTAAATTAATATTTGATTGAAATATCAGAGTAAATTTATATCAATTTCATAATTCTTTTCTAGTAATTATCCTTTACAGTATTCGAGCTTGGCGGATCAACACCAATTGCCGATCTAGGGATACAATATCCATTAACGATGGCAATTTTTGCAGTTAAACATACTGATAAGAATTAATCTAATTTTCAGAAATTTGTTAGATCACATCGATTTTAAACTCAGACGAGAAATATTTTTGGGCCAATTATTTTATGGAATCCTATAAAGACCACAAACGAAAAATTAATGTGACCTCTTTTATTATTGCGTTAATTATTGGGGGATTTCTAGGTGTCTTTTTAGGAAATTGGGGGGATATTAGTGATGAACCATTAACCCCCATCCCTGTTGAAACAATTCCCGTAATTCCGGATTCAACATTTTCGAGTGGGTTACTAATTGGTGTGGATGATATAAATCTAAATTCACCAAGATTAGAGAGTGCCTGGTCGATATCCTTTGATCAAGAAAATCAACAATTCCAATTATTGCCTTTGTATCCAATACTCCCACTTAACACACCTGAGAATTTACTAAAATTCCTATCTCCCCATGATCCAGTCATTTTCCCTTCATTAGAAATAGATAATATTGCAGCAAATGATATGTTTTCTTCATTTGGATTCAAATGGGATTTCACCCTTATTATGGATAAAGGCGGATTAGATAATATGCTTGAAAGTTTCGCGGCATCCTCATCCGAGACATCAAGATTAAAACTTGAATATTTGTACAGCCTAGATCCGACTCTTCCCGGAAGTGATCCAACGTCTGCATTATCTTATCAACGAACGCTATATGAGATTTTATGCGAGGATCCTACACCCTTACTTTCCGATAGTTGGATCAATGATCTCATCGACATGAGTGCCCACTTCCACACCGATCTAAATCTTACAGATATTATACAAATTAGAGAAACTATTCAAAAATCCGACTTGATTCCTAGTTGTCAATTCTCCTGGCAATAAATCAATTTTAAAATATAAAAAATGCGAGTTCAAGGATTTTTGGTAAAATTTATTCTATGAATGATAACCTTATAGATCGTCCAACTCCCAAATGGCCGATATCACCCGTATTTATAAATATCTCATCTGCTCTATTCTCAGGAGTTGCAGTTTTTTTTGCTACCACCCTCCTGTTTTGGTTTGGATATCAATTATATTATTCTGGAAAAATTTATCCAGGAATATCGATTGAGGGAATTGATTTATCAGGCATACGAATCCAAGAAGCCTATACATATTTGGCAGAAAATTATTCTTACCCAAAAGAGGGTTCAATTATTTTCAAGGATAATGATCTTGAATGGGCATATCCACCGAATGAGCTTGGATTGATTTTGGACGACCTCACATCAATAGATATAGCCTATTCTACGGGGCGTTCAGGGTGGCCCTGGAAAAGAGCTGCAGATCAATTTATTGCTTGGAAAGAGGGCATTCGTATTAGCCCAAGCATGGTCTATGATGAAAATATAGCGGCAATTCAACTAATAAGAATTGCAAATCAAATTGATCAACCCATTATTGAAGGCGCCATACATAATGAAGGACTTGAGATCATTTCAATTCCTGGACAAATTGGCCGCAATATAAATATTGACGATTCATTGGCTAATTTAAGAATTTATTTTACGGACACCAAGGAGGGTATAGTTCCGTTAGAAATCAACGAACAAGAACCAAAAATTCTAGATGTTTCGCTACAAACTGAAATGATCGAAAACATTCTAAGCCAGCCCTTAAGTCTAACAATACCCGACCAAGATAATTCTGATTTAGGTCCCTGGATTCTTGATGAGATCACTCTAGCTAATATGTTATTCATACAAAGAATTCAAATAGATGGAAAGGACGAGATTTCGGTAGGTCTTAGTGAAAATAGCTTACGTGATCTTTTAACCCCCATAGCACCTAGTTTGAAATTAGCAGCAAACAATGCAAAATTTATTTTCAATGACGATACTTTGGTATTAGACCTAATCGAAGAGGCAGATATTGGAAGAGCCTTATTGATCGAAGAAAGCATTCAAAAAATTAATCAAGAGATTAATAATCAAAACCATGAAATCGAATTGGTTTTTGATTATTCAAATCCTGATATCACAAATGATATGACTGGGGAGGAATTGGGGATCACTGAATTGGTCAGTGCGCAAACATCCTATTTTTATGGTTCGAGTGCTGCTAGGATGAAAAATATCGAAACGTCTGCTGCCCAATTCCACGGGATCATGATCCCCCCCGGTGGCACTTTTTCAATGGTGGAAAATATTGGGGATATAAGTTTAAATTCTGGTTATGCTGAAGCCTTGATTATCTATGGGGATAGAACTATCAAGGGAGTGGGCGGAGGGGTTTGCCAAGTGAGCACCACCCTATTCCGAACAGTGTTCTTTGGTGGTTTTCCGGTTGTCGAAAGGTACTCACATGCCTACCGGGTTTCTTATTATGAATTGAATGCAAATGGTTCAGTTAATAAAAATTTGGCTGGATTGGATGCCACAGTATATTCCCCATTGATCGATTTTAGATTTACCAATGACACCCCACATTGGCTTCTTATGGAAACCTATGTTTCCATTCCAAATCGCACAATTACTTGGAAATTTTATTCCACTTCCGATAACCGTTCGGTTGAATGGGAAACATCTGGATTACAAAATATCGTTGAGCCCCCTAACCCGATCTACGAGGAAAATGAAGACCTAGATAAAGGGGAGATCGACCAGGTGGATTGGGCTACTGCAGGAGCGGATGTTACTGTAAACAGAACTGTATGGTTGGATGGTGAGATTCATATTGATGATGCATTTACGACACATTACCAACCTTGGACCACGATCTGTCAATATGGTCCAGATACAGAAAATTACCCACCCGAAGAAAACAAACAAGACAAAAATAGTTGTAAACCCCTCGAATAATTAAGCCTTATTTCAAAATATACCCTCGGTAAATAAAGTATAATCGGAAGAAGTAAAATTAATTTTATAGGAGATTGATTAATGGTCAGTCAAGAATTATTGGATATCCTGAGATGCCCAAATTGTGTGCAAGAAACTGAAGGACTTTTAGATTACCACCAAGAAACTTGGTTGATTTGTACAGAATGTGATCGTAAATATCCGATCAGACAAGATATTCCGGTGATGCTTATCGATGAAGGGGATAAATGGGTAGGCACCAAGAAGGAAGATCTTCCCATTCCGCCCCCTTCAAAATAACACTGTGACAAAGATTGACCTATTGATTGCAAACTTGATCAGCGGTGAGGATTCAATAGCAGAAGCTGCGGTAAAGGAAATTGGTCAATTTGGGTCTGTAGCAATTGAAGATCTTGCAAATCTCCTGGATCAAGAAAATAGTGATATTCGTTGGTGGGCAATACGATCTTTAGCCGAATTAAAAGTTATCGGAGCAACCCAGCTTATCATAAAACATTTAGATGATGATGACATCGCGGTGCAGCAATGTGCCGCAATTGCTTTAAGAATTAATCCCTCGGAATATGCCATTAAGAAATTAGCCTTGCTCCTTGAACATGAGGATAATTTACTCTCCCAATTGGCATCTGATGCTCTGATCGAACTTGGGAAAATAGCAACCCTCAGTTTAATTGAAGTCGTTGAAAAAGGATCGCAGAAAGCTCAAATTCAAGCTATAAGGGCATTGGCTAAGATTGGGGATACAGAATCCATTTCCACCTTATTCACTCTCTTAGGGAGTGACTCAGCGATGCTGCATTATTGGGCAGAAGAAGGTCTCAATAAAATGGGAATAGGGATGACATTTTTCAATCCCACATAAGTTCATGCGTAAATTAAAATAACGGCAATTATAATTGCCGTTATTTATTATTTTGCATCTTATATTGCTAAAATGCCCAAATTGCCCAAAGAATTATTTTTCCAATTCCTAACCCAAATCGGACGATGAAAGACCAACCACACCCCATCATTAAGCCTTTTGTAATCTTGAGGGCTTGGTCAGAATCCTTCAATCGGACATATTCAACCAAATAAAGAGATAACGCAGCCAATACCAACCCCCCTATTGGCGTTAATACGATCGCCCCAACCGCGCCTGCAACCAATGCAATAATAATTCCACGCCAAGAAGCGCCAGCCTCTCGCGCTTTGGTCCCCATGAGAATATTATCTGCTGCCGCACCAGCCAACATGAGTATCGTGATCAGGGCAAAGAGCCATGTACCCCCATTTGAAAAATGCTCTGGAGAAAGCCAGCCGTAGATCAGGGCTAACAACCAGATCACTACCCCCCCAGGGAAAACGGGCACAATCAAACTAAATAAACTCAACAACATGAAAACCAATATCAGCCACGGAAAAATCGCAGCCAATGATGCTAGAAAAGCTTCCATTAATTCTCCTTCTGAATGACTTCTAAACCACCCAAATAAGGTCTCAATACTTCTGGAACGACCACCGAACCATCTTCTTGTTGATTATTTTCTAGGATGGCGATCATTACCCTTGGTAAAGCCAAGCCTGAACCATTTAATGTATGTAATGATTTGGGGCTTCCACCTGCTACAGGACGATATCGAATGCGAGCTCGTCTTGATTGAAAATCACCCACATTTGAGATCGAGGAAATTTCCAACCATTCTTGGCATCCTGCAGCCCATGCCTCTAGATCATAACTGATCATGGCTGCTTCGCTAGTATCTCCTGCACATTTCAATACAATTCGATATGGAATTCCCAATAATTGACAGCATGCCTCTGCATCTGCCACCAATTGATCTAATTCGGCTGGTGAGTTCTCAGGCAAGCAATACTTATACATCTCAACTTTATCGAATTGATGTCCTCGTTTTATACCTCTCACATCCCGGCCTGCACTCATTTTCTCACGGCGGAAGCAGGGGGAATATGCCGTATAGTTAATTGGCAGATCATTTTCTTCTAAAACTTCGTCCATATGTAAACCAGTCATTGATACTTCCGAAGTGGGTAATAAATAAAAATCTTCTTCATGGTCTTTATAAAGATTGCCTCTGAATTTCGGAAGTTGTCCAGCCCCATACAAAACTTCTTCTCGCACAATAAATGGACCATAGACTTCTCGATAACCCTGCTTTGTATGCAAATCCAAGAAAAAAGAGATCAATGCTCTTTGCAATTTTGCACCCGCCCCACTCAGGATATAAAACCTTGACCCAGCTAATTTCACCCCACGCTCAAAATCAATAATCCCTAATTCAGGGCCCAGATCCCAATGAGGTTGTGGTTCAAAATTGAATTCCGGGATTTCACCCCAACGTTTCGTTTCAACATTGTCATCTTCAGTAAACCCAGCAGGGACTTTTTCATCTGGAATATTAGGGATTATCGCCATCACATTTTCCAAATCAGCGTCTATTTTTCGAACTAATTCATCCAACTCCTTAATCTGATCCCCCACATCTTTCATGGAATCGATCTTGGCCTGTCGTTCATCCGCATCTTTCATTTTCCCGATCTCTTTCGAAACCTTATTCCTTTCGGCTTTTAGTACTTCAACTTTCTTGAGTACCTCACGCCTTTTCTGGTCAAAGGAAATTGCCTCATTCACCGGGGAGGGATCCATACCCCGCTTTTCCATTCCAGCACGAACTTTTTCGGGTTCTTCTCTAAGCATTTTGATGTCTAACATTTCTTGCACCTCCGATTTAAATAACGATGCCCCCCTTATCAACAGGACGAGGGGAGCTCTCGTGGTGCCACCTGTATTCATCGCACTCATTCAGTACGATCTCAACCTCGCAATAACGGGCGAACCCGGCTTTTTTACAATTTGCTCAAACTCGGAACAAAATCCTACAAAAGCATCTGGTCATCTGACCGGCGGAGGGGATTTCAACTTTTGGACTATTGCCTTTCACCACCCGGCAACTCTCTGCAAATCCTTCAGCCTACTCATCTCCGCGCTGGAATTGAATATTGCCCTGATTATACAGGAAGAAAATCGACTGTCAAGATTAACCGAACACAAAATAGTTTTTATGGAGAATCTAGCGAAGCGGCGTTAAAGGGGACTCGAAAGGGAACACACCAGATAACTACAGAATTATAAATTCCTAAATCTAAATCTTCTGGAATTTCATAATTCTGATCACCAATGTTGCCTTTTAGGTTGCCTAAATCATAATAAACATCGGGTTCGGTTCCAACTGTATTTGGTACAGGATTCTCTCCCACTAACCACACATGCAATTCGGGTCCATTGAGTACGTTGAAATTCTCGAAACGCAAAACCCTTCCCCCATCAGCCAATTGGTAGATAGTTGCCAATCCATTTCCTTCATGGGCAATATCATAAAAAATTCCTTGACTGAGAATTTTCATCATGCTCACTTCTTCTTCCGGCATCGGCTCTTCCATGATCTTGTCAATTTCTTCCATTGCTTCTGCCATTGCCTCAGTTGCTTCGGCAATCGGAAAATCCTCTGTGACCTCTACAGGAACATCCACTTGAGGAAAACTCTCATCGACCGTTACATTAATAAATAAAGGGGAAATCAGATACCAACCAACTATAATGGCAATAATTAAACCGGGTAAACCAAGTATTATTTTTAATGTTCTATTGTTTTTTAAAGGATTCATTTCTTTTGCTCCTCAAATTTTTTTATTTACCAACGCCAAGATATGGATGCAACTAATTATTAATATCTTTCCGAAATTTATTTGAAAATATAGATTGTTAAATATAAACAGGATGAGATTTTCTCATCCTGTAAATTTGATACCTAATCTTCTTTTGTTCTCAAATGAGGGAATAAAATCACCTCACGAATATTTGCTTGGTCAGCAAAAAGCATCACCAGCCGATCGATTCCCATGCCGAACCCACCATTTGGCGGCATACCATATCGCATTGCATTCAAATAATCCTCATCCAATGGATGAAAATCATCATCGTTTTCGGAGTCAAAAGCACGCCCCATTTCAATGAATCTGGCTTCCTGGTCGATCGGGTCGTTTAATTCCGTGAAGGCATTCAACAATTCAAATCCCCCCATAAAACCTTCAAATCGTTCCACAATTTGTGAATCACCTGGTAAATTTTTTGCCAAAGGTGAAATATCTCGTGGGTAATTATATAAAAATGTGGGTTCGATAAATGTCGGTTCTAAGAACTCACCAATAAGATCGTCGATCAATTTCCCTCTTGGAGATTTTGGGTCGAACTTCAATCCCTTTTCTTTCATGGCTTTACCTAAACTCTCGGCGTCTGGATAGTCATCAATATTAATTCCTGCCAGTTCGATAATACCTTCTTTTAACTCGATCCGATGCCAAGGTTTTCCAAAATCAAATTCTTTTCCTTGGTAAGTAACCGTTGTAGTGCCAAGAACTTTTTCTGCCGTAAAAGCTAACATTTTTTCCGTGAAATCCATCACCTGGTTATAATCGGCATAAGCCATATAAAATTCTAGCTGAGTGAACTCAGGATTATGTGTTCGATCCACCCCTTCATTACGAAAGTCACGACCGATCTCATAAACTCTTTCGAACCCTCCTACCATCAGTCTCTTAAGATATAGCTCGAAAGAGATTCGCAGATATAAATCCTGCTTCAACTGATTATGATGGGTCACAAAGGGACGTGCGGCTGCACCACCATAGATCGGTTGTAAAATTGGCGTTTCAACCTCAAGGAATCCATTTCCATCCATAAATTCACGGATTGCCCGGTTAATATTTGCCCGAATTATAAAGATCTTACGAACTTCTGGGTTCACTGCCAGATCAGCATATCTTTGTCGATATCTAGTTTCCGGATCGGTTAAACCGGCATGCCGAATAATTTCCCCATCAACCTCTTCATCTTTTGCGGCTGGCAATGGTGTGATCGCTTTAGAAAGCATCCTAAAACTATCTGTACGGAGAGAAATCTCACCCGTCCTGGTTCGGAAAAGATCGCCACTTGCCTGAACAAAATCTCCTAGATCAAATTCTTTTTTAAAAAGGTCCAATTGTTCCACACCAATATCATTGGCTCGAATAAATAATTGGAGCGTACCGCTTCCATCTTCAATATGCGTAAAAACCAATTTTCCCATGGGGCGCATTGAACGTATTCGCCCGACCAAGGTTGCTTTTACTGGTTCAGCATTTTCATCCTTTTCAGTTTTTTCAAATGCTGCAATTGCCTCTAAGTTTGTGTGGGTTCGTTCAGACCTCGCAGGATAAGGTTCCAATCCTTGTTCTCGAAGCCTAAGTAACTTATCAATGCGGTTTTGTTCTAAATCTGAATATTTTTTATCATTTGCCATAATGTTTCCTCGATCACTGATTAAAACATAAAAAAAGTCCCGCGCATAGGTTGATGCACGGGACTCAATAAAATAATTAAAACTTTATTTCACTTCAACAATTTTTACAGAAAAAGACCCTGAAGGTGCAGAAATCTCTACTTTATCACCCTCTTTTTTCTGAATCAAAGCAGACCCGAGTGGAGATTCATGAGAAATTTTTCCCTGTTGGGGGTTGGCCTCAACTGCCCCAACAATCATATATTCTTCAGGTTCCATTCGCCCTTCTTTAATGACTACTGTTGAGCCGATTTCCACAATACCAGTTTTCTTTCTTCTTTTAGTAATCACCTGGGCATTTGCAAGCAACAATTCAAGTTCTCGAATTTTTCCTTCCACAAATGATTGTTCATTCTTCGCAGCTTCGAATTCAGGATCTTCAACAAATTCTCCTAAACTAGCCTCTGCAGCTTCACGCAAACGTTCCGCAATTTCTTTGCGCTTAACGGTACGTAAATGCTCAAGTTCTTCACCAAGTTTTTTATGCCCTTGCTTAGTCAAAAATTGTGGTGGCATTGTCATAACCTTTTTACACTCCTTAGCCCGCAATTCTATTTTGAAGGCCACCTATGCTTAAATAATTACAGCAAGCAATATAAAAATCATATTATGGCTCGCTGAGGCGCACATAATAGCATAAATCTTAAAGTTTCGCAAGGGGGAGGAACATAAGTTCTTATTATTGAAATTTTATTTTTTGATAACTAACTTTACACCACCCACATCATTTACAAAATCCTCGATTTTCTCCCTCATATCGTCAATACCAGACCAAAAACTGGTTAATTGCGATTGATGAGCCTCGATCGATCTCTGCCACTTTTCTTTCCCTATTTTTGATATTGGAAATACTTTCTGATAATAGCCCCCGGGAATATAGGTGTCGACTTCGATTTCCTCATTTACCACATACGGGTAGTCTAAATAATACTGAATTGGCTGACTTAATTTTTCTACAATATTCCGTGTGATCTGATGATCGACATGGTTGCCAATACCAATCGGCGATACCAAGACCGCATCTTGGGGAATCATTTTAGAGACCATTTTTGCCCATACTTCAATATTGTCCTTTTCCAGATCATGTATATTGCCAAAAATTGCCTCCTCAGATGGATAAAAATGCAATGATGGTAGGGAATCCATTCGGTAGATACAATCGAGTAGGTCTAAATGATGATATAAAACTCCGAGAATATTGCAAGACAAGATATCCTCCTCCCTTCGTTTGGGGTTTTCATTGTTCTCCCCCTGCCATTTAAGATGTAATTCCTCTGCAAAATCCGAAAGATTTTCTTGCGGTGGATCCCCAGAAAACATTGTCCAAATACTAACCTGATGCCCCTCCTGGATCTGCTGCCAAATAAGACCCCCACAAGAGAACACTGCATCATCGAAATGGGGGGAGATATATAGGATCTTCATGATAAATTACACCTTGGTTTATTCAGTCTTGCCCTGGTTGCATGCTAATGTTATCATCATCCAAGATTGAGAAGGCTAATATTTTATGATTTTTTCACATACCAGCCCAATTAAACGTCAACGTTTAAGATATACATTAATACTGATTATTTTATCTACAATACCTTGCTATTGCATGGGTTTTTTTGCTGTGAATTGGGCAAAAAATAGACCTGCTACCCCCACAGTGACAATATCTCCTACAGCGCGAATGACCCTTCAACCTGCTTCTGCCACCAACAATGTTTTACCGACATTGACGCCAACCGAAACTGCCACTCTTACCTCCACTCCCTCCTTCACAGCTACGATTGATGAAACTGGCACACTTATTCCCTCAGCAACCCCCACAATAACCAGCACCAATACCCCAACCTCAACAAGCACATCTACAGCAACCAGTACTTCAACTCCCACATCCACCAATACTGCAACCGCGACTTCTACGGCTACTGAAACACCCACCCCTACAAGTACAGAAACCGATACACCTGTGCCAGCTACTGAAACTCCTGAATAATAATTTAGTTATTAATTTTCAAATGGATGATTAATGATGGATACTTTGAAACATTTAAAAACAATGATAAACACTTCTGGCCTCTCCGGTTTTGAAAGTCCTATCAGAGAAATAATCTCGGGAGCCTGGGAACCATATACCGATGATCTGTCGGTGAGCAAACTTGGAAGTCTCCACGGAAAACTTTTTGGCTCAGGGGATAACCCGCGAAACTCTGTAATGATTGCCACCCATATGGACGCAATCGGACTGATTGTCACCAGTATTAAAAATGGCTTTCTCCATATAGACTCTATTGGGGGCATAGATCCGCGAGTCCTTCCTGGGCAATTGGTGGTGGTTCATGGCGTTGAGGATTACCCCGGCATGATCATCCAACCGCCCAATCATACTCTCCCAAAAGACAATCAAACTGGTCCAGTTCCTATCAATCGTTTATTGATCGATTTAGGATTGGAAGAGAAGGTAGTGGGACAAAATGTTAAAATTGGAGATCTAATTTCATTTGGAACTGATCCTATAGAATTGGATGGAAAATATATTGTCGGGCATTCCTTAGATAACCGTGCTTCGGTGGCAGTGCTGACCAAAACCTTAGAATTATTAAATAAAAGACATCATCTTTGGGATGTATTTGCCGTTGCAACCACCCAAGAAGAAGAAACACTTGGGGGTGCCGCCACATCCGGATATGAATTGCGACCAACCATCGGTATAGTGGTGGATGTAACCTTTGCAAAAAGTCCTGGTTCACCAGATCATCTCACATTCGAAATGGATAAAGGCCCCACATTTGATTGGGGACCCAATACACACCCTAAACTTTTCAAATCTTTCGAGAAATTAGCCAAAGAGTTTGAATATCCTTTCCAACATGAGGTTTATTCAAAAAGCTCAGGGACGGATGCAATCACATTGCAATTGGTTGGGAAAGGAATCCCCCTAATGATCATCGGAATTCCCTTACGCTATATGCATACACCTGTAGAAATGATCCAGATCAAGGATATCGAACGCACCGCCCGCCTCCTAACTGATTTTATTGGTCAGTTAGACGATAATTTCATGGATACTCTAAAATGGGACGCCGAAGAAAATGAGGACGAGGCATAATGAATATCCAAAAGAATAAAAATTGGCAATCACCAAAAATTCGAGCCAAACATATTAATTTACTAGAAGAACTTTCCAATGTCGTAGCGGTATCTGGAGATGAGAGAACCGTTCAAAAAATTGTCCTCTCAAAAATAAAACCTCTCGTGGATGAAGTCAAGATCGATGCTCTAGGGAATATCCTTGCAACAAAAAAAGGTAAAGGACAAAATCTGCCCAAAGTAATGCTCGCAGCTCATATGGACGAAGTCGGATTTATGATCACTTCAGACGAAGGGAAAGGTTTTTATCGTTTTGAAATTGTTGGGGGTATAGATCCAAGACAATTGGCAGGAAAACCTGTTTTGGTCGGGAAAGACCGAATCCCAGGTGTCATTGGAGCTAAAGCCATCCATTTAACAACTGCAAGTGAGCGAAAAAATTCCTTATCGGTAGACTCATTAAGAATCGATCTCGGACCCGGGAATTCTCGAAAAATTAAACCGGGCACTTGGGCAGGATTTGCAACCAAATTTTCTCAGACTGGACCAAGCCTGCGGGGAAAGGCTATGGACGATCGAGTGGGTGTGGCGACAATTATTGCCCTATTAGAGAATCCCCCAGACAATATTGATCTGTTATTGGCATTCACAGTCCAGGAAGAAGTAGGACTAAGAGGGGCTAAAGTAGCAGCTTATACCCTTGCTCCTGATATGGCCATTGCCCTAGATTGTACGCCTTCTTTAGATATGCCCGTATGGGATGGAAAAGAAAATATAGAATATCGTTCGAAAATTGGTGAAGGCCCCGCGATCTATATTGGGGATGGAGTCACTCTTGCTGACCCAAGATTGGTTTCACTGATTCGCAACGTGGGGGATGCGTATAAGATCCCCTATCAAATTCGCCAGCCGGGCAAAGGCGGCACTGACGCAGGGAACATTCACAAACAAAGAGAGGGTATTCCAAGTGTCTCGATATCCGTACCGGGTCGATATTTACATACCGCAGCATCAATTATCCGACTAAAAGATTGGAAAAATTATATTGCCCTGTTACATGCAAGTTTAAGTCATATAAATAAGCAAACATTAAAAGGTGATCGCAGGAGATAACCTATGAAATCATTGATCAAAGCCTTGACCGAAATTACAGGTCCATCAGGCTATGAAGAAAAAATTAGAGATTTTGTGATCGATCAGATCAAGGAACATGTCGATCATTATGAAGTAGATAATTTGGGAAACTTAATCGTTCGCAATGAATCCAAATCACAGAATGGCAAAGTGATCATGCTTGCCGCCCACATGGACGAAATCGGGATCATGGTTACCCATGTCGATGAGAACGGATTTGCTCGATTTTCTACCCTTGGAGGCGTTTACCCGCGGAACTTGGCTGGGGGGAGGGTTCGCTTTTTGAACGGCTTTGCAGGAATCATTGGAATGGAACCAGGAGGAACTATAAAAAGTGTTCCGAATATTTCCGAAATGTATATTGATTTTGGAGTGACGTCAAAAAAAGAATGCCCAGTAGACATTGGAGATGTGGCCTGTTTTGAGCGGACCTTTATAGACTTGGGTAATAAAATTGTTGCAAAAGCAATGGACGATCGCATTGGAATTGCAATATTAATTGAAATTCTCAAAAAATCAAATTCTGGACCCAATGAAATTGTGGGAGTATTCACCACCCAAGAAGAAGTCGGCACGAGAGGTGCGGCAGGGGCCGCATTTGGGGTTCACCCAGATATTGGCATCGCAATAGATGTGACCATCACTGGGGACACTCCCAATGCAAATCTGATGGAAGTGGGACTAGGAAAAGGACCGGCGATCAAAATTAAAGATTCTGGAATGATCTCAGACCCAATACTCGTAAAATGGATGGTGAACACCGCTACACAAGCAAAAATTCCTTTCCAAAGAGAAATATTGGCTGGGGGTTGGACGGACGCGAGGGCCATTCAGATTTCCCGTGGTGGCGTACCTGCCGGGTGTATTTCAATCCCCTGCAGATATGTGCACTCCCCCTCCGAAATGATCGATATCAATGATGTAAAAAATGCAATCAAACTTGTATCACTTTTGGTCAACAACCCAATAAAATTCAAATGAATAATTCAAATAAATTAGGGTTAATAATATTTTTTGCAATATTTACCATTTCCTGCAGTGGGATTACTTCCCCAAACCCTCAAGAGGCGGCTACCCCAACCCCAACTTCCTCGCCAATCGAGCCGTTAATCCAGCCCTCCGAAGGTCTTCAGGATTCATCAATTTCCATTATTCTTTGGTTGCCGCCAGAATTTAGTCTTTCAATGGATACGGATTCAAGCAGATTATTGAGTGAGCGAATAGACGATTTTCAAATTGTCCATCCAAATGTGAATATTGAGGTTCGGATTAAAGCCCAGGATGGCCCCGCAGACATTCTCAATTCCATATCAGCGGCTCAAGAAGCTGCCCCCTTATCTCTCCCTGATCTAGTGTTGCTACCTGCAGAAGATATGCAAACTGCAGCCATTAGAAATTATATTCAGCCGATCGGCGAATTTATTCCAACAGATTTTACTGAAGATAAATACGAAATTGCCTTAGAATTGGGCGCATTTCAAAATGAAATTTATGGCATGACCTTTGCGATGGATGCATTAGTGATGGCCTATCATCCCGAAATTATCGAAACTCCCCCCACAAATTGGACACATGCACTAGAAACCTCTGGTGTGCTAACCTTTCCTGCAGCAAATTCACAATCTTTATTTACCCTAGCCATGTATTTAGCGGAAACCGAATCGATCACTGACGAAAATAACAAAATTAATCTAGACCCTGATATATTGAATGCTGTTTATAGTTTTTACGAAAATGGGCAAGAAAATAATTTATTCCCCTACTGGTTAACCCAATATGAAAAAGAGGAATTATCTTGGCAAACTTTCTTAGATGGTAGAGCTTCTATGGCCATCACATGGGCAAGCACATATCTACGATCCATCGATGAAATCCATGCTTCAACTATTCCAACTAAGGATGGGGCTCCTTTCACATTAGCGTCAGGTTGGGTTTTTTCAATCGTCACCACGGACCCCGACAAAGTAAATACCTCTATTGAACTAGCTGAATTTTTAACAACCAGCATCTTCTCTGGAAATTGGACAGAAACTGCTGGATATCTCCCCCCTCGTCCCCGCGCATTAACAGAATGGCAAAATGACGCACCACGAGCATTGGCAAATCTAATATTATCCGCGGCAGGAGAAATTCCACCTGCAAGTACCCTGAATTTATTAGGTGAAAAACTAATGCAAAGCACAGTAAAGGTACTTAAACAAGAACAATCTGCATCAGAAGCCACCCTAGATGTTCTTGATAATTTCAATAATTAGGCAATAAAACCCAACTTGACGGGCTACATGACAGATGATACTATCCCGATTTGGAGATGTTCTATGTCAGATCGATATGATGAAGAAAATAGCGATATTCTCTCAGGTGAGAGCGAAGATCCTGCCAGAGATAAAGGTTTGTCTAACCTTTGGCAACGACTTACCCATTTTGGAATAGCAGGATCGGTATTTCGAATTGGGTCACATGTCATTACCATCGCCCTTGTCGTCATCTTCGTTTTAGCTTTAAGCAGCTTCTACCTTGGAAATGTTGAAGAAAAGAAGGCTGCAGACTTTCAGGCAACCGCAATGGCAATCGCAATTCCAACAATGGATGCTGCCGCCGGTTTATCTGTGGAAGAAGCTGAAATGGGTGTTATTTTCCCGCCATTTACTGATCCCGCAAGTTCAAAAAACACCAGTATTACTCGCCTTGCAGAACCATTAACAATCATTCCTTCCAGGCCAAGGGTAAAGATAACAAATCATGAAGTGGATCAAGGACAAAGTGTATTTAGTATTGCCGAACTTTACGGTCTAAGACCTGAAACGATTTTATGGGGAAATTATGCAACACTAAAAGACAATCCTCGCACAATCTCAGTTGGCCAGGTTCTAAATATTTTGCCGATAGATGGAACACTCCACCAGTATAATGCTGGGGAAACCTTGACTGCAATTGCTAATTTCTTTAAAACCGAGGTTGATAAAATCATAGAATTTCCCGGGAATGATCTAGATCCTTATGAGACAGATGTGGATAACCCGGGCATAGTAGACGGCACAATACTTATCATCCCCGATGGGCAACGTGAAATTCAAGATTGGGGTCCCCCCGTGATCACTAGAGAAAATCCTGCCTCCGCCGCTTATTATGGCGATGGTTCGTGTGGTCTTGTTTATGAAGGCGCCGTGGGGGCTGGAATATTCATTTGGCCAACATCATCCTCATGGCTCTCTGGTTATGACTATAACGCCAACATCCACGCTGCAATTGATATAGGTGGAAATACCGGGGATGCGATATTCGCTACAGACAGTGGAGTTGTGGTTTATTCTGGCTGGAGTAATTATGGATATGGGTATCTAATTGTGATCGACCATGGAAATGGTTGGCAATCTGCATATGCTCACCTTAGTGGAGTAAGTGTGAGTTGCGGGCAAAGTATATATCAAGGCGACGTCATTGGTGGTATGGGAAGTACCGGCAATTCTACAGGCACTCACCTTCATTTTGAATTGGGCAGTTCCTTATATGGAAAAGTCAATCCTTGGGATTTCTTGATTAGTCCATAAATAAAAAAAAATCCTGGACATTTAGTGAATCCAGGATTTTTTTTATTTAATCACTTTTTTTATTGCATTAATTCTTCTCTACTTCCCATCAAAGACATATCCGGTTCCTCGAACATTTATGATCCAGTCTCCGCCACCTGAAAATTGGATCAATTTCCTTCGCAATCTGCTGACCAAAGGACGCATTATTTCTGGAGCTTCCCAATCCGTTGTTTTGTAGCCTTGGACAAATAGCACCAATTCTTTATGGGAAAGGACTCTTCCCCGATTTTCAAGCAGCACCTTGAGTAATTTCCCTTCAGTGGGTGTTAGAGAAACTATTAGATCATTTTGCCAAATCTCTCGTCTTTCAAGATCAATTTTTACATCTTCCCCTAATGTGTAGATCATTCGCGAAACTTCAGCAACTGACTCAACGCCCTCATAATCTTTGAGTTCCTGCAAAGAACTTTCCATTTGCTCAATTATTCTGTGCTTCCTTTCGGACTCAGTTCTCCTAGAAATTCCTTTTCCAACACTCGCAAGGATTTCTTCAGGGGATGCAGGTTTGATGATATAGTCGTGAGCGCCAAGCCGTAAAGCTTCTATGGCTGAATCCATCGAGCCGTGAGCTGTCAACATGATTATTTGAAGATCAGGGTATATTTTTGTAACTTCCTGCAATACTTCAAGCCCACTCATTCCAGGCATTTTAAGATCTAAAATCATTAGTTCGAAGGAGGCACTGCTTAAGATCTCCAATGCACTTTCTCCATCTTCCCTTGCTTCAACCGTATAACCTTCTAGCTTTAAAATTTCAGAAAGAGATTTTAATGCGGTTTTTTCATCATCAACGATCAGAATTTTTCCTTTCATTTTTCATTCTCCCAGGGTAATGACACGCAAAAACAAGCCCCAATTCCATCCCCCTCAACCAGCCTTAATTCTCCCCCGTGTGCAGTAACAATTCCGTAGCTTACTGATAAGCCTAACCCTGTTCCTTCTTCCTTACTGCTTATAAAAGGTTCAAACAATTTTTCTTTTAATTCGTCAGTTACCCCTAGTCCCGAATCCCGAATATATATTTCAATAGAGTTTATTGCCCGTTTGGTTTCAATATTTACCAATCCTCCCTTGGGCATTGCTTCCATTGCATTTATTAATAAATTGAAAAATACTTGTTGAATTTGATTACTAACTACAA
>SWCD01003653.1_pt1 | contig 39582 bp, 31 predicted proteins | sample 4693011 | NCBI WGS metagenome assembly SWCD01 (sample SAMN10267278, study PRJNA491770) | bioreactor metagenome | isolation source: DHS bioreactor inoculated with marine | place: Japan: Omine Ridge, Nankai Trough
ATGATGATTCATTGAACCTTCATGTGTTGTGTTTTGATTGCTTCAATTTATCTAACAATGATTATAGTATTTGGTTTTTTCCTAAGTGGCTTTATCAATACTCAAATAATTTACCAAGAGGAGATAAAGTTTGGGCACCTTTACTCGATTTTATACACCAACAGTCTGACATTTATGAAAAATTAGATGAAATTTCAAAGTACATAACTTTTGGACTTAATAAAATTTTATCAAAAAAATTAGAGAGAAATTCCAAGTTTTCAAAAAATGTGGAAGAAGGTTTAAAGGTTGTTGTCCAAGATAACGGGAGAATTTATATTTATCAAGGTAGTAAAGATATAAGTTATGAGTTTGATGCACAGACTGAGAGAAATATAATTTATATATGTTTAGTATACGCAATTCGTAAAACATATAATATTCAAATGCCATTTCAATATAATTCAATAGTTGTACTTGGAGATATTGAACATACAATTCATGATTACTTCAATTCATTGATAGATATGATATGAGCACTTCATGTAAAAATAAGATTTTAGGTTCTCTTATTGGTTTAGCAATTGGTGATGGAATGTCCCCCATAAATTAGACAGTTACTAAATCTGTAGGTTTTGCAACGAGTTCAACAATTCAACTCTTTTTGGAACAATCTTTCTGTTATTAAAAACTGCTCCAAAAGTAAGTAGTTCTGACATTGGATTCGAGTTTTCATTTTAAAAAATTGCACTTATTTTAGAATTGGGTGTAGAATCGTTTTAAATATCTCTTCTAAATCAGATTAATATTTTAAGTTCTTATATATTAAGTAATAGATAGTATACAATTATAATTTTAGGAAATATCAACTCTATGAAGAAAAATGTAAGAAGCAACTATTGGAATATTTTTTTATTACTAGTTTTTTGTGTAACTGTTGGCCTAGTACTTACTGTTGGACTTAACTATAAAAAGAGTCAAACACAATCATCTCTACAACAGCTTTATAGTAAAACTGCAGACAAGCTCACAAATAAACTTGATGTTCTCATAGAAGAGAAAAAAAATGCGACATTAACCATTGCACTCTCACTTACTCAAAACCCTTTATTTCAACAAACAGTTTTAAAAAGAGAAAATATTCATAACGAACTTGCTCAATTTTCACAAGAACTCAAACAAAATACTGACTTTAAAAATGTATGGATTCAACTCATAGACAAAGGTGGTGTTGTACTCTCTAGAAGTTGGACAGAAGATATTGGAGAGAGTCTGAAGAAGATAAGATTTGAGATTCCTAAGATGATAAATAAACCTGAGATAAAATCACTCGTCAGTATAGGAAAGTACGATCTCTCTTTTAAAGCAATGGTTCCACTTTATGATTCAAAAGCTGCGTTTATAGGTTTTTTGGAAGTGATAACTCACTTTAACTCTATTGCAACCAAAATGAAAGAGGAAGATGTTTCAACTGTAGTGTTGGTAGATAAATCTTACAAAAAGCAAATTGTTCACCCTTTTTCTCAAACATTTATAGATGACTATTATGTAGCAAATATAAATACAGACTTTGAAGTACTCAGTTATATTGATGAAAAAGGTGTTGATGAGATTGTCTCATATAAAGAGAAATACATCACAAGTAGTGAAGATGAATACCTAAGAGTGAATTACACACTTTTTGATCTTAACTCAAAACCTATGGCCTATGTTGTTATGTTCAAAAAAATCCAAAACTTAGATATGGCAGCTATAAAAAATGCCAACTTTGTAGTTGACATAATAATGCTCTTTTTAGTCGTACTCATGGCTTTTATACTTCTTTTTTTAGTAAAAAAAGAGCACAAAAGTGTTGACTTGAAAATTCAAAATCTTAAGTATGTATTTTTATTTTCTCTACTATTTGTAGCACTAACAGTAATTTTTTATTTGCTTCTACACACTTATAAAGAGAACGAAAAAAATGAGTTTTTAAAAAATCATAACTCTAACATAGAAAAAGATTATGAAATAATCAGTAAAAAATTCGAGATCATCGCTGAAACAATGTTTGAGGACAATATTAACAACCAGAAGGTTTTAAAGCTCATAAAAAGAGCTTATAGCGAAGATAAAGATCTTGCAAGAGCAGAGCTATACGACCTACTCAAGCGTAAGTATACTTACTTTAGTTCTTATGATGTCAAACAGCTTCATTTTCATCTTAAAAACAATGAAAGTTTTTTGAGGTTTCACAGGCCTCAAAAGTATGGAGACAACCTTACTGGAGTTCGAGCTACAGTCGAGTTTGTAAACTTACATCATGAAAAAATCCAAGGCTTTGAAGAGGGAAGAATATATAATGGTTTTAGATATCTGTTTCCACTCTTTGTAAGGAACATTGAGAAGCAAAAAGAGTATGTAGGGAGTGTAGAGGTCTCTTTTAATGCTCATGCTATTGCCAATGATTTTGCTGAGAGTCATAATACAAAAGTTGCATTTTTAATTTCAAAGGATGTGGTTAAGAAAAAACTTTTTAATGATGAAAAAATGAACTACTCTCTTAGTGAGTTTCAGGATTTTTACTACGAAAAAAGTGTTAAAAAAACTTTCGAAAAAGCTTTTAAAAACATAGATATAAGTAAGGTTTCTACTCAAGATGTAGTGATGATAAATAGTAAAATTAAAGAGGGAAAAACATTTAGTTTAGCTCCACAAGATACAAATACACTCTGTACTATCTTACCTTTTAAAAATCCTCTGAGTCATCAGGTTGTGGCTGCAATTGTCCTACAAAGTGACAATAATATTTTAAATAATCAAAATGAGCTTTTTATTTTAATATTTTCTATCGGAACGATTTTACTTTTACTGATGACAATTTTTATGTATAGAGAGTTTACTACTAAGCAAAAATTTCAACATATGGCACTCAAAACACAAAATATACTTGATACGCAAAAGTCTATCATTATCATTACAAACGGTGTGAAAATATTGGATGCAAATAAAAAGTTTTTTGAGTTTTTTGGTCATGCCTCTTTAGAGAGCTTCTTTCATCACAATAGTTGTATTTGTGATTTTTTTGTAGAAGACTCAAGCTACTATCACTTAGGAAAAGTACCACGTGAGACAAACTGGATAGACTTCATACAAGAAGTTGCATCTAAAGATAGAGTTGTTCTTATGAAAGATTTGGATGGTCTAGGTCATAGCTTTGCAATGACTTTTAGTAATTATCAAAGTTCCTATTATATTATCACTTTTACAGATATAAGTGGAACGATAGAGGAGCAGTTAGTTCTTGAAAATAAAGTACTTCATGATAAGTTAACGGGAGCATACAATCGAGAGTTCTTTGAAACTAAAAGCAGTGTACTGGTAGCTCAAAACCAGGTTAATGGTAGATTTTTAGGTATCATATTTTTTGATATTGACCATTTTAAAGATGTAAATGATACCTATGGACACAATGTTGGAGACAACATTTTAAAAGAGTTGGTTAAAAGAGTTACAGAGTCCATAAGAAGTAGCGACTATCTTATAAGATGGGGTGGTGAAGAGTTTTTAGTCCTTGTCTCAACTACATCTCTTGATCAACTTGAGTCAACTGCGCAACATCTCAGATCGATGATAGCAAACCATCATTTTGAGGATGTCCAGCAGGTAACTTGTAGTTTTGGAGTGACACTCTCTTTACATAATGAGTCTATAACTTCAACTGTACAAAGAGCAGATGAAGCTTTATATACTTCAAAAGCAAATGGTAGAAACCAAGTTACAAAACTTTAAGATGCAATTCATTATGAAATTCCACTATCTGTAGGTTTTGGAGTATGTTCAAAAATTCAACTCTTTTTGGAACAAACTTTCTGTTACTAAAAATTGTTCCAAATATAAGAGTTAAAGAAATTGATTAGAGTCTTTACTTTTTTGCTATTGTTACTAACTTTGCAGATATAAAACTTTTTCCATATACCTTTTACTTTATTCATATTGATGCAATATCAAGACACTCTAGAATTTTCTTCTTAAGAATATATATTATTTAATGATAATAATTTTCCTTTAATTCAATTAGCAGTAAAATGAAAATAAGATTTTATTATAAAGGATAAGTCATGAACCCTACTACAGCAAAAAAAGGTACGTACAACAAAGACTGGTGGCCAAATCAGCTAAACTTAAAAATCCTCTCTCAACACTCCAATAAAGTTAACCCATTAGGAGAGTCATTCAACTACAAAGATGAATTCAACAAGCTTGATTATGAGGCTCTCAAAAAGGATTTGACAAACCTTATGACAAATTCTCAAGAGTGGTGGCCATCAGATTATGGGCACTATGGACCACTCTTCATCCGCATGGCATGGCATAGTGCTGGTACGTGTCAACCGCGGTGTAAACTACAAGAATTTCAACCAACTACCGTCTTAAGTTTCGTGACCATTATTAATTCAATATTTTACAACAGTCTGCAAAGAACAAAAAAATTTAAAGGTACAAATCCGACTTTTAAAATTTTCACAAAATCGGAGTTAAATAACAAGAGAGGAAGATAGTTAACACATGATAAGATAAATTCATTATTTTTAGAAATAGAAAAACCAGAAGCAGGAGTAAAAACAGTAGCTCTTTTCCTCGATGTCTTTTTAGATGTAAAGATTTACTCACTCATGTGTTGGATAAGAATAAATTAAGAAAAGTTTCAAACAAGTGCTTGGTACTTTTTATAAATACCACCAAACAAACACCATAAAAATATAAACTTCTAAAAACAAAAGGAGTTTTTATGTCTCAAACGAAAAAACGTTATCTTACTTATGCTTTGATTACTATCATTACTTTTACTATTCCCTTTATCACTATAGATGGGAATCATATGTTACTTCTCTCTTTTGAAAAGTATCAGTTTCACATTATGGGTACCGTCTTTAGTGTAACAGAACTTTATGTTATGCCATTTTTACTTATAGCTCTATTTATTAGTATTTTTGCGATTACTACTATACTTGGTAGGTTTTGGTGTGGGTGGGCATGTCCTCAGACTATTTTTAGAGTTATATACAGAGATCTAATAGAGGGAACACTTTTAGATTTAAGAAAAATTAAAAACAAACAAAAAGAAGTTGACTACTCTAAAACAGGGAATGTTCTAAAAACAGTAGTTGCGGTAATTTTATGGTCAATTCTTTCTTTAGTTATTTCATCAAACTTTGTCTGGTACTTTGTTCCTCCTGAAGATTTTTTTGTTTATATACAAACACCTAATGAACATCTATTTTTAATCTCATTTATTCTCTCGACAGCTATTTTTTTGATTTATGACATCATATTTTTAAAAGAGAACTTTTGTACTTATGTTTGCCCTTACTCAAGAACTCAAAATGTACTTTACGACGATGATACAAAACATGTTATTTATGATACAAACAGAGGTGGAGCGATTTATCAAAATAAGGAAAAATCTATATTTGATGTTAGTCAGTGGGTACAAAATGAAGAGTGTACAACATGTGAGGCATGTGTTAGAGTGTGTCCCACACATATAGACATACGAAAAGGTTTACAGTTAGAGTGTATCAACTGTTTGGAATGTTCTGACGCATGTACGACTGTTATGGGTAAACTTGGTAAAGAGTCACTCATTAGTTGGGGAAGTACTAATACAGTCCTAAACAAAATCAAAAATAGACTTTTAACTCTAAGAAATAGTGTCTACTTTGCTGTAATACTTGGTTCACTTATTTTAGCGGCTGTTTTTGCTTCAGAAAAAGAATACCTTTTAGTTGATGTAAACAAAGCAGGTCAACTCTATAGAATTGATAAAAGTGGTTATGTCAGCAATGGTTATCTAATAGCCATACATAATACGCAAGATAGAGCTTATACATATGATGTGAAAATTACTGGTAATGAAAACTTTGAAATTAAAAGATTTAAGCCTGTTACTCTAGTTGCAAATAAAAGAGTAAAAAAAGTTTTAATCATACAAACCAAAGGGAACCTCAATTTGTCTGATAGAAAGGACACTATGCTAAAATTAAAACTTACTGTTTTTGCGAAAGAAGACGCTAAAGTGAAAATCACCAAAGCTGTAGCATTTGTATACCCAAGGAATGATTTAATTAAATAACTTTTTCTAAGTAGAGGGTAAATTCTGCGCCCTCTATCTGGTTTTTAACTTCAATTCTGCCTTCAAGACTTTTCTCTATTATCATTTTTACTAAGTATAAACCTATACCAGTTCCACTCTCTTTAGTTGAGAAATATGGTTCAAATATCTTTTCAATATTTTTCTCTTTAATGCCTTTAGCATTATCCCTTATCTTAATAATACTCTCTGCGCTAGACGCAGTAACTTCTATCTTTATCCAAGGGTTATCTATATTTTGTAAAGCATCTGAAGCATTTGAGATAAGGGCAAGAATAACTTGAGAAAGTTCATTTTTTATACCATGTACCTTTATCTCTTCATTTGTGTTAAATTTAAGTTCGAGGTAAATATCTTTTTGCTTGAGGTTCGCACTTAAAATGGTAATGCTATTTTCAATGGCATCTTTAACTACGAAGTCTTCTTTTTGTTTTGAAGGCACATAAAACTCTTTAAAGTCATCTATCGTTTTGGAGAGAAACTGTAACTGTTCTTCTGCAGAATTAAACTTTTTCTTGAAATACCCACTATCCATCTTGCCATTCTGATATCTCTTTTTCATGTTTATTAAAATATAAGATATATTGTTTAAAGGCTGTCTAAATTGATGTGTTATGTTTCCTATCATCTCACCGCTTTTTGCCATTTTTGATTGCTGTAAAAGCATATTTTGGTAGTCTGCAGCTTCATTTTTTAAAAGAACATATTTATAGGATACGGATGTCGTAAAGAGAACCGCTTCAATAGCAAACGCCATTAAGACTATGTCCATATATCCATGTTGCATAAAGTACTCTTTCATATCAAATACAAAAAGCAAAAAACATAAAAGCGACCAACCAACAACATAGACGATCGTAGGATTCATCGCTTGTTTTAAATTAAATATTACAGATGTAAAAAGTATTGCAAAGACTACAGTGTAAGGTATGTACTCAAAAAGTATATAATGATAAAACACTATAAGTATGACTATATTTAACAATAATGTATTGATGATTAATTCTTTATAGTTGGTCATTACAGGTGTAAACCTTCCCTCATAAAAGGCTATGGCAAAGATAATAGCACTCACAGTTGCAAACGCTAAAGAAGAATCTTGAATATGGGGCGATAAATTAAAAAGATCACTATAACTTGCAATATAAAAAAGTGAAAATAACTGCATAAGAGAATAGCTAATATATAGAATCTCTTTAGAATAGATGTACCTAATAAAAGTATAAAAAATACTCATAATCAAAATACCAAAAATAATACCGTATGCTAATGTTTCGTTAGTTTCAAAGTGCAAGTTTATATCCAGTTCCAGTAAGATTGGATATAAGGTCTTTAGGGAGTTTGGATTTTAGATTTTTGATAAGTGTTTTTAATGCATCCTTTGTCATTACACTATCCTGCCAAACAATATTTTCTATTTCATTATATGTCACATACCTATTTTTATTTTTTAACAAAAGTGTAAAAAGCTCTATCTCTTTTGTTCTTAATTTTACTATTTTATTGTCCATCAATAATATTTGATTATATATATCAAAAGATGTATTACTTGATAAATTTACGATATTAGAAGTCTCTTCATTAATACTTTGGACACATAAATTTAATGCATTATCAAAATCTTTTTCTTTTACGGGTTTAATCAAATACTTTACTAGTTTAAGTTCTACAGCTTTTAGAAGATATTCAGTATCACTATATGCTGTTATAATTATGACTTGTGTCTTTTTGTCTTTTACTCTGATTTGTTTTACAAAGTCCAAACCATTTAACTTAGGCATTTGTATGTCGGTAATAATTATGTCAGGGTGATACTCTTCGTAGAGTTTCAGAGCGATAATGGCGTTAGATGCTTCATAAATATTCTTAAAATAATTTTCTAAATACTCCACTCCGTTTTCACGAGCGATGTCATCATCTTCAATATATAGAATTTTTAAACTATTATTTGAAATTTTATCCATTTGATATTATATCCTAAATGAAACTTACTAAAATATCTAAAAATGAGGTAGAATTGGCATTAGATATGAAGTGTCTCCTATAAACTAGACACTTCCAAAACCTGTTCTTTTTGGAACATGTTCAAAAATTCAACTCTATTTGGAACAAGTTATCCGTTACTAAAAATTGTTCTAAAAGTAAGGGCTTTAGAAACTTAACGTTTGAAATGAGCCAATAAATTGCCCGCAGGGTAATTTATTGACTCCTCTGATTTGTTATCTTTTAATTGGTACTCGATAAGTTTCTTCTACGCAACTATTAAATACCTTTAATTGGGCTAATTTTATATCTATTTAATAGCTAAACAAAAAGATGTTTTTTGAAAGGAACTCTCTTTTAAATAACATTCATAGCCGTTGTTGCTGCTTAGATTTTTGACGATTGAAAGACCTAACCCAAAACCGCTTTGTTTTCGATTTTTACTCTTTGATATAGTGAAGAATGGTTCAAAGATCTTCTCTTTATACTCCTCTTTGATCTCTTCTCCACTGTTCTGGAAACAAACTACATTATATTTTGCTTCAACTTTGATATATCCGTGTTTTGTATGCCTGTAAGCATTTGAAAGTAGATTTATACAAATCTTTTTCAAATCAATTTTATTAAATTCAATAACAAAATTTTCATCTATATTATTGATAAATTCAACTTGATTATTTCTTATGATGATGGGCAATATTTCATCTTCTAAAAGTGCGTAAAGATTGATTTTATCTTTCTCTCTCGGAGCTTGCATGGAAGAGATAAAGTTTAACATGTCAACTGTAAGTTCGTTGAGAAATTCTACCTCCTGTTTCATGCTTGTTAAAATAGAAGGGAGTTTTTCTTCATCTACAAGACCATCTTCTATCTCATCGATGTAGCCGTTTAAAATAGTAATAGGTGTTTTTACATCATGCGCCATTGAAATAAGCAGATTGGATAAATTTTGGTTTTTCTGTTTTAAATCTTTTATCAGATTATCCATTTGGGTTGAGAGCAGATTCATACTTTGGTTAATCTGGTTTATCTCTTGTATGATATTGTGAGTTTCTTTTTGAGTAAAATCTTCTTGTTCTATCATCTTGAGGCGTTTTTGGATAAAACTGAATTTATCAGACAAATATTTTCCAAAATAATAGCTAATCAGGATGACAATAGGCAGAAGTAGCAAAACCTCCAAAACTATCTTCAAAAACATCTTCATACCAATGGGCTCATTGATAATCACAAAGGTCATAAAAGCACTCAGAGCTGAGATGATAAGCCCTGCGAGCGTGTATATGATAATGATAAAACTTTTAATCTTCATAGATTCTGTACCCCATTCCCCGGACAGTTTTGATTATCTCTTTAGAGTTAAAAGTTTTTGCTTTTTTTCTTATATGATAGATATGACTGTCTATGCCACGGTTGTCTATCTCGCCTAAATCATTATCATAGATTATCTGCGCCAACTCTGCTCTGGAATATACTCTGTTTTTGTTGTTTATAAGTGTTGTTAAAATCAGGTACTCGCTCGGGGTGAAACTGATTTTAAAACCATTTACGCTCACTTCTTTAGACTCTTCGTTTAAGATGATGTTTGAGAGATATTTTGATTTTAAAGAGCTTAATTCTTCTCTTCTTTTGAGTAAAGATTTGATTTTAACGGAGAGTTCTTTTGCGGAAAACGGCTTTGACATGTAATCATCCACACCGGAATCATAACCTTTTATCTTAAATTCATCCGTATCCAAAGCACTCACCATCACTATGAGAGTCTGGTAGGATTTTTTGCGTATCATCTTTGTTATCTCAAATCCATCTACATGCGGAAGCATAACATCAAGAGTTATCAGGTCGTAATTGCTCCCATGTATTTTTAAAAGAGCCTCTCTTCCATCAAGAGCAATATCTACATGGTAGAGAGTGCTATCAAGACGGTTTTTTATATGTTGTACTATTTGCTCTTCATCTTCGACGATTAAAATCTTTTTTTTCATACTAGAATGTGTGTTGGAATTTTGTAAATAAGGAGTCGTTCGACTCTACAATAGCATGGCAACTTACACAACTGTTTATATCTCCGTCCCAAGGCTTATACACACCATCTTTTTTCACAAATCTTGCATATCCCCAGCCATCACTCTCTTTATGTTTTGTCTTGTCTTTTATCATGTACTCCACTCTTTGAATCATATCTGCTTCAAGTGCTGATTGGAATGTCGGCATCTTGCGTACGCTCCAGCCAATCTTAACTATTTTGCTGCCATCAGGCATAATAACTTTGTTATCTCTGAGTGCATTGTATGCAACTGGATTCGCCAAAATATATCTTATCTCATTTTTGTCTGTTCTAAAATGAGTTGCAACAATTTTATAATTTTGATAGTCTTCTATCTCTTTAAAAGACAATTTTGTATCTTTCATCTCCAAATCCGGCACTTTACCCTCGCTAGATGCGGATAACAATATAGCAGAACTAATTAAACTAAACATCATTTTTTTTAACATGTACTCTTCCTTTTTTATAATATAGAAGAATTCTACATTTAGTATGTGGAGATTGTGTGGAGATAACTATTTATTCAACGAACATTATATATAGATTGGCTTGATATTTACTAAATAAATGAACACTAAAAATGTTAGTTTAAATGATAAACTTATTGAAAAACCTGATATTTTGTATGATTTGTATAGCAAAGAACTAAAATGTTTCAAAAATAGATGTATATTTAAAAATATCATTGCTGTTATTTGATCATTTTGTTGTTTAATTGTGCGAAATAGTTGTTAAATATACATTTTGTCATTTAATTTTTAGGAGTTTGTTGCAAATACAGTACCTTTTGGAGTATGTTCAAAAATTCAACTCTTTATGGAACAATCTTTCCGTTACTAAAATTTGTTTCAAATATAAGAGGTAGTTGAATACATAAAACTGTCTACTTTATAGGGGCATTCCAAGAATTATAGTTTGTCTATTTTAATTGGATAAATAATTTAACATATATATTTAGTTCTTTACAATATACTATCAATCATGAATACAAAACAATCAACTAGAGATAAAATATTGGATACTGTTTTTACATTGGTTTATATCAATGGCTATAATGGCACAAGCATGTCAATGATACTTAAAGAGTGTGATATACCAAAGGGTTCATTATATCACTACTTTAAATCTAAAAAAGAGATGGTACTGTCTGTCTTAAAAGAAAGAATATCCCCAAGAATGGATGATTTTTATGAACTTAAAAAAGTCGATAATGAACATTCAATAAATACCATCATAAACAGCATTTTACGGGTCTCTCAAAAAGAGGTATTAGTAAAGTATGGCTGTCCTTTAAATAGATTAAATCAAGAGATGTCACCTGTTGATAAAGACTTTGAATTTGAAATAAATATTATCTATCAAAAAATCAAAAATAATATACTACTATTACTGGAAAACACTAAATTCAATCAAGACATAGATAAAGATTCGCTTTCTGAATTTATAATTACGACGGTATGGGGAAATCTTTCTCTTAGTCCAACTCAATCCTCAAAAGATAGATATTTAAAGTCTGTAGCCCACCTTATAAACTACCTAAAATCACTTAAAGTATGAAATAGACCATTCAGTCTATTTTAAGAATTTATCCTGTAAGCTTCTGTGCATAGACCAATCGGTCTATATAAAAAAGGAGTTATTATGTTTATTATTGAACCAATAAAAAAAGAAGAAGCTACCGGTGAGTTAAAACTTCTTTACAAGATGATTGAAAAGTCTTTAGGATTTGTGCCACCACACTTTGAACTATTCGCTACTATTGATTTAAAAGCTATGAAAGAGTTTGTAGGATATAACCAATATATGATGATGCATGAAAAAATTGATTCTAATCTTCTTCCATATTTAAGACTATACATTGCTAATACAGAGTGTAGAAGCTACTGTACAAGCTTCAACACAAAGATGTTATTAAGTATAGGGGCAGACGAAAGCCTTTTAAACAACATCACAAATGAAATAAATAATATACCGTTTAATGATGCTCAAAAATTACTGCTCAGTAAAGTTTTAAAAGCTCTATATCAACCAAATGAGTTCAATAAAGATGATTTAGCCGAGTTATATGCATTAGAATTTAATGATAAAGATTTCTTTGACTTACTTAGCTATGCATCAAACTTTATGAGTAAAAGTAAAATTATAGAAGTATATTTAAAAAACAAAAAGGAAGATTAGATGAAAACAACTGACATAGCATTTGTAAAACTTACAGGAATAAAGCAAGAGGAAGATAATTTATCATTGGAGTTTAATGATAATATTCAAAACCATATCAATACTATTCATGCAGGAGCTCAATTTACTTTAGCAGAAACACAAAGTGGATTATACTTACAAAAATTATTTCCAGAACTCAATGGAAAAGTGATGCCAATTCTTAGGGACTCAGAGATTAAATATAAAAATCCTGCTTCGGAGAAAATAGTAGCAGAGGCAAATTGTGATACCTTAGTAATAAAAAAATTTCAGGAACAATTTGACAAAAAAGGAAGAGGGTCAATAAAAGTAAATGTTACAGTTAAAGACATTAATGATGCCATAACTTGTCAAGCTGCATTTAATTGGTTTATTCAAAGTGTTTAAGTTGAGTAATCACTACAGAAAATTATTAAATGGCTATTAAGAAGAAATATTTCAATATGGAATGTTCCCTATAAACTAGACAGTTACTAAAACTGTAAGTATTGGAATTTCCGCACTACAAGAAGATGACAGTAAAGACTTACTATTAAAAAGTGTTGATGATGCACTATATAAAGCTAAAAATAGTGGGCGAAATAAAGTTTTTACCATATAAGCTGATATTGTTGCAAAGTCTGTACATTGAGATTATTTTCTCTTCAATCTCATCACTAATTGTAGTTCGGTGTTTTTTAACTATTTGGGGTTCAAAGGTGCCGTTTCTATCTCTTGGGGTTTCTAATTCATAAGTACCATCACTTGTACCTTTAATAGTTTTCTTATTGGAACCGTTTCTTCTGTTCTTGGTCCCACTAAGTACATCATTGGCAATATGAGATTCTACTTCTGTTTCAAGAGCAGCTTCTGTAAGTTACTTGATAAGTGGAGCTAGAAGCCCACCTTTACCAGTGAGCTTCTTTCCAGCTCTAAATTCTTCTAAGATTTCATCAAAATCAAAATCTACTTCTTCGTTCATTGTCAGTCTTTGATAGTATTTTATCAGGCTGACACGAAATTTTTAACACTTCCAACTCTTAGGGCAGCTACTTTTTATCTTTTAAAAACTCATCGTGAAACATTTTTCTAATAGCTAAAAACTCTTCGAGATGTTTAAAAAATATCTCAATGAGTCTTGGTTCGAAGTGTTTTCCACTCTCCTCTTTGAGGAGTGAAAATATCTTTTCATCACTCCAAGCTTCTTTATATACTCTATCTGAACCAAGAGCATCAAATACATCAGCTACAGCAGTTATTCTGCCGTAAATATGAATCTCTTCACCTTTTAGACCTTGAGGGTACCCTGATCCATCCCATTTTTCATGATGCTCATGGGCTACTGTCGAAGCCATGCTTAAAAGAGATCTTTTTGAACCCTTGAGCATCTCAAAACCTAATTCTGCATGTGTTTTCATGATCTCCATTTCTGGGTCAGTAAGTTTTCCAGGTTTATTTAAAATATAGTCAGGAATCGCTACTTTCCCGATATCATGCATAGGAGAAATCTGTTTTAAAAGCTCTGCTTCGTTTTCACTTAAACCATAATGTAGAGCAAATAGTTTCGAATATTCAGCAACTCTTTTTACATGGTTTCCAGTCTCTTTGGAGCGTGTTTCTCCTATAGAACCCATAGTGAAGATAACCTCTTTTTGTGTCTCTTCTATCTCATTTTGTAATGACTCAGACTCTTTTCTATCAGTGATTTCATCTCTTACAGCTCTATATCCTATATGTTTTCCATCTTTATCATACTCGGGATCAAAAAAAGTTTGAACCCAAAAGTAACCACCATCTTTTTTTAGGTTTTGAATCTCTGCTTTAAATGATTTTTCTTCTTTAAGCTCTTTCCATATTTTTTCAAAAAATTCAGGTGGAGTATCTGGATGTCTGACAATATTATGGTTATATCCAATAAGCTCTTCTCTTGAGTAGCCACTGACCCTGCAAAAAGCACTACTGACATCAGTAATAATACCATCTAGATCAGTACTTGAGTAGATAACATGTTTGTCATATGAAGATAAAAGAGATTCTAGCTCATGTGTTTTTTCATTCAAGTCTTTTGTTTTTTCTTGTACTTTTTGTTCAAGATGATTATACTGTTTTTCGAGTTCTAAGCCCATTTCAATAACATTATTTTCAAGTTGAATTAATGAGTCATTCCTAAATATAGGATTTTTAGACTGTTCACGAATATGTTCAAACTTTCTTTCTCTGATCTCATGTGTTGTACTTTTAATGTACTCTATCTGCTTTAGTAGACTGAAAATCATTTTTTTTGTTGTGATAAAAACGAAGAATGCACCTATAAAAAGAAGAAAAAAGTTCTTAACAATACTCTTAGTGAAGCTTTCTTTAAATTCTTTAAGCTGTGTAACAGTACTTACATAAGCCATTATATTTTTATTGAAATCAATAATTGGAAAAAGGTTAAGTGAATAGTTTTCGCCATTTATGGTAATGTCTTGAATTTTTTTACTCAAGTCTATATTTTTTATGTCTTGTGTTGTTACATCTAAAGTACTATTGGCAAGAATGTACTCTCCAGCAAGCTTTTTATCAGAGATAAACTTTTCATAGTATTTTGGAGCTAGTGAGCGAGCTGATTCGTTTCTATAGATCAAAAAAGATTTGTTTTTTGTAGTTTGTGTAATGACACTAGGAAGCCAGTCTATCTTCTTCCCTAAAGATAAACCACCTAGCATATTTCCATCTTTATCTACAATTGGAGTTGTTACTCTGTACCCAGCATAAGTTTTACACATTAATGCATGGGTACTCGGCTTAAATGAAGTTGTAATCCACTCTATGTCTTTTCTAACATCAGATACATCTTTTCCTAAGGATTTAAAGTTTGAGAAGTTTACAAAAGAGATAGCAGGTGGCTTAAAAAAATGAATCTCATATGTTAATTTTTCATTTTTTACTTTGTTCCAAATCGGAGATACATATTCTTTGATTTTTTCAGGATTATCTTCTATATAGGCTTGTTTTACTCTCTCATCAGAGGACAACACAGAAGCTAGTATTTGAATGTTTTTAGTCTGAGCACTCGTTAAACTATCTAGTAAAAGTTTGTCATTTACATAAGCTTCTTGCTTTGCCTCTTCCAATCCAAAGTAGTAATCAAGTGATTCTGTAATCAGAAAAAAAACCAGTGCAAAAGAAGCAATAATAGTGAATGGTCTTCTAGAAACATTCATATTGGTCCTTCTTTTATAAAATAGAATTCATTATAGCATAGCATCATATAAACTTGTTGCTACTTTTTCAATCAGTACCTAAAACCTTCATAGTCACATCCCTAAATAAGGTTTCATACTGCTGAAATATCTACAGAGTCATCTCTGTATGTTGCTTGTCTTAGTAGCCAAACATTGTCGGATGATAAGTTTGAAAACTTTTTGTAAGTGTTCGTATTGTATATGTTAAATATGCAACAATAATTTTTAAATGTTTGGAATAATCCCAATATCATAGACATTAAATAATTAATTTAAGTTACACTCAATCTTACGAATTGTAATCAAACCAGAGTTTTATAAACAAGTTCAAAAATCTGTACCTTATGGAGAAGGTAGTGTTTAATAAACTGTATTAGTAATATCTCTTAAGTATTGTTTACAGGTTGCTTTTTAAGGACAGATAATGTTTTCTCAAGCCTACTAAGTTTTTCAACTAGCATTAGTTCACGACCTAGTGCTCGATGATATTTTTCTTTATATTCATTCTGTTTTTTCTTACTTTTTTGAAGTGCTTCTTTACATGTACGAAGTGGTTTTTCAGTTTCATCTTTAGCCTCGTTAATTTTATTGATTAAATCAGTAAACTCAACTCTACTTTTTTTAATAGAACCTCTCTTCCTACCCGCTTCAAGAGAAACAGTGTCGTTATTAATTTTAGTACCATAAGGTACAGTCGTCGGGATGTTTTTTTTAAGTCGTTCTAATGCATCATAGTAACACTTAAGATTGCTGTTGTTAATCATTTTTCTTCTCCAGTTTTTTTAAATAAAGCTCTAACTCATTTTTATCTTCTATTTCACTATGGAACTCTATTGAATTAGTACTCAATGTCGAAATAAAATTATCTAAGACTTGAAGGGTATTCTTGATTTTTGTTTTAGAATGATAGCTTTCATTGCATTCAATACACGAAACAAATGAACGAGAAATTTGCTCATAGCATGGACCTACTTTTACACAGCCTCCAATAGCAGTAGTAGTAAATGCTATCTCTCCATTCTTAAATTGTTTAATTGTTTTCTCTCTATTGTCAAGCAGATAATCTACAAATGGTTTATCTTTGATTTTTTTATTATTCTCTATAAAGAAACCATGTGGACCATATAAGGTTTCGTCTGAGAATATAACTTCTTTAATGTATGTTAATGCTTTAACTTCATATTTTGTTGATTCAATTTCATTGGCAATATGATTTTTTGGAATAGTGAAAAGTTCTTTTGCATGCTCTGCACCATTTCCATAAAATAGTGTGATATCTTTAAGTAAATGTTTTAGCTGTAGTTGTAAACTACCAAGTGAAACTAATTCACTTTTTAAGGCATATACTGCAAGCGATCGTCTATATTGATGTGATTTGAATATCCAAATTTTCCCAACTAGAAATTCTTCCTCATTAGACCATTCTCTGTTAGGTTCAATTTCGATGAGTTCTTGAAAATCTTTTTCTTGGATTTTTAGAGCATTAAAGTTCAGTGGGAGTTCTACACTATTTTTAATTAGAGCCATTTTGAATATAGCATTAACACTCTTTAGTTTGTTGGAAATGAGGATAGATCTGTTAAACAGATACATTTCATTTACATCTATCTTATAGTGTTCTGCAAGAAGTATATTTATTGATTTTAATATATGAATTACTCTTAAAATCTCTTTTGATGTTACCCATTTTCCTACTACAGGAGATGAGTGATTCTTAGTTTCAGTGCTGATTAATATTAGAGTTTTAGATAAATTATTTGCAAATTCATAGCAATTATGTTTCATGCGTAGTACTTCTGAATCTCTCATACCAGAATATGCATGTATTAAGTGTTTACATGTGCCTTGTATTTCAGTAATGATTCTCTTTAATGAAACCCTAGACTGAATATTATGTTTTGTAAAGAATTTGTTTAATGAATATTTTTCAACTGCATATTCCCAGGAGCAACCAGTTTTACTATTAGGGTATCTTTTTAATTTTTTAGGAAGACAAGCAAACTTTTCATGCTGGAGGTAGTTATTAAGAAAACCTATAAGACTAGGTAAAACCTCTTCAACCTCCTCTATGTGTTTCCACCTTTGTTTGAGACCAATACTTAAAATATTGGTAGGGATAACTTCTGTTTGTTTCATTAGATTGTCTTGAGCCTGTCTTAACTTTAGTAATTTAGTCATATTTTTTTTATCATGTTTATAGTTGATACCAGTCTCATGATTGCTTTGTAAGTTTAATAAGTTTAGTAACCCCATAAAGCTTTTTATTTTGTAGACAGCAGTACAGTATTCACTTATATAGGACCTAATTCTTTTGTTATTTGATAATATGTCCTTTATAGTGGTATTTAGTGTGTTTGAAAAAAGATATAGAGGGTACATTACACCGTTGCAGTATTCATGTAGTGTGCTAATATTTAGTTGGCCCCCATCACTCGATGACTTGTATAAAAGTATTATAAATAATAGAGTTTTTATTTCTATTTTTTTCATTTCGTGTTCAAATTTATTGAAGTTAATCCTATCTACATCACCTGTTGCAGTTGCAGAAAAATCCCAAATATCATCTTTGTATCGGCTAGAAACACTTCCGTCAGTATTTCTAGAAATTACGAAGTTATCGTTAGGGATTATAGGTTTATGAGTGTATAATTTATAAGTATCTGATCCAACTACCATATCTGTACCAATATCAATTGTTTTTAAGTTCATCGCAAGACTCCCATCTCTACTAAACATATTAATTTATGTTCCCAATATTCTGTAAGGTTTTCATGTTCAAAAACATCAACTTTTATTTCTTTTATTTTATCTTCGGTAATTAATTTTGTATTAATTATTTGGTCTATTATGTCTTCTATCCTTTTTATAATGTGTGAGTAGACATTTAAAAAGTCTTTTTCTGATTTTACAATATATCTACATTGGTTAATTACAAATAGTAGACTATATAATTTTCTGACATCTATATTGTCTGGATGTACTCTGTAAAATTGACAGAAAATACAGCCTTCGGGTTGCTTGCAATCAATTGATAAAGTAGTTGATAACTCTTCAGGGGTTTTTGTATCAGTATCTGCACACTGACCAGTGGATATCTCCTTGATTGAGTCATCTTTAAATATATTATATTTATTTAGATTACTATAGAAATCTTCCATTTCTTCTATTTGCACTTCTTCGGACTGATTAGTGTATGACTTAGTTATTATGGCTATCGAGGATTGCATTAAATTCGAAGCTGTTATTATGCTATTCTTGTTTATTATATAATTTGCTTTATTGAGTCGAGATTGTTTAGATAGTATCGATGGTAGATTGTGGTCAATAGGTTGAAATATTTTGTAGATACTTGAAGAATAACCACCTTCAATCTGTTTCTTAGGTAGATGGGCATTAAAATGATTACCTTCAAAGAAAATAAAGTCTAGATTATGTTCGCCTAGTAGATAGTTTCTTAGTTTAATGAATTTATTGAAATAAGACATCATATCTTTTTGTATAGAAAACTCTACATCTTTGTTACCAGCACGGTCTTTAATATTTCTAAAATATTGGCTATCCTTAGATACTAGATAATCATTATCCCATTTTAGTTTTGCAGCAGTTGAGTCATTCATTCCAGTAATTATCAAAAAATGCATAAAATATGCTTTCATTGCAAAAGAAGCGAGTTGAAGTTTTTCATCAGTTTTAAAGTGAAGATTATTTCTTTTCAAGACTTTTATTAATCTTTTTACGGCTAAGCATGCATCTTCTCTCTTTTTTTGTGCATAAATTTTGTGCACAGAGTCACAGGATCTGATTTTGCCATTATCGTAGTCAAATGCAACAAGATGTCTTGTATTATTTACTTTTTTAATCCAGAAATTTTTAGATGGCACGATCCAGAATTTCTTTTTTTCAAGGTGCACTTCAAAAGGATATGTCTTATTTTCCAGTAAAAAATCAGTAATTTGGATAAAAAACTTTGTATAAAAATTAAAGGCATAGCTAATATCTTCTACAGTGTTAGTTTTTCTAGGTTTTCGTAACTCTTTTTTATCTTTAATGGCCTTAATACCATGAGATATAAATCCATCTAAATCTTGATGAATTCCCTCTAGTAATTGTTTTGCAGAAGATTGTAATCTTCCTGCATATGAGTTTTGATAGCCGCCATTAGGTTTCTTTACAGCCTCTTTTAAGTAGTTGACATAATGTTGATAAGCATATTTGGCATTGGCTATATTTTTTAAGAAATCTATATTATCACTGTCTAATTTTTCTATAATCTTTAGCATTTGGCTAAGTAATTTAGTAATAGTAGCAAGTGATTTTCCTAAGGAGTTTAGTTCAATTATAACTTCTAATACAAAATAGTCTATAATAACTCTACGATTATAATGATAGTTTCCATTTTCATAAGTTATAGTTGCTTTATTGGGAGAATATTCTTTTTTTGAGTACATTATTTGACTTAAACATTGGTTTGAAAGTAGCTTTACTCCAATATTGCTGTAATCTCCAAATGTACCAGTAGAGTAAATTCTGATTAGTTCATCAATACTATAAAAATGAATATTGACTATAAGTTTTTTATTCATTTAAAAGACCTAATAGGTGATTTTCCCACTCATCTTGTGCCTTAATTACATCAGTGTGTTGATTCTCATAATTAAGGTATCCACTTGTTGTTGCCATGTGAGAATGGCATAGCAAGATCCTCACAGAATTTAATGCCCTCTCCTCAATAATGGTTTTTTTTCCTTCCTGTTGTAGTTCATACTTCAGTCTATTCATTCCTGCTGTAGCTTTTAAATCATGAAATGAGAATGGGAATATATGGTTTTGTTTTTTTAGAGTCTTTTTGAGAGTACCTGATATAAATACTCTAATTGCTTCGCCAGTTGGTGGTGCTATAGTATTCTTAAATTTTGGATCATTATGTGCCATATAATAAGGTCTTGATCTATTACTTAAAAAAACGTATTCCTTTTCAGTATTATTATTTTTACCTCTACATTTTTGGGCTTTAGGGGACAATATATATATTTGAATTTTTTTATATAGTTCTGTTGGTATTTGTAAGGTGCAGTTTTTATTGAGTTTGGTATCACAATCGGTGCCAGGGCCTACTGGGATGTAAGCCTTAGAGTCACTTTCTGGAATTTCTTTCAAAAAGTGTTTTAGTCTAAGTGTACAGATTGTTTGAATTCTAGCTCCTGAGGTTAGTGCAATTAAAAATATTAGTTTCATTTGAATATTGTTAATAGTGTTTAATGCTTGAATTAGGTACTCTTGTTCCTTATATGATAATGGATGAAGCTTACCATCATCCAGAATATGCATTTCACTTGGAAGAGACTGACTATGTGTATTTTTTATTGTGGTTAAGTCTGTTGTCGTAATAACTTTTGATTTACTATTATTACTTTTATTACTGTACATAATAATTTTTTCATTTTCTTTCCAAAGTGGAAATTTAAAAAATTTATTTTCAATATCTATTAACCATTCATAAAAGTTTCTAACTCTAGATAATCTTCTTTTGACTGTATTTATTGCCAGCCCTTTATTTCTATGTAAACTTATTAATTCTTTTCTGTATTGAAATGTAGGTCGAAGAATTTTTCTTTCAGCAGATAAATAATTTATATTGTTGTTTTTGCAAAAGATATTAAAGTGATCAAGATCATCTGCTATACTTTTAAGGGTTTTCCAATTAACTTCTTCATCAATCTCTACTCTGTATAAAAGATATCTATTAGCATGATGCCATGGAATACCATCTTCACTTATTATTAAGGGAAATGGTAAATATTCTTTAATGTAAAAATCTTTACTAGAAGTGTAAAAATAAGATATGCTGTCTGTATCTACCCTACTACTTTTGTATAGATTCATAGTTGATGGTTCGTATATATCTAGATGGATTGATGTAACACTCATATGCTTTCCTATTGTACTGTTGATTTATTCGCTATTAAATATTAAAAATATTTGTCCATAGTTTTTAACTTACGGACTATAGCATATTTTAATAACTTACAAGTAGCCCTGGATGCGGAAAGAGTATGATTGCTTCAAGGCTTAGATATATTTTACCAGCTATGAAGATGGATGAGATTTTAGATAAGGCGAAGATACAAGCCTTAGAGTCAAAAAAGGTCGAGTTTAAACCTAGACGTGGACTCACTACTACGCACTGCTCTGCGACGCCTGCAAGTGTTCTTGGCGGTGGCTCGGGTACTCAGGCAAAAATTGGTGATGTTTCCATAGCAAACAATGGCATACTCTTCTTCGATGAGCTACCGCACTTCTCAAAAAGCATACTTGAAGCGCTTCGAGAGCCCATGCAAGATAATCAGATAAGGATTTCACGTGTAAGCCAAAAGAGCACCTATGCTGCAAACTTTTTGTTTGTAGGTGCAATGAATCCTTGTCCTTGCGGTAATTTGCTTAATGAGCATAAAGAGTGTAGGTGTAATGAGCTTGAGATTCAAAAGTATAAAAATAGGTTGAGTGACCCTTTTTTGGATAGAGTAGATATAAATGTAGTCATGCAAAATGTACAAGCAGATGATAAACCCTCTTTGAGTTCTAAAGAGATGCATAAAATGGTGCTTGAAGCAAATATAAGAGCAAAACAGAGAGGGCAAAAAAACTTTAACGGGAAAATGAGTGATGCTGAAGTAGAGGAGTTTTGTGTTTTAGATGATGATGCACAAGGTGTTTTAGATATGGCAATACAAAACTTTGCACTTAGTTTTAGAAGTATAAAAAAAGTACAAAAGGTAGCTCGAACTATAGCTGATTTAGATGCGAGTGAGCTGATAGAAAAGAGACATCTTCTTGAAGCTTTGAGCTATAGAAGAAGATAGTCCTTTTTATTTAGACATTATAGTAAGTAGCGTTTGGATGATACACAACGAGTGCTGAGGTTGATTGCTCTGGGTGTATCTGAAATGTTTCACTTAGCTCTATGCCAAACTCCTCTGGTTTGAGTAGATCAAAAAGAGGGCGGTTTAGTTCTAAGTCTGGACATGCCGCGTAACCAAAAGAGTAACGTGAACCTTGGTACTTGTTCATCTGAACATCCGCTAGAGTTGGCTTTTCGTTTTCTGCGATGTTTAAGTCAAGTCTTATCTGCTTATGCGCTATTTCGGCTAGTGCTTCAGCTAGCTCAACACCAAGTCCGTGAAACTGGTAGTACTCAGTATAGTTTCCAGCATCGTAAATAACTCTCTCAGCATCACTAATTTTACTTCCTGCACTAACACATGTTAGTGCTATAACATCATGTCTATCTCTGTGAAAAAAGTCACTTAAAGCACGGTGGGGCTGTTTCGTTTGTCTGGGAAAAGTAAACTGTTGTACAGCTCTGCCCATAACATGATCTAAAGGTTCAGTGTTGACTTCATCTTGTGAATTGTATCCTTCACTCTCATCAAAGATAATAAGTGAGTTGTCATCACTTCTACATGGCCAATAACCATAGATGATAGTCGGTTCAAAAAGTTTCTTCTCTAAGAACTCCGATTTTAAACGCTCATAAGCTGGCCAAACAACTTCATCGAGTTGCTTTTCATACGCTTCTTTAGTCATACCTTTTGAGCTGTATCCCCAACGAGACTTGAAAAGTATACGATGGTTTATCCACTCAAATGCCATCTCGATTTGTTGCTGTGTAAGCTTCATCTCACGTCTTCCCCAAAATGGAGGCGTAGGAACTTTCACATCACGTGAAGGCATTTTTAACTCTTCAAATGGAGGTATAACTATCTCTTTTTTCTCTACTTTAGCTACTTCTGGGGCATCCGGATGTAGATTTGTATCGAAGTTACCTGCTTCTATGCGACTCATGGCTGTTACACCGTCAAAAGCATCTTTACAGTAAAAGATAGGACCATCATAAGCGGGACGACAAAAATCATCGATAAAAGAACGAGTAAGCGCAGCACCACCGAGTAGAATAGGGATGGTAATACCTTGCTCTTTAAGAGTGTTTAAATTCTCAAGCATTACCTGTGTTGACTTTACGAGAAGCCCACTCATTCCAAGTGCACTTGCATTTGACTCCTTGAGGGTTTGTAAAAACTTATCAAGTTCTACTTTTATACCGAGGTTTATTACTTTATAACCGTTGTTAGAGAGAATTATATCAACAAGGTTTTTCCCAACATCATGGACATCCCCTTTTACTGTTCCTAATACAAGGGTAGTATCGACTTCTTTATCTACTTTTGGGAGGTAAGGATTGAGATGGTCTACGGTTTTTTTCATTGTCTCTGCACTTTGGAGTACAAAAGGGAGCTGCATTTGACCGGAGCCAAAAAGTTCTCCGACGACTTTCATAGCATCTATAAGTATCTCATTTACGATGACTTCCGGGGCGATAGAGTGACGAGCCTCTTCAACAAGAGGAATCATTCTCTCTTTGTCTCCATCCATGAGTAGCTTCGCAATTTTTTCTTCTGTGCTCATAGCTAAATAAGCCTCATCCACAGCGTCATTATCCACAAGTTCTTTTTTTGAGAAGTGCTCTATAAAGGAGAAAAGGGCTTCGCCATTTGGTTTACGATTAAAAATCAAATCATCACAAATATCTTGGTCTATTTGAGGAATCTTGTTGAGAGGTATGATGTGTTTTACATTGATGATGACAGAAGTCAGTCCGGCTTGAACACAGTGGTGTAAAAACATGGAGTTAAGGTATGGTCGTGCATCTTTGTCAAGACCAAAAGAGATGTTTGAAAGTCCTAAGATTGCTCCAACTTCAGGGTGTTTCTCTCTGAGCTGACGAATAGCTTCTATGGTGTTTATGCCGGCGTCAAAGTACTCTTCGTCTCCACTTCCAAGTGTAAATGTCAGTACGTCAAAAACTAGGTCCTCTTTTTTTATACCGTGACGGTTCGTTGCGAGGTCGATGATTCGCTCTGCAACTTTTATCTTGTCCTCTACACTTTTTGCCATTCCCACTTCATCGATAGTAAGACAAACGAGAGAAGCTCCATATTTTTTCGCTAGTGCACAAACTGCATCAAACTTCTCTTCACCATCTTCAAGGTTTACAGAGTTGAGTATAGGTTTTCCACCTATGTTTTTTAAAGATGTTTCGAGTCCTGTAGTTTGGGTTGAGTCTGGCATCAAAGGAAGAGATATCTTCTGTGCATACATCGCCATGACTGCATTCATGTCTTTTGTCTCATCTCGTCCAGCAAAACCGACATTCACATCTAACACGTGAGCCCCTGCACGTACCTGTTCTTGAGCTACACTGAGTGTACCTTCATAGTTCTCTTCAAGAAGAAGTTCTCTAAAGGCTTTAGAACCTGTTGCATTTGAACGTTCACCAACAAGGAGTGGTGCCGGCTCTTGCATAAGTGCAACTGTATTAAAAAGCGAGGCTATAGAGGTAGGATGTGATCCGCTTGGGGCTTTTGGTGTGATAGAACTCACTCTATCTACAAGAGCTCGTATGTGTTGAGGTGTCGTACCACAGCATCCACCCAAGAATGAAACACCATCATAATCCAAGAACTTCTTTTGTTGCTCTACGAACTCATCTGGTCCCATTGGGTAGTAAGTATAACCTCCACGGTTTTGTGGAAGTCCTGCATTAGCGTGTACTGAGATTGGTTTACCCCAGAGTTCACTTAATGTTTTGACATGCTTGAGAACCTGTTCTGGTCCCGTTCCACAGTTAAATCCAAGACTTAAAATGTCAAAAGGTTCAAGAATGGTCGCTATAGTCGCCGCATCTGTTCCGATAAGCATAGTCCCACTCAGCTCAATGGTAACAGAAACCATTATGGGGATATCTACGCCTTTTTGACGAGAAGCCTCTTGACATGCATGAAGTGCTGCTTTAATTTGAAGTGGATCTTGTGCAGTTTCTAGTAAAAAGATGTCCACGCCACCATCTATGAGTGCTTTACAAAACTCAGTATACCCCTCATACATTTCATCGTATGTTATGTGCCCAAGCGAAGGGAGTTTTGTCCCTGGTCCAATCGAGCCCAAACAAAAACGTGGGTGCTCAGGAGTTGAGAACTCTTGACATTTTCTTTTAACGAGTTGCGCTCCAGCTTTTGTGAGTTCATATGCGCGATCAGCTATTTGGTACTCATCGAGTACCCAAGAGAAAGAACCAAAGGTGTTGGTTGTTATGAGGTCTGCACCTGCTGTAAGGTAAGCGTTAAAAATATCTTCCATGATATCGGGAGCTGTGACATTGAGAAGTTCATTACAACCTTCATTCCCTTGCCAAGCCTCTTTAGGGATTTTATCGTCGCGTTGTTGGAGCTGTGTACCCATCGCACCATCTATAATAAGTGGTCTTTTTTGTATTGTGTCAAGAATATATTGTTTTGTTGTCATGTAAATAAAGCTTTTTGATTGAAATTAAGATGATACATTTTACCATTATTGTGCATAAAGGATACTTTTTCATTTTGATAAATAGAGAATGATTAAGTTTTTTTCAGGATAGTCATAGAAAATGACGATTAAATAATAATATAACTTGACTTTAATCGTCAATTGTAGCTATAATGACGATGAAATTCAATAATAAGAGAGGTTTTATCGTTAAATGGTACTAGCATATATACGTCCGGATAAGAACTTCATAACTGTACACGAACAGCTACAGTATATAAATTCTTATGCAACTTCGAACAATTTTGTTATTGATGATGAGTTTGTTGATCAAATTTCGCAAAATAAGAGACTGAGTGAACGTAGTCACATATCACACTATTTTCAATCTAGGAAAAAAGCAACTCTCTTAGTTTATGATGTATGGGTCTTAACTACAGATATGGAAGATCTTATTCAGATGTTTTCATGTTTACTGAAAAATGAATTTCAAGTACATTTTATTAAGCAAACTGTTATAATGACGCAAGATAGTAGTACGATGCTCACGCTTGGCTTGATGGATCAGTTAAGACAGACACTGCAAGAAGAGTCTAAAAAAGTTATAGGTAGACCTAAGGGCAGTAGATCGAGTTCGAAGTTTGATGTTTATATAAATGAGATAATTTCATATATAAAAGAGAACAAGAGTGTAAGTGAAATGGCGCGCTTACTTCATGTAAGTAGAAGTTCACTCAAAGACTATATAGAGTCACGTGAGTTAAAAGAAGTAGCGTTTGGTTCATTGGTACATGAAATACCAATAGATGCAGAAGAACAAGTGATTAATACAATTACTTGTCCAAAATAATTACTGGAGAAAGAAAATGAGTGAAAGTGCAACAGGTATAGCAATACCGACACCTTGGAGATATAAGCGTTATGTTGTTTATGCAATAGCAACGATAGTAGCACTTGGGCTACCGTGGATAACGATAGATGGAAACCAGTTTTTCCTTTTAAGTTTTGATAAGATGAAGTTACATCTTGCATTTATTCAGTTTGATATGCAAGAGCTTTACTTGATGCCATTTTTACTTATGTTGATGTTTTTAGGAATCTTTGGTATGACTGTTGTTGGTGGGCGTGTATTTTGTGGATGGGTCTGTCCTCAAACTGTTTTCCGTGTAATTTATAGAGATCTTATTGAGACAAAACTTCTAGGCTTACGAAAACGCATCAAAAACAAACAAAAAGAGCCGGATATGTCAAAGCCGGAAAACAAGGTTAAAAAAGTTATAGCTATTTTAATCTGGTCTGCTTTAGCGCTTATAGCTGGTGCTGACTTTATCTGGTACTTTGTACCTCCGGCTGACTTTTTTGAGTATCTTCAAAATCCTGGTGAGCACATGACAATGATAGGTTTTGTTCTCGGTGTTGCGGCATTTCTTATTTATGACATTGTATTTTTAAAAGAGAACTTCTGCGTGTATGTTTGTCCTTACTCACGTGTGCAGTCTGTTTTATATGATGACCATACTATTATGGCTCTTTATGATACACACCGTGGTGGAGATATTTATGAAGGGCATGAGAAACAGTTCACAAAACAGAAAGAGCTTCAAGCATTTGAGCCAGCTGCTGAGTGTACGACTTGTGAGTCATGTGTGACGGTTTGTCCTACGCATATTGATATTCGTCAGGGTCTTCAGCTTGAGTGTATCAACTGTCTTGAGTGTGTTGATGCATGTACGACAGTTATGGGTAAACTTGGGAAACCTTCGCTTGTTACATGGTCAAGTGACTATGAGATAATTGATCAAAAAGGAAAAACAAACTTTTTCCGTCCTAAAGTGTTAGCGTACGGAGCACTTCTTGTTATTATCTCTATTATTTTGGGAATGATGGGAAGTACAAAAGAGCATATGCTTTTAAATATCAATAAAGAGACTCGTCTTTACTCAACAAAAGTTGTAGCAGATGGTAAAGTGAGAGTTGACAACTCTTACATCTTCTTACTTCAAAATACTGAAAATGAAGCGATGAAGTTTTACTTTGATGTTGTACCACCGGCAGATATAAATGGAGAAATTGAGATTGTAAAACCAACAAAACCATTTACTGCAAGACCAGGTGCGAAGAATAAAAAAATTGTTACCTTAAGAACAACAGATGTGCTCGTAAAAGACCCTAGAAAAGATACTGTAATCCCAATAGTAATCAATGCGTATGCATTAGATAAAGATGGTAAAAAGAGTGAAAAAATTGCTGTCACAAGAAATTCAACATTTATCTTTCCTAAAGAGAGTGTTTTAAAAGCGGCTCAATAGTTTTTAACATAAAAATAGATAAACTTCATTCCGTATACTGAAGGGGTTTATCGTGTTGAAAATAGTAAAAAATATCTTTGCCTCCCTACTACTTGTTTATGCCGTAGTAGGTTTTATAGTCCTCCCATATATTCTTAAACCAAAACTTACTGAAATAGTTTCCCAAGAGACCAACGCTAGAGTTGAGATAGGGAGCATTTATATAAACCCATTTCTTTTCAAAGTGGAGTTCTCTGACGTCGTACTCCGAAATTTAGATGACGAAGAGCTGTTAAGGTTTAAAGAATTTTTTGCTGATGTTGAACTCTATTCACTTGCAAGAAAAGCAATCCATTTAAAAGAAATCACACTCTTAGAACCCAAGGTCTCACTCACTTATAATGCAGACAAAACATTTAACATTTTAAATATCCTTAAAGAGAAAGAAAAAGCATCAGAAGATACAAATAGCTCTTTTGTACTTCCAAGAGTGATACTTGATAGTGTAAGCATAAAAGGTGGGGAGTTAGACTATAAAGACTTTACTCTCAAGACTCCTTTTCATTTTTCTTTCACCACCATAGGGTTTTATCTCAAAGATGTAGATACTGATGAGTCTAAAAGTTCAAATGCAAGTCTACGTTTTTACACGACACTTGGTGATGGTGGTTTTTTAGACTTTAAGAGCAATATGGAGTCATTGTCTCCTCTTAAAGCAAACGGAACACTTGATTTTGAGGCTAGTAAACTTTATACGGAGTGGAAGTATGTACAAGACATCCTAAACCTTGAAGTTGCAGATGGGAAAATCTCTTTTCAAACGAAGTATATCTTTGACTCTGATGATATAAATGCTACAAAGATAGAAGAGCTTTTCTTAAGTATAGAAAAATTAAGGATTAAGCCAAAAGAAAAATATGGGGATGTGTTTAACATAGAAAAATTTTCTATACAAAATGCGACTATCTTACCATTTAGACAGAGTGTAGATGTGGAGAAGGTTTCCCTTGATGGCTTAAGTGTTCTTGCTAAACGTAATAAAGAGAGCAAAATAGATTGGATAAAGTATGTAGAAGTACAGCAAGATAACAACATTTCTAAAGAGCTTGTAAAAGAGACAGAAGAACTTAACTTAAAACCTAAACCCTGGAGTGTCAACTTAAAAGATGTCTCTTTAGAAAATATAAACTTGAAGTTTGAAGATGGTGCAGTTTTTCCACGTGTCGATACACAAGTGAGTAAATTAAATTTTTATGCTCAAAATATTACACTGCTTGGAGAAAAAGCCTTTACTTATGAGATGAACATGCAGCTTAACAAAAAGGGAAAATGTAACTCTAAAGGAAAAGTAGCGCATGCAGACCTCTATGTACAGAGTTTTTTAGAGTGTCAAGGATTTGACATTGTACATTATAACCCTTACATAGAAGAAGAAGCTAAAAAAGCACTCAAGCGTTACAATCTTAAGTTAAAAAAGGCTTTTTTGAATTTTAATGCAAACACAGAGTTACAAAAGAGGGAGGACTCTATTGATATTGTAGTATCAGATGCAAGCGTCGCTTTAAATAATTTTCACCTTAATAAAAAAAATAGCAGGAGTGAACTTGTCGGTTTTTCTAACTTTTTGATAAGTGGAATTGATATTAACACTACAAAAAGAAGTGTTGATTTAGAGAAGATGACTCTTAATGGTCTAAAAATCAATATTCAAAAATATAAAAGTGGTTCCTTAAATGTAACAAACCTTATAGAAGCAAAAAAATCTAAAAAAAGTAAAAAACAAAAAACACAGGAGAAACCTTACTCAATTCAATTAAAACACTTTGCTCTTAATAGTTCAAATGTAGAGTTTAAAGATTATTCACTTGAGAAAACTACGACAAATAGATTAAGAAGTATTTATGCAAATGCTTACGACATAGACTTGAGAGAAAATAGCTGGCTAAGATATGACCTTGGCATGCGAATCAATTCAAAAGGTAGTGTGAAAACAAAAGGAAAACTCAGACATACTCCACTGAAGCAATCCGGAAGCTTTGATATAAAAAATATTTCACTTATTGCGCTTACTCCATATCTGCAGGAGAGTGCTTATGTAAGTGTTGAGGATGGAAAACTCTCCTTAAAGGGAAAAACCGAATATGAAAAAAGCTCTCAAAATCCAGACCTTAGAGTTGAGGGTTCTCTTCTCTTAGACTCGTTTTTTGTAAACGATACTTTGCATAATACACAACTCTTATCATTAGGAGAGCTCAGGGTTAAATCTTATACTTTTGAGGTAGAACCAAATAGACTCCATATAGATGAGGTTGATGTGAACTCTTTTTATGTGGATGCAAGCATAGATGAAAACAAAACGCTTAACTTTTCAGAGCTCATGAAAAAGAGAGATGAAAATGTTTCTGAGGGAGTTGCTCAGGTTGAAGTGCAAGGAGGAGAAAAGACAAAAGAGCAAAATAGCCCATTCCCATATAGAATTTTAAAAGTGAACGTGGCTCTTGGAAGTGCGAAATTCGCTGATTACTCCATTCCTATTAAGTTCTCAACACATATTCATGACCTTGGAGGAACTATATATGCAATCTCAAACAGTATCGGAGATACGACATATGTTGATATAGCCGGAGAGGTTGACAAGTATGCTTCAACAAAGCTCAAAGGGAGTATAGATAGTGCAAACCCAAAAGCATATACAGATTTAGACTTTAATTTTAAGAACTTAGACTTAAACTCTTTTAGTGGTTATAGTGCGAACTTTGCAGGACATGAGATTGATTCAGGAAAACTGTATCTTGATTTGGGTTACGACATACTCGACTCTGAACTACTAGGAAGCAACAGTGTTGTAATTAAAAAGATAAAACTTGGAGATGAGGTAGATGATGAGAATGTCACGGTACTTCCTTTAGGTTTTCTCATAGGACTTCTTGAAGATAGTGATGGCATCATAGACATAGATATGCCAGTGGAAGGGAACCTTGATGCACCTGACTTTAAATATGGTGCACTTGTTTTTAAAACGTTTGGAAACCTCATAGCAAAAGCGGTAACATCACCTTTTAAATTTTTAGGTGCAGCAATGGGTATGGATACGGAAGAACTTCAGTTCATCGCGTATGAACCTGGACTGAGTGAGGTGTCTCCTCCTCAAAGAGAAAAACTAGATAAAATAGCAGAGTTGATGCTCAAAAAACCAAAAATTATTTTGGGAGTTGCTGGGGTATATGACCTTGAAAAAGATAAAGAGGCCTTACAGCTTGCTAAACTCATAGATTTAGTCGTAAAGAAAAGTGGCATAAAGAATATAAAAGATCATGAGAGTGTGATGAGTGTGGATATGCTTGAAGATATCTATGAGGATATGAGAGATGATGATATCTTGAGCCAAATACAAGAAAAACTTCACTTGGCTTACAAAGAAGAGGGTGCATACGATAGGGCATATCAGAATGAACTCATTATTTTATGTCGTGATTTACAGATAGTTTCGCAAGAAGAATTAAAAGTTTTGGCCAATACAAGAGCTGATAACATTATCTCTTACTTAATAGATGAAAAAATGCTTGGGAAAAATCGCCTTGAGAAGAAACCTGTTTCTATCGTACAAGAGAGTACGGAAGAGTTTGTAAAAATAAATATGGAAATAGAAGTCAAATAGCATTCTTGGTATAATGTGACCTTCAAGATTTGATATTTAAATTTTTAAAGGAAATACATGGCTTTTTCAGCAGAAAATAGAAAAGGAACAATTTCTGGAATCATATTTGTTGCTATATTCGCAGCAGCGGCAACTATGATTGCAGACCTCTCTTTTGTTCAAAGACTAGGAATCTCACCTCTAGTTATTGGTATCGTTATTGGTATCTTTTATGCAAACACTTTACACAACAAAACACCGGATGCTTGGTCATCAGGGATAACTTTCTCAGGAAAAAAGATTCTACGTTTTGCTATTGTATTTTACGGATTTAGAATTACATTTCAACAGATTATGGATGTTGGAATGAGCGGTTTTATGGTTTCTCTTATCATGCTCGCAACTACATTTATTATAGGTACTTATTTAGGAATCAAAATCTTTAAAATGGACAGAGAGACATCAATGCTGACTGCAAGTGGTGCATCGGTATGTGGAGCAGCTGCAGTCTTAGCAACTGAACCTGTTTTAAAAGCTGAAGGGCACAAGACAGCAGTAGCGGTCAGTATGGTTGTCCTTTTTGGTACTATCTCAATGTTTTTATATCCAGTTCTCTATGCATCTATAATAGAACCTGCGACAGGTTTTCTGCATATGACACCCCAAGAGTTTGGTATTTATGTTGGCGGGACAATTCATGAAGTAGCACAGGTTGTAGCAGTACCTGCATCTGTTGTTGGAGCACCAGAGGAGATGGCTAATTCAGCTGTAATAGTGAAAATGACAAGAGTCATCATGATAGCACCTATGCTAATACTTTTAGGTGTCTATTTATCTATGGAAGCTAAAAAAAGTGGAAGTGCAGCTGGAGGTGTTTCTCTTGTTATACCTTGGTTTGCCGTTTATTTTGTTGCTATGGCTGGTTTTAACTCTTTACAAATAGTACCTCAAAACATTGTTGACATTATCAATGAGATAGACACTTTTTTACTTACAATGGCTATGACAGCCTTAGGAATGGGAACTATTTTTGCAAAGTTTAAGGGCTTAGGTCTAGCACCTGTTTACACGGCAGGAGCTATGTTTATATGGCTTGTTGTCGGTGGCTTTATAGTTACAAAGTTTGTGGTGGCAACTTTTTAATCTAATTGTTAAAATAAAGATTATATAATTTAAAATAAAGAGAGTTTAAAGGAGCTGAGAGAGTATGTCATATTTACCAAATAGACTTAATTCTTTTTGGCTCTGGAGAGAGGTCTCTTCGAAGTTAGGAGTCTCTAATCCAGCGTATAAATATTGGAGAGATACACCGAGTATCAAGCTTAACAACAAGTATGTTTTTGTAAAAAAAGATACTCTCCCCGCAAAATATCTGCATATCCAAGAGATACTTACAGATCTTTCTGGACATTTACCAATTAAATATGCCTCAGATCAGCTTCATGTGAATGAGCATATTTTTTCTTATGAAAAAATGAGACTTTATAGAGAGTTCGAGTATAAGTTCGTTGAAGATGTGAAGTTTGTAAACATCAAAAAATTTTTTAGAGAAAATGGTATTAATGTGTCTAAAAATTCATTAGTTCAACTTGGTAAATTAAAAGACTTAGAGATAACTCCAGATTCGAGTTTTTATAGACTTAAAGATGACTACGCTATAGTAGTTTATGACTGATGAACACTTTTTTCATAGAGTTTCGTGACCCCCTGTTCTCCATTATCATTTTTTTTGTAATTATATTTATGATTACATTCTTTTCCTACTGGTGGAGTAGGTATAAACGCAAAGAGGATTCTAAGTATCTTGATAACTTTTTGCAACAGTTTCAAACCTTACCATCAAAAGAGGAGTTACGTCTTCTTATCTCTGGTGGTGAGCTCTCTGAAAAGTCATGGCTACTACTCGCAAGTTCTTACTTTAAAAGTGGCGACTACGAAAAAAGTATAGACATTTATAACGAACTGTTAAAAGTCGGTAGTTCAAATGTGAAAGAGACAATGTTTTTACTTGGAAAAACATACTTTAAAGCTGGTTTTTTAGAACGTTCAAAGCAGATATTTTTAGAGATACTTAAAAAGAATCCACGAACTCCCCAAGCACTGCATTACCTGTTACTACTATACGAGCATATGCGAGACTATAAATCAGCGCTAGAAGTTCTAGAACCACTTGACGAACTTGGTGAAGATATAAGGAAAGAGAAAAGTTACTTAAAAACACTGATGCTATTATCAAAAAGTGAGCTTTCGAGTCAGGAAAAGATAAATTATTTATTAGAGATATACCAAGAGTCACATGAGTTAAGTTACCTTGTTTTTGAGTATCTGTTTCGTATAAAACCAGCAGTGGGCTGGGAGAATTTTGACAATTCTAAGAGTGAACTTTTGAGTGATATATTTTGGCAGTTAGACCCTAAGGATTTGAATTTAGATATAATTTCAAAAAATGGCTACTTGCGAGAACTTTATAGCGCAAGAGGTGATGTTAAGTTAGCAGATTCTAGTTCTATATTTGAGTTTGATTTACTTATTAAACTTGAGAGAAAAGCAAATGCGACGCTAGCATTTGAGTACATATGTGAAAGTTGTAAGATGGTGTATCCTTTTGTATTTCATCGCTGCTCATCATGTCATGCGATTGCGACTTCAAAAGTCGAGTGGAGACTTACTAGAGATTATCATAAGGATTTTAGTGAAGAAAATAACTCTTTTCAGTGATGGAAGTGCTCTTGGTAATCCTGGCCCTGGTGGTTATGGTGTTGTACTACGTTTTGGTGACAAGGAGAAGGAACTCTCTGGAGCTGAGGAGCATACCACGAACAACAGAATGGAGCTTTTAGCTGCCATAGAAGGATTAAGGGCGCTTAAGGAACCTTGCGAAGTAGAAATAATCTCTGACTCGTCTTATGTTGTAAAAGGCATAAATGAGTGGTTGGTTAGCTGGATCAAGCGAGATTTTAAGAAAGTGAAAAATCCAGATTTGTGGAGAGAGTATATCGAGGTCTCTAAGCCACATAAAATTGTAGCTACTTGGGTGAGGGGGCATGACGGTCATGAAGAAAATGAACGTTGTGATAAACTAGCACGTGATGCTGCACAGATGATGAAAGATTCATTATAATAGGAAAAGAAATGCCCAAAGAGATAGAAAAACTAGAAGAAAAAATCGGATATAAGTTTAAAGATAAAAAGCTTATTATCGAAGCGCTGACACATAAGAGTTATAAACAGCCCTACGATAATGAGCGACTTGAATTTTTAGGTGATGCTGTACTAGACCTGATTGTAGGTGAGTATTTATTTACAAAGTTTAGAAAATCTAACGAGGGAAAACTCTCGAAAATTAGAGCCTCACTAGTGAATGAAACAGGTTTCGATAAGCTTGCACGCTCTTTGGAGTTAGGTGAGTATATACTGTTATCAAATGCAGAAGAGAACAATGGAGGAAGAGAAAAGCCCTCTTTACTTTCAAATGCTTTTGAAGCTATTATAGGAGCTATATATTTAGAGGCTGGGCTTGAAGTGGTACAAAAGATTGTAGTAGAAATTATAGAGAGCAACTATGATGAGATATCACTTGATTCACTTTTCCGTGATTTTAAAACTACACTTCAAGAGATGACACAGGCTAGTTTTGGTATTACACCCGAGTATAAAGTACTTACAAGCCGAGGACCAGATCATAAAAAAGAGTTTGAAGTTGGCGTTTTCATTGAAGGCAAAGAGTATGCAAGAGCCATTGGTAAAAGTAAAAAAATCGCACAGCAGATAGCTGCAGAAGAGGCAGTTAAGTTACTTGCTAAGGAAGAAAAATGAATAGTTTTGGAATGAAGTTACGTTTTAGTACCTTTGGTGAATCACATGGGAAGGCATTAGGGTGTCTGCTTGATGGTGTTCCAGCTGGATTAAAAATAGATGAAGGGTATATACAGAGCGAACTAGACCGTCGTAAACCTGGAAAAAGTGAGTTTGAAACAGCGAGAAAAGAGGCTGATAGTGTAGAGATACTGAGTGGTGTTTTTGAGGGAGTCAGTACTGGTACCCCCATTGCAATGATCATATATAACACAAATCAAAAGTCCAAAGACTATACAAACATAAAAGATGTTTTCCGTCCAGGACATGCCGACTTTACTTATTTTCATAAATACGGAATCAGAGACTATAGAGGTGGAGGACGTAGCTCTGCTCGAGAGACTGCTGCTCGTGTTGCAGCAGGTGCTGTAGCAAAACTGATGCTTAAAGAGTTAGGTATTGAGGTTTTGAGTGGAATAAGTGAAGTGGCGGGAATCGCATCTGAGTTTTATGATTATGAGAGTGCTAAGAGTAGTATAATTTATGCACTTGATCCTTCTAAGGAAGACGAACAAAAAGAGGCTATCTTAAAGGCTAAAAATAATCACGACTCTGTTGGTGGTGCTTCTCGTGTTTTGATTAAGGGGGTACCTGTTGGTTTAGGACAGCCTTTATATTATAAGCTAGATGGTGTTTTAGCAGATGCAATGATGGGTTTAAACGCAGTAAAAGCAGTGGAAATAGGTGATGGAGTACTCAGTTCACGCTCACTTGGATCACAGAACAACGATGAAATCCGTTCAGATGGTTTTGAAACGAATCATTCTGGTGGGATTTTAGGTGGGGTAAGTAATGGAGATGACATTATTTTAAATGTCTATTTTAAACCAACACCTTCTATTTTTAAAACACAGCATACTGTCACAACGACCAATGAAGAGGTTGATTTTTCTTTAAAAGGCAGGCATGACCCTTGTGTTGCAGTGAGAGGAACAGTAGTGTGTGAAGCAATGGCAGCTTTAGTAATTGCCGATATGTTACTTTTAAATATGGGCTCAAATATGAAAGGAGTTGCTAAATACTATAAATAAGTATTTAACAATAAATCTTAGTAAGTTTTAATACCACCAAGGCTTTGGATTACGGCTGGTATCTCAGAGTCTAGTTGATTAATTTTCTTGAGTTTTTCAGCATCAGTTATATTAAGTGCTGCTGCCCAAGCATTAAGTGTTGGCATCCCAATTACTATTTTATTTTCATCTGGCTTTATGTACGCATACATTGAACAAGGTGCAAACATTGCTGCCTTTGGAAGTGGGTTTTTCCCATCAAATATAGTATAAGAGAATGGTATATGGCACAGTGACCATACTACATAGTGGCTATAGTCAGGAAGAACATCCACATCTGTATTTAAGCTATATTTCATATTGTAATAACCAGCTATTATATAGCCTTTCATCTCAAATTCGGATTCAAATTTTTCTTGAAACTCATCAAAAAAATCATCAATATCTTCTGGTTCTTCAAAAGGTATTTCAAAGGTCATCATACTGTCTTTAGCATAACCGTGAAGTTTTGTATATGACTTCGTAGCTTTAAATGTTTTTTCTATTTCAGCATCAAGTGGTTCAAACATCTTTATAAAAGTTTTTCTTACTTTAGGATCACCAATTTGAAGTATATCTAGAGCAGCTTCTGGCATTATATGTGTTATTACTGTTTTCCCATCATCTTTTTTTCTGTAAATCACAAGATTAAAGGGTGTAAAACCACCAAGTCTTGGGTCTGTATTAAAAAGTGGTCTGGCTACATCATCATTGATAAGAGATGAGAAAGAGAGTTGTTCCAATGAGGTCTCTCCAACCTGTTGCTCATACACATTTTGTACATTATGGTGAGCATCATTTACATAGAAACCTATTTTTGCCAGAGGTTTTTTTGTAAAATCGAAGAATTTTTGATCAGTTGTTTCATCTGTGTTATCGAGAGTGTATTCTACCGCTAGTTTATCATTTGAACTTGGTTTAAAATCTCCTGCATATAAAATAGAGAGGAGCGAAGAGCCTATTGCGATGGATGTAAGTAGTTGTTTTAGCATATAAAAATCCTTTGTAATAAAATAAAAAAACTATAACAGTTTCTTTACTTTATTGCAGAGTACTACCTGAGCATAGACTCAGGTAGCATAGAAAGTGGTATTATTCAATCATACCGTTTATGATGTCTTCAATCATACCTTGCGCTTGACGAAGGGGCTGAATAGACTCTTCATCTTCTATATCAAGAGTAGTAATCCAGTTTTCTACTGATAAGAATCCCATGTGCATTTTATTTTCATCAGTTTTTTTGTAAATATAGAATGAACATGGAGCCCATGCACCAGCTTCTGGGTGAAGTTTTGATACAGGATAAATAACATCAAATTTACAGATAGAGTAAGTATGGTAGAAGTCATATACACCTGTATAACCTACTTCATCAAATATCTCTTCTTGAAGATTTGTGTAGTTAGGGAGTAAGAAACCAAGTGGCTCTAATTCAGCTTCAAATTCAGCTTCAAAGCCTTCAATGAAGTCTACTGGGTCCTCACCATCTAAATCTACTTCTGTTACAAAGTCAGTTGCAAGAGTTTTATTTGGAAACTTTATCGTGTAATCAAGTTCTTTAAAGTCACCATTTGGCATAGCCTTTTTAAGCGCCGTTTGAATTAATGCAGCATACTCAATTAAGTCTGGATCAGTAACTGGTATACCTGTAGCTCTTGCCATACCATGAATATTTAATGTTGAAACATTCATCGTTTTTGCTTCATCATCAGACCAAATTGACATAGTCAGTGGTGTTAGTGCACCAAATTTAGGGTATTTTTTTACTAGTTTGTATGTAAGTTCCGCATTACTAAACATTGCTAAGTTATAAACTTTATAGTGAAGCTTATTGTTAAATCTTAAAGCAAAAGGTTTGTTCATGTCGTTATTTCCTGCAATCGTTAGACCTACAGAATCAAAACCAGCTTCTACTGTTTTTGTAGTAATTGCACCATCAGCATTTGGAGCTGAGAACACTTGCACATTTTGTATTTTCTTAGGTTTAGCGGGAGTTGCCTCTGTCGCGTTACAACCAATTATTGACATTGCTACAAGAGCAGCAATTACGAGTGAATATATTTTTTTCATCTTTTTTCCTTACTTATGAAATTTGTAATAGCACTTTAGCATCATTTATATATAAATTATATTAATGATTTAAAATTTCTACTTTATCGCCTATAGTTATCGTATCTGAACCGGACACTACTTTAGCAAATATGCCTCTGTCGTTTTTAAGAAGCTTTGGAAGCTTACTGTTTACAGATGAAAGTCCTTTACATAGTGTGCAGTTTTGTGTTATTTCGAGGGTTATACCAGATATACTCAGTGTATCGCCAGAAACTAAAGAGTAAGGATTGATATCTATAAGGATATTTTCCCCTAATACTCCTTGCTCAATATCAATACCACTGTTCTTACTTAGGTCGTAACTCTCTTTGGATGTAATTAAAATTGCTCTTTGCGTATTTTTGCCATAAAACTTATCACCAATAATTCCATTTTCATCTACTTGTACTTCATTCACATTTTCACGGGTTTTAAGCTTATCATCTTTTGTAATAAACAGTTTTAATACTTTACCTGTCATATGTTCTCTCGTTATGTATATTGTTAGCACTTATTTGTTATAACCGCTCAGTTTATGTCTTTAAATTTATGATATATATGCACATATTACATGTATACTAGTAACATTAAGTTCAAAGAATTGAGTGGGAGATAAAAAAGAGTAGTTTACTAAATAGATTAGTCATTGTGACATCCTCTTGATAAAAGGGGGGCAGAAGAAGTGCTTAGAGCACTCCTTAAAATAAGTAAGTTACTACTTTATTTTAGCTTTACCTTTACCTGTGTTACCTTTGC
>SWCD01011351.1_pt1 | contig 39525 bp, 36 predicted proteins | sample 4693011 | NCBI WGS metagenome assembly SWCD01 (sample SAMN10267278, study PRJNA491770) | bioreactor metagenome | isolation source: DHS bioreactor inoculated with marine | place: Japan: Omine Ridge, Nankai Trough
AGGGCTTTTTCTAAATAACCAACCAAACTTTAAATTATGAAAAACCACTACTTAAAGTGATAAGGGAACCACCCCTTATGGGGACAAATTTACGACAGGAAAAAATGATTGTTTTAGTATTTAACTTACTTTAACGGAACCATTAACAGTAATTTACCAATTCCTGAATTTTTACAGGGTTCCCCTGGCTTCCTGTTCCCTTTCTATAGCTTCAAATAATGCTTTAAAGTTTCCCTTGCCAAAGGATTTGGCTCCTTTGCGCTGAATAATCTCCACAAACATGGTGGGCCTATCCAAAATAGGTTTAGTAAAAATTTGCAGGAGGTAACCTTCGTCGTCCCTATCTATCAGGATTCCCAATTTGCTTAGAGGCGCCAAATCCTCATCAATTTCCCCAACACGATCCAGCACGTTCTCATAATACGACGCGGGAACGGTCAAAAACTCTACGCCACGATTTCGGAGATTGGTCACTGTCTCAATAATATTATCGGTTGCAAGTGCCATATGCTGTACCCCTGCCCCATTATAAAATTCGATATATTCCTCTATTTGCGACTTCTTGCGGCCATCTGCAGGTTCGTTGATGGGAAACTTTATACGCCCATTGCCGTTGCTCATTACCTTGCTCATAAGGGCGGTATATTCCGTAGAAATGTCCTTGTCGTCAAAAGAGACCAATTGTGCGAATCCCATGACATGGGCATAAAATTGGCACCACTTGTCCATTTCGTGCCATCCTACATTACCTACAATATGATCCACATATCGGAGTCCGGTCGTTGGAGGGGCATAGAAGGGTTTCCACGCTATGTAACCTGGCATAAAAACACCACTATAAGCCCCGCGTTCCACAAAAACATGGACCGTTTCACCGTAGGTATGTATTCCGGAAAGAACCACTTCCCCATGGTCATCCCTTAAGGTTTTGGGGGCAAAATAGCTTTCGGCACCCCTTGATGTGGTTTCCTTATAACTCTTTGTAGCATTATCTACCCATAGGGCAATTACTTTTACCCCGTCCCCATGGGCATCTATATGTCTATTGATCTCGCCCCCTGGTTTTAAGGGGGAGGTAAGCACCAGTCGGATTTTATCCTGTTGTACCACATAGGACGTTCGGTCTTTGAGCCCTGTTTCCAGACCGGCATAAGCCAAGGGCTGAAACCCCCAGGCCGACATGTAATAATGGGCCGCCTGTTTGGCATTGCCCACATAAAGTTCTATATGGTCTGTACCGAGAAGTGGCAAGAAATCCTCGGCTTCCAGATTTTCCTTTGGCAAGTGCAGTGAAGTTGTATCCGTAATTTGCATAATGTTTTATTTAAATTGAAACAAAAAATGAAGTAAAGTTGTCCAGTATCCAATTATGACTTGGTTCCCTCCTAACGGAAATAACAAATCCAAAGTGGCTACTTTACCACATGGCCCTAAGATGGGCCGTTATATCAATTCGGAAAAGCAACATAACATTATGACTTTCAAATACAAATATCGGCAAAATAGGTGAATTTCGGTGTTAAAGCCTTTCTAAAGACAAACGACCGCTTCCCCATACGCCATTGGAAGGGGGATCGGAACTAAATCGACGATGACCATAATGGCGTAACGGGGAGGAAACCTGAAAAGTTCTTGCTCCGATTACCCAACTGATCTGGGGGTAGAATAAAAACGGACAGCATAAGAACCCACCGCCGATATCCTAATCTAGAACCAGTAGCCAATACTAAAGAAAACATCGCTTTGGGCCCTTTCGGGGGACCAGGAATAAAATACCTGGACTGGGCCAAAGAAAGATTCCCAACCGTAACCAAGTCCATATCCTGAATAATTAGGGGACGAAAACCATTCCCCAGTCCTAAAGATATCATCTTCCACATTTGCAAAGTTGGCAGCGAACATAAGATGGTTCTTGGGAGCAAAATTATAATCCAATCTCCCATAGGCCTTTACAAAACTATTTCCTGGGAGTCCCAAAAAGTCATATCCGAAAAATGGGATAAAATTATTGATCATAGCGGCCCCATAACCTCCCAAGGCAAAGTCGAGAGCGGAAACCCCTGAAGTTCCCAATTTAAAGCCACCTTCGGTCTCCAAGTTTAGCGACAATTTGTTGAATATGGGGAAAGCTCCACCCATTTTGGCCTTGCCAATGGCAAATTCCTCAAAATTATTATTGTAGTCCGACGAAAAAAGATATAAATGGAAATCCCCTGCAAAATATAGGCCATTGGTCGGGAAAAACTTATCGTCATAAGTATCCAGTATAAGTTTGCCATACGTGCTTAAATAATTGCTTTTTTCGAAGGTAGTCCTATTGGGATCGCCCGAGGGTAAGGAGCCTTCGTCCGGGGGTGCGCCCAAGGTTTTGGTACTATATTTTAAATATTTTTCCTCGACCCCAAAAATAAAGGCAAATTCTTCCCGTAAGACGGTTTGCATATAAATCTGGGTGGTCACATCGGTGACGGCCAGATTAATTTCCCCAATACTGGGATCTGCTTTTAGGTCAAAATTACTCCGTAACAAATTGTAGTCCACCTCTTTATTAAAGGCATTTAGCCTGGAGTTGAGTCCAAAACTCCAATAAAACCCCTTATCCACGTAGTATTCCAGGTCATACCTTACATTGTCCCCAATAATAAGATCGAAAGAACCCACGTCATCTTTCATTAGTAGGTTTTTTTTAGTGAGATTTACCAAGGCTGCCGTTTTGTATAGGTCGTCATAATGGACGGCCATTCTCAAAAAAGTCTTATTGGGATTCTCCGTTAATTTTAGAATTAAATCCTCACCTTCCTCCCCGGTAACCAATTCGTATTTTATGGTCTTAAAGTTTCCCGTTGCCGCCAGGTTGCTTATCCCCAATTCCAATTTCTTAAAGGGAATTTTATCCCCCAATTCAAATCGAAGCTTGCCTTTGACATATCCTCGTGTGTAATTGCTGGTGCCAGACAACAATAGGTTGTTCACCACCAGGCTGTCCGCCACTCTAAGGTGTCTTTTGGGCAGTGGTGGACTACCTTGTCTAAGAGCAAGTTCCCGGAGTTCCGGATATTTTGCCTCGGCAGCTTTCTCCCCACTATCTATCAAAGTGGTTCCCGAACTAAAATCGATTACAGAGTAAGTAGAAATATCCGGTTTAATGTAGATATCGGTCTCACTTGCCTTTTTCTTCATATCCTTTGCCGTCCGATAATTGCTGATCTGCAAAAGTATCTCGGTTGCGGACATCAGGGATTCCCGGTCTGAAAGGCCGTGCTGCACATCGACCCCAATAATAAAGTTAGCTCCCATTTTTCGTACCTCCTCCACTGGATAATTGTTAAGTACCCCTCCATCCACCAGTAGCTTACCATCTATCTCCGTAGGCTCAAAAAGGGATGGCAGGGCGCCACTGGCCAAAATCGCCTCTGGCAGATATCCTTTGTTCAGAAGGACCGGGTCTCCTGTCTCCACATCCGTGGCCATACACAAAAACGGGATGGGCAACTTGTTAAAGTCGCGTACGTCCCTTACGGGATACAACAACCTAACCAATTCATTATAAATGTTCTGACCTCCGGAATAGGCAGGTGGGAAGGATAGCTTAAATTTATCGAAAGGCAAGGTCAAGGCATACCTGTCCGCATCGTCCTTTTCATAAAACGATTTGGCTTCCCTGGGCAGGTTGTCTTGGATCAGGTTAACAAAATTGGTCTTCTTAAAAATGGAATCCAATTCCTCAGCGGAGTACCCTGCCGAATAAAGGGCGCCCACAATGGCTCCCATACTTGTGCCCCCAATATAGTCTAATTTAATACCGGCCTTTTCTATTACCTTAAGGGCACCAATGTGGGCCAGGCCTTTTGCCCCGCCCCCACTTAAGACCAGGCCCACTTTAAGGCTGTCCTTACCTTGGTCCTGTTGCGCGGCCATAAAGGAGAACGAAAACAAAGCAAAAATCAACAACAATTTTACTGGCATATATTTTTAATGAAATGTTCCGTATACTTTTTTTGCCTTGGAGATCCCTATCTTTTCAGCTAAATTCTCCAGCGAGGCTTCCTTGATGCGCTTTACAGATTTAAAATTCTTTAACAGGTCCTGGGCCGTTTTTTTTCCGATTCCCTCGATTTCTTCCAATTCCGATACAATGGCCGCGTTGCTTCTCAAAGTTCTGTGAAAGGTAATCCCAAACCGATGCGCTTCATTGCGAAGTTGTTGAATAATTCTTAAGGATTCGGATTTTTTATCCAAATAAAGGGGGATCGGATCATCGGGAAAATAGATTTCCTCCAATCTCTTGGCTATCCCGATAATTGCTATTTTTCCCCTGAGTCCCAGTAATTCCAGACTTTTCAAGGCCGATGACAATTGGCCCTTGCCCCCGTCTATTACTACGAGCTGGGGCAACGGCTCGCTTTCTTCCAACAACCGTTTGTATCGCCTGTGAACAACTTCCTCCATGGAGGCAAAATCGTCCGGACCATCAACGGTCTTTATGTTAAAGTGTCTGTAATCCTTTTTGGAAGGTTTGCCGTCCTTGAATACTACACAAGCCGCAACCGGATGGGTACCTTGAATATTGGAGTTATCAAAGCATTCTATATGTCTTGGTTCCTGGGACAGACGCAGATCTTTCCTCATCTGTGCCATGACCCTATTGGTATGCCTGTCCGGATCTGTAATCTTAATTTGATTAAATCGTTCTTGTCTATACAATTTTGCATTTCGTTCGGACAGCTCCAAAATCCTCTTTTTGTCACCAAGTTTGGGAACCGTTATTTTAAGATGGGGCTCGCTCACCAAATCGAAAGGTACATACAGCTCGTTGGAAAGGGAATTGAACCGTTGCCGAACTTCCAAGATGGCCAGTTGTAAAAGATTTCTATCGGTCTCCCCTAATTTCTTCTTGATTTCCATGGTATGCGACCGGATGATGGCTCCATGTGCCAATTGCAAAAAATTCACATAAGCAAATACATCATCCGAAATTATGGAAAACACGTCCACATTGTTAATTTTAGGGTTAACAATAGTGCTTTTTACCTGGTAGTTCTCCAGAACCTCTATTTTTTCCTTCATGTGTTGTGCCTCTTCAAACCTCATTTCATCTGCCAGCAATTTCATCTGCCTTTTAAAATGGTGTAGGGAAGATTTAAAGTTTCCTTTGATAATTTCCCTTATGTCCTCTACTTGCTTTTGATAATCCCCATAGGATTGAAGCCCTTCGCAAGGCCCCATACAATTCCCCAGATGGTATTCCAAACACACCTTGTATTTGCCCGCGTCTATCTTATCCTTTGAAAGATCGTAGTTGCAGGTTCGCAATGGATAGACACTTTTTATGAGGTCCAATAGGGTTTTAACCGTTCTCATACTGGTATAGGGACCAAAATACTCCGAACCATCCTTGATTATTTTCCGGGTGGGGAAGATTCTGGGAAAACGCTCGTTCTTGATACAGATCCAAGGGTAGGTCTTGTCGTCCTTGAGCAGTATGTTATACCTGGGCTGATACTTTTTAATCAGGTTGTTCTCCAACAACAATGCGTCCGATTCCGTCGGTACCACGATGTGCCTTAGCGACCTTATTTTCTTTACAAGTACCCGGGTCTTTCCGTTTTCATGGTTCTTGGAAAAATAGGAGTTGACCCGTTTTTTTAGGTTCTTGGCCTTGCCCACATACAATATTTTCCCTTCGGCATCATAAAATTGATAGACGCCGGGCCCAGTTGGCAAAGTGCTCAATTGTACTTTTATGGGAATTTCGGACATAGTTCTAAAATGGCTATAAATTTGGGAACCATTGAAAAAGTCAAGTTAGGGTCTTTTTACCAAATCGGCCAGTAATTTCAATTTATTTAACGATGCCTTCAGGGTATCATTTTGCAGCAAAAAAATGTGGCCTATTAGAGCAATAACCCTAAGAAACAAAGTTAAACCAATTCGGTCACAGATAAAAAAAGCGATCATTTTTGTTGCAGGACTAAGATCAAAAGGTAGATAGTTGCTGTTTTACTCTCAAAAACAAACCCAAAAAGTGCATTTCATCGATAATTTATTGTGATTCATCCAATTTTTGTGCTTTTGAAGTGATAATGAACTTATCCAAGAAAATTTAAGGATAAATTATTAACTTCTTGACTATTAATGTATTAAGTTAATATGTAACGTTTTTTACTTATGTTAATAAGTACAGCGAATTTCAACGATTTGTTAAATAAGTGCATTTCATCGATAATTTTTTACACTTTATGGGATTTATTAAGTTTTTTTTTTACATTTAAAAAATCAAAATATAACATCAAAGAACTTATGGACATCTATCTGATCACCTTAGGCACTTATTTGGTACTTATGTTACTTTTCAAAATTTATTTTGAAGTGTCTACTACGAAGCAATAGGTAATTTATAGTTTATAAGAATTTCCCCAAATTCGAAAGACTTAATCGATTCTTATGTTGAAAAAAGCTTTGCGGTCAGAATATATGGCCCGCAGAATGGGAATATCTCCCGAAGCACTTTCCAACTACAGTATTCGCATTGCCAATAATCTTCTTGAACTTCCTATTTGGAAGTTTAGTTACTATCACCTCTTTTTACCCATTGTGGAAAAAAGGGAGGTAGATACCCATGTTGTATTATCCATTCTTCAAGGAAAGGATAAAAATATTGTTTTGCCCAAAATGGGCGACAACAATACCCTTATCAACTATCTTCTTACGGATAGTACCGTTATAAAACCCAACAAATGGGGTGTTCCAGAGCCTGTGGACAGCCTTGAGGTACCCCCCAATAAAATTGATGTGGTCTTTATCCCACTTTTGGTTTTCGACACCTTGGGCAACAGGATCGGTTATGGAAAAGGTTACTATGACAATTTTCTTAAGGAGTGTAGGCCAGATGTCCTAAAGATAGGATTGTCCCTCTTTGGGCCCGAGCCTGAAATCAGAGGTCTTCGCAAAGATGATATCCCAATGGACTATTGCGTTACGCCCGAGAAAGTCTATTCCTTTTGAGGGGCAGTTTCCATTTCCTTCTTTCCGAATGCCTTTTTATTAAACACGATCAATATTCCCACCCCCGTACTAATAGCTGTATCGGCAATATTAAAAACCGGTTCGAAAAATCTGAAATTGTTACCACCTATAACCGGCATCCACTGGGGCCAAGTAGTGTCTATTAAAGGAAAATAAAGCATATCTACCACCTTGCCGTGGAAAAGGTGGCCGTATGGTTCCGAAGAAAACAAAGTAGCCACTTGGTTGTAACTGTCATTAAACAAAGTGCCATAGAATACGGAATCGATAATATTGCCCAAAGCTCCCGCAAAAATTAGGGAAACGGCTATTATCAAGGTCCTAGACGCCCCCTTTTTTATCGTATCCAAGAGCCAATACCCTATTCCAACTATCGCAAAAAGTCTGAAAACGGTTAAAAACAGTTTACCTGAAACTTCCGAAATTGGGAGTATATCACTTAGTTTGGTACCCCATGCCGCTCCTTCGTTCTCTATAAAAAGTATTTTGAACCAACTGAAAACCGGAACCGATTCGCCCAATACAAAATTGGTCTTGATATAGATTTTGCTCAATTGATCCACAACGAGGATCAGCACAATAAGAGCCAGGGATTTTTTTAAACTCATTCTTTCGTTGATATATCCGGCAAAAATAGGAATATTAATCGGTTTTGATAAGATGGATATCACCTGTTGTGGAAGTCAGAAAAAAATGGTCGCTCCCTTTCGGTATAGGTTACCTGTAAATTTTACCATAGGTCGTCTCCATTTTTACGATTCCCATACGGCAGCTCAAAAAAATATCGCCGCTTTGGGTATGCACAGTAGCATTCTTGGCCTCTACCCGCAAATCGCAGGGTCTGTCCGCTAAAATTACATCCAAATTATCAAAGATGCCTCGGATCGAAACGGAACAACTATTTCCATAGATCTTTACGCTTTTGTTAGTGGGAATCGCAATTTCCAGGGCAATGGAAACGTTTTTAAGGGTGCTCAACTTATCATTGGGAAGGTCAAAAGTCGGGTCGTATCCGGTAGCAATAATCAACCTATCCCCTTCTTCAACCAAACGTATATCGATATCGTTCCTATACTCTCCCTCCAAAACGGCCTCTACCCTAAACTCTTTATTTTCGGATGTTTTAAGGAAAACTTCAAAACAATCGTGGGCATCGATCTGAATAAATTGAATCTGTGGATCTATCAAGGATCTTTCAATGACCCGTTGTGCATAACCATTGAAAGCCAGCAGATAAATTATCCAAAATCCATTTTTCATTTAGAATTAGCCAAAATAAGTCTCAAGGATACCTTAGGCTGCAAAATATAGGCCAACAAGGTTCCCACTAAACCTTTTGTTTAGGTTGAAATAGAAGACTGCACGCCCATACATGAAGTTCTGGAGGTGCAGTTTCCTAGTTTGGGAAATCAAATCACGATTATTTCTGCATGTTCTTGGCTTCTATGCTCAATGTGGCATGGGGAACCAATTTTAGACGCTCCTTATTGATAAGTTTCCCGGTTACCCTGCAGATACCATAGGTTTTGTTCTCTATTCGCTGCAAGGCGTTTTTTAGGTCGCGGATAAACTTTTCCTGCCTAATTGCCAATTGGGTATTGGCTTCCTTGCTCATAGTCTCGGAACCTTCCTCAAAGGCCTTAAAGGTAGGCGATGTGTCGTCCGTACCGTTATTTCCATCGTTCATATAAGAACTCCTTAGCAAATCCAAATGGGATTTTGCCTTTTCCATTTTCTCTTCTATCAGCATTCTGAATTCTTCCAAATCCTTATCGGAATACCTTACTTTCAAGTCATCGGCCATAATCTCAATGTTTAATGATATACAATTTTGTGTTTACGTCATCAAAGGCAATTGCAATGCCTTCATCCATTTTATCTTCCAATTTAAGTTCCGCGGTCAAGGTCTCGGTCTTGATATAATCGATATTGCTTTGCACCGCTTTTTCTAACTGCCCGTCCTTCAAAATCTTTACATCGATTTTATCGGTAACTTCAAGGCCCGATTCCTTTCTAAGGTTTTGAATGCGGTTTACGAGTTCCCTTGCAATGCCTTCCTTTTTAAGACCATCGTTGATGGTGATGTCCAAAGCGACGGTAATTGCACCTGCGCTCGCTACCAACCATCCCTCTATATCCTGTGAGGAAATCTCTACCTCTCCTAACTGTAATTTAATACTTTTATTTTCAATATCAAGTATTATTTCGCCTTGCTGCTCTATTTCTTGGATATCCTCCTGTCCCAACTTGCCAACAGCTTGGGAAATCAATTTCATATCCTTTCCAAAACGCGGTCCCAGCACCTTAAAATTGGGCTTGATCCGCTTCACCAAAATTCCCGAAGCATCATCAAGTAATTCAATTTCCTTTACGTTGACCTCCGATTTGATCAAATGTGCTACGGCCTCGATCTCTTTCCTCTGCTTTTGATCCAATATTGGGATCATTATTTTTTGAAGCGGCTGTCGAACCTTTATCTTTTCCTTTTGACGTATAGAAAGCACCAGGGACGAAATTGTCTGCGCCTTGGCCATCTTGCTTTCCAATGCCTTGTTTATCAGGGCAGGGTCAAAGCTAGGGAAATCGGCCAAATGTACGCTTTCAAAAGTTTCTTTTTCAGTAATTTTTGTTAAGTCTTGATAAAGTTGGTCCATATAAAATGGTGCCACGGGAGCGGACAGCTTGGCCACAGTGATTAAACAAGTATGCAGTGTTTGGTATGCCGAAATCTTGTCTTGTTGATAATCTCCCCCGCCAGAATGACCCTGTCGGGCCGGCTTCCAAAAGCGCCTCCTGCTCAAACGTACGTACCAATTGCTCAGGTTCTCCTGTACAAAATCGGAGATTGCCCGGGTTGCCTTGGTCGGTTCATAATCCGCGTATGCTCCATCCACCAAATTGATAAGCGTATGCAATTCCGACAAGATCCATTGATCTATTTCGGGACGTTCCGCCAAGGGTATTTCTGCCTCCTCGTATGAAAACCCATCCACATTGGCATAGAGTGCAAAAAAGGAGTAGGTGTTGTACAAGGTGCCGAAAAACTTCCGTTTCACCTCAACAATACCTTCCTCATCAAACTTAAGATTGTCCCATGGGTTGGCATTGGAAATCATATACCAACGTGTAGCGTCCGGTCCATGGGCATCCATGGTCTCAAAGGGATCTACCGCATTGCCCAATCGTTTGGACATTTTCTTGCCTTCCTTGTCCAGTACCAGCCCGTTAGAAACTACATTTTTATAAGCCACGGAATCAAAGACCATTGTGGCGATTGCATGCAAGGTATAGAACCATCCCCGGGTCTGGTCTACGCCCTCTGCGATAAAATCGGCCGGAAAAGTCTTGTTTTGATCAATAAGCTCCTTGTTTTCATGGGGATAATGCCATTGGGCATAGGGCATGGAACCGCTATCGAACCAAACGTCGATGAGGTCGCTCTCCCTTTTCATCGGTTTCCCGGAAGGGGAGACCAAGGTTATTTGATCTACGATGTTTTTATGGAGGTCTATGGTATCGTAATTCTCCTCGCTCATATCCCCGACCACAAAATCGGCGAAAATATCCTCCTTTAAAACGCCGGCTGCTATGGCCTTTGCAATTGCGTCCTTAAGTTCTGTAACAGATCCGATGATGACCTCTTCCTTGCCATCCTCCGTACGCCAAATGGGCAAGGGAATGCCCCAATATCGGGAACGGGAGAGGTTCCAATCATTTGCGTTTGCCAACCAGTTGCCAAAACGACCATCACCAGTGGCTTTGGGCTTCCAATTGATGGTCTGGTTAAGCTCGTACATTCTTTCCTTTACATCGGTAATCTTTATAAACCAAGAGTCTAAGGGATAGTACAATATGGGTTTATCCGTTCGCCAACAATTGGGATAGCTGTGGACATATTTCTCGACCTTAAAGGCCTTGTTCTCTTCTTTAAGTTTGATTGCCAGTTCCACATCCACGGATCTTTCCGGGGCCTCGCCATCTTCGTAGTATTCGTTTTTGACATATTTACCGGCAAACTCGCCCATTTCGGGCCGAAACCTACCTTGTAGATCTACCAAGGGCACCGGATTTTGGTTCTCGTCCAGCACCAACATGGGTGGTACTTCCGGCACAGCCTCCTTGGCCACCTTGGCATCGTCGGCACCAAAAGTTGGGGCGGTATGTACAATCCCTGTCCCGTCTTCCGTGGTCACAAAATCGCCCGTAATGACCCTGAAGGCATTTTCCCGATTCTGGCAGGGTTGGGCATAAGGCAAGAGTTGTTCGTATTTTATATCGACCAAATCCTTGCCCAAACAACTTCCAATAACCAGATAGGGTATTTTGCTCTTCTTACTATCAGAACCAAAATCTTCCTTATTAAAATTGCTCCAAGCCTCCTGGTTTTCCACGGCAACAAACTTTCCAGAAAATTGCGCCCCGACAAGGGATTTGGCCAGCACAACATTTATGGGCTCAAAAGTGTACTGATTATAGGTCTTTACCAGCACGTACTCGATCTTTGGGCCTACTGTCAAAGCGGTGTTGGAAGGCAATGTCCATGGGGTGGTCGTCCATGCGAGGAAGTAAATATCTCCTTCGATAGCTTTAAAAATATTCGGCAAAGCTTCCTTCACAACTTTGAACTGCGCAACAACCGTGGTATCCGTAACATCTTGATAGGTCCCGGGCTGGTTCAGTTCATGGGAGCTTAGTCCCGTTCCCGCCTTTGGCGAATAAGGCTGTATGGTGTATCCCTTGTAGATAAGGCCCTTGTCGTAAATCTGTTTCAAAAGCCACCAAACGGATTCCATATACTTTGGCTTATAGGTGATGTAGGGATCATCCATATCTACCCAATAGCCTATCCGCTCGGTCAATTCGTTCCAAACATCGGTATAGCGCATCACCGCCTTTTTACAGGCGGCATTGTAATCCTCAACCGATATTTTCTTTCCGATATCCTCTTTCGTAATACCCAATTCCTTCTCCACGCCCAACTCAATGGGAAGACCGTGGGTGTCCCACCCGGCCTTGCGCTTGACTTGAAAACCCTTCATGGTCTTGTACCGGGGAAAAATATCCTTGATAGTCCGCGCCATGACATGGTGGATCCCTGGCATACCGTTTGCGGAAGGGGGACCTTCGTAGAAAATAAAATTTGGTTTCCCTTCCCTAGTAGTTATGCTCTTATTAAAAACATCTTGGTCCTTCCAATACCGAAGTACTTCTTCAGCTACTTTTGGAAGATCCAATCCTTTGTATTCCGCAAACTTCATAATATCCGCTTCAGTTGCTATAGAACCCAAAATAGGTTTTACAATTAAAGTGTGCAAAATTATAAATTTCAATTGACTTTAACGGGTTTCACAACCCATGAAATACTCTAAATTTCACCATGAAACCCCCTATATCCATTTAAAAGATCTAAACAACTTATCCTTACGTAAGTATTTATGAACTAAACGGTTTTAATCCAAAAACACCAAACCATAAGGCCGACATGTTTAAAACAATCCTTAAGCGCCTATGGCAATGATTATTTTAAACTATAAACCCGTGCATAAGCTAGGGGTAGAGCTTATAAGTAACGCCTAAAAAACAATAAAAACAAACACATGAAACGAGTAATTATAAGTAGCATCTTGATCTTGTTCCTAAGCTTTCCTTTCGTATCCTGCAGGGAAACGGCGGAGAGGGCAAAGGAAGCATCACAACAAGCAGGGGAAGCCTTGGACAAAACGGCCGACGATTTAAAAGAAGTGGGGAACGATGCCATGGACAAAGCTGATAAGATAGGGGATGATCTTAAGGATGCAGGAAACGATGCGCTGGACAAGGCCGATGAAATTGGAGACGACATTAAAGATGCCGCGGACAAAACGGTCGACAAAACAAAGAAGGCGGTGGACGATACCAAGGAGGCCTTAAATAACTAACTCTCCCTGCCTTATTGGACAAACAGAAAATCCGGTTTTTATAACCGGATTTCCTGTTTTCGGTAAACCGTATTTGTATAGATGCATTAATTTTGTAAATCACAACCCAAAAACTTCCATGCTCCAAATTTTTGTCAAAGATTCTTATGGGGAAGACCATATACTGGAATATAGAAAACATGAATTCCGAAATTTGATGGAACTTTTGGTAGACCGATTATACGATGATATAGGGGAATGCCGGGGCAGAGCGCTTTGTGGCACTTGCCATATCCGTATCTGGACAAAGAACGAAAAGTTGGGACAGCGGGATCTCCTGGAAAAACAGACCCTGGGCGACCAATACGAGATTTTTGACAACAGCCGACTGGCTTGTCAAATTCAGTTGGATGAAGATTTGGACGGAGCCAAAATTCAAATTATTGGGGGAGATTGAATCAGCGGGCAGTTTTCAGTGGGCAGTTGGCAGGAAAAAGAAGGTTTGGAGTTTAGCCAAAGACCTCATGTAACACGGCAAGGGATTTGGGCTTTCGAAATCCCTGTAAATGCAATTCGAAATAAAGTACCATCTGTTCCAAAAGAAGTTGTCGTTCCCGTTTCTTCATCTTAATCTGACCGATGTTCCCAAAATCGCTGTTCAAAAATCCTTTGAAGTACTCCATTACCTCAGCGGACAACATGGGGTTCAACGTGGGGGCCTTCACAAATTCCCCTTCCAACAAATCAAAATAAGGTAGGCCGGAATGGGAAGTATCTGGATAAAAGCCCAAATATCTGGTCAGGGACAACAGAAAAAATAGATGAAAATTGGCGATATTGTCATGTGTATCCAACCACTGTAAGGTGGTTTCCAGGAAATGATATAGTTCCTGGTTACGTTCTTCTTCATGAATGCAATTATGCAGCATTTCGGCCAAAAACTGGGTCATCGCATTTTTGGCAATGTCGGTGTAGATGCTATTATAAGGAAAGTACACCTTGGCCTCCCGGACACTTTCCAATGTGCCTTTATTCCTATGAACGGCTACAAGTTCCAATTGGGTCAGCGGCTGAAATTGGGCGACCTTTAATTTCCCCCTTTTAGAGGCCATGATCCCCTTGAGCAAATAGGATTTAAGACCGTCGGACTCCGTAAAAGCCTTGACGATCAAACTGGTATCCCCGTACTTAAGGGAAGAAAAAACTATGGCTTTGGTGGTAACTTGCACTTTGGATTTTCTTGTTGCGGGTTACGGGTTTCAAAAAAGCAATCGCAAGGTTCAACTTGAAACAAGAAACTACAGATAAGATACCACACACATTTGCCGATCACATACTGGCTACTGCCTGCTGGCCTCTTAGATAACCCCTTGCGCCATCATGGCATCGGCTACTTTTACGAACCCGGCTATGTTGGCCCCTTTTACATAATTGCAATACCCATCTTCCTCTTTTCCGTGTTTTACACAGGAACTGTGAATTTCCTTTACGATCGCCTTCAATCTTTCGTCAACTTTCTCCCTTGACCAACTGTAGCGCAAGGAGTTCTGGGACATTTCAAGGCCAGAAATCGCAACGCCGCCTGCGTTGGCAGCCTTTCCGGGACCAAATAATATCCGCGCTTCAAGAAACTCTTGTACAGCTTCGGGGGTAGAGGGCATGTTGGCACCTTCTGCCACACAATAACAACCATTTTTTATTAGTGCCTTTGCATCGTCCCTATTCAGTTCGTTTTGGGTAGCGCAGGGTAGGGCTATGTCACAAGGAACCTCCCATGGTCTTTTACCTTTAAAATATTCAGCTGACGGGTATTTTTCGGCATATTCGGAAATCCTGCCCCTTCGGTTGTTCTTGAGATCCATAACATAGGCCAATTTATCGGCATCGATACCATCCTTGTCGAATATGTACCCGGAAGAGTCGGAAAAGGTTTGAACGGTACCGCCCATGTGGATGACCTTCTCTGCCGCATACTGTGCCACGTTCCCGGAACCGGAGATGTTCACCCTTTTACCGGCAACCTCCTGCCCGTGGGTCTGCATCATACCATGGACAAAGTACACCGTACCATAGCCGGTTGCTTCCGGCCGGATCAGGGACCCGCCCCAAGAAAGTCCTTTTCCCGTTAGGACACCTGTAAATTCGTTCTTTATTTTTTTGTACATCCCAAAGAGATAGCCAATTTCCCGTGCCCCAACGCCTATATCGCCTGCAGGGACATCCGTATTCGGACCAATATGCCTGTAGAGCTCTGCCATAAAGGCATAGCAAAACCGCATCACCTCAACGTCGGATTTACCTTTCGGGTCAAAATCCGAACCTCCCTTACCACCGCCCATAGGCAATGTCGTCAAACTATTTTTAAAAACCTGCTCAAAGGCCAAAAATTTAAGAATGCTTTCGTTTACGCTCGGATGGAAGCGCAAACCTCCTTTATAAGGTCCCATGGCGGAGTTCATTTGAATCCTATAACCTCGATTTACCTGGATTTGGCCTTTGTCATCCATCCAAGAAACCCTAAAGGAAATTGCTCGCTCAGGCTCCACCATCCGCAATAGAATATTCTTTCCTTCGTATATTTTGTGCTGGGCAATATAGGGCATCACGGTTTCCGCTACTTCCTGTACTGCTTGTAAAAATTCGGGCTGGTGTCCATTTCGAACTTTTACCTCGCGCATAAACTCCTTAATATCTGCTTCCATAAAATCTAAAAAATTTAACCCTGAAATTTAATCGAATTCCATGCAAAAATCAACAACTTAAAGTAACAATCAACCGTTCTATATGAAGAATTACCAAATTGAAAATACGGAGGCGAAATTATGACATATCCATTAAAAAACGGTGTCATACTACAAAAAAATCAATATGGGCATTTGTATTGCACCCTCTTTACCCGATACGGTTTCATTACTTGAACACAATAAAAATCCTTTGGTTTTATTTTTGTCTATCCCAAGGCCCGATGGAGATCTGCGATAAGATCTTCTTTATCCTCTATCCCTACGCTCAAACGGATCAGGGAATCTACTACCCCAATTTTATTGCGTTCCGCTACGGGTATACTGGCATGGGTCATACTCGCAGGGTGTCCGACAAGGCTCTCTACACCCCCAAGGGATTCCGCCAAGGTGAATATTTCCAGTTTTTCGAGTATCCCAATGGCTTGGACAGAACTTCCCCCCTTTGGTAAAAAAGAAACCATGCCCCCAAAATCCTTCATCTGTCTTTTGGCGATTTCATGATTGGGAAAGTCCTCAAAACCGGGCCAGAACACTTTCTCCACCTTGGGATGATCGGCCAAAAACAATGCGACTGCCCTACCGTTCTCGCAGTGGCGCTGCATCCGGACATGGAGGGTCTTAATACCCCTAAGTACCAAAAAACTGTCCATCGGCCCACAAATTGCCCCTGTTGCGTTCTGTACAAATCGCAGCTTTTCCGCCAGATCCTTATCCCGGACGACCAAGGCCCCGGCCACCACATCACTGTGACCACCGAGATATTTGGTTGCGGAATGCATAACGATATCCGCACCTAGTTCCAACGGTCTTTGTAGATATGGAGTGGCAAAAGTATTGTCGACAGCAAATAAAATGCGATGCTGTTTTGCGATTTGTGCAACTGCCCCTATATCGATGATATTCATCATGGGATTGGTAGGCGTTTCAACCCAAATGAGTTTGGTGCGATCGGTAATGTAATCGAATATTCCCTTAGCGTTTTGCATGTCCACAAAGTGGAAGACGATCCCGTACTTCTCAAAAACGCTTTCAAAAAAGTCGGAAACTGCCCCCGTAGAGATCATTGCTCGAAATTACCTCGTCCCCCGGCCCCAACAATTTGATTACAGCATCCAAGGCTGCCAACCCACTGGCAAATGCCAGCCCATGATCTCCGTTCTCCATGCTTGCCAAAGCTTTCTCCAGGGCCGTCCGGGTAGGATTGGCACTTCTGGAATACTCATAGCCCTTATGCCCCCCTGGGGTGCTCTGGGCATAGGTGGAAGTTTGGTAAATTGGTGTCATTACGGCGCCGTAAGCTCTATCCGGTTCCTGGCCCCCATGGATAGCCTTGGTGTTAAATTTCATTTCCCGTTTTTCCATGATCTAAAAATTTATAATTCAAATTTATTCTTATCTTTTGGAGAAACCTACTATAGTCCTTCAAGGTATAAACCGTATTTTTGCAAAAAAAAATTGCATGAAGAACCGCTGGTTAATTTTGATTTTGACACTATTATTATTTAGTTGTGGGGAAGAGAAGCCACAACTTACCTTTAAACCAGTCTCCTATACTGGTGAAATATGTGCTGAATGCCCAAAGATATCGGTTAATATCCCCCATGCTTTGGATAAAACTAAAATCGCCACTACGATCAACACTGCCCTCAGGGAGGAAATTATCTACCTTCTGACCTTTGATGATTCCGTGGAGGCAACAACGATCGACGAGGCCATCACTTCTTTTAAAAATGGCTTTTTAGAACTCAAAAACAAATTTCCCGATGAAACTATGGGTTGGGAGGCCAAAATAGACGGAAAGATTTGTTACGACGAAGCCGATATTTTGACGATTAAATTGGATTCCTACATATATACAGGAGGAGCCCATGGGTACGGAGCGAGCACTTTTTTAAATTTTGACAAGCAAAAGGGGACGGAGTTGGAAAACAACGAACTTTTTAAGAATATAGTGAATTTTCAAAAATTTGCTGAAATCAAGTTCCGCGAAAAGGAAGGAATTCCAAAAGATAAGTCCATCAATAGCACCGGATATATGTTCGAGGATGAGATTTTTAAACTTCCGGAGACCATGGGCTTTACCGAAAACGGGTTGCAATTGATTTACAATCGATACGAAGTTGCATCCTATTCCGACGGTGCCATTGAACTGACCCTTCCCTACGACGAAGTGAACACTTTTCTGGCGGTGGACTATAGGGAGAAATAGCCGGTTTTCAGTGGGCAGTGGCAGTTCGCAGTGGGCAGTAATAGGTTTAAAGTTCAAGGTTGTGTTCCGTGAAAAACTCAGACTCGTTGATCGATGTCAAAATCTATCCATCAACTATCTAAACCATCTTCTTCAACGCCAAAATAGCTCCCAAATGTATCCCTTCGTGGAAGACATTAAAAGATATAGCTGCGGAAACGTCGGACAAAGTAACATTGGCACTGGTAGTATATGCGTTGTATTCCTTAAAGAGTCCATTTTCAAGGTCTTCCTTCGTCCATTCCACGGTAGAAATTAAATAATTGGCAATTTTTTTGATTTCTTCGTCCGTAGCGGTGCCATCCGGCTTGGTGCCTTTCCTGAACTTGTCGACCAAATGGTCCTCTACCCGCATTTGCAGGTTACTGAGTTTATAAACCAAGAGCTGTTGTGTAACCACCACATGGGCAATGTTCCACCAAATATTGTTGTTAAATCCTTGAGGAATCTTTAGAAGTTGCTCCCTTGGAGTCTCCGTGAGGGTCTTATACAGAATTTTTCGATTTTGTAGGGTGATGTCCAGTAGTTTTTCCAAAATGTTGATTTTTAGGGTGCTTCCAAAAAAAGCAGATGCTTGATCGGAAACGAGCGCTACAAAAATAGCACAATTGTAGAGAATTAGGTTTCTTTGCAAAGCCGTTTTTATGGAATGAAGAATAACGGGAAAGGTGGGAGATTGAGAAAAGAGGATAGAAGCTCGAGGCTAGAAGCTATAAGCTGGACGACGTAACCTCAAAAAAACTTTTTAACCATGCCTGGATCTTTTTTTTCATTTTCCCTGCCCCAACCTCGGTATAAATATCAATACCCTTATGAAACGAACATTAATAGATTTTAAGAATACTTTCACAAAAGGGAATGTTTAAAATTTTTAATGTGGGCCCGCCCGTACCGAACGGTACGTTCGGGCGGGAGCGAAGTGGTTACACACGTTCTCAACCTGCCCGACTTGTCATTCAGGCGGGTTTTATAATTAGTTTATTATCAGATCATTACTAAAAATTTAAACGTGTGAAAAAAATATACCACCTTAGTACCTGTAACACCTGTCAACGTATTTTAAAGGAGTTGGAACCTCTAAACGGCGTAGCGCTCCAGGACATAAAAACAGAACCTGTCAACCCTGCCCAGTTAGCGGAAATGCACAAGCTGGCCGGCAGTTACGAAGCCTTGTTCAGTAAGAGGGCTAGATTGTACCAGGAAAGGGGGCTAAAGGATAAACAACTCACGGAAAACGATTATAAAAACCTGATCTTGGAGCATTACACCTTTTTAAAACGTCCGGTTGTACTTTTGGGGAGCCAAATTTTTATCGGTAATGCCAAAAAGGACATTGCCTTGGCCAAAAAAACACTGCACCCTTGAGTAAACGAACCCTTGCCATCCTTGCGGCTATTGGGGCCACTGTAATCTATGGGCTTAACCATACCATTGCCAAAGAGGTAATGCCCACCCATATTAGGCCCTTCGGGTTTATCTTCCTAAGGGTTTCTGGGGCGGCAATTCTATTCTGGTGCATTTCTTTTTTGGGCCCCAAGGAAAAAATTGCGGGTAGGGATTGGGGGCGTCTCATTTTTTGTGCCATTTTAGGAATGTCGATCAACATGTTGGCCTTCTTTAAGGGTCTAGAATTGTCCACTCCGATCAACAGCTCCGTTTTGGTGACCATTACCCCAATTATCGTGGTCATTCTTTCCGCAGTGTTTATCAACGAAAAAATAACCTGGCCAAAAGGATCTGGAATTGTCATAGGGCTTATGGGGGCCCTGGGACTTATTCTTTTTGGGGCCGAAATACGCCAAGGTGCCCCCAACATACCCTTAGGAAACGCCCTGTTCGTTTTAAATTCCACAGCCTACGGGGCCTATTTGATCTTTGTAAAGACCTTGATCCAAAAATATCACCCCTTTACCTTGATGAAATGGCTTTTTACCATTGGTACGGTCATAAACTTGCCCATTGCCTTTCCGGACCTTATGCAGGTTCAATGGGATCAGCTCCCCTTGGATGCCATTGGGGCCATTTTGTTTGTCGTAATTTGCACAACCTTTCTCACCTATTTGTTCAACATATTCGCCCTAACCCAACTAAAGGCCTCCACAGTAAGTGCCTTTGTATATATTCAGCCATTGATAGGCATTCTTTTTGCACTGTTCATGGAAAAGGACGACTTGACAATAGTAAAGATCATCGCTACCATTTTTGTGCTTGTCGGGGTGTATTTGGCAAGTAGAAAGTCCATTGCCACTTCCGGCCAGGGGTCCGGGTAGGAACGTTAGGTCTACAAAGTCAAAAGAAATTGTAGGTTTCGATTGGCGTTTTTGTACTTAAGCTTTTTACTTGTAAGGCCACTTGTTGCGACAAAAATCCCTAAGGTCCGATTTCTATCCAGAAAACTGAATTTACTTTTTTGTGACATATTAAGAGAACTGAATTTGGGAGAAAACGTAAAATAATTCCGTGGCTATCTGCAAACTTCTTTCCGTGTATTTTTCGTCTTGCTGGGGCGTATTGTCAAATACTTTTGGGTCTTCGTAAGTAATGGGAATACGCTTTTCGGCACCTGCAATAAACGGACAACCTCCATCGGCCTGTGAACAGGTCATTACAGCAGCGAATTCTGATTTTGGGTTAAAAGCATCGTCCAGCTTTTTTGAAAATCCAATAACAGGATGTTCATTCTCTGCATATTTGATAGCATAGATCGGGTTGTTGCCTTCAGCAATCGTCTTTACCTCAAAACCCAGATTAGCCAAAGTAAATGCTACGGCGGGGAAAAGTTTAGTGCTTTCTGTTCCCCCAGAATAACAAAACACATTTTTGATCTTGAAGTGATGGGCCATGGTTTGTGCCCAAACTTGTGATAAGTGACTTCTTCGGGAATTGTGTGTGCAGATAAAATTAATTCGGATCTCTTGGTTGGAATTTACCTTGCTTTGAATAAACCCTGTTAACGGATCAAGTGTTTCCTTGCGTTCGTTTGTTATCGTTTCAACCTCTATGGCTGATATAACATTGCTAATTTTCTGAAGTATTGGCATTTTTTTGGTCGATTAAAAACATCTACCTCCTGGGGCACATGCATTTGCAGTTGAATTTTTTTGATTTTGCTTTTTCTGTTCGGAGATAAAAACGGGGCCAATATTCGGACAGACTCAAAGTCCATTCGGGAAACCTACGGCCAGCACTTCTCCCTGCTAAGGCGCGTTTATCCTATATCTATTTTTATCAATCGTTTAACCCCTTCCCTGCAAGAATTTTTGGAATGTATTTCCCGATTCTGGATTCACGCGTTTTTGATTGTTTGGCTTGTGAAAAATACAAGAGATACCCTCGTTGCCTTCCTGGGGTTAAAGCCTTAAAGGCAGCTTTTAATTCGAAGCTATCCTCAAGGGCTTTTTTAAACTCATCTGGCATTTTAAATTCGGAAGTCTTTTTCATTTTAACTTCCAGACCTGCCTTTTCTACCTCAATGGCCTCAAAGATATAGGCCTTAATGACCCGCTCCAAATCAATAATCTCCTGCAAGTTTGTAAACCGAATTTGTCGAGCCGATTGCACATTCTCCGTTTGTTGGATTAGAATATTATCGGAGTCTTTCAATAATGCTCCCTTATGAAAAAGAAGTGCACAATATTCCTTGAATTCATGAATTAGGACAACATTTTTTCCTTGAAAGGTATAACAAGGATGCATCCATTTAAAATCTTCGGTCAATCCACAGTCTAGGCAGATTTTCCTCATTAATTTCATCTCTTCTTGCCAACTTTTGGCCCGGTCTAAAAATCTATCGACCACTTTAGGGTTCATATTTTAATTTTTTAGGATAGAAATGGTTGAAAAACGTGCACAATTTAACAAATTCCTTTGAAAGTCAATTTGCCGAACGATACCTTGCTTACCATGTTAAAGTTAACCGCTGTAACATTTTATTGCCATGTACGGCAAATGGTCAAAATCTGAAATATTTACAATTGCCGATTTCTGTCAAGGCGATACTCTTTTTGTCGATTAAAGATCAAAATTGGGTATGCGCCTACATTCCCCATCGTTCATCGCAGATTCATGGGCAATTATACCCGGGGCCGTATAGGCCAAGGCTTCATAAATGTTCACTTCCGGTTCCCTATCCTCCAGAATGGATGAAATAAACTCGTGCGTAATAAAGGTGTGGGAACCACCATGACCGCTATCGTGTCTCATCGCCTCTGGCAATGCATCGGTCTTCCACCACATTTCTTGATCATATGTCTTTTGTTCGGGTTGGGCTACCGTAAAACCACCATCGTCCTTTATCAATTTATCACCCGCACGGACCGTATGTACGGGTTCATTCTTATATCCCATATAATAGCTCATTTTATCACCTCGCCATTCTCCCCGCTCACAATGTGCCAAAGCCCCGCGCCAGCATACTTCCCCAGTAAAGGAATTGCCCCGATCGGTCTTAAAGAAGGCCGTTTCGTTCCAAAATGGGTTGTTATATGGATTTCCCTTGAGAATGGGGTCATTATCGCCCCAACCTACGCCAGTTACATGGGTCAGTCGTTCCCCGGTGACGGCAATCAAAAAAGCGGTGACATGGGTGGGATACAACATGGGTGGATACCCATGACGCCATGTAGGGGAACCATCCGGATTGAAATACAATTCTTCCAGACCGGGATGATAATATTGGGCGGCACTGCTAAAAATGGTGCCAAATCTACCCTCCCTGTACATCTTCTTGGCCGTGATGGTCTCTTGCCTAAAAGTCGATGTCTCGGCCATCATGTATTTTTTTCCTGTGAATTTGACGGCTTCTAAAATTCGATAGCAATCCTCAATGGTCAATGCTGCGGGTACTGCGCACAGGGCGTGCTTGCCCGCATTTAGGGTTTGAACAACATGATCGGCATGATCCGGGGCGGGAGTGAATATACCTACGGCCTCAATTTTGGGGTCTTTGAGCAATAATTCCAAGGAGTTGTACGACTTCTTGCACTTATAGGTGCTCATAAGGGCCGCACGGCGATCCTCCCTTAGATCACTGACCGCCTCGACGATAACATTAGGATGCTCATTAAAGTAAAAACCAAGACCAAACCTTCCCCCAACTACGCCAACACGGATTTTTCGGGATGACGGCGGAATCCCCGCAAAGGCGAATCTAGGTGAAAGGGCAAGGGCCGTCCCAGTAACTGCGGTAATACCCAGAAAATTGCGGCGTGAGAATTTTTTGTTATTTGAATGATCCATACTTCTATTTTTGAAATGAAGGTTTTAGGCCGCGTATGCCAGCAGCTTGATTTTTTAATGGTTGGTTAGGAGCTCCAATGTTTTGGGGAGTTTTTGCCCCAATTGTTTTTTCCATCCCATTTGCATGATCAGGCTGATGATGATAAGTTTCAATCCTTTGTAGCCAGAATGAACCAAATATAGGATTGTTCCACCAAAAGTCGGCTCCAATTTAAAGCTTAATACGGTGTCCAATTTTGTGAAAATCCCTTTGGTCAATTTGTCTGCCCTTTCGGAATGTACCCCTGCACAAGCCAATGCTTTTTCACCGGTGGCTTCGCCCCGATACGTATAGGCAAGATATTCCTGCGGTTTAACCTCAATTATTTCACAATGCGTAATTCCGTCCCAACCCTTTTGCGGTTTCATCCTAAATGTGAAATAAGAGCCTTGGATTGGCTCAATGTTGTTTTCCATAAACCAACTACTTAACCATTTGGGCTCTGTTAAAGCTTGCCATACCTTGTCCTGTTCATATGGCAAAAATGTTTTGAGTCTTATTGTCCGGGTCATTTTCCTTTTTAGTTCAATATTGCTTCCAATCCCTGTTGTTCGGAAGTTTGATATGGTTGATCCTAATTCCCTGTATCAAAATAGAAAATCTAATCGATTTTTACTCGTTCCCGCGCGATTGCATCGCGTGGCCGCAACAGTAGCATTCCCAAAAACAACTTACAACCCTTTGCTCTCACCACGCGATGCAATCGCTCGGGAGTGAGGCTAAGTTGGCTTCATCTAAAATATTGTAATAGAATAATGCCAAAACCCAAAATAATTTCAAACACCATTATGTAGTCAAAATATTTTCCCGCAGAGCCCACTTTTATTCTTGAGTACAACCTACCCAGGCCCGAGAAAACAACAACGATTCCAATACAGAATATTAGATCATCAATTTTATTAAAATTAAAAACAACCCACGTCATTAGGATTCCCAGTCCAAAATAAATTCCACTTAAAAATCTTAGTAGATTATCCAAAATGCGCTGGGGCGGAATAGTCTTCGGCAAAAAGTAGTTGGCACCTTTAAGCAAGAGGTTTAGACCTCCCAATAAACATATCAGTGAAACAATGCCCAATAAAATCCGTAAGAATAGATCCATAACTTTTATACATTAAATACACATAAAGATTACAAAAATCACAACCAGTCACAAACTCTCTTGGGCGGTTCCAAGACTGGCAATATATTGAATACCGGTGTTCCATTTTTTATTTTCCGCTGCTAAATGTCGGCAGGAAAATGTCTTTCATGATGGCAAATGGCAATTTGTTCTCTTGGGAATTGTAGGCGCCTCCAGTAAACACGGCAACCATTTCAATCCCTGGTACTACCATAATATATTGTCCGCCATTTCCTGTCGCTGTTTTGGCAAGAAAAACTTTACCATTTACGTTAAATGGAATATTCCACCAAAAATACCCGTAGTCGATGTTCGTGATTTTTGTTTTTGGGGTGGTAGATTCCTCGACCCACTTCCTGGACACCACCTGCTTGCCGTTCCACATTCCCTCGTTGAGGGTCAATTGCCCAATTTTGGCCATATCACGAGAGGTCATATACAACCTTTTTCCGGATGGAATTACCTCCTTGTCCGACGTGTGACCCCAAGTTACATTGGTAATTCCCAAAGGGCCGAACAAGTAATTTTCAGCGAATTGATCTATTGTCATTCCCGAAGCTCGACTTATTATTTCTGCTATTAAAATAGCTCCCATTGAACAGTAATTTGATACTGTCCCAGGGTCGTTGACCATGGGCAGGTCCAGGGTATATTGGAGCCAATCTTTTTTCTTGTACACTTTGTCTTCCTGCCCTTTGGATTTTTGGTCCCAATCGTTACAGTCCAGTCCGCTAGACATGGTTAAAAGGTTTTTGATGGTAATCCTTTCCTTTCTGTCGTCAAGATTTTTATTTGGTACCGGACTTTTGAGGTATTTGGATATGGGGTCGTCAACATCCTTGACAAATCCCTTATCAATGGCAATTCCCATTAAAATTGACCTGATGCTTTTTGTTGTCGAACGCAGGTCGTGTGGTTCATTCCCTGAGTGCCCATTAAAGTACTCCTCAATAATTAGTTGGTCATTTACCACCAGTAGAACACTGTGGATTCTATTTTCGCCATTTTTCAATTGGCTGAATAACTTATAAATCAAGGTTGTGTCAATATTCTGGGATTTCAAGTTGTTCGTTATCCATCCATCCCCAAGATTTTTTGGCTGGGAATAATCATATGGATTTTGTCCATAGCAGAAAGTATTTACGGATAGGGCTAAAATTATTACGGTGACAATTTTTTTCATGATGCTTGTTGACTTATACCCACGCGATACAATCGCGCGGAAACTCCGATTTGCTATGTGAATTGGGAACCCCACGCGATACAATCGCGCGGGAGCGGAAATTTAAATTTTGACTCAGCCTTATAGATGTTTGTTTTTTTTCAATATTAATATGGTATGGATTTCATCGGTTCTCCGTTCCCGCTCGATTGCATCGCATGGCCACAACATTGGCATTCCCAAAAGCAACTTATAACTCAAAATTAAAATCCTTTTTTCCTTATTTTTGATACTTATGGGCAACAATTAGAATTATCATAATAATCTTGTTTCTTCTGCATGGATTCTTCAGAATGATATTATTCTTTTAGGTAGTTCATCTTTTTAAATTCAGTGCTTCTAGCTTTCAAATATTCCCAGATCTCCACCGTATTTCCTGCCTGTGACAATTCTGAAAAACCCTGTTGGGATATGCAATACGTAAGAAATCCATCAATGTTCGTTTCGGGAATTTCGAAGTATTCGGACATTGTTTTCCTTGCGAAATTAGCAATGATTTCCTTTTCCACTTCCAATTTTTCATCGCGGACGATCAAATCCTGAAGGGATTTGGTTCTTCCCGAAGCCTTGTTCATTATTTTATGAAGGTTTATTACCAAAGCTATACCGTAATAATAAACATATTTTCCTCCATCCGCCTCAAATAGCAAGCGTTCATTTTTGGTCAGTACGTCCAAATTTGCATTAGGCAACCCCAATGTCGCCGAGGTAACAATGGGTTTAAGATTCAGATTTTCTAGATCAAGGCTTAATTTTCCTGATAGATTGTAAGGTGTAACGACCACTTCTTCTAGATTGATGGGGTTCTCGGCCAAATTTACCAAAACGGTCTTTTGTTCAAGAATAGAGTCGGTAATGACGATCTTTTTTGTTTGATACTGAACCGCAGTAAACAGAATTGAGTCCCTCGATCGGACTGTAATGGTGAAGTTACCTATTGAATTGGTTATAGTAGATTTCTTAGAGTTTAGATTTACAATTAAAATATTGGAAACATCATTATTAAGGCTTTTGACCCTTCCAGTTAACAACGTTGCTTTTTCTTGACTAAATCCCGCAAATGAAGCCAACGCAATTAACAATAGTAGTAAAAAACCTTAAATGACTCTGCAATATTCACATTTTAGAATTAGGGTAAAATGCCTTGTTTTAAATAAAGATAACCACTTTGTTTTTGAAAAGTAGCCCCCATTGCCGCGCGATGCAATCGCGCGGGAACGGGGACTGTTGTTCAACCCTTTGCTCAAAGCGCTATGTGGCCGTCGGTCGTATTTGGGTCACAACAGCGTTAAAATTGGAATCCCACGTGATTTTATCGCGCGGGAGCATATCTTTCTTTGAATATGCCAATTACCTCCTGTCACTATTTACATAATCTTGGAAATATCCCATTCTTCATTGGATGGCTCCTTAATTATTGATTCTGCTTCCGGTAGCCCATTGACCTTCATATTTTTAGCATCCCAATGAATCCGGGCACCATTCAGCCGAAGTGACATTACCCCAAGCAGGGTTAGTTCGGTAAGTCGACTCCCATAATCAAGATTGGCACTGGATTGCCCTCCGTTTTTGATGGCATCTACCCAGTCGCGATGATGTCCTTTCGATCGCGGGATCCGTTCCACGGGTGGTTTATAAGATTGTCTCAAGGATTCGGGGAATATCTGGGGAAAACGATCACCACCATCGGTGATAATAACTCCTTTATCGCCCACATACATGGCACTCCTCCCCCCAAATTTATAATCCGGTGGCAGATGGGGATTCCAATCCGGTTTTAAGCCTCCAGAATACCAATGCAATTTGAGTGCGGCCTGGCCCTTTCTTTCAGGAAAATGATAAGTTCCGGCCTCTCCATAAGGAGCAATTTCACTGTTACTTTGTCCAGCAGGGTAAATCTGGACCTCGGACGGGCCCGATAGATCGAATGCCCAAAAAGGCGCATCCATATCATGACATCCAAAGTCGCCCAATGCACCACAACCATATATCCAAAAATCCCGCCAGGTGACTGGCGAAAAAAGATCGTTATAGGGCCTAAATGGCGACGGTCCCAACCATTCCTCCCAATCAAAATCATAAGGAAGCGGACTGGCATTTTGAGGAAGGCCTGTAATACCCGGGGTCCAGCGACCTGCAGGAACCCATGCATGGATTTCGCGTACGGTTCCGATCGCGCCGTCCTGCAGATATTCGACTAAGGAACGCATGCCGTCGCGACTATGTCCCACGTTACCCATCTGGGTGGCAAGTCCAGTTTCCTGTACCACTTTACGTACCATCCTCGTTTCCCATATATTGTGGGCCATTGGTTTCTCGCAAAAAACGTGTAGTCCGGCCTTGAGTGCAGCGATGGTGATAAAGGCGTGCGTATGGTCGGGAGTAGCGCAAAGAATGGCATCGATATCTTTTTCCCTATCCATCATTTCACTAAATCGTTTATATTGACGAACCTCTTTATTTTCCCCCTTTTTCCGATAATGATCCTCGATCATTTCACTTACCGGTTCCCGTCCGGCAAGGGACTTGTAGTAGAATCGATTTAAATCCCAATAACGGCCCGGATCTGTGACCGAGGTGATCTGTACATCGTCCAGCTGGAGCAAATTGCGAACGTTACTCTGTCCCTGACCCCCCGCTCCAACAAGGCCAATGTTTACTTTGTCACTGGGCGCTGTATATCCTTTGCCTCCAAGAACATACCGGGGAAGTATCATAACCCCCCCTGCTGCGGCGGCTGTGTTTCGAATAAATTGCCGACGGCCGGCAGAAGACGTATTTAGATTCTTCATCATGCTGCGTTTTTAATTGGGAATTCAAGGTAATGATTTATTTTGAAAATGAAGATGTTTGTTGTTTAATGGGTTGGGGCAGGATTGAGCTTGAGATCCGGGTTATATCACCTTTAGCATTCCGTCCGTCCAATAAAATGCGGCATTACATTTCATATACATTTATAACCAAAACGGACAGCCCGAATCAAGCAAGATCAAATGAAAAAAATCAAAAATAGGGTTAGTTGCGGGCTCGCAAAACCAATAAGCTTTGGATCAGAAATTTGGAATCCAGTTTGGAAAAAAGAATCCCTCAAATTTTCGCTGCCACGCCATACAATCGCACGGGAGCAAGGGAGCGGGGTTGTAGCCAGTTGATATATCAATGAAATAACTTTTCACCTAATTTTAAACTGTCCCCTAAGTCCTTTAATTCATACAATTGCATCCGTTCATCCGGGCTTTTATTGGGCTGATGCAAACAAATCACCAATTGCCCATCAAATGTTTTGAAAATCATTCCGTGGCCACCATCCTTTTTAAATAAGCGGTTTGAGTTGTGCGTCCATGGACCTTTAACACTTCCACTTTCAGAAACAACCGTTCCGATGGCGTAACCATCTTTCCCCATACTAGACCAAATCATTATTAGTTTATTGGATTTGGTTCTATATAAAAAGCAGCCATCCGTAACATAGTTGTCATTATCATGTGCCTTGATCCAAGGTGCTGTAGAAGCTTTGAAAAGTACTTGACTTTCACCGTCTACTGATGACAAGTCACCTTTTAAAGCAACTAAATTTATTGTGCCGTCCTTTATTTGAATCCATTCATGACAGTAAATCATATATGGTTTACCATTTTCCACCCATAATGTACCGTCCAAAGTCATTTGGTCAATGGAGGTATGAGGACTGTTGGCAAAAGGCTTAAAAGGTCCGGAGGGATGATCGGATACCAAGATCTGACTGCCTCTTAAGGTTTTAGCGATGGTATCGGGCGGGGCAGATTTGGTAAAGGTAGTGAACAGGTAATATTTTCCTTTATATTGATGTACTTCAGGTGCCCAAACGAGGCTGGTCGCCCAAAAATCATCGGGAGCTTGAAAAACTGGCTCTGGCGCCGTCCAGTTTTTCAAATCTTTACTGGTGTAGACTTCTACTCCTTGCCCTTTGGATTTATCTTGTGTGCGATTATATATAGAGGCATACAAGTAGTAGGTCTGAGTTTTTTTATCTGCCAAAATGAATGGGTCTCGAACCCTGATCTCTGTTGATTTTATTACCTCATTTTCCTTTTTCGATGAGTTGTCATTACCTTTCTTTAAATTACAGGAAAGAGTAATAAACAAGGTAAAAAACATCAAGTAACTTTTTTTCATAAATTTCTATCTTTAATCTTATCTAACTAATACTGTTTTGCCTCACTCTCCGCTCCCGCGCGATTCCAACGCGTGGTCGCAATAGCCGTAATCCCAAAAGTAACTTATAACCCAAAATTTCAATTCATCCAGAATAAAGATACACAAGCATGGAATTCCAATTATTATTAGGGTCGGGAGCGGGGTTATTTTCCGTTTTCATACATTTCGATTGCCTTTAAGTATTTCAATCCAACAGACCTTGTTTGCGGAAATAAAAATCCACTTAATTCAGAATGATTTTTGTCAATCCAGTTTACGAGTCCATCTCTGTTTTTAAGGAATTTTTCAACATTAAAAACCTCGTACTCAATTCTTTCAACTTGGACTATTTTATTGTTGTCAAATCGTACGATTTCATACCAAACCATTGGTTCTTCGTTAAGAAAAAGGATTCGTTTATCAATTTTAGAAATTTTTGCTTTGACAACTTGGTTTTCTTCCTCAATTTCAAGGATTTTATAGGTTGGGTCAAATACTGAATCCCATTCCAACCATTCAGAATATCCTTTTTGGGAAAAACGTTCTTCATAGTCATCTGAATTTTCCCTAACAACTATACTATCTCCCAATAAATTTGGGATTCCAGAACCATCAGAATTATCAAGAGCTTTATAATATTGCTTTGCAATTTCAAGTTTGCTAGTTTCTTTATTCTTTTCCTTTTCAGAAGTCTTACAGGAGACAAATCCAATTGTCAAAAGGAATAATAAAGCTATAATTTTCTTCATCCGGTTAAGGTTTTTTATAATGTGCTACCATTGCTGTCCCATTAAAGTTTAAAATTTTTCCCCGCTCCCACGCGATTGTATCGCGTGGCCCCATCTAGTGGCCGGAACAGAGGTAATCCCAAAAGTAACTCATAACTCAAAATTTCAATTCATCCAGAAATAAAAATACACAAGCATAGAATTCCGATTATTACTAGGGCCGATGTTTTCGACGATAGAAATATTCTTTTAGGACCAACATTTGGAATCGCATAATTTTTATGAATAGCTAGGTTAACAGTTCCAGGCAACCGCAAATTACGTTACCACGCGATACAATCGCGCGGGAGGGATTACCAAGCGATGCAATCGCGCGGGAGCGGGGATCTTTAGCTCTGGACCCTCTGGTTTTGTAGATAATCGGTGCGTACTACTTTGGCGGTTTTGTGATCGCCGGTATGGCTCCAGCCGGGAGGCATAAAAACATAAAGAAATTTGTTCTTGATCCCTGGAGCCCTGACAACATCCTTGGCCAAGGCCACGATCTCCCCAAAATAGACGTCCATAAAGTTGCCGGAATCCATCTCGCGGGTGATGCCATATTCTATTTTAATATCGTTCCGTTCATCTTGATAAGTGCCAAAGACCTTGTCCCAGATATTGAGGAGGTTGCAGAAATTGGTATCCATATAGAGCGGGTTCTTGGCATGGTGTACCCGGTGGTGGGAAGGGGTCAAAATCAACTTGTTCAAAAATCCCAACCTGCCATTTTTTATCACGTTCTCCCCTACGTGGATAAACGCCCCATAGGTGCCATCTATAAACATAATCACAAAGAGCATGGCCGGACTAACGCCGAGAAGGATACAGACCGTAGTGCGGATGGCATCGGCATAGGGGGCCTCCAAAAAAAAGTGGGCATGGGTCACGGAAAGGTTCATGTCTTCCGGGGCATGGTGCGTAGAATGCAGGCACCAGAACAACCGTACCTTGTGTCCAAGATAGTGGTAGATAAAATGTCCGAACTCCCAAACGATATAGCCGTAGATAAACCAATACCAAGTAGGCTCGGTGTGGAGGATCGCGTATTTTTCGAACACCCCGATAATGAAGACCACCATGGCTATGGCGATAAACCTACCTATGACCCGGTTAAAAACATAGATCAAAAAATTGACCTTGTAAACCTTGGTCTGGGGCTTTTTATAGATCATTCCCAGTATAAACTCCAAAAGGATGAGCAGGGGAATTATGGGTCGGATAATGGCGACGATGCCATCATAGGTCCTTAAAGCACTGTAATTTCCCGAGGTAAGGATCTCCCACGCTTGTTCAATTCCAAAAAAGCCAACGACTTCCCGATAGAGGGTATCTAAAATTTCCATTACGCTATTGTTGGTTTGGTCGTTCTTCCTGTCGGAAGTACGGTATTCCAAAGATATCGAAATTTTTCAGGAAATTTCCCGTAGACGTAGGATTCCTATTCACAAGGGACAACTTAGATGGGGCAGGTACAGTTCGCTTTCCAACACCTACAACGGCATAGCAGCCAACGGTTTACTCCCCAAGTACTTCTGGGGAAATATCCTGGGGCCGTTTCCCATACTTCCGGGTATCGGCACTGGTAAGCACCCTAAAATCGGCTGCCTTTTCCATCCCGTTAAAAACTGCCAACGGCTCTTCGTGAAGATTGGTAAGCCTACGGGTCTCGCTGTTGATCCAGCCCCCCATCATCTCACTGTGCGCCAAGTTCCGACCTTCGCAATCATAAAAATTGTGGTGGAACTCAAACAGGGTTCCATTGGCGCTCATCCCCTTAAATTCCACCGTTACCGTAACGGGAGTGCCTGGAAGTACCTCTTTAAAATAGTAGATATGCTCGTGAAAAACAACAGGGCCCAGCTGGTGTTCCACCATCATTTTGTGGGTAAGTCCGCTGTCCAGAAAAAGAGACATCCGGGTATGGCTCATAAAATTGATGTAGGACGAATTGGCCAAATGCCGATTGGCGTCCATATCGCTCCACCGGACTTCAAATTTTTTTGTGTACATGATTTTTTGTTTAAAACTGGTTTATTAGTGTTGATTGGAAGGACAAAGGACCGATTTGCTCAAAGACAAAGGACTTCAACTCTTAACCCATAACTGATAACTTTCTGTCCTTCCGTCCTTCCTCTTTTCGTCTTTCCGCCCAAAATAGTATGCATGCATAGCAAAAATACCATAGTTTTGTATGAACTGGTATAAATTTTTTACGTTTAACCGAAAATTAGACAATTTTTGTCCATTCGAAGTCTTTTTTGAGTTGCATATCAGGGCTACTGAAGAACAAAAAGAGCAAACCCGACCGACCGGTACGGGCAGGAATGAGCGAGAAAGGGAAATTTTTTAGCAAATGGAAAAAGATTAAACCAGTTCAATAACTACGAAATTAGACCCAGTGAAAATAATCCTTAATTTTAGCACATGAGCCATAAACCAACCTTTATTAAAGATCTTTCCCTTCCCGCCATTGCCGCACCCATGTTTTTGATCTCAGGGCCAGAACTCGTAATTTCCTGTTGTAAAAACGGGATCGTGGGCACCTTTCCAGCCTTGAACCAGCGTACCAGCGAGGGTTTCGAGGAATGGCTGATCCAGATCAAGTCCGAACTCCAAAAATTTGAAAAGGAAACAGGTATAAAACCGGCTCCTTTTGGTGTTAACCTCATCGTGCACCAATCAAATCCCCGGGTGGAGGCCGATCTAAAATTGTGCATGAAACACAAGGTGCCCCTGATCATCACCTCACTAGGGGCGGTCTCCCAAGTGGTGCAGGCTATCCACAGTTATGGCGGACTCGTATTTCACGATATCATCAAAAAAAGACATGCGGAAAAAGCGGCGGAAGCCGGTGTGGATGGACTTATCCTGGTTGCGGCTGGCGCCGGGGGACATGCGGGCACCATCAACCCTATGATCCTAATAGAGGAAATAAAAAAATTCTTTCACAAGACCATTGTTCTATCCGGTTGCATCAGCACAGGCAGGGACATCGCTTCCGCCATGCAGATGGGTGCCGATCTGGCCTATATGGGTACCCGATTTATCAACACCACAGAAAGTAAGGCAACGGATGCCTATCGGCAAATGATTATCGATGCAGGCGCCAATGACGTAATCTATACCGCCGCGGTTTCCGGGGTACACGCTAATTTCTTAGCGGCAAGCCTAAAAGCGGCCGGCATAACCGAGGAAGACCTAAAAAAGGACGTAAAAGTCGATTTTGGCAAGGAACTGGACACAGAGGCCAAGGCTTGGAAGACTATTTGGTCCGCCGGACAAGGGGTCGCCATGATAGACGATGTTCTTCCGGTAGCAGATCTGGTAAAAAAATTGAAAACAGAATTCAAATCGGCCATTGAAGCGCAAGCCAAATTGTTGGAAACCTACCCGAAGTAGGAGATGGGTTAAGGGTTAAAATAATAATAAAACTAACCTCTTTATACGCAAAGAATTACGTGTCTACATCAAATTATCAACTTTTGACTATAAACACGATTTTCGAAATGCTTAACTGTTAACCCAAAACTTTTAACTTTTAGAGGTTTATAACTTTGTATTATGCGCTAATTTCTTCAAGCATCTCCAATTTATTAACTTAGTTTCTAGCCCAATAAATGCCAATAATCCCATCAGAATACAATCCTCCCTTCGTTTTTAGGAACGGACATATTTCCACGGTTTATCACGGACTGTTCCGAAAGGTTGACGGACTTGTGCAACGACGGGAACGCATCTCGTTGGCAGATGGGGACTTTTTGGATCTGGATTGGAGCTTTTCGGAGAAACAAACCCGGAAAGTAGTGATCTTGCTCCATGGGCTGGAAGGGGATTCCGGTCGGCCCTATATCACGGGAATGGCCAAACTCTTGAACAGGGCAGGAATTGATGCCTGTGCCGTCAACTATAGGGGCTGCAGTGGGGAGACCAATCGCTTGTTCCGTTCCTACCATTCCGGAGCAACCGAGGATTTGGAAGCGGTAGTGCAACATACCTTGGAAACCAAAAACTACGACAAGATCTACCTTACAGGTTTCAGCTTGGGAGGTAACCTGGCCCTTAAATATTTAGGAGAGGCACGGAGCATCCCGAAGGAGCTACAAGCCGCGGTAGGCATCTCGGTGCCCTGCAACCTTTATGACAGCCTAAAACAATTGTCCAAGCCCATAAATTTTCCCTACGCCCGTAGGTTTAGAAAAAAGCTTATAGAAAAACTCCGTGCCAAAAAGGTTTTATTTCCCGATCTTATTTCGGATAGCGACCTAAGAAAAATAAAGACCCTAAAGGATTTTGACGACATCTATACCAGTCGGGCCCACGGTTTTACAGATGCCTTGGATTACTATGAAAAGTGTAGTTGCAAGCAATTCCTGCCCCGAATAGACCGCCCGGTCCTAATCGTGAATGCACGGAACGATTCCTTTCTGGGTAAGGATTGTTACCCGGTATACGAGGCCGAGGAAAACCATAATATATACTTGGAAATACCTGCATTTGGAGGGCACGTTGGATACCATGGGCCAGAAAATATTACCTATGCCGAAAAAAAGGCATTAAAATTCCTTCAAGAGATGAATTAAATTATTAGTATTTCATAACTTAGTGCCTCGAAATCCATTTAACCAGTAATTTACTTCTTCTGATCAGTCAGAAATCAAAAAATTAAAATCGTATGAAAAAATTATTATTCTTTGCGGTCCTTGGCGGACTTATCTTGAGCTGCGGCGATAAAAAAGAAAAAAAGGACAGCTTTGAAATGACCCGTCCCAAAAAAGAGGTGAAGGAAGCGAAGGCAGAACCAGTAGGTGTTCCGATAGATATGGATAACAAAGGGGTAGGCCCCATAAAGTCCGTAAAATTTGATGCCACGGTAAACAAAGAATTGGCCGCCAAAGGTGAGAAAGTATATAATACGGTGTGTATCGCCTGCCATATGCCCGACCAAAAGCTTATCGGCCCTGCCCTAAAAGGAGTTTATGATCGAAGAAGTCCAGAATGGGTAATGAACATGATCATGGTACCCGATCAGATGATCAAGGAAGACCCCATTGCAAAGGCTTTGGTCGCAGAGAACAATAACGCCATTATGATCAACTCTAACCTTTCTGAAGAGGATACCCGTGCGATTGCGGAGTATTTAAGGACGTTCTAATATAAATCTACATGTTTTTAAAAGACGTTTGCCCAATTAACCAGATTGGTCAAACGTCTTTTTTAATTTAATTTTTTTCTAAAAAGGCATAGCCCCAAAAATGGACACCAAGAAACAAAAGGCTATAAACACTGCTTACTTGAGCATTTTTGGAAATGCCCTCTTGGCCTTGGTCAAAGGGATTGCAGGGGTCTTTGGGAATTCTTATGCCCTTATCGCGGATGCGATTGAATCCACAACGGATGTGTTTTCTTCCCTCTTGGTACTTTTCGGTTTAAAGTATGCCACAAAGCCGCCGGATGATAACCATCCCTACGGCCATGGACGGGCAGAACCATTGGTCACCTTTGCCGTGGTGGGGTTCTTGGTTATTTCGGCAACCATTATTGCTTATGAAAGTATCCAACACATCAGGACCCCCCACCAGACCCCGGAAAAATACACCTTGATAGTATTGGGCATCGTTGTTGTCCTGAAGGAATTCTTTTATCGGTATGTTTCCAAAAAAAGCAAAGAGACCCATAGTACTTCCTTGGAGGCCGATGCCTGGCACCATAGAAGCGATGCCATTACCTCCTTGATGGCATTTATCGGTATTTCTATTGCCATTTATATGGGCCAGGGTTACGAATCAGCTGACGATTGGGCCGCCCTTTTGGCTTCGGGTTTCATTGTCTATAACGCTTATCTTATTTTTAGACCTGCCCTGGGAGAGATCATGGACGAACATTTATACGATGATCTGGTATTGCAGATTAGGGATATCGCCCAAGGTGTGGATGGGGTTATCGATACCGAAAAATGCTATGTGCGCAAAACAGGAATTTCGTATCTAGTGGACCTGCATCTCATAGTAAACGGAAGTATTACGGTGGCCCAGGGACATGCGATTGCGCACCAGCTTAAAAACGAACTCATATTACAACTCCCGGAAATATCCGACGTCCTTATCCATGTGGAACCGGCTGCATGAAGAACCTAGTACTAAAACAATTTTTTGAATTGAAAAATTTCAGTTCCTATTGAAAATGCCTACTTGAGCCAACACCTCTTTGCCCCGTTTGACCTCCCCCACCCCCTCCCAAGCCCGCCTGAACGGTACGGGCAGGGAGGGGAGCGGATCCTTTAAGAAATAGACGGTCTTATTTCAACAAAAACGGGTTCCCTCCCCTTGGGGGAAGATTAGGGAGGGGTCCGTTCTAGGCCGGATCCTTGTTAAGCTTATTGTATTTAAAGAAGTTGGTCGTTAACACATACAACATTTTAAATCTAAAGGCAAATCTACCCGTATATTTGTAAAAGAGAATGGCCAGTGGCTATGCATCCATGGACACTAAACGTTACTGCCAAAGGATTCCATTAAATAGCATAAACCCTGTCCCAAGTTATAATTTGGGATCCGGCCTTATGTAGATTTTCAAATTTGTTATGAGCAGGAACCTACGACAAAAATTCCGTGGTTTTAATTACTTTTGGAAATGAAGCCGTTTTTAGGATCGTTTCTTTGTTCAATTAAATCTACAGCCATGCAAAAACCAACCCTTCTTTTAATTTTTACAGCTCTCTGTACTCTTAATTCCATTGCCCAAAACAATGGAAAATACAATGGTCTCGATTCCAATATCGGAAATATCTTTTTGCTATCGGATGCAAAGACCAGGTCCATCAGCCCCGAAAACTTTACTGGGGAACCAGGAAAAGGAGGTATGGCCGATCTTGGAAACGGAACCGGAAGTAATGCCGCCCGTGAACTGGGGAAAGGCTGGAAGGTAAGTCCTTCTGTCCGAATAGAACCAGGACAGACCTTTACTATGGCCGAAATAAACGATGAAGGCGCCATTCAACATATGTGGCTCACCCCAACAGGGAATTGGCGGTATTCTATCTTGCGTATTTATTGGGACGATGAAAAAGAACCCTCTGTTGAAGTCCCCGTAGGGGATTTCTTTGGGATGGGTTGGGGGCAATACGCTCCCCTGAACTCCATTCCCGTAACGGTAAACCCAGGCAGTGCCTTTAATTCCTATTGGCCCATGCCCTTCCGTAAAAAATGCAGGATCACCATGGAGAACATAGGGGAAAAGGAAATGTACCTCTACTATCAAATAGATTATACTCTGACAGAGGTCCCCAAGGATGCCGCCTATTTCCACGCCCAGTTTAGGAGAAGCAATCCCACAAAGGGCTCGTTGTACACCTTGGTGGATGACATTAAGGGCAAAGGCCAGTACGTGGGCACCTATATGGCCTGGCAGGTGAACAACAAGGGCTGGTGGGGCGAAGGGGAGATCAAGTTCTTTATGGACGGGGACCAGGAATTTCCGACCATCAACGGCACGGGGACCGAAGATTATTTTTTGGGATCCTATAATTTTGAGAACAAAAAGACCCACGAGTACGAGGAATTTTCCACGGCCTATGCCGGGTTGCACCAGGTGATACGCCCGGACGGACTATACGATTCCCAGCAGCGTTTCGGACTTTATAGATGGCACATCCAAGACCCTATACGGTTCGATAAATCGTTAAGGGTAACCATTCAGGATCTGGGCTGGAGAAGCGGAGGCCGGTACCTTCCCCAAAAGTCGGATATTAGCTCCGTGGTATACTGGTACCAAACAGAACCACATGCCCCGTTCCCGAAGCTGCCTTCCAAAGATGAACTGGAAGTGAATTAGTGACAACCTGTAATGGACAAAGGACGGAAGGACGAAAAGTTAATGGATTAAAGGGGAAAGGGTAAGGATAAATCTTTAGCAGTTAATCAAGAAAAACCACAATGAAAAACAACCTAATTTATCTCTCCCTCGGAATGCTGTTTCTTGTGGGCTGCGGCCAAACCGATCAAAAAAATAAAAAAATGGAAAAACATACCTACAATGAGGGCAGCTTGGGCTTTGACCAGGAATTCCTGGTAAATAGGGATAAAGATCTGATCGTACTTCAAAGCGGCAGCGCCAAGGTCTTGGTCTCCGCAAAATATCAGGCCAAGGTATTTACCTCTTCGGCCAAGGGGGATAAGGGCAAGAGTTTAGGTTGGATAAATTACAAGGCATTTGACGGGGATCTGGATCCGCACATGAACGCCTATGGAGGGGAGAATAGGTTCTGGCTAGGGCCAGAAGGGAGCAAATTCTCCCTGTTCTTTAAACCGGGAGAGCAAATGACCTTCGATCATTGGAAAACGCCCGCACCCATCGATTCCGAAAGCTGGCAAGTGTCCGAAAAAAACCCTACGGGCGTACGGATGGAAAAACGGATGTCATTAAGGAACTATGCCGATACACCATTGGATATTAAAGCGGTAAGAAGCGTTCAGATCTTGGATAGGCAGCAAATAGAATCTTTATTGCAGATCGATCTTGGCCAACTGGAATCGGTAGGGTATAAAACGAGCAATGAGATAGAGAATACGGGCAGAAATGCATGGACCGAAGAGACCGGGGCCCCCTGTATCTGGATGCTGGATATGTTCCCGCCCTCGGATAGGACCACTATCGTGATTCCCTATCAAGAAGACGCCCCTGGCAAAGTTGCCACGACCGACTATTTTGGGGAAATCCCTGAAGATAGGATCAAGTATGATAATAATACCATTTTCTTTAAGGCCGATGGAAATTCCCGGGGAAAGCTTGGTGTTCCTCCCCGAAGGGCCAGGAACGTAGCGGGAAGTTATGATGCGACCAACCATATTCTTACCATTGCCCTTTTTGATGTGGAACAGGAAGCGGTGTACCTAAACCAGGAATGGACCCCGGACAAGGATCCGTTCAAGGGCGACGCCATCAACGCCTACAACGACGGCCCCTTGGAGGACGGTTCGCAGATGGGGCCCTTTTATGAGATCGAGAGCGTATCGCCCGCGGCATTTTTAAGCCCAGAAGACAAA
>SWCD01024464.1_pt1 | contig 39511 bp, 34 predicted proteins | sample 4693011 | NCBI WGS metagenome assembly SWCD01 (sample SAMN10267278, study PRJNA491770) | bioreactor metagenome | isolation source: DHS bioreactor inoculated with marine | place: Japan: Omine Ridge, Nankai Trough
ATGCGACCGCGATGGTGCTCGGTTTCCTGCCGTCCGTCGCCTACATGTTGGCGATCAAGCTCGGGAATCCCGCGTGGATGGAACCGTCGCGCCACGCCGCGCTGATGGCGGCCAGCGACGGATCCGGCCTGCCGGAGCTGGCGGTGATCGTGGCGCTGGGCAACGGCTTCATCATCACCGCGATGCTGTGGACCTCGGCGGTCGCGGCGATGGTCGACGCGCGCCTGCGCGGCGCGGCGGCGTTCCTGCTGCTGGGCGCCGTGTTGACCCTGTTCGGCCTGATCCACTCGGTCGATCCGAAGGGCGGCATCTACTGGCCCTGGGCGCTGCATGGCCTGCCGCGCATCGTCTCCTGGCAGTTCGCCGGCGCCTACGCCGCGCTTGCCGCGCTGCTGGCGGCGCTGTCGCTGCAGGGGCAGGAGGGCGCGCGAGAGCGCAGCCAGGGCTGAATCGGCCTCTCACGTTCGCTTGAAACGCGCCGTGCTATCCCGCATCTGGGGACCATCGCCAGCCTATTGCTGGCCCCCAGATCACGGGATTTCCGATGCGCATGGACAAACTCACCTCGCGATTCCAGCAGGCGCTGGCCGACGCACAGTCGCTGGCCGTGGGCCGCGACCACAACCTGATCGAGCCGGCGCACCTGCTGCTGGCCCTGGTCGACCAGTCGGGCGGCGGCACGCGGCCGCTGCTGGCGCAGGCCGGCGTCAACCTGCCGGTGCTGCGCGAGCGCCTGACCGAGGCGCTGGATCGCCTGCCCAGGGTGTCGGGGCAGGATGGCAGCATTTCGGTCGGCAACGACCTCGCGCGACTGCTCAACGTCACCGACAAGCTGGCGCAGCAGCGTGGCGATGCCTTCATCGCCTCGGAGCTGTTCCTGCTCGCGGCGCTGGACGACAAGGGCGATGCCGGCAAGGCGCTGAAGGCGGCCGGCGCCAGCAAGCAGACGCTGGAAGCGGCGATCGACGCGATGCGCGGCGGCGAGAAGGTGCAGGACGAGAACGCCGAAGACGCGCGCCAGGCGCTGGAGAAATACACCATCGATCTCACCGCGCGCTCGGAGAAGGGCAAGCTCGACCCGGTGATCGGCCGCGACGAGGAAATCCGGCGCACGATCCAGGTGCTGCAGCGGCGCACCAAGAACAACCCGGTGCTGATCGGCGAGCCCGGCGTGGGCAAGACCGCGATCGTCGAAGGCCTGGCGCAGCGCATCGTCAACGGCGAGGTGCCCGAGGGCCTCAAGGGCAAGCGCGTGCTGTCGCTGGACATGGGCGCGCTGATCGCCGGCGCCAAGTTCCGCGGCGAGTTCGAGGAGCGGTTGAAGGCGGTGCTCAACGACCTGGCCAAGAACGAGGGCCAGATCATCCTGTTCATCGACGAACTGCATACGGTGGTCGGCGCAGGAAAGGCGGAGGGCTCGATGGATGCCGGCAACATGCTCAAGCCCGCGCTGGCGCGCGGCGAGCTGCACTGCATCGGCGCGACCACGCTCGACGAATACCGCAAGTACGTCGAGAAGGACGCGGCGCTGGAACGTCGTTTCCAGAAGGTGTTCGTCGGCGAACCCAGCGTCGAGGACACCATCGCCATCCTGCGCGGCCTGAAGGAAAGGTACGCGGTGCACCATGGCGTCGAGATCACCGACCCGGCGATCGTCGCCGCGGCCACGCTGTCGCACCGCTACATCGCCGACCGCCAGCTGCCCGACAAGGCCATCGACCTGATGGACGAGGCCGCGTCGCGCATCCGCATGGAGATCGACTCCAAGCCCGAGGAACTCGACCGCAAGGAGCGCCGCCTGATCCAGCTCAAGATCCAGCGCGAGGCGCTGAAGAAGGAGAAGGACAAGGAGTCGAAGCAGCGCCTGGCCGACCTGGAAGCCGAGATCGGCACGCTGGAACGCGAATACAACGACCTCGAGGAAATCTGGAAAGCCGAGAAGGCCACCCTGCAGGGCGCGACCAGGATCAAGGAGCAGATCGAATCGGCGCGGCTGGAGCTCGAATCCGCACAGCGCCGCCAGGACTACGCGCGCATGAGCGAAATCCAGTACGGCCAGCTGCCGCAGCTGGAAAAGGAGCTCAAGGTCGCGCAGGAAGCGGAGAAGCAGGGCTTCACCCTGCTGCAGGACAAGGTCACCGCCGAGGAGATCGCCGAGGTGGTCTCGCGCTGGACCGGCATCCCGGTCAGCAAGATGCTCGAGGGCGAACGCGAGAAGCTGCTGAAGATGGAGCACGCGCTGCATGAGCGCGTGGTCGGCCAGGACGAGGCGGTCAGGGTCGTCTCCGACGCCATCCGCCGTTCGCGCGCTGGATTGTCGGACCCGAACCGGCCGACCGGTTCGTTCCTGTTCCTCGGCCCGACCGGCGTCGGCAAGACCGAGCTGTGCAAGGCGCTGGCCGAATTCCTGTTCGACAGTCCCGACGCGATGATCCGCATCGACATGAGCGAGTTCATGGAGAAGCACTCGGTCGCGCGCCTGATCGGCGCGCCGCCGGGCTACGTCGGCTACGAGGAAGGCGGCTACCTGACCGAGGCCGTGCGCCGGCGCCCGTACAGCGTGATCCTGCTCGACGAGGTCGAGAAGGCCCACTCGGACGTGTTCAACATCCTGCTGCAGGTGCTCGACGACGGCCGCCTGACCGATGGCCAGGGCCGCACCGTGGATTTCCGCAACGTCGTGATCGTGATGACCTCCAACCTCGGCTCGCACCAGATCCAGGAGATGGCCGAGAGCAGCAGCGTCGACGCCGATTCGGCCGAGGGCTACACGCAGATGAAGGCCGCGGTGATGGCGGTGGTGCAGGCGCACTTCCGGCCGGAGTTCATCAACCGGCTCGACGACATTGTCGTATTCCATCCGCTGGACAAGGCGCAGATCCGCGAGATCGCGAAAATCCAGATGCGCGCGCTGGAAAAGCGCCTGGCCGAGCGCGGCATCCGCATCGAGGTCTCGGACGCGGCGTTCGCCCTGCTCGGCAACGTCGGCTTCGATCCGGTCTACGGCGCGCGCCCGCTCAAGCGCGCGATCCAGCAGCAGATGGAAAATCCGCTGGCCACGAGGATCCTGGAGGGCGGGTTCGGCAACGGCGATACCGTGCGCGTCGATGCCGAAGGCGGCAAGCTGGTTTTCAGCAAGGGCTGAAACCCGGGCATCCGGTACCGCCATCGGAGGCTGTCGGCCTGCTGCCTGCCGTCCGGTTCACGGCGGGTTGATGGTGGACGACGCAAGCTGCAACCCCCACCCCCACAAGCAACGGAGCACGCAATGCGTATCCTTCTCGCGACCGCCCTGGCGGCCAGCCTCGGCCTGCTGGCCATGCCGGCAAGCGCCGGCGGTTCGATGACCTGCAAGATGACGTATTCGCTGTCGGGATGGTCGGTGTTCTACAAGCAGACCAGCGGCAGCGGCGTCGTGCGCTGCAGCAACGGCCAGACGATGGCGGTGAAGCTGTCGGCCAAGGGCGGCGGCATAAGCGTCGGCAAGTTCGAGATCAAGAATGGTTTCGGCGAGTTTTCCGGGGTCGGCAACATCCGCGACGTGCTCGGCACCTACGCCGCCGCCAGCGCCGATGCGGCGGCGGTCAAGGCCGCCACCGCGCAGGCCATGACCAAGGGCGACGTGTCGCTGGCGCTGTCGGGCAAGGGCAAGGGCTGGAATCTCGGCGTGGCCTTCACCGGTTTCACCATCGAGCAGCGCTGAGCCATGCCCTCGTAGGAGCGCGCCCGGGCGCGACAGGTTTTACCGGTAGTGTCTGTCGCGCCCGGGTGCGCTCCTACAAAAAAGCCGAGGTCGTGCCCAGATGCGCTCCTGCGAAAACCAGGGTCGCGCCCAGGTGCGCGCCTGCAACGGCATGGGTCAGCGCTTGCCCCAGATCTCCTCCAATCGCTGGTCGCGTCCGCAGTTGAAGCGGTAGAACTTGTAGCGGACCGGATTCTTCTTGTAATAGTCCTGGTGGTAGTCCTCGGCGGGGTAGAAGGTCGAGGCGGCCACGATCTGGGTGGCGATCGGCTGTTTGAAACGACCCGACGCCTCCAGCTTCTGCTTGCTGGCCTCGGCGAGGCGCTTTTCGTCGGCATTGCGGTAGAAGATCGCGCTGCGGTACTGGCTGCCGCGATCGCAGAACTGGCGATCGACCGCGACCGGGTCGATGTTGTGCCAGAACACGTCGAGCAGCTTCTGGTAACCCACCTTGCGCGGGTCGTAACGGACCTGCACGGATTCGGCGTGGCCGGTGCCTCCGGCCGAGACCTGTTCGTAGCTCGGGTTGGCGACGTGGCCGCCGGTGTAGCCGGAGGTGGTCGAGATCACGCCCGGCACCTGGTCGAAGTCGTGTTCCATGCACCAGAAGCAGCCGCCGGCGAATACGGCGGTCGCGACTTTCACCGCTGGCGCCTGCGCCGGCGTGCCGGGTGCTGCACTTTCAGCTTGCGCGCATGCACCGAGCGCGGCCAGCAGCAGGCCGGCGCCCAGCAGTTGCAGGGCCTGGCGCGAAATGCGGGTGTTGTGCGTGGCGTGTCCCATCGTCAGCTCCTCAAAGGCGGAAGCGATTCGCCCCGCGCCACGAACCGCAGCGCGAGCCCGTTGTTGCACCAGCGCTCGCCGCGCGGCGGCGGGCCGTCGTTGAAGACGTGGCCCTGGTGGCCGCCGCAGCGCGCGCAGTGGTATTCGGTGCGCGGCAGGATCAGCTTGAAGTCGCGCATGGTCGCGACATGGCCGGCGATCGGCTGGGTGAAGCTCGGCCAGCCGGTGCCGCTCTCGAACTTGTGGCGGCTGTCGAACAGCGGCAGGAAGCAGGCCGCGCAGAGGAAGCTGCCGGCGCGCTTCTCGCCGTTGAGCGGGCTGCTGCCGGAAGGCTCGGTGTCCGCTTCGAACAGCACGGCGTAGGCGGCGGGCGAAAGCAGCTTGCGCCAGGCGTCCTTCGGTTTCCTGAGCGGGGTGACGGTGCCGCCGGCGGCAGCCGGGGCGGCGGCCCCGGCACAGGCCGGCAGCAGCGGCAGGGCGGCCAGCGCCGCCAGTTGCTGGAGCAGGGTGCGACGGTTCATGGGGTCCTCTTCGAAGATGGCGGGATACGACGCAGCTACGCCGTTTTCATCGAATTGGAGGCAGGGACGAGCTTAAACGATCCGGCGAGGCCGTGATGCATTCAGGCTGGAGTAGGATTCGAACCGTCGACCTGCCGCGCAGCGCGGCAGCCCCGCCCGGCATCCTGCAGGCGTGCAGCGTGCCGGCGCCTGCCAGTGAAGAGGACCAGGTGATGAACAGCGATGCGTTGTCGAACAATGGTCTCCCGCGCCAGCTTGCGCCGTCCCTGCTGCTGCTGCGCTGGGGCATGGTGGTGTTCCTGGCGCCGTGGATCGTAGACAAGTTCCGCAATCCCGCGCACGCCATCGGCGTGTTCGAGCATTTCTACGGCCTGGGCGGCATCGCCCAAGGCCTGGTGTACGGCATCGGCGTCGCCCAGGTGCTGATCGTCGCCTGCTTCGCGCTGGGCATCGCGAGTCGCTGGAGCTACGGCCTGGTGCTGCTGATGCACGCCGGCTCGACGCTGTCCTCCTGGCGCCAGTACCTCGATCCTTTCGACGGCGCGAACCTGCTGTTCTTCGCGGCATGGCCGGCGCTGGCGGCGTGCATCGCGCTGTACCTGCTGCGCGATCACGACACCCTGGGGACGTTCGGCCGCCGGCGCAGCCAGGACTGATTGCGAAGAGCATCTTTCGCAGGAGCGACGCGGGCCGCGAGCTTTTCTCCCTTGCTGTTGTGGGAGCGACGGAAGTCGCGACTTCCGTCGCTCCCACAACAGCAACATCGACCGTCAAGCCGCGGGTGCCACCCGCTGTGGCCGGTAGGGCGGGGTCGCCATCACCATTTCGGCCAGCGAATAGGCCAGTTCGCGCTCAGCCAGCACCGCGCCGTCGGCGCCGCGCTCGAGCAGATGCCTGACCTCGCCGTCGCTGTGCGCGCGGGCGAGCACGGTGATCTCCGGATTCAGCGCCTTCAGCCGCGCGATCGCCTCGCCGGCCTCCAGCGCGCGCGGGATCGCGAAGATCGCCATCTTCGCGCGCTGCGGCGCGGCTTCGGCCAGCACGTCTTCGGACGCGGCATTGCCGCGCACGGTCGGGATGCCGTCCTCGCGCGCGGCGGCCACCTTGTCGGCGTCCTCCTCGATCACCACCAGCGGCACGCCGCGCTGCAGCAGCAACCCCGCGAGCTGGCTGCCGACGCGGCCGTAGCCGACGAGGATGGCGTGGTCGAGCATGTCGTCAGGTACGCGATGCAGGGCGTCGTGCCGGTCGCGTTCGCCCTGCGCGTTGCGCGCGTGCTGCGCGGTCTGCTCGAGGCGCGGGCGGTCGAGCAGGCCGATCACGAGCGGGTTGACGAGGATCGACAGCAGCGCACCGGCGAGGATCAGGTCGCTGCCTTCCTGCGGCAGGATCCGCAGCGACACGCCGAGGCCGGCGAGCACGAACGAGAACTCGCCGATCTGCGCCAGGCTGGCGGCGATGGTCAGTGCCACCGGCTGAGGTTTGCCGAACAGCCGCACCACGCCCCAGGCGACCACGGTCTTGCCCAGCACGACGATCAGGAACGTCGCCAGCACCTCGAACGGGTGTTCGACCAGGATCATCGGGTCGAACAGCATGCCCACCGAGACGAAGAACAGCACCGCGAACGCATCGCGCAACGGCAGCGAATCGCTGGCCGCCTTGTGGCTGAACTCCGACTCGTTGAGCAGCATGCCGGCGAAGAACGCCCCGAGCGCGAACGACACCCCGAACAGTTCCGCGGCGCCGAACGCCACGCCCATCGCCACCGCCAGCACGCACAGGGTGAACAGTTCGCGCGAGCCGGTGCCGGCGACGCGTTCGAGGATCCACGGCATCACCCGTCGTCCGACCACCAGCATCACCGCGATGAAGGCGCCCACCTTGCCCAGCGTGACCAGCAGGGTGCGTCCGATCGGCGCGCCGCCGCCGTCCGCCCCACCCAGCGCGCCGGCGAACGCGGGGATCAGCACCAGCGCCAGGATCATCGCCAGGTCCTCGACCACCACCCAGCCGATGCCGATGCGGCCGATGGTGCTGTCGAGCAGCCGCCGCTCGTCGAGGGTGCGCAGCAGCACCACGGTGCTGGCGATCGACAGCGCCAGCCCGAACAGCAGGCCGGCGCCGTCGCTCCAGCCGATCAGGCGCGCCATCACCCAGCCCATCGCGGTAGCCACCGCCATGCGCAGCAGCGCGCCGGTGGCGGCGATCGCGCGCACCTCCATCAGCTCCCGCAGCGAGAACTTCAGACCGACGCCGAACATCAGCAGGATCACGCCGATCTCGGCCAGCTGCGGCGCCAGCGTCTGGTCGGCGATGAATCCCGGCGTGAACGGCCCGGCAATCACGCCTGCCAGCAGGTAGCCGACCAGCGGCGACAGCCGCAGCCGCTGCGCGGCCAGCCCCAGCACGAACGCCAGCACGAAGCCCATGCACAGGATCGCGATCAGCGTGGTCTGGTGCTGCATCGGGGCTCCGGCGACCGGGGCGTTCGATAGTGACGGGCGGCGGCGGGCGACGCAAACCGCGATGCCTGTAGACCGGGTACTGCCGCCCTGCGCCTCGCCAGCAACAGCCGGCGGCCGGTAAAACGCCGGCTCCACGGGCGCGCCCGCACGCCTCCGGTAGAATTCGCGCCCCACGCTGGTAAAAGACATGATCGCTTTCAGAAATTTCGCCCTGCGGCGCGGCGAGCGCCTGCTGCTGTCCGATGTCGACCTGGCCCTGCACGCCGGCTGGCGGGTCGGCGTGGTCGGCCGCAACGGCACCGGCAAGTCGAGCCTGTTCGCGGCGATCCGCGGCGAGGTCGAGGCCGACCGCGGCGACCTGGACGTGCCCAACCGCGTGCGTATCGCCAGCATCGCCCAGGAAATGCCGTCGCTGCCCGACCCGGCGATCGACTTCGTGCTGGCCGGCGACGCCGCCGTGCACGCGGCCCTGCAGGCCGAGGCCAACGCTTTCGCCAACGAGGATTGGGAAGCGGTCGCCGAGGCGCACCATCGCCTCGAGGAGGTCGGCGGCTACGACGGCAGCGCACGCGCGGGTAAACTGCTGCATGGACTGGGGTTTTCCGCCGAGGATCAGCAAAAGCCGGTGAGTACGTTTTCCGGCGGCTGGCGGGTGCGTCTGAACCTGGCGCGCGCGCTGATGACGCCCAGCGACCTGCTGCTGCTCGACGAGCCCACCAACCACCTCGACCTCGACGCGGTGCTGTGGCTGGAGCAGTGGCTGCTGAAATATCCCGGCACCCTGCTGCTGATCTCGCACGACCGCGAATTCCTCGACAACGTCAGCACCCATACCCTGCACCTGCACGAGGGCAGGGCCAAGCTGTACGTCGGCGATTACACGTCCTTCGAGCACCAGCGCGCCGAGCAGCTGCGCCAGCAGCAGATCGCGCACGACAAGGAGCAGGCCGAGCGCGCGCACCTGCAGAGCTTCATCGACCGCTTCAAGGCCAAGGCCAGCAAGGCGAAGCAGGCGCAGTCGCGGATGAAGCGCCTGGCCAAGCTGGCCGGCACCGAGGCGGTGCGCGCCGAGCGCGAATTCCGCATCGATTTCCCGCAGCCGCAGAAGCTGCCGCATGCGCTGCTGCGGATCAACCACGGTGTCTGCGGGTACGAGGCCACTGTAGGAGCGACGTCAGTCGCGAGCTTTTTCTCATCATCAAGGGAAGAGCTCGCGACTGACGTCGCTCCTACAGCAGCTTCCAGGGTCGAAGTCCTCAGCAATGTCGGCTTCGGCCTGGAAGCCGGCGACCGCATCGGCCTGCTCGGCCCCAACGGCGCCGGCAAGTCCACCCTGGTCAAGTCGCTGGTCGGCGAACTGCCGCTGCTGGCCGGCGAGCGCTACGCGCATCCGGACCTGCGGATCGGCTACTTCGCCCAGCACACGGTGGAGTCGCTGGTGGCCGGCACGTCGCCGATCGACCACCTGCGCGAGCTGTCGCCGGATGCCACGACGCAATCCTTCCGCGATTTCCTCGGCAAGTGGAACTTCCCCGGCGACCGTGCCTTCGAGAGCATCGATGGCTTTTCCGGCGGCGAGCGCGCGCGCCTGGCGCTGGCGCTGATCGCCTGGAAGCAGCCCAACGTGCTGCTGCTCGACGAGCCTACCAACCACCTCGACCTGGACATGCGCGAGGCGCTGGCCGAGGCGCTTTCCGACTTCGACGGCGCGATCGTGCTGGTCTCGCACGACCGCCACCTGATCGGCCTGGTCAGCGACACGTTCTGGCGGGTGGCCGGTGGCGTGGTCCAACCGTTCGACGGCGACCTCGACGAATACGCGGCGTGGCTGCGTTCACGTCCCGGCGAAACGCGCGCGCGTGACGATGCTACGACGGCGCCGGCAGTCGCGCCGGCATCCGCGCCGCGGGCGAAAGCCGGCAAAGCGGCGAAAGTCAATCCGCACAAGCTGGCGAAGATCGAAACGGAAGTGGCCGAGCTCGAAGCCGGGCTCGCGCGGATCGATGCGCAGCTGGCCGACCCGGCGGCGTACGTTGGCGACGGCGCGCGGGTCGCGGAACTCGCGCAGCAGCAGTCGGCGCTGCGTGAACGCCTGGATCGCGCGGAATCCGAGCTGCTGGCGCTGTATGCGGCCGATGCCGCATGAGGCGCACACATCGAATCGCGTCCCCTGTAGGAGCGCACCTGGGCGCGACAGGCTTTGCCGCGAATCTGTCGCGCCCAGGTGCGCTCCTACGGAAGCAAGGCCGGCTCCACGGTTGCCGATCTTGAAGGGGGGAACGCATGAGCCGTGAACTGGTCTTCCTGGTGCTGATCTTCGCGCTGCTGGTCGTCCCGCGCGCGCTACAGCGGTTCAAGCTGCCGGCGCCGCTGACCTGCCTGGCGTTCGGCATCATCGCGATGCTGGCCTGGGGCGACGACTTCCACGATCCGGTCCTGACCCTGCTGTCGACGCTGGGCATCTCCTCGCTGTTCCTGTTCGCGGGTCTCGAGGTCGACCTGCGCGCACTGCGGCGCGGCCTGTGGCCGCTGGTCACGCACCTGGTCATCCGCACCCTGTCGCTGCTGGGCGTGGGCTGGCTGGCGTGGCGCTACTTCGACCTGGGCTGGCAGGCGGCGGGGCTGCTGGCGCTGGCCTTGCTGACGCCCTCGACCGGCTTCATCCTCGACACCCTGGCGCGCCTGGGCCTGGACGAGGAGGAGCGTTTCTGGGTCACCAGCAAGGCGATCATCGGCGAACTGTTCGCCCTGATCGTGCTGTTCGTGGAGTTGCAGATCGGCGATCCACTGCAGCTGGGTCTGTCGTCGCTGGTGCTCGCGGTGATGCTGGTCGGACTGCCTTTGCTGTTCGTGGCCTTCGGGCGCTGGGTAGTGCCGCACGCGCCGGGCTCGGAGTTCTCGCTGCTGGTGATGGTCGGCATCGTCGCCGCGGTGATCACCTATTCGCTGGGCGTGTACTACCTGGTCGGCGCGTTCATCGCCGGCCTGGTCGCGCGCCTGCTGCGCATCCGCATGCCGCGGCTGGCCTCGGACCAGAACCTGCACGCGGTACGCCTGTTCGCCTCGTTCTTCGTGCCGTTCTACTTCTTCCATGCCGGCACCCTGGTGCCGGCCGGTGCGCTGAGCCTGGAGGCGCTGGGCATCGGTCTGCTGCTCACCGCGGCTCTGCTGCCGCTGCGGATCGGCGTGGTCTGGCTGCAGCGCCGGGTGCTGTTCGGCGAGCGGCACCGCAGCAGCTGGCGGGTGTCGGTGGCGCTGGCCCCGACGCTGATCTTCACCCTGGTTCTGGCGATGATCCTGCGCGACCGCTTCTCGATCGACGACGCCCTGTTCGGCGGCCTGCTGCTGTACGCCGTGCTCAACACGCTGCTGCCGTCGCTGGTGTTGCGCGTGCCGTTCGATGTCGATCCGGCCGACGAGCATTTCGTCCACCCCGAGGACAAGGGGGCGGCCAAGCCCGCCACGGCGCCGGCGCATCCGGAGGACGTCCCGCGCGTGGCCGCGCGCGAATAAGTCCCCGATCCGCGCTGCGCCGGCGCTTGATTTGCCGGCGGCAGGCCCCAGAATCACCGTCGCGAGTCCGAGAATACGATCCCCATGCCCATCTACGCCTTCCAGTGCAGCGCCTGCGGCCACAGCTTCGACCGCCTGCAGAAGCTCTCCGATCCCGACCCCGATACCTGTCCGGCGTGCGCCGAACACGCGATCAAGCGCCAGCTGACCGCGCCCGCGTTCCGGCTCGCCGGCAGCGGCTGGTACGAGACCGACTTCAAGAAGGATGGCGACAAGAAGCGCAACCTGGCCGGGGGCGGCGAGGGTGCGGGCAAGGCCGCCGCCAAGCCCGATGCCAAGTCCGCTGGCGACGGCGCCAAGCCTGCCGAAAAGAAGGCCGAACCTGCCGCAGGCAAGCAAGGCGCGGCCGCCAAGACCGAAACCAAGCCGGCGGCGCCTGCGGCCGCCGGTGACGCATGACGCGTCCGGCAGCCGTCAGCGCGGCGCGAACAGCGCGCGGCAGCCGTTGCTGACCCAGACCGCGTTGCCGTCGTAGCCCCAGTTGCTGTTCTCGCGGCAGTTGGTGCCCGAGAGCTGCCGCTGCAGGTAGGGCCGCCCGTAGCGGCTGTTCCATGCGCACGAGGTGCGCCGGTTACCGGTACTCGAGCAGGTCACGCTGTAGTTGCTGCCGCTGCCCGGATAGCCGGGTGAGACCTGCCTGCGCGATGCGAACTCGCCGCGGCAGCCGCCGCTGACGTAGACATAGCCGGTGTGCGACTGCCAGCTGCGGCCCTCGATGCAGGGCGTGCCGGAGAGCTGGCGCACCAGCCTCGTCTGGTGTTTCCAGGGGACCCGGCAGGTACGCGCGCGGCCGTTGTCGCTCTCGCAGCGGATCGTTTCGCCGCCGCCGACGGGCGGCTGGTCGTAGCGATCCTGGGCGAATTCGCCGCGGCAGCCGCCGCTGACGTGGACCTGACCGCCCTGCGAGTGCCAGCTGCGGCCCTCGGTGCAGGCGGTGTCCGAGAGCTGGCGCACCAGTCGCGAGCTGCCGGACCATGGGGTGCGGCAGGTGCGCGGGCGGTTGTTTTCGCTTTCGCAGCGGATATTGCCGCTGCCGATCGGCGGCAGGGGCTGGGCGCCTGGCGCGAATTCGCCGCGACAGCCGCCGCTGACATGGACCTGTCCACGCTGCGACTGCCAGTTCCGCCCTTCGATGCAGGCGGTGCCCGAGAGCTGGCGCACCAGCCGCGAGCTGCCCGACCACGGCGTCTGGCAGGTGCGCGCGCGGTTGTTGTCGCTTTCGCAGCGGATGCTGCCACCGCCGCCGACCGGTGGCCATGGCCCGTTGCCGCCGCCGGCCAGCGACTGCGCGATGTCCTGCTTGATGCGGCTGAAGCCCCAGTTGGAGCGGTTGACCTGGTCGAGGTAGAAACGCAGCTGGTCGTCGGGGATGCGACGGCCGCTGGACTGCTCCGAGTATTCGAGGCTGATCACGCGGACCTGGTCGCTTTGGGACAGCGTGCGCAGGTTTTCGGGCGCGTAGGCGCGCGCCGTCGGCGGCGCGGCCTGGGCCGCGAACGAAAGCACCGGGACAGCGATCGCGGCGACGATGGCCAGCAATGCCGATTGCAGCAGGCGGTTCATGCGGGTTCCCCCCGAGTGGACTGGAAAAGCGGCACACCGGACCGGCTGCGGCGCAGGCGCGGGCACAGTAGGGCACGGTAATCGTTAAAATGACGTCGTCCGGCCAGCTGCCGGGCCGTCCAATGGAGACCCGATGCGCACCCATTTCTGCGGCCTGATCGACGAAACGTTGATCGGCCAATCCGTGACCCTCTGTGGCTGGGCCGACGTCGCCCGCGATCTCGGTGGCCTGTGCTTCATCGACCTGCGCGACCACGAGGGCATCGTCCAGGTCGTGGCCGAGCCGTCGGACGCGGCCGGCAACGACAAGGTGGTCGCGACCGCGGCCCAGGTCGGTTACGAGGACTGCCTGCAGGTGAGCGGCATCGTGCGCAAGCGGCAGTCGGTCAACGACAGGATCCCGACCGGGCAGGTCGAGGTCGTCGCCGGATCGATCGTGGTGCTGAACAAGGCCGAGCCGCTGCCGTTCCACGCCCACGAGAATCCGGGCGAGGACATCCGCCTCAAGTACCGCTACCTCGACCTGCGCACGCCGCAGATGCAGCGCATGATGCGTACGCGCACGCGACTGGTGGCGGCGTTGCGCGCATGGCTGGACGCGCGCGGCTTCCAGGACATCGAGACCCCGATCCTGACCAAGGCCACGCCCGAGGGCGCGCGCGACTTCCTGGTGCCGGCGCGGATGCATCCGGGCGAGTTCTACGCGCTGCCGCAGTCGCCGCAGCTGTTCAAGCAGATCCTGATGGTGGCCGGCTTCGACCGCTATTATCAAATCGCGAGATGCTTCCGCGACGAGGCGCTGCGCGCCGACCGCCAGCTGGAGTTCACCCAGCTGGACATGGAGTTCGCGTGGGTCGAGGAACGCGACGTGCAGGACACGGTCGAGCAGATGATGCGCGACGTGTTCCGGACGGTGATGGACGTGGAGCTGGGCGAGTTCCCGCGCATGACCCATGCCGAGGCGATCCGCCGCTACGGCTCGGACAAGCCGGATCTGCGCATCGGCCTGGAGCTGGTCGACGTCGATGCGCAGGTCAAGGATTCGGACTTCAAGGTGTTCACCGATTGGGCTGGCACCGACGGTGGTCGGGTCTGTGCGCTGCGGATCCCGGGTGGCGGCAGGCTCTCGCGCAAGCAGATCGACGAATACGCCGCGCATGCGGCCAAGTACGGCGCCAAGGGCCTGGCCTACGTCAAGCTGTCGGAGACGGGCGAGGTTTCGTCGCCGATCGCCAAGTTCTTCTCCGAAGCGGCTTTCGCCGCACTGCTCGCGCACATCGGCGCCGGCAAGGGCGACGCGGTGTTCTTCGGCGCGGGCCCGCATGCGACCGTCAGCGACTTCATGGGTGCGCTGCGCCTGAAGGCGGGCAGGGACTTCGGCCTGGTCGAGGCGGGCTGGAAGCCGCTGTGGGTCACCGATTTCCCGATGTTCGAATGGGACGAAGGGGAAAACCGCTACGTCGCGCTGCATCATCCGTTCACCGCGCCTGCGGTCGACGACGAAGCGCAGCTGCGCGCGAACGCGAAGACCGCGGTGTCGCGCGGCTATGACATGGTGCTCAACGGCAACGAGATCGGCGGCGGCTCGATCCGCATCCACCGTTCGTCGATGCAGTCGGCCGTGTTCGAGCTGCTCGGGATCGACAGGGAAGAGGCGCAGGCCAAGTTCGGCTTCCTGCTCGATGCCCTGAAGTACGGCGCCCCGCCGCATGGCGGCATCGCCTTCGGCATCGACCGCATCGCCGCGCTGATGGCCGGCACCGAATCGATCCGCGACGTGATCGCCTTCCCCAAGACCACCACCGCGCAGTGCCTGATGACCGGTGCGCCCTCGCAGGTGCCGGAAAGGCAGCTGGCCGAAGTGCACGTCGCGGTGCGGGAGAAGGCGGAAAAGGGGCCGGGGTGAGGTTCCGCCGCGGAATGGCCGGGCCTGGGGGTGGTGGTGGACGAAATCCAGCCTGACTCCTTTTCCATCCGCCGCGCCACGCCCGACGATGCCGGCGTGGTTTCGCGCCTGGCGTCGCGCAGCTTCGTGGAAACCTTCGGCCACCTTTATCCGGAGGAAGACCTGCGCGCCTTCCTCGCCGAAGCTTACGCGGTCGAGCGCCAGCGCACGATCCTCGCGCACCCGGATTACGCGGTCTGGCTGCTGGAAAGCGACGGCGAGGCCATCGGCCATGCCGCCGCGGGGCCGTGCGGCCTGCCGCATCCGCAAGTCGATCCCGGCGACGGCGAGCTCAAGCGCCTGTACGTGCTGCAGGGGTGGCAGAACCACGGCTGCGGGGCGCGGCTGTTCCAGGCCGCGCTCGACTGGCTGCAGCGCGATGGCCCGCGCACGCTGTGGATCGGCGTCTGGTCCGAGAACCTCGGCGCGCAGCGCTTCTATGCCCGCCATGGCTTCGAGCACGTCGGCGAGTACGAATTCCCGGTCGGCCGCGTGCGCGACCGCGAATTCATCCTGCGGCGCGGCGCGCCGCGCTGACCCGCAAAAGAAAACGGCCCGGATCGCCCCGGGCCGTCCCTGCTTCCTGGCAGGTTGTTGCGCTTAGTCCTCGGCGCTCTGGTAGGCCGTCTGGTAGCGGCCCGCGGCCACCGCGAACGCGGCGCGGGTCACCTGGACGCCTGGATCGAAGAACGCATGCAGCGTTGGCTGCAGGTCATACGGACCCTGCATCACCGTGAAGCGCGCATTGATCAGGCCCTGGTCCAGCGCCTGCTGCACGTAGCCGCGCAGGCTCGGGGCGATCAACGCGGCATCGTCGATGGCGATGCGCTTGCCGTCGTAGAACACGGTCAGCGGACCGCTGAACGCCGCCGCCTGGTCCTGCAGGCCCATGCTCTGGACCAGTGAGAACGCGAGGCTGACGCGGGTCACGGCGTCGTTGGGCCTGAAAGCGCCGTTGATCGTGCCCATGACACCGGCCTGCTGCTGGCTGAGGTCGCGCAGGGCAGCACCCCGGGCCACGGCCGATTCGGCGAACGGATAGACCGAGTTGCTGGTCTTGACGTCGCTGAAGCTGCGGACGTTGTTCAGCGGCAGCGACTGGCGGACGCTCGAACCCATGACCAGGTACTGGGCAAGTTCACCGCGCTTGAGCTTGTTGTCCGGACGGAAGTTGCCGTCGCTGTAACCGTCCACGAGGCGGTTGGCGACCGCGAACTCGATCGCCTGACGGGCCGGATGGCCGGAGATGTCGTTCAGCCCGGTGTAGCCGCCGCTGTTGAGGAAGCTGATCTCGCCGTCGACGTAGCCGGGTGCGGCCCAGCCGTTGGTGACGCCCGCCGGATCGACCGAAGTGCCGGACACCGAGCCGATGCCGCGCACGGTGACCGTCCACGTGCCGGCCTTGCCCGGGGCGCCGGCGACGACCGTGTCGCCGAGCACGGGCAGGGCGATCGAGGAACCGTAGCGGTTGCCGTCCGGATCGGTCAGCACGACGGCGACGGTGTTGGCGTCGACCACGGCTCGTGCGGCCACCCAGGCGACATCGGCGCCGACCTCGAAGCTCTGCGATTCGACCGTGCCGACCGGCGTGAAGAAGATCGAGAACGGCACCGGCGCCGCGCCGGGCACGAGCACGGCATTGCTGTTGAATGCGTTGAGCGAGTTGACGGTGGCGCCGAAGTCGCTGCGCATGCCGGCGGCTTCCGCGACGGCGTTGTAGGCGTTGACGTGGCCCGCGCCGGCTTCCCATGCCAGGCGGCCGGTCATGTTGCTCGCGGTGCGCTCGAGGATGTCCTTGACCTGCGCCGGGGTGAGGTTCGGGTTGGCTTCCAGCATCAGGGCGACGATGCCGGCCACGTGCGGGGTCGCCATCGAGGTGCCGCTCATGTGGGTATAGAACGGCAGGTAGGCGGGCGCCAGGGTATCGGCATCGTGCTGGGCCTCCAGCGGCGGCAACGCACCGGTCAGCGTGCGGGTCGAGATGATGTCGACGCCGGGCGCGACGATCGTGGGCTCGTTGAAATAGGTCCACTGCTTGCCGTCGGGCATGGTGAAGCTGCCCATCTCGCCGCGCTTGCCGCGCGAGGAGAAACCGGTCAGCACGCCGTCCTTCTCGCTGGCGCCGACGGAAATGACCCAGGGCGCCTGCGCGTACGGGTTGTGGGTGTCCTCGCCCGGGCCGTCGTTGCCGGCGGCGAAGACGCTGACGATGCCGCGCTTGTACAGCTCGTAGGTGGAGATGCTCACCGGGTCGGTCGGGTCGAACTTGCCGGAGCTGCCCCAGGAGTTGCTGGTGACGCGGATCGGGTCGCGGTAGCTGAACTGGTTGGTGGCCGCGTAATCAAGGCCGCCGACCGCGTCGAGGATCAGCAGCACCGCGCCGGAGCCGTAGCCGACCAGGGAGGCGCCTGGCGCGACGCCCCGGTACAGCCCGTTGGACTTGGCGCCGGTGCCGCCGATGATGCCGGCGCAATGGGTACCGTGTCCCGAACCCCAATCGGTGTTCGGCACGCCCTCGACGTAGGTGATCGGCAGCATCGAGTCGAGCGAAGCCAGGTTGGTGACGCCCTGGGTGTTCTGCACCACGTGGGTGCCGAACTTGATATCGTCGTGGGTGCCATCGACGCCGGAGTCGTTGACGAGCACGCCCACGCCGGATCCGCTGAACGGGATCGCGCGGTTGAAGTCGCCCGGATTGCCGACCGTGCGGGCGACGCCCGACAGGCCATTCGCTTCCTGGTCCAGGTAGCGCAGCGGCGCGTTCCAGTAAATCGAGACCACGTCGCTGCGCTTGGCCAGCGCCTGGATCTCGGCCGGGGTGGCCAGGGCGCCGGCGATCGGCAGCGTGCGCATGGTGATGCCCTTGTTGATGCCGAGGGTCTTCAGCGCGGCGACCTGGCCGGCAGTGACGGGGCCGGATTGCTGGTAGCTGATCACGACCTGGAGTTCGTCGGTCGGTGCCGCGCTGGCCATGCGCGAAAGCAGCTTGGTGTCGAGATGGGCGTCGGCCAGGGCCACGCCGCTGCTCAGCAGGCCGGCGGCGATGGCGCAGATCTTGAAGGTGGTCTTGCGATTCGGACGGGAAGACATTGATGGGCTCCGTGGCGGCCCACGGGGGGTGGGCGACCATTGGGAGTGTTGGTGGCCGGGGACTGCGAAACCATCCGGACTTGCCCCCACGCAGGGAAGGGAAATCACCCAGGACGGCAGGGCCGACTTGCCGGCGACAGGGACATGCGGCCGTCGCACAGGGCCGTGCGACACCGCGTTGCGGTTGCCTGGAATGCCGCACGATCCCTGGATATCGTGCGCCGGGCCACGGCGGATCGTGCCCGGGTTGGGGGTAATCCCCTACAGACGTCGTCGCGCGATAGGCCTTAGACTCGGGAATCACCACGAGCGCACGGAACGCGTTTCATCCCTCTCCGCATGCGCGCAACGCTTGCGCGGACCTTATCAAAGGCACCTGCACAATGAACGCAACAACCTTCGCATCGCGCTTCCTGCTGGCTTTCGGTTTGCTGGTCGGGGCGCCGCCGCTGCTGGCCCAGACGCTGCCGGTGGCGGTGAACGTCTCCGGCAATACCGCCACCATCCAGGTCGGCACCGCCACCACGCCGCTCGCCGACCTGACTCTCACCTTCGACGATCCCAGCGGCCTCAGCGCCGGCAGCCTGGGCGTCAGCGCGAAGCTGGTCAGCCTGTCGGATCCGTCCCTGCTGGCGCGGTTGCCCAACGCCCAGTTGACCCAGCTGGACGGTGCATTCCCGCTGATGGTGACCATCGAACCTCCCGCGATCGGCGGGCTGAGCTTCAATCGCACCGTCAGGGTCGAGGTGCATACCCACGCGCTGGCCTACACCACCGGGACCTCGTTCCGGCTGTTCAAGGCGCCCGTGGGAGGCAGTTTCCGCGACATCACCGACGAGGTCGCCCCGGGCAGCGTGCGCGCCCGCGGCACCACCGGTGGATTCTCGCAGTTCCTGGTGCTGGCCGACCTGCGCGATACCGGATCGGTGGTCGCCGAGAAGTTCGACTGGCTTCGCGCACGCCTGGCCGCATTGGCAAGCAGCGAGCGCGCTCCGCTTGATGCCTATCTCGACGATGCCGAAAATGCCGTCGCCAGCGGCGACTATTCGACGGCCGGCGCAACGCTGGATGCATTCCGCGCGCGCGTGTCGGCACGCGCCGGGGTTGGCATCCCGCAGCAGTGGCGTGCCACGCACGACCTCGACAACCAGGCCGGCGAACTCCTGGCCGGGGCCGCGACGCTGAAATTCAGCGTGGCTTTCCTGCGCGACTACGGGCAATAAGGGTTTCCGGCGACGGGGCGTCCGCGGCATCGCGGCACCCAGAACGCCCGCCCTGGACGGCAGGGAACGATTGACGCGCACCGCGTCCGGCGGCGCGCGTCCGGATTGCCCGGCCGAAGCCCGCCAGCGCGTTAAGATCAGCGTATGTATTCGCGCCTTACCGCCTACGTCGCTGACAGTCCTGCGTCCCAGCGCCTGTTGGGCGGCGACGAGGCCATGCGCATCGGTCGCGACGAGGATTGCGGGCTGCGTTTGCGGCATCCATCGGTATCGCGCGTGCACGCGGAGTTGCGCGGCGAAGGCGGCAGCTGGAGGCTGCGCGACCTGGGGAGCAAGAACGGCACCCATGTCGACGGATCCCGGGTCGACGAGGCCGTCCTGTCCAGCGACTGCTGGCTGCGCCTGGGCGACGTGTACTGCGAATTCTCGGTGCTGCGGGACGTGGATGCGGATGCCAACCATGCCAGGTTGCAAGCGCGGCGCGCCCGAGCGACGGCGCTGACGACGCGATTGGGCCATGCTTCGGCCTTCGGTGAGTTGCTCGAAGGCAGCCTGCGGGCAGTGATCGAGCTGGCGCACTGCCGTCGCGGCTTCCTGTTGTTGCACGACGGAGGCGACTATGTCGTGCGTGCGCAGCACTCGCTGGACGCCGGCGAGCTCGCTGGCAGCGCCTTTTCGGGCAGTGTCGGCGTGGTCGATCGCGTGCTGTCCGGTGGGCGAGCCGTGGTCGTCAACGATGTCGGCAGCGAAGCCTGGCTGGCCATGCGCGATTCCGTGGTCGCCGGAGGGCTGCGTGCGTTGGCCTGCCTGCCGCTGCACGACGGCCTGCGGGTCGCCGGGGCGATCTACGCCGACCGCGATACGCCGGGGGAGGCCATCACCACGCTCGACATGGAACTGCTGCAGGCCTTCGCCGAACGCGCTGCCGTGTACATCGCGGCCAGGCGCGCCAGCGATTCGCTCGGCCGTGCGGCTGGCTCCGCCCAGCCCGCGCGCTGGCGTCCTATCGCCGCCGCGCACGCGGGGCCGTGATGAACCCCGCGGACGAAACCGCTACTGGCATCCATGCCAATGCCGATTTCGCGCCAGGGACGGTTCTGGCCGGACGCTTCCGGATCGAGGCCCTGCTTGGCGTGGGCGGCATGGGCGTGGTCTATCGCGCCACCGACCTGGCGCTCGACGTGCCGGTGGCCTTGAAGCTGTTGCGGCCGGAGCTGGCAGGCAGGCCCGAGGCATTTGATCGCTTCCGCCAGGAATTGCTGCTCGCGCGCCAGGTGTCCAATCCGCACGTGGTGCGGATCCACGACATCGCCCAGCACGATGGCCGCTGGATGATCAGCATGGACCTGGTGGAGGGCGAGTCGCTCGACCACTACCTGGACCGCGTCGGCAGGCTGGCCGCCGACGACGCGCTGCGGATCGCGCGCCAGGTCGCGGAAGGACTGGGCGCGGCGCATGCGCGCGGCGTGGTGCATCGCGACCTGAAGCCGGCCAACGTGCTGATCGATGCAGCCGGCAATGCCTACGTCAACGATTTCGGGGTCGCGCGCTCCCTGGTCAGCAGCGGCCTCACCCAGTCGGGGGCAACGGTCGGCACGCCGGACTACCTCTCCCCGGAACAGGCGCGCGGCGAGCGCGTCGATCCGCGCAGCGACCTGTATGCGCTGGGCCTGATCCTGTACGAAATGCTCAGCGGCGAACTGCCTTTCGCCGGCGGCACGGTCGCCGAGGTGCTGGGCCAGCGCATGGTCCGCACCCCGCAGCCGCTGACGCGCAAGCGCCCGGAGCTGCCAGCGTGGATCGCGCGGCTGGTCGACAAACTGTTGCGGCCACAGCCGGCGCACCGCTTTCGCGACGCCGCGGCGGTGGTCGCCGCGATCGACAGCAGGCAGGTGCCGCGCGAATTCCGGCCGGGACGCGGCACGGCGCTCGGCGCGGTTGCCGCGCTGTTGCTGCTTGGCCTGGGAGCCGGTGGCTGGTGGTGGTTGCAGCAAGCGCAGGCGCCCCCGGTCGTGCCACCGCTGCATCGCCTGCTGGTGCTGCCGGTGGCGAGCGGAAATGCAGGCTGGGCGGATACTGCGTCGGGACAGGCGCTGGACGATTGGCTGCTCGGCGCCAGCGACCACCTGCGCGATGCGATCAACGGCGCCGGCGTGGCCGTCGTCGATACGCATCGCACGCAGCAGGCGCTGCGGCAGCTGGACCCGATGGGCACCGCGACGCCAGACCCGGATGCGCTGCTGCGCGTCGCCGTTGCCGACCGCATGCTGGCACCGAAGCTGCATGGTCGCGCGGGCGACTGGAGGATACGGGCGGAACTTCATGCCGGCGCGCAGCCGCCGCGACTGATCGAAGGCGCGCCTGCGGCGGACCCGGACGCCGCGCTGCTGGCCTGGTGGCGCGAGCTGCGGACGGTCCTCGGACTGGCCCCGGACGCGTCGCTGGCATTGCCCGCTGCGGCAGCGCTGCAGTCCTACGGCGCCGGCTTGCGTGCGCAGCGGGATGGCGATCTGGTCCCGGCACTGGAACAGTTCCGGAAGGCTTCGGCCGCGGCACCCACCGACCCGCTGGCATGGCTGGCGCAGGCGTCGGTCGCGGAACAGATCGGCGAAGACGACACGGCGCTGGCGGCGGTCGAGCAGGGCCAACGCAAGGCGCACGCTGCCCCGCAGCGCATGCAGCAGCGCTTCGTCGCCCGGCGCGCCCTGCTCGAGGGCGATCCGGCCGCGGCCGTGGCGGCCTGGCGCTCGCTCGCCGAGGCCAGTCCGGACGACACCTTCGCTGCGCTCGAATTGGCGCGCGCGCGTGGCGCGGGGGGTGATTTCGACGCTGCCCTCGCTGGATTGCGGAAGCTTTCCGGCAGGGACGACAACGACCCGCGCGCATGGTACGAGATGGGCAAGTTCTCGATCCTGCAGGGCGATGCCCGACGCGCGGTGGACGACTACCTGGTACGTGCGCTGGTGCTCTACAAGCGCAGCGGCGACCGTTATGGCCAGGCCGAAACGGTCAACGCACTCGGCGTCGGCTATGGGCGCCTCGGGCAGACGGACGACGCCGAGCAGCAGTATCGCCAGGCCGTGCAGCTGCGACAGCAGGTCGGCAACCGGCGTGGCGTCGCCACCAGCCTGCGCAACCTCGCCGGGATCGTCACCCTGCGCGGCCAGTTCGACGAGGCAGGGAAGGACCTGGACCGCGCGCGTGGCATCTATCTGGAACTAGGCGACCGCACCGGCCTGGCGGCGACCGAGACCGAACTGGGATTGCTGTTTGAGGAGCGCGGCGACTACCACGCGGCGCTGGACGCCTACCGCCGTGCACTGCAGGCCTGGCAGCAGTCCGGCGACGCGCACGGCGGCGCTGAAACGCTCAACCACATCGGATTCGCCTACTACCAGCTTGGCGTCTATGACAGCGCGCAGGCGTTCTGGCAACAGGCCCGGGATGCGTACGCGAAGCTGGGCGATCGTACCGGCGACGTGCGCACCACCCAGAACCTCGGGCTGCTGGACATCTCGCGCGGAAACTGGAAGCAGGCCCGCGCACGCCTTGTGCGCTCGCTGGCCGAAGCGCAAAAGCAGCAGATGCTCGAGGAGGCCGCCGTGAGCCGCCGCAACCTGGCCGAACTCGAGCTGTGGCAGGGCCATGTATCGGCCGCGCTCGCGCAATCCGATGCGGCGCTGGCATCGTTCCGGCAGCGGGAGGATGACCGCGGGACCAGCGATGCGGCATTGCTGCGCATCCAGGCATTGCTCGTCGCCCATGCAGACACGCAGGCCCAAAGCGAGCTCGACGCGTTGGCCGACCTGCTTGCCACGGCATCGGGCGAGCAACGCGCGATCGCCGCCATCGTGCGTGCCGAGCTGGCCGACCGCCGCGGCGACAAGGCAGGGGCAGTGGCGGCGCGGGCGGAGGCGGCACGCCTGTCGGACAGTTCCGGCGTGCGGCAGTTGCAACTGCAGGTCGCACTGCAGCGCGCCGACGAGGGCCGCCTCGCCGCCTCGCTCGATGCCGACACCGCGGCGCTCGGCCACGCCGGCCTGCGACTGCGCTGGCTGGAACTGGACATGCGCGCGGCGCTGGCACGGCAGGCGCCGGCGCGTGCCGTGCAGGACTATCGAGAGGCGCAGAATGCGTTGCGCAAGGGCGACTATGCGCGGGCCTACTGGCTGCACGCGCTGGGCGCGCGAGCGCTCGCCGATAGCGGGGATCCGGTGCGCGCCAGGGACGCGATCGCCGCCGCCGATTCGGCACTGTCGACCCTGCGCGAAGGCATGCCCAAGGCCTTGCTGCACGGATTCGACGCGGCGCCGGAAGTGGCCGCGGTGCGAATGGCCGCGATTGCCGATGCGCGGCAACCATGATGAAGCGCGACGGAGGCAATGAATCGGACCTGCAAGCGCAGTACCAGCAACTGCTGCGCAGGATCGAGGCCAACGAATCGGAATTCCTCCGCCTCGGGCGTTCGGTCTGGCGCGTGCAGGAGGACGAGCGCCGACGCCTGGCGCGCGAACTGCACGACGGGATCGGACAGAACCTGACCGCGCTCAAGCATCGGCTGGCACTGGTTGGCAGCAGCCTCGGGCCCGACGACGACGCCTTGCGCAGCCGCCTGGAGGCGGCGATCGCACTGTGCTCGGTGACGCTGGAGGACACGCGCAACCTTTCGCGCATGTTGCGCCCGCCGATACTCGACGACCTCGGCCTGGAGCAGGCTCTGCGCTGGTTGGCGCGCAGCATGGCCGAAGCGGGCGGCCCGCAGACGGCGGTCGAGATCGAGTCGCTGCCGGCGCTGGACGGCGACCAGCAGACGCTGCTGTTCCGCGTCGCGCAGGAGGCGCTGAACAACGTCGCCAAGCACGCACGGGCACGCAACGCGACCGTGCGTTTGCGCAGCCATGGAGGACAATTGCAGTTGCAGGTCGAGGACGATGGCTGTGGCTGCGACGCAGACAGTGCTGCGCGTTCGGGTGGAAGCGGACTGGGCGGCATGCGCGAACGCCTGCGGCTGTACGGTGGGCGCTTCCAGCTGCAGTCCACCCCGGGCGATGGCACGCGCGTCCTGGTGTCGCTGCCGCTTGACTCGGTGTGACCCGGCGTGCAGCGTAGCTGCATGGCCCGAATCCGCGTACTGCTCGCCGACGACCATACCCTCGTGCGCGAGAGCCTGGCAGGTGTCCTCCAGGCGACGGGCGACATCGAAGTGGTGGCGGAAGCCGCGGACGGCATCGAGACCCTCGAGCGTGCCATGCAGACGCGGCCAGACGTGGTGGTGGTCGACATCTCGATGCCGCACCTCAACGGAATCGAGGTGGTGCGCCGCCTGCGCGAGATGCTGCCGGACACGCGAGTGCTAGTGCTGACCATGCACCAGGAAGAGGAGTACGTGCTGCACATGGTGCGCGCCGGCGCGGCGGGTTACCTGGTCAAGGACAGCCCGTCCACCGAACTGATCGCGGCGGTGCGCAGCCTGCATGCCGGGCAGGCCTACTTCGGGCCGCAGGCGGCGAAGACCCTGGCCGACCAGGTGCAGCATCCTGGTCGGGACATGGACGATCCGTACGGCGACCTCACCAAACGCGAGCGCGAGGTGTTCCACCTGATCGTCGAAGGCCTCACGACCAAGGAGATCGCGCGCCGACTCGGCATCAGCGCCAAGACCGCGGAAAACCACCGCGCGCGGGTGCTGGACAAGCTCAACGCACGAAACACCGCCGAACTGGTGCGGTATGCGGCGCGCAGGGGCCTGCTCGGATGAGCGGCCGGGGGCCGCGGATGCCCGGAGGACCGGTTTGACGCCAGTCGGCCGCGTGGTGCTGTTGCATGGCATCTGGATGGTCGGTGCGACCATGCAGTGGTTCGGTGCGCGCCTGCGCGCCGCGGGCCGTGCGCCGGAGACCTTCGGTTACCACAGCATCGTCGACGGTCCGGAAGCCGCCGTGCCCCGGCTTGCCGAGCAGCTGCGCGGCGGCGACCGGGCCGATATCGTCGCCCACAGCCTCGGTGGCCTGGTCGCGCTGCACGCGCTGGCGCTGGAGCCCGAGCTGCCGGTGCGGCGCGTGGTCTGCCTCGGCGTGCCGCTGTGCGGCAGCACGGCGGCGGCCAGCCTCGCGCGCCGGCCGCTGGCTTCGCTGTGGCTGGGGCGCAGCGCCGAGCTGCTGCAGTCGGGCTGCGCGACCTGGCCGGCGCGGTTCGAGGTGGGCATGGTCGCCGGCAGCCTGCCGCATGGGCTGGGCGCGCTGGTCGCGCACTTCAAGGACGCGAACGACGGCACCGTGGCGGTGGAGGAAACCCGCAGCCCGCAGCTGGCGGACCACGTCGTGATCGCGTCCAGCCACAGCGGCCTGATCTTCTCGGGCGAGGCGGTGCGGCAGACCCTGGCCTTCCTCGATCGCGGGCGCTTCGAGCACTAGGCCGGGCCGATGGAACGGCGTCTCGCGGCGTGCGGAGCCGGACGCCGCGGCGCGATCGGGTAAAATCGCCGATTCGCCACCAGCATCGTCCCGGTTGAAGCCATGGGCAGAGGCCCCTCCATCGAAGGCCGCAAGAACGCCGAAGACGCCCGGCGCGGCAAGATCTTCACCAAGCTGATCCGCGAGATCTCGGTCGCCGCGCGCGGCGGCGGCGGCGATCCGGCCGGCAATCCGCGCCTGCGCAGCGCCATCGACAAGGCGCTGTCGGCCAACATGAGCAAGGACGTGATCGAGCGCGCCGTGAAGAAGGCCACCGGCGGACTCGAGGGCGTCGACTACGAGGAGATCCGCTACGAGGGCTACGCGCCCGGCGGCGTCGCGGTGATCGTCGACTGCCTGACCGACAACAAGGTGCGCACGGTGGCCGACGTGCGCCACGCCTTCGGCAAGTTCGGCGGCAACCTCGGCACCGACGGCTCGGTCGCCTTCATGTTCCGCAAGACCGGCATCCTGCGCTATCCGCCCGGCGCCGACGAGGACGCCATCACCAATGCAGCCATCGAGGCCGGCGCCGACGACGTGGTGGTGTATCCGGAAGACGGCGCCATCGACGTGCTGACCGCGCCGGAAGCCTTCGAGGCGGTGCGCGAGGCGATGCGGGCGGCCGGCCACGAGCCCGGCCACTCCGAGGTGGCATATCGCGCCGACAACGACATCGCGGTCGAAGGCGAGACCGCGCAGCAGGTGGCGAAACTGATCGCGTGGCTGGAAGACCTCGACGACGTGCAGAACGTGTACAGCAACGCCGGACTCGGCGAAGACGCATACGCGTAAGCTGCTGACGTGACCAGAATCCTCGGGATCGATCCAGGCTCGCAGACCACGGGTGTCGGCATCATCGATGTCGACGACGCCGGCGCGATCACGCACGTATTCCACGCGCCTCTGAAGCTGCTGGCGGGCGGGCAGGCGGCCGACGGCGGGTTTCCGCAGCGCCTGAAGCGGCTGTTCGAGGGCCTGTCGCAGGCCATCGACGCGCACCGTCCGGACGAAGTGGCGATCGAGCAGGTGTTCATGGCGCACAACCCGGCTTCGGCGCTGAAGCTCGGCCAGGCGCGCGGCGCGGCGATGTGCGCGGTGGTGGTGCGCGACCTGCCGGTGCACGAATATGCCGCGAAGGAAATCAAGCTGGCGGTGGTCGGCAAGGGCGGAGCGGACAAGGTGCAGGTCCAGCACATGGTCGGCATCATGCTCAACCTCAACGGCAAGCTGCAGGCCGACGCGGCCGACGCACTCGCGGTGGCGATCACCCATGCCCACGTGCGCGCCACCGCGAACCGCCTGGGCGTCGATGCGCGCGCGGCGTGGAGCCGCAAATGAAGATGCACGGGGAAGCACAATGATCGGCCGCCTGAAGGGCATTCTCATCCACAAGCAGCCGCCATGGCTCGTCGTGGACGTGCACGGCGTCGGCTACGAGCTGGAGGCGCCGATGAGCACTTTCTACGACCTGCCCGAGGCCGGCCGCGAGGTGTCGCTGTTCACCCACTACGCACAGAAGGAGGACAGCGTTTCGCTGTATGGCTTCCTGCACGAATCCGAGCGGCGGCTGTTCCGCGACGTGCAGCGCGTCAGCGGCATCGGCGCCAGGATCGCGCTCGCGGTGCTGTCGGGGGTGTCGGTCGACGAGTTCGCGCGCCTGGTGCAGGCCGGCGACGTCGCGGCGCTGACGCGCATCCCCGGCATCGGCAAGAAGACCGCCGAGCGCATGGTGGTGGAACTGCGCGATCGCGCAGTCGACCTGGCGGGCGGCACCCGTGCCGGTGGCGGCAGCGGTCCGGCCGATCCGCTGTCGGAGGCCACCATCGCCCTGCAGCAGCTGGGATACAAGCCCGGCGAGGCGCAGCGCATGGCCAGGCAGGCCTTCGCCGATGGCGACAGCGCAGAAACCATCATCCGGAAAGCGTTACAGTCCGCGCTGCGTTGACGCGGAAGACCGGCGCCGCCGCGCCGGTTGCGCCAGGAAGCCCATGTCCGATTCGCCAAGCAAACCATCCAAGCAGCCGCAAGCGCGGCAGCCCGGCCATGACAAGGTCGGTCTCTCCGGCCTGGTCGTCGGCGCCATCGGCGTGGTCTTCGGCGATATCGGCACCAGCCCGCTGTACACGCTGAAAGAGGCATTCTCGCCGCACTTCGGCCTGATCGCCAACCACGACACCGTGCTGGGCGTGCTGTCGCTGGTGTTCTGGGCGCTGATGATCGTGGTCACCACCAAATACGTCGCCATCATCATGCGCGCGGACAACAACGGCGAGGGCGGCATCATGGCGCTGATGGCGCTGGCCCAGCGCACGCTGCCGAAAGGATCGAAATCGACCTACGTCGTCGGCATCCTCGGCATCCTCGGCGCCTCGCTGTTCTTCGGCGACGGCGTGATCACCCCGGCGATCACCGTGCTTGGCGCGATCGAGGGCCTGGAAGTGGTGGCGCCGCAGCTGCACCACTGGATCGTGCCGTTGAGCCTGATCGTGCTGGTCTGCCTGTTCGCGAGCCAGCGCTTCGGTACCCGGAAGGTCGGCAAGGTGTTCGGGCCGATCACGCTGGTGTGGTTCGCGGCGCTCGCGGCGATCGGTTTCTCCAACATCTTCCAGGCGCCGGAAGTGCTCAAGGCCTTCAATCCGTGGTGGGCGATCCGCTTCTTCATGGAGCACCACTTCCACGGCGTCTTCATCCTCGGCGCGGTGGTGCTGGCGGTGACCGGCGGCGAGGCGCTGTACGCCGACATGGGCCACTTCGGCGCCCGGCCGATCCGGATCAGCTGGTACTGCTTCGTGCTGCCGTCGCTGATGCTTAATTACCTCGGCCAGGGCGCGCTCGTGCTGCAGGATCCGCTGTCGATCCAGAACCCGTTCTTCATCGGCGTGCCCGAGTGGGGGCGCTGGCCGATGATCGTGCTGGCGACGATGGCGGCGATCATCGCTTCGCAGGCGGTGATCACCGGCGCTTTCTCGGTTTCCCGCCAGGCGATGCAGCTGGGCTACATCCCGCGCATGCAGATCAAGCACACGTCGCAGGACACCATCGGCCAGATCTACGTGCCCGGCGTGAACTGGATCCTGATGGTGCTGGTGGTCAGCCTGGTGCTGGCGTTCCGCAGCTCGACCGCGCTGGCCACCGCCTATGGCATCTCGGTGTCGCTGACGATGCTGATCGACACCCTGCTGCTGGCGATCGTGGCGCGCGCGCTGTGGCACCGCTGGCGGCGCGTGGTGTTGCCGCTGTGCGTGGTCTTCTTCGTGGTGGAGGTTGCCTTCGTGATCGCCAACGCCGCCAAGATCCCGGACGGCGGCTGGTTCCCGCTGGTGCTGGGCGGGCTGCTGTTCATCATGCTGCGCACCTGGCGGCGCGGACGCCAGCTGCTGCACGAGGCGGTGCGCGAGGAGGGCATCGGGCTCGACAGCTTCCTGCCCGGCCTGATGCTGGCGCCACCCGCGCGCGTCCCGGGGACCGCGATCTTCCTGACCGCCGACATCGGCGTGGTGCCGCACGCGCTGCTGCACAACCTCAAGCACAACAAGGTGCTGCATGAGCGCAACGTGTTCCTGACCGTGGAAACGCTCGGGGTGCCGTATGCGCCCATGGAGAAGCGCCTGCAGATCGAGCCCATCGGCGACGATTTCTTCCGCGTGCTGATCCGTTTCGGCTTCATGGAGACGCCGGACGTGCCGCTGGCGCTGATGCGGTCGTGCGACGAGGGCGGCGTGTATTTCGATCCCATGGAGACGACTTACTTCGCCAGCCGCGAAACCATCGTCGCCACCGCCTACGGCAGCATGCCGGCCTGGCGGGACAGGCTGTTCGCCTTCATGCACCGCAATGCCGCGCCGGCCACCGGGTTCTTCCGGATTCCCGGGAACCGGCTGGTGGAACTGGGCGCGCAGGTGGAGATTTGAGGGGCCGCGGGCCGCGACCAGGGGAAGCGCGGCATGGGAGCGGGTTTGCCGGCCGCGCCGCCGCCATCGGTCGCCGATATGCGAGCATTGCCCGGTGCTGCTGACGATTTCCCGCCCCCGCTCCCGGATTGCCTTCCCCGCATGACCGAAGACCGCATCATCGACGCCGACGCCACCCGCGAGGACGAGGCCATCGAGGCTTCGATCCGGCCGAAGCGGCTGGACGAGTATCTCGGCCAGCTGCCGGTGCGCGAGCAGATGGCGGTCTACATCGAAGCGGCGAGAGGCCGTGGCGAGGCGCTGGACCACGTGCTGATCTTCGGCCCGCCCGGCCTGGGCAAGACCACGCTCAGCCACGTCATCGCCAACGAGCTTGGCGTCAACCTGCGGACCACCTCCGGGCCGGTGATCGAAAAGGCCGGCGACCTGGCCGCGCTGCTGACCAACCTGCAGCCGCACGACGTGCTGTTCATCGACGAGATCCACCGCCTGTCGCCGGTGGTCGAGGAAGTGCTGTATCCGGCGATGGAGGACTTCCAGATCGACATCATGATCGGCGAAGGCCCGGCCGCGCGTTCGATCAAGCTCGACCTGCCGCCGTTCACCCTGATCGGCGCGACCACCCGCGCCGGCCTGCTGACCGCGCCGCTGCGCGACCGCTTCGGGATCGTGCAGCGGCTGGAGTTCTACAGCGCCGAGGACCTGACCCGCATCGTCGGGCGTTCGGCCCGGATCCTGGGCATCGATTGCGTCGCCGAAGGCGCCGACGAGATCGCTCGGCGCTCGCGCGGCACCCCGCGCATCGCCAACCGGCTGCTGCGACGGGTGCGTGATTTCGCCCAGGTCCGCGCCGCCGGCCACATCGACCACGCGGTCGCACGCGACGCGATGGCGATGCTGAAAGTCGATCCGGAAGGCTTCGACGATCTCGACCGGCGCCTGCTCAACCTGATCATCGAGAACTTCGATGGCGGCCCGGTCGGGGTCGAATCGCTGGCCGCGGCCCTGTCCGAGGAGCGCGGAACGCTCGAGGACGTGATCGAGCCCTACCTGATCCAGCAGGGGTTCCTGGTGCGCACGGCGCGCGGACGCATGGCGTCGCACAAGGCCTACCGGCATCTCGGGCTGAAGCCGAAAGGGGACTCGGGACTGGGGGCCGGGGACTCGGAAGCGCTCTTTTGAACGGCTGCGTTGTAATCATGCATTCAACATCCACGATTGCCGCACCGATATCGGCAGAGGGCAGCTTTTGACTTCCCGGCCCCCAGCCTCCAGCCCCAGGTCCCTGCCATTCAGTTGGCCGACACGCGTGTATTGGGAAGATACCGACGCTGGTGGCGTGGTGTACCACGCGCAGTACCTGGCGTTCCTCGAGCGCGCGCGGACCGAATGGCTGCGCACGCGCGGTTACGGGCAGGACCTGCTGCGCGGTTCGCACGACCTGGTGTTCGCGGTGCGGGCGATGCGGATCGACTTCCGCAAGCCGGCACGGCTGGATGACGCGCTGGACGTATCGGTGGCCCTGCGCGAATGCCGGCGCGCCAGCATGGTGATCGTGCAGGGCATCCGCCGCCAGGGCGAACTGCTGCTCGACGCCGAGGTGAGGATCGCGGCGCTCAACGCCAGCGACTTCCGCCCGCGCGCCATCCCGGAAGCGCTTCACGACGAACTGAAATCACTCGAAACGAGCGGAGTAAACAACGAATGAGCGCAATGGCGATGCTGCTGCAAGCCACCCAGGTCGAGCCGCTGCCGGCCGATGCGGTCGCAACCACCGCCGAGCTGGCGGCCGACCCGTCGACGGCGAACGCAGCCGCGGCCGCCGCCGGCAACCACCTCGACGTCGTGCAGCTGCTGCTGCACGCCTCGATCCCGGTACAGTTCGTGATGCTGCTGCTGCTGGTGGCCTCGATCGCGTCGTGGGTGATCATCTTCCGCAAGCGCAGCCTGCTGGCGCGCGCCGAGCGCGAGGCCGACCGCTTCGAGGAGCGCTTCTGGTCCGGGGCCGACCTGTCCAAGCTGTATGCCGGCGCCAGCGAGCGCAACCGCGACATCGGCGGACTGGAGGCGATCTTCGAGGGCGGCTTCCGCGAGTTCAACCGCATCCGCCAGCGCCGCGACATCGACAACCGCATCCAGCTGGAAGGCGCGCAGCGCGCGATGCGCGTGACCACCTCGCGCGAACTCGACGGGCTGGAACGCAACCTGGAGTTCCTCGCCAACGTGGGTTCGATCAGCCCCTACGTCGGCCTGTTCGGCACCGTGTGGGGGATCATGATTTCCTTCCAGGGCCTGGTCAACGTCAAGGAAGCGACCATCGCCAGCGTCGCGCCGGGCATCTCGGAGGCCCTGATCGCCACCGCCATGGGCCTGTTCGCCGCGATCCCGGCGGTCTGGGCCTACAACCGCTTCGCCACCAAGCTCGAACGCATCGGCGTGCGCTACGACGCCTTCGCCGAGGAGTTCTCCTCGATCCTGCAGCGCCAGGCGCACATCGACGATTGAGGTGCCGGATCACCCCGTTGCCGTGCGCCGCACGTTGACCCGAACGATCCCGAGGAACCAACCATGACCACCAACGCCGCCGGCCGCCGCGTCCGCAAGCGCCAGCTCAAGGCCGAGATCAACGTCGTGCCCTACATCGACGTGATGCTGGTGCTGCTGATCATCTTCATGGTCACCGCGCCGCTGATGAACCTGGGCACGGACATCAACTTGCCGGATTCCAAGGCCAAGAGCCTGAGCACGCCGAAGGAGCCGGTGGTCGTGAGCGTGTACGCCGACGGCGGCCTGGCGCTGGTGACCGAGGGCCAAAGCCAGTCGTATACCGCCGAAGACCTGGTCGCGCGCCTGCGCGCGATCCACGACCAGAACAGCGAGGCGACGGTGCTGGTCAACGGCGACCGCGACGCCAGCTACCAGAAGATCATGCACGGCATCGACCTGATCAACGCCGCCGGTTTCACCAAGGTCAGCCTGGTCAGCCACGCCGAGGCGGCGAAATAAATGCGGGAAACGCGCGCCGACAACGCGCAGGGCTGGACGTTCGCGCTGCTGCTGCACGGATTCCTGTTCGCGCTGATGTTCATCGGCCTGTGGTGGACGCGCACGCCGCCGCAGATCAACGCCGCCGGTTCGCCGGTGAGCGCGGAGCTGACGGACTATTCCGACCTGTCGGCGGCCACCCGGCGCGCATTGGCCAGGCGCCCGGAGCCGATCAAGGAAGCGCCGCCGCCCCCGGTGCCGGAGAGCGCTACGCCGCCGCCGCAGCCTAGCCCCGAACCGCTGCCGCAGGATTCGCCGGTGCCGCCGCAGCAGCAGGCGCAGGAACGGGTGCCCGAGCCGTCGCCGATAGAACAGGAGAAGGTCAGCCGCGACGCCATCGCCGCCGAAGCGCGCGAGCGCGAGCAGGAGGAGAAGCGCCGCCAGGAGCAGATCGACCTGACCGAGCGCAAGCGCCAGGAAGAAGCCGAGAAGAAGCAACGCCTGGCCGAGCAGCAGAAGGCCGAGGAGCTGAAGAAGATCCAGGCGGAGCGGGCCAGGGCCCAGCGCGAAATCGACCTGGCGCAGCAGAAGCTCAAGCAGATCGCCGATGCCAGGGCTGCACAGGCCGCCGCGCAGCAGGGAGGCCCGCCGCCGCCGCCGGGCAACGACGGCGTCGACGCAGGCCTGCTGGCGCGCTACCAGGCGGCGCTGCAGCAGGCGATCCAGAACCAGTGGACGCGACCGGACAGCGTGCCGCTGGGTCAGATCTGCCTGATCGTGATCCAGCAGCTGCCGGGCGGCGAGGTGATGAGCGCCAAGGTCGATCCGTCCTGTCCCTACGACGAGGCGGGCCGGCGTTCGGTCGAGGCCGCGGTGCTCAAGGCACAGCCGCTGCCCTATGCGGGTTTCGAGCCGGTGTTCAACCGCACTCTGCGGCTGAGGTTCCAGGCGCAGGACCGGTAGGCACGCGGTGCGTCGGGCGCGTGGGCCCGACCTACGGGGCAGTAGGTCGGGCCTACGCGCCCGACACTGATCTGCAACGCTGGTCCGCCCGCATTCATCTTTGAGGCGCCATTCACGGACACCCTGTCAGCATGCTCCCGCTGCTCCCATCCCCTTTCCGGAATCCGTGCTGCCCATGAATCGACTCCTGCGCCTCCACGCCGCCCTGTTCGCCCTGCTGCTGCCGCTGGCCCTGTTCGCCGGTAGCGTCTTCGCCCAGGAAAAGGGACTGGAGATCGACATCGTCGGCGGCAACGCCGCGGCGCTGCCGATCGCGATCGTGCCGATGCCCTACCGTGGCGGCGGCGTGGCGCCGGAAACCGACGTGGCCGCGGTGGTGCGCGCGGACCTCGACCGCTCCGGCCAGTTCCGCAGCCTGCCGGTGGCCAGCATGGTCGAACAGCCGACCAGCGGCGGCGAGATCCAGTATCCGACCTGGCGCCTGCTCAAGCAGGACTACCTGGTGGTCGGCCGGGTGCTCGACGCCGGCGACGGCAGCTACCGGGTCGAGTACGAGCTGTTCGACGTCGCCCGCCAGCAGCGCCTGCTCGGCCTGGCGATGACCGCGCGCGGCAGCGCCATGCGCGACGTCGCCCACCAGATGGCCGACGCCATCTACGAAAAGATCACCGGCGTGCGCGGCGCATTCTGGACCCGCATCGCCTATGTCACCCAGGTCGGCCTCGGCGCGCAGGCGCGCTACGCGCTGATGGTGGCCGACGCCGACGGCTACAACCCGCAGACCGTGGTGCGCTCGCCCGAGCCGCTGCTGTCGCCGTCGTGGAGCCCGGACGGCCGCAGGCTGGCCTACGTCAGCTTCGAGCGCGGCAACTCCTCGATCTACATCCAGGACATCACCACCGGCGCGCGCGAGCTGCTCACCAGCTTCCGCGGCATCAACGGTGCGCCCTCGTTCTCGCCCGATGGCCGCCGCCTGGCGATGAGCCTGTCGCGCAGCGGCAACCCCGAGATCTACGTGATGGACCTGGGCAGCAAGGCGCTGACCCGCATCACCAACCAGTTCGGCATCGATACCGAGCCGACCTGGAGCGAAGACGGCAGCACGATCTACTTCACCTCCGACCGCAGCGGTCGCCCGCAGATCTACCAGGTATCGGCGGGCGGCGGCTCGGCCACCCGCATCACCTTCCAGGGCAGCTACAACGCCAGCCCGACGGTGTCCTTCGACGGCAAGAAGATCGCCGTGGCGCAGGGCAGTGGCAGCGTGTACCGTATCGCCCTGCTGGATCGCAGCCTCGGCTCGCCGCGCTGGTCCACGCTGTCGCCGGGGTCCCTCGACGAGTCGCCGAGTTTCGCCCCCAACGCCAGCATGGTCGCCTATGCGGCGCGCGAGGGCAGGCGCGGCGTGCTTTACGTGGTTTCGTCGGACGGACGGGTGCGACAGCGCCTGGTGCTGGCCGACGGCGACGTGCGCGAGCCGGCCTGGGGGCCGTATCGCACCCAGCGCTAGGGCCCCTGTCGTCCACACGCCGTACACGTACCTGAATTACTCTATGCACCCCCCCTTCATCGCAAAGGATTCGACGAGATGAATACCGCAACCCGCCTTTTGCTGACCGCCGTGTTCTGCACCGCCGCCGTTGGCTGTTCCAAGAAGGTCAAGGAAATGCCGCCGGCTGATACCGGCGCGAGCACGGGTGTGGTCGACCAGACCCCTGCGACCACCGCAGGTGCCTACGGTCCCGGCGACCTGGATACCGATGCCTGCCTGCGCCAGCGGGTGGTGTACTTCGACCTCGACCAGGACGCGCTGCGTCCCGAGTTCCAGGCCGCGATGGCCTGCCACGCCAAGTACCTGCGCGACCGCCCCTCGGCGCGCATGACCCTGGAAGGCAACGCCGACGAGCGCGGCAGCCGCGAGTACAACCTCGGCCTCGGCGAGCGCCGCGGCAATTCGGTGTCCTCTGCGCTGCAGGCCAACGGCGGCTCTGGTGCCCAGATCACGGTGGTCAGCTACGGCGAGGAGCGTCCGGTCTGCACCGAGTCGAACGAGGATTGCTGGGCCAAGAATCGTCGCGTCGAGATCGTCTACACCGCCAAGTAAGCCGTTGACGGTTGTGGGTTGCGGGTTGTTGGCAAGCGGTGCGCAGCACGCGCGCTTCCAACAACTCGCAACCTGCAACCAGCAACCCGAGGGCATCAAGAAGCAGGCATGACCGCCAAACATCTCCTTCCCTACGCATTGCTTGCGCTGTCACTCGCCGCCGCGCCCGCTTTCGCCCAGCGCGCCAGCCTCGCCGACCGCGTCGCCGCGCTCGAGCAGCAGGCCGCCAACAACCGCGGCAACGTCGATCTGCTCAACCAGGTCACGCAGCTGCGCAGCGACCTGCAGGCCCTGCGCGCGCAGGTCGAGGAGCTGCAGCACGAGAACGAGCAGCTGAAGTCGACCGCGCGCAGCCAGTACCTCGACCTCGATGGCCGCCTCAATCGGCTCGAGGGTAGTGGGGCGACGCCTCCCGCGGACAACAGCGGCGCGCCGCCCGTGCCGGCAGCGGCCGCGCCTGCCGCGGCATCGTCTACGGCTGCGCCCGCCGCGGTCGCTGGCGACAGTGCGCCAGCGGTCTACGGCGACCCGCGCGCGATGGAGCAGACGGCCGACGAACGCAGCGACTACGAAACCGCCTTCAACGCGCTGAAAGCGGGGCAATACGCGGAGTCGGCGCGGCTGTTCCAGGATTTCCTGCAGCGGCACCCGGGCGGCGTCTATGCCCCCAACGCGCTGTACTGGCTGGGCGAGAGCTACTACGTCACCCAGAATTACGCGCTGGCGCAGCAGCAGTTCCAGGCGCTGCTCGACCGCTACCCCACCCACGACAAGGCGCCCGGCGCCCTGCTCAAGGTCGGCCTCTCGCAATATGGGCGGAAGCAGCTCGATGCCGCGGAGAAGACGCTGTCGGAAGTGGCTTCGCGCTACCCCGGCACCGACGCCGCCCGCACCGCCGAGGATCGCCTGCGTGCGATCCGGTTGTCGCAGGCACAGATCCGCTGACCCGCGCATCCGTGGCGGCATGGGGCGGATTTCGACCCGCGGGCTCCTGATCCGCCGCCAATCGCAAGAGCGGCGGGTGGAAACCCGCCCTACAATTCGCACCATGAATGCCATAGCGCCCGATGCGGCCGTCGTGTCGACCGACCGCCTGCGCATCACCGAAGTCTTCCTGTCGCTGCAGGGCGAGGCCCGCGACGCCGGCTGGCCGACGGTGTTCGTGCGCCTGACCGGCTGTCCGCTGCGCTGCCAGTATTGCGACACCGCCTACGCCTTCCACGGCGGGCAGTGGCGCGACGTCGACGAGGTCCTGGCCGAGGTCGCCGGTTTCGGCGTGCGCCATGTCTGCGTCACCGGCGGTGAACCGCTGGCGCAGAAACGCTGCATCGGCCTGCTGCAACGGCTGTGCGACGCAGGATACGCGGTGTCGCTGGAGACTTCCGGTGCGATCGACATCGGCGAAGTCGATCCCCGCGTCTCGCGCGTGCTCGACATCAAGACGCCCGGCTCGGGCGAAGTCGAGCGCAACCTTTGGGAGAATCTGGCGCTGCTCACGCCGCACGACCAGGTCAAGTTCGTGCTGTGCGGGCGCGCGGACTACGAGTGGGCGCGCGATATCGTCGCCGAACACGCATTGCACGAGCGCTGCGACGTGCTGTTCTCGCCCAGCAAGTCGCAGCTTAATGCCCGCGAACTGGCCGACTGGATCGTCGCCGACCGCCTGCCGGTGAAGTTCCAGATGCAGCTGCACAAGCTGCTGTGGAACGACGAGCCTGGACGATGAGCACGCATGTTCCTGTAGGAGCGCCCCTTGGGCGCGACAGGAGTTTGCCGGTAAGGCGTCATCGCGCCCAAGGGGCGCTCCTACGGGATTCGGTGTGCGGGGAGACCCGATGAAGAACGCAGTCGTCCTCGTCTCCGGCGGCATGGATTCGGCTGTGGTGCTGGCCATCGCGCGCGGACAGGGGTTTGCCGTGCACGCGCTGAGCGTGGCCTACGGCCAGCGCCACGGCTCCGAACTCGCCGCCGCGGCGCGCGTGGCGGCCTCGCTGGGCGCGGTGCAGCACAAGGTCGTCGATGTCGACCTGCGCAGCATCGGCGGTTCGGCGCTGACCGACGACATCGACGTGCCCCTGGATGCCGACCAGCACCCGGACGGCCCGGCCATTCCCGTCACCTACGTGCCGGCACGCAACACGATCATGTTGTCGGTGGCGCTGGGCTGGGCCGAGGTGCTGGGCGCTGCCGACCTCTTCTGCGGCGTGAACGCGGTCGATTACTCCGGCTATCCGGATTGCCGCCCGGAGTTCATCGCCGCCTTCGAGCGGCTCGCCAACCTCGCCACCAGGGCCGGCGTCGAAGGCACCGGGATCCGCGTCCATGCCCCGCTGCAGCAGATGAGCAAGGCCGACATCGTGCGTGAAGGCCTGCGCCTGGGCGTGGATTTCGCCCAGACCGTGTCGTGCTACCAGGCCGACGCGCAGGGCCTTGCCTGCGGCCACTGCGATGCCTGCCGCCTGCGCGCGGATGGATTCCGTGCGGCCGGGATCGCCGATCCCACGCACTACGTCGGGTAGGTCGCATGCGCTAGAATTGCCGGCCCCGGCGCGACGCCGGGTTTGTTGGCACGGGTCGTTAGCTCAGTTGGTAGAGCATCGGACTTTTAATCCGCTGGTCGATGGTTCGAATCCATCACGACCCACCACCTTTCTTTGAGTCCATGTCGCCGGCGATTTGCCGTCGCCAGCCGCGGGCGCGGCTTCGTCATAGCGGGGGCGGACGGGTCCGCCTGGGCCGGTTCGAATCCATCACGACCCACCACCTTTCTTTGAGTTCATGTCGCCGGCGATTTGCCGTCGCCAGCCGCGGGCGCGGCTTCTTCATGGCTAGGCGAATGCGCCTGCCTGGGCCGGTTCGATGCACCACATTCCTTTCCCCGGTGAAACCGGATTGCGGACGATGACCTTTCGGCAAGCACGACCGGTCTGGGCATGGCATGCCGAGACGCGTCATAAAGTGCCATTTTTTGATTGCCCGGCAGGTTTTTGGTGCGGTCTGGCCATTCAGCTTGTTAAGACAGAGTGATGGAAATTCGATAAAGAGTCGATTACCGTGATGTCTGGCACGGTCGTTGCGTGATTTCGGGGGCAGCGTCTGGCTGCGGGGGATGAAAGCCGCCGGGTGGGGGCAATCGTTGAGGGGAGCGGGCTGCGTGTCTTCATTTGATGGTGGTGTCGCCGCGACGGTTCGTCGCGTCCTGCTCGGAGCGTGTGCGTCGCTGGCGCTGCTGGGCGGGCCGCAGGCGTATGCCCAAAACGCCGTCAACACCGCGACCATCACGCCGCCGGCGGGCGTCATCAATCCCGGCACCGGTTGTGCGGCCGCGGGCGGAACCTTCACTCCCGCGACCGGCGTCTGCTCGGCCACCGACAGCGACCCCATCGTCGCGCCCCAGCTGACCCTGGCCAAGACCCACGCGGGCGACTTCGTGGTGGGGGGCAACGGCGTCTACACCCTGACTCCGGGCAACACCGGCAGCGCGCCGACCAGCGGCACGCTCACCATCAGCGACACCCTGCCCAACGGCCTGACCTACGTGTCCGGCACCGGCACCGGCTGGACCTGCAGCGCCGCCGGCCAGGTGGTGACCTGCACCAGCACTACGCCGATCGCCGCCAATTCCACCGGCAATGCCATCACCCTGACCGTGTCAGTCGCCGCGGCGGCGGTGCCGAGCGTGACCAACAGCGCCCGCGTCAGCGGCGGCGGCGACGCGACGTGTCCGGCGACCGGCGCCACCCAGGCGCGCTGCACCCCAAGCGACCCGACCACGGTCGTGCAATCGCGGATCACCACGATCAAGACCGCCAATCCGGCCAGTGGCAGCATTGTCTCGCCGGGCCAGACGATCACCTACACCGTCACCGCCACCATCACCGGCGCGCCCCCGCCGGTCGATGTGCCGCTGAGCGATACGCTCGGCCCGGGCCTGACCCTGGTCGCGGTTCCTCCCGGCGACTGCAGCGTCTCGGGGCAGGTCTTGACCTGCAACGTGCCGGCCGGTACCGCCGTTGGCGACTATGTGGTCAGCTACAGCGCCACCGTCGACGCCGGCGCGACCGGAACCGTCGGCAACAACGTCACCGGCGGCGACGGCTGCGGCACGCCTGGCGGATGCAGTACGACCCATACGGTTGCGGCGCCTGCGCTGACGATCGACAAGAGTGCCGGTGCGCCGAGCGG
>SWCD01010619.1_pt1 | contig 39490 bp, 41 predicted proteins | sample 4693011 | NCBI WGS metagenome assembly SWCD01 (sample SAMN10267278, study PRJNA491770) | bioreactor metagenome | isolation source: DHS bioreactor inoculated with marine | place: Japan: Omine Ridge, Nankai Trough
GGGGGGGGACTGGCATCGATCGTTCTCACGCCGCTATCCGCGCAATCCTTTCATCCGGTGGTCGATCCGGGCCAAGCCACTGGTTGTTCAGTCCTGGCACCTGGCGGATCGGGTTGAGGATGAATCTGTCTGGCGCTGAAGTCCAGACCTTGCAGACGTATTCGTATGGCGTCAGGCCGTTGAGGGTCTTGAGGCGTCGCGCGATATGGAAGGCTGCCATGAAGTCGGCGAGGCGCGCTCGGACCTTATCATGGCCGTTGTAGTGGGAGTGTTTCACCGTGGCGTCCTTGATCGTGCGGTTTGTCCGCTCGACCCGGCCGTTGGTCCAGGGATCGTTGAGTTTGGTGAGCCGGTGTTCCATGCGGTTGGTTTCGCAGATCATGTCGAAGCGCATCGGCCGGGAGGACGGTTTGTTCCCTTTGCGGGGCTGTTCGACGAACTGGATCCCGTGATCCGTCAAGATGGTGTGGATCTTGTAGAGTGCCGCCCTAGCAAGTGTTTGAGGAACCCCCAAGCCGTCCTGCGGTCTGCCTTCTCGACCAGTCGGGCGACCGCGAACTTGCTGGTCGGATCCCTCTCGGGACAGTGCGTTGCAATGCTTTGCCGGTAGTGGATGGCGTCGTAGAGACAGAGCTCCCCCTCGGCGGTGTGCACCTCGGCGATGTCGATGTGGAAAGAGCCGATTGGATAACGTTCGGACCGCTGGCGCTTCGGCTTGTCGCCGTCCATCTCCGGCAACCGGCTGATCCCGTGCCGTCGCTAGCAGCGGTGCAGCGGTGCAGCGGTGCAGCGGTGCAGCGAGGAACGAGGGAGGTGCGGGTTCGTCGTCTGCAAGGCGTACAGACAATCGTCCAGCGGCAGCAAGCAGCAGGGTGTGGCGGCGAGAGGCGACGACCATCGCCTCCTCTTCATCGCTGAGCACAGTCGAACCTGGCTCCCGCGGTCCTGTCTTTCGATCTACCCCCGATCGTCGCTTGCGCCACTTGGCGACGGTCTTCGGGTAGAACCCCAGTTCCTGGCTCAGCTGCGCGAACGAAGCCTGCCCCTCTCGTGACATTGCCCCGCGAGGCACTGCCGGGCAGTGGATCTCTGTATGTGAGCTCGGATGGCGTGCCTGGTCGTGGCGTTCCGGTGACGCAACTGTCCCATGCTGCCCCCTTCCATCCCTGACAAATGATCGCACCGTCGAACCGTGGGATCAAACACCTCGGGACTGGGAAGTCCAGTTGGCAGGGTCATGATCACAATGCGACGACGCCGACCGGCGACGCTTGCGTGGTCGCCGCTTGCATCGGCCCTCATCGCAGAGGCGCACAGCTCTCTCCGACGACGAGCGTCGGCTGGAACACCAACTCGCGCCCTTTCCCGTCAAAGCCCTCGTCGATGCGGTCGATCAGCATGCGCAGCGCCGCGTTGGTCATCTCCACATCCGGGTGCTCTGTGCGGGTCAATCCCGGTTGCATCCCGCCCGCACCGGCGACCGTGTCCGTCGACGCGATCGAAACGTCGCCGGGACAGCGCAGGCCCAGATCGGCGAGCGCCCGCATCACCCCGAGCGCCATCAGGCCGCTGGCGACATAGAGTGCCGTCGGCCGGTCCGGCCTGCGCAGCATTTCGCTGGCGACGGAGTAGGCGATTTCTTCGCGAAATTCGCCGAAGCCGATGTCGTCCTGTCGCGGCACCAGGCCGCGCTCGGCCATCGCTTGAAGCATCCCCTCGTGGCGGCCGCTGGCCGTCGTCAACTGCATGCGCCCGCAGATCGTTCCGATCCGTTCGTGCCCGAGGTCGAGCAGGTAGCGGGTCGCCTGCCTGCCCGCCGCGACGTTGTCTATCGAGACGGTATCGATATCCTGATGGTCAACCGAACGCCCCAGCAGGACAACCGGGCAGCCGACCGAGAGATCTCGCTTGCTGTAGTTGTTGTGCGACCCCACCGGCACGATAACGGCGCCGTCGCAGCCGATCTGGCGGATCCGTTCGAGCGCTCGCTTTTCCGAATCCGGCTTCTCGTCGCTGTTGAAGATGACGACGGAATACCCCCAGGCGGACACCGCGGCTTCGGCGGCGCAAACGATGCGCGAGTAGAACGGGTTGGCCAGGTCGGCGACCACCAATGCGATCAGGTGCGTCTTGCCGCGCCTGAGATTCCGCGCCACGTGCGACGGCCGGTAGCTCAAGTCTTCGACGGCGCGCTTGACGCGCACGGTGAGGTCCGGGCTCACGTAGGCGGATTCGTTGATCACCGCAGACACGGTGGCGGTCGAAACGCCTGCCTTCTTCGCTACGTCGCGAATGGTCGCCATACCACTGTTCTCAAACCGATTAGCTCACGTTCGCCTGCGACAATTGCCCACTTTCAACTGCTTTTCAACGAAATATTCTTGCGCCTCCAATTTTTTTCGGCAATCATGGCGAAACGGTTAGCCTGCTCCAGGGCGGCTTCCAAAATGGGAGAGAGTCAATGAAAAAACTGTCGCGCGGCCTGCTGGTCGCAACCGCGATGATGGCCGCTGTGGCGGCCCATGCGCAGGACAAGCCGCTGATCGGCATCGTCTCCATCAGCGCCAACGAAGCCAACAACGCGCGCTACATCCAGGGCGCCAAGGTCGCGGCCGATGAACTCGGCTACGACGTCAGCGTGATCGACGCCGCCGGAAGCGCCGACCAGGCGAATTCCGCGATCCAGAACTTCGCTCAACTCGGCGCCTATGCAATCGTCGACATGGTGTTCCCGTGGTCGTCCATCGGTGCGGGCCTCGCCGCCGCGGGCGACGCCGGCATCCCGGTGGTCAGCTGGGGCGGCGGCCTCGGCGGCAGCGTCGCGGCAACCAACGGCTCCGGCGGGCCGATGGTGGTTCCGGTCAACGAGCTGATGATCGGGAACATGGACGGCAAGGGTTCGATCCTTGAGCTGACCTACCATACCGGCGAGGTCTGCCGGAACCGGGAAGTCGAGCTCGACAAGGCGCTCGAAGCCTATCCCGACATCCAGGTGACGAAGAACGAGGTGCGCATCCCCGGCTATTTCGAGGACGGCGCGCAATATGCCAATGCCTGGCTCGCCAGCCACCCGGCGGGTTCGGAAAACCTCGCCATCTGGGGCTGCTGGGACGACCCGGCAATCGGCGCCATCGGCGCGCTGCGCAGCCAGGGCCGCACCGACGTTCTGGTCTACGGCGTCAACGGCAACGCCCAGGCGCTCGAGAACATCAAGAACGGCCACATGACCGCGACGGCGTGGCAGGACAGCTACACCGAGGGCTACAACATGATCAGCCTGCTCCAGGAGATCGCCGATGCCGGCGACGCCTGGGAGCCGAAGGCGGTTGAGGTGCCCGCGGTGTTGGTGACACAGGAAACCGTCGAAGCCTTCCTCGCCGACCATCCCGACGCGATCCAATGACTTCGGGCGCGTCCAGAAAGTAACGTTCAGTCGTGTTGGAAAAGACGAAAACGTTTGACCAAGAAGGAACGGGGAAGACCAAACCTCCCCCGTTCCTCGTGGCGCGAAACGTCTCCAAGAGCTTCGGCGGTGCCCGGGCCCTGCGCGGCGTTTCGCTCGACATCCTGCCCGGAGAAATTCATGGGCTGATCGGCGCGAACGGCGCCGGCAAGTCCACCTTGATCAAGATCCTCGCCGGGCTCGTCACCCGGGATTCCGGTGGCATCGAAATCGACGGCAGGCCAGTGTCGATAGAATCGCCGACGCAGGCGACGGACCTCGGCATGAGCTTCATCCATCAGGAGCTTTCTTTCGTGCCGGGGATGACCGTCCTGCAAAACATCATGCTCGGCATTCCGAAGCAAACCCGTTTCGGCATGGTCGACTGGCGACAGATCGCGGCGGAGGTCGCGCCGATTGCCGAACGCGTCGGCGTGACGGCGCCGCTTTCGGCCAACGTCAAAGGCTTGTCCACGGCCGAGAACTGGCTCATCAACATCTGCCGCGCCCTGGTGCGCAAGGCCCGGCTCATCGTCATGGACGAGCCGACCGCCTCGCTGTCGGAAAGCGAGAGCGAGCGGCTCTTCACCATCGTGCGCGACCTCTCTGCCTCAGGCGTGTCGGTGCTCTACGTGTCCCACCGTCTCGGCGAAATCCAGGCGCTGTGCGACCGCGTGACCGTGTTCCGCGACGGGCAGTCGACGGAGCAACTGGAGAAGTCGGAGCTTGGGCGCGAACGGCTCGTCGAGGCCATCGTCGGCGGCAAGCCTCCGCAAGAGGAGGCGCCAAAGCGCAGCCACGAAGGGCAGAAGACCGTGCTGCACGTCGAACACCTGTCGCGCGCGCCCAGGGTCGATAACGTCAGCTTCGAGCTGCACGAGGGCGAGGTGCTTGGCGTCGGCGGCCTCGTCGGCGCAGGGCGCACCGAGCTTGTCCGGCTGATCTACGGCGCCGATCGACCCGATAGCGGCAGCATGACGCTCAACGGGAAACCCTTCGCCCCGGCGTCCCCGAGCGAGGCGGTCAAACGCGGCCTTGGCCTGGTGCCCGAGGAGCGCCGCTCCGAGGCGCTGCTCCTGAGCAAGAGCATTGCCTTCAACCTCAGCCTTGCCAACCTCGACAAGGTCGTCATCAGCCCGTCGATACCGCTCATCAGCGGTCGCGCCCGCACCCGGGTCGCCAATGAAGTCGTCGAGGAGCTTTCGATCAAGACCGAAGATGTCTCGTCGCCGGTGGGCCGCCTCAGCGGCGGCAACCAGCAGAAGGTCGTCATCGGCCGGTGGTTGAAGAGGATGCCGCGGGTGCTGATCCTCGACGAACCGACCCGGGGCGTGGACATCGGCGCGCGCGCGGAGATTCACCGCATGGTCCGCGCCCTGGCGACCAAGGGCATCGCGGTTCTGGTCGTCTCCTCCGAACCGGAGGAGCTTCCGCAGATCTGCGACCGCGTCCTTGTCATGGCCGAGGGTCGGATCGTCGCTGAATTCAGCGGTGCGGACGTCTCCCGTCACACCATCGTCGCGGCCAGCTACACTGAAACAGAGGCCCCCGTTCCGGAGAAGAAAGCATGACCGACATTTCCATCGGCAGACGTCGCCTCACGCCCCGCCACAAGGCTGCGCTGGGCATCTTTGCCCGCTACGGCACGATCATCGGCCTCGTCTCCATGATCGTCATCTTTTCGTTCCTGTCACCGCGCGCCTTTCCGACCATCAACAACTTCACCAACGTGCTCAATCAGGCCTCGTTGGCGGTGATCATCGCAGGTGGCCTGACGCTGGCCGTCATCATCGGCGAGCTTGACCTGTCCATCGGGATGGCTGCCAGCCTGCACGGTATCCTGGTGACCGGTTTGATTGTCCAGAACGAGATTCCGATCCCTCTCGCCATCGCCATCGTCATCGCCCTGGGGGGGCTGGTCGGTCTGGTCAACGGGCTGATCGTGACCAAACTGCGCGTCAACTCGGTGATCGGCACCCTTGGTGTCGGCACGATCCTGACCGGCCTTGCTTTCGCCTATTCCTCCGGTGTTCCGATCGTGGCCGGGGTCCCCGAGGCGTTCCTGCAGATTTCCCTCGGGCGTTGGCTGTTCGGCATCCCGAACAACATCGTGGTCATGGCCCTGGTCGTTGGCACCCTGTGGGTGGTGGTGGAACGGACCCCGATCGGCCAGGAAATCCAGGCGGTGGGCGGAAACGCCGCCGCGGCGCGGCTCGCAGGGATCAACGTTGACCGCGTCAAGACGCTCGGGTTCGTCATCTCCGGCATGTGCGCGGCGCTGACCGGCGTGCTGCTGGCCTCACGGCTTGGCAGCGGCACCACCAGTGCGGGCGACTCGTACCTGCTCACCGCATTCGCAGCGGTATTCCTCGGCTCGGCCACGCTGCGCGACGGTGAATTCCATGTTCTCGGAACTCTGGTCGGCGCGCTGATCATCGCCATCGGGTTCAACGGGTTGAATATCTTCGGCGCGCCGACCTTCAGCCAGTACATGTTTCAAGGGTCGATCCTGATCCTCGCCGTCGCTCTGTCGAGCCTCGGCCGTTTCATTGCCGAAAGCTAGGAGGCAAGCAATGTCCGACATCTGGGACCTCTACGTCATCGAATATGCCCGCTCCAAGGCACAGCCCTGGGTCGATCTGGTCAGCGGCATGTACGACGACGGTGTCGTCGATCTGCCGTTCTCCTTCGTTCTGGCCATGAACGGCGAGCACAAGGTGCTGATCGACACCGGCTTCATGCAGGACGAAAACAGCTCCGGCTTCTCGCTGAAATTCGGCATTCCCTACTGGATCTCGCCGGTTCGGATGCTGGGCGAGATCGGGGTGAAGGCGGAAGAGATCACCGATGTGGTCATCACCCACGCCCATTTCGACCACATGGGCTCGATCGCGGAGTTCCCCAACGCGAACATCTTCATCCAGAAGAGTGAACTGCTGACCTGGTACGAGGCCATCGCCCTGCCCAAACGGTTTGGCTACCTCACCAACATCATCGACCCCGACAACCTGCGCACCGCGCTGGAGGCCTCCATCGAACACCGGGTCACCCTCATCGACGGCGACCGGGACAACATCCTCCCCGGCATTCACGCCCGGATCGGCCCGGGTCACACCCCCGGACATCAGTTCGTCATCGTCGAGACCGCGCGCGGGCGGCTGGTGATCTCGGGCGATTGCGTCTATTCGCGGCGTCAGTTCGCGGGCGCCAACAGCGACGGTGTGCATGTGCCGCTCAACAACGCAACCGGCTGCATCTGGGACCAGCTCAAGACGCTGGACAAGGTCGAGGACGCGATCGGCCACGATCAGAGCCGGTTGATCGTGCTGCACGATTCCGACCGCTGGGAAGGGCTGCCGGTCGTCAAGGAAGTCGAAGGCTACAAGATCGTCAAAGCCGGTTAGGGCGAGCACGCCGGCGCGGGCCAGATCATGCCCTGCCCGCCCCGCGGCCGGCATTCCCGGCTGGCTCATCGGCGTGCGCTTTCAGCCGCCTGCGTTGCCCTGCGCCAGCGACCGTGCCGCGACCTCGCAGAGATACTGGACACCGAGCGGCAGGATCTCGTCGTTGAACCGGTAGTGCGGCGAGTGAAGGTTGCGCCCACCCTCGATTGGCCCATTGCCGATCCATACATAGGCGCCTGGCACCTCCGCCAACATGAAGGCGAAATCCTCCGCCGCCATCGAGGGCGGAAGGTCGGTTTTCACCGCATCGGACCCGACCACCGAGCACGCCGCGGCCCGCGCGATGTCGGCGGGCGTGCGGGCATTGACCGTTGCCGGGTAGCGACGGGTGTAGTCGAACTCCGTTTCGGCGCGATACGCGGCGGCGATGCCTTTCGCACGGTAGGCCATTTCGGCCTCAAGAAAGTCGCGCGTCGCCGGATCGAAGCTGCGAGCCGTGCCGCGCAGCGTCACCTGCGCCGGGATCGCATTCAGGGTATCGCCGCCGAACACCTGGGTGATCGAGATCACGGCCGGATCGACCGGCGCCACCGCGCGGCTCACCAGCGTCTGCCACCCGAGCTGGATCTGGGCGGACAGCGTGATCGGGTCGATCCCTTCGTGGGGCATGGCCCCATGACTGCCGCGGCCCTTCACACGCAGCTCGAACGTGTCGAACGCCGCCATCACCGGCCCCGCGTGCACCGCGAACCGGCCAACTGCGAGGCCCGGCCAGTTGTGCATCGAATAGACCTGGTCGACCGGGAAGCGGTCGAACAATCCGTCTTCCAGCATCACCCGTGCGCCGCCTTCGTTCTCCTCGGCGGGCTGGAAGATGAACACGACCGTCCCCGGACCCGGCGGGTCGGCGGCCATCGCACGGGCGGCGCCGAGCAGCATGGTGGTGTGGCCGTCATGTCCGCAGGCGTGCATCTTGCCCGGCACCCGCGACGCATAGGGCAACCCGGTCGCCTCAGTGATGTCGAGCGCGTCGATGTCGGCACGCAGGCCGACCGACCAGCCCGCGCCGTTGCGCAACACGCCCACCACCCCGGTTCCGGCGATGCCTTCGTGCACCTCAAGCCCCATCGCGCGCAGCTCGCGGGCGATGAACGCAGCGGTACGGTGTTCCTCGAACGCGGTTTCGGGATAGCCATGCAACGCGTGCCGCCACTCGGTGAGGTCTGGCAACATGGCCCGGATCGCCTCGGACATCTGCATGCCGCTCACCCGAGCCAGAGCGTGAGACCGATGCCTGCGGCAAGGCCCACGAGCAACCAGGCCACCCGGTCGATCAGCGCTATGTGCCCGGTCGCCGGGCCGGCCGCGACCTTCCCGGCTCTGCCCGCACCCGCAGCTACCGTAGCAGCCGGCTCAATCTCGCCGGTCAGCACCCGGCCGAACCCGGCAAAGAAATCGTCGGCCGTCTTCTTCGCCACGCCCTGGATCAACCGCCCGCCGACCGAGGCGATCTTGCCGCCGATATCGGCATCGGCGACGTAGGCCAGCCGGGTGCCATCGCCCTCGGGCGTCAGCCGGATCCGCGCCTCGCCCCTGGCAAAGCCCGCGGGGCCGCCCTGCCCGCGCCCTTTGAGTGTGTAGCTATGCGGCGGGTCGAGATCCGCCAGCTCCACCTTGCCCCGGAACGTCGCCGAGATCGGCCCGACCTTCGTCACCACCGTGGCGGTGAATTCGCGCTCACCGGTCTGTTCCATGCTCTGGCAGCCCGGAAGCGACTGGCGCAGCACCTCCGGATCGTTGAGCCCCGCCCAGACGGCCTCCGGCGTTGCAGGGATCTGTGCGTCGCCCTCAAATCGCATCGTCCCCTCCCGTTGCCTGGGTGTAGAGCCGGTAGAGCGCTTGCGTTCCTTCGTCGCCGAAGCCCTCGGCCACTAACCTGTCGTAGAGCGATTTGGCGAGCGAGAGCCCGGGAAGCGCCAGCCCCAGCCGCTCGGTCTCGGCGAGCGCGATGCTCATGTCCTTCACGAAGTGGTGGACGAAGAAGCCCGGCGAGTAGTCGCCCGCCACCATCTTCGGCCCGAGACCGCCCAGCAGGAAACTGCCCGCGGCGCCGGTCCCGATCAGCTCGATCAATGCCCCGCGGTCGAGCCCGGCCGCCTCGGCATAGGCGAGGCTTTCGCTCACCGCCATCATCGTCGACGCGATGGCGATCTGGTTGGCCATCTTGGTGTGCTGCCCCGCACCGGCGGGGCCCATATGCGCGATGGTTCCCCCCATCAGCTCCAGGATCGGCAACGCCGATGTGTAGGCGGCGGCGTCACCGCCGACCATGATCGCGAGCTTGCCGGCCCTCGCACCCACGTCGCCGCCGGAAACCGGCGCGTCCAGCGTAAGCACCCCCCTCGCCTCGGCGGCTTGCGCAATCTCTACCGCAAGCGCCGGACTCGACGTCGTCATGTCGATCAGGACCGTGCCGGGACGCGCCCTTTCCACGATCCCGCCGCTGCCCAGATAGACCTCCCGGACATCCTTCGGGTAGCCGACAATCGTGATCACCACGTCGCTCACCGCCGCCACATCGCCGGGCGTGTCGGCCCACCTGGCGCCCTTGCCGACCAGTGCGTCGGCCCTGGCCCTGGTGCGGTTGTAGACCACGAGGTCGTGGCCGCCAGCTAGGATGTGCCCGGCCATGCTCGCGCCCATGATCCCGAGGCCGATGAACCCGACTGTCTTCTTCTCCATCACCATGCTTATGGCCTCTCGTCGTTCGATGTTTCGGTGCTCTGGGCGCTGGCCGACCGGATCAAGGCGCGCAGGCGCTGCGGGCTGAACGGCATGGCATGTGCCGACACACCCAGCGGCGCGAGCGCATCGTTCACCGCACTGGCGATCACGCCGATCGCGCCCATGATGCCGCCTTCGGCCATCCCCTTCATCCCGGCCGGCGTGCGCCGGTTGGGCGTGTTCATGTGGATGATCTCCAAATTCGGGAGCTCCACCGCGCTGGCGATCGTGTAGTCGGCCAGCGTCGCGGAGTGGTTCTGCCCGGTCTCGTCATAGACCACTTCCTCGTAGAGCGCGCCCGACAACCCCATTGCCACGGCCCCCTGCTGCTGGCCGCGCACGACGATCGGGTTCAGCACCGTGCCACAGTCCTCCGCCACAACGTAGCGATCGATCGTGACCGCGCCGGTCGCCGGGTCGATCTCCACCTCGCAGGCATGGGTGGCGTTGGAATAGGTCATCGGCGGCGGATCGTAGGTGAGCGAGACATCGAGGCCCGGCAACACGCCCTCGGGCAGGTTGGTCGGATCGAGATAGGCCCGTCTGGCGATGTCCGCGAGGCCAAGCCCGACGGGTTCCCAACCGCCCGCGACCGCCCGCTCGACCTGGCCGTCGAAAAGCCGCAGCCCATCCGGATTGTTCAGGTTCAACATACCCGCAGCGATGGTCAGGACCTTCTGCTGCGCCTTCCGGCCACACAGGTAGAGCGTGCCGCCGCCCGCCGTCGCGCCGCGGCCACCCCGGCTGCCCATGCCGTAGGGCGCCACATCGGTATGCCCCATGTGGACGTTGACGTCCTCGGCCGCCACGCCCAACCCCTCGGCCACAGCCTGGGCCAGGGGGCTCTCGTAGCCCTGGCCCGAGCCCATCAACCCCACCGCGGCATTGACCGCGCCATTGGGTTCGATCCGCACCCAGGCCGCTTCGTGGCCCGAGCCCGGGATGCCCGCGGCCTTGTAGAAGTCGGACCCGTAGGTGGTGCTTTCGACAACGCTGCAAAGCCCGAGGCCGAGCAGCCGTCCTTCGGCCCGGGCCGCTTTCTGGCGGGTTCGGAAGGCGTCGACGTCAATGGCAGCGACAGCCGCTTCGAGGGTCTCCAGCGGGGTGACATCTTCAAGCACCTCGCCGGTCGCCATCCGGTAGGGAAGATCCTCGGCTTTCAGTGCATTGGTCCGGCGCACGTCCACCGGGTCGAGCCCGAGGGCGCGGGCCACCGCGTCGATGGTCCCGTCCATCACCCAGGAGGTGATCGCCATCGGCGCGCGCATCGGCCCGTTGCCGCATTTGTTGGTGAGCACCACCTTCACGTCGAAGGCGTAGTCGGAAATCCTGTAGGGCCCGGTCAGGATCATGGCGATCACCCGCGCCATGTAATTGGCCGGGTAGAAGCAATAGGCGCCGAAATCCTCGGTGAGCTCCAGTTCCAGCGCGAGAATGCGCCCGTCATCGCGCACCGCGGCACGGGTCAGACAATGGGTCTCGCGGGCATGGCTCGCCGCGGTGAGGTTTTCGAGCCGGTCCTCGCGCCAATGCACCGGGCGGGCGAGATGGCGCGACAGCGCCGCGACGGTGAGCTCTTCCCTATAGAGCGCGATCTTCTGGCCAAAGGCACCACCGATATCGGGGCTGATCACCGTCACCTGGCTTTCGGCCAACCCGAGACGCGCCGCCAAGGCGCTGCGCATGGGGTGCGGTGCCTGGGTGCCGATATGCATGGTCAGGTGCGCCCGCCCCCGGTCCCAGTCGGCAAGGCAGCCGCGGGTCTCCAGCGGCGCGTGGGTGTGGCGATGAAGGTCGAACCGGGTTTCGACGATCCGCGCCGCCTCGGATTTGCGGGCACCGACATCGCCGGCAGCAAAACTCTGATGCGACACCAGGTTGTCGGGCAGATCCCCGTCGACCAGCGGAGCCCCGTCCGCCAGTGCCGTAGCGGCAGAAACCAGCGCGGGCAACACCTCGTAGGCCACCTCGACCAGGTCGGCCGCGTCCTCGGCGACATATCGGTCGCGGGCCACGATCACCGCCACCGGGTCGCCGTGAAACCGCACCTTGTCGATCGGCAGCGTGGTCATTTCCACCGGGTGCAATCCGTCGATGGGCGGGGCAAGCCTGAGCGTCGAGGTCCAGTGTGCGAGATCGCTGCCGGTAAAGACCCCGACCACGCCGGGCACAGCGCGGGCCGCCTCGGCATCGACCGAGAGGATCCGGGCATGGGCATGCGGCGAGCGCAGGAAACTGGCGACAAGCGCGCCCTTGGGCGCGATGTCGTCGAGATAGCGTCCCGCCCCGGTGAGGAAGCGCTGGTCTTCCTTGCGCGGCATTGCCCGGCCAATCTGGGTGAAGCGCGCGCTGCTCATCGCGCCCCCTCCCCGCGCATTTCCGCAGCGGCGGCGAGAATCGCCGCGACGATGTTCTGATATCCGGTGCAGCGGCAGATGTTGCCCGAAAGCGCCTCGCGCACCTCGGCCTCATCGGGATCGGGATTGTCGCGCAGCCAGGCTTCGAAGGTCACGACGATGCCCGGGGTGCAGAAGCCGCATTGCAGCCCGTGCGCCTCGGTGAGCGCCCGTTGCAGCGGGCTCAGACCATCGCCCCCGCCCACCGCTTCGATGGTGGTGAGATCGTGGCCTTCCATCTGGACCGCAAAGGTCAGGCAGGCTCGCGCCGGCGCGCCGTCCACCAAGATCGTGCAGGCGCCGCAGACGCCGTGCTCGCAGCCCACATGCGTGCCGGTGAGACCGAGGTCTTCGCGCAGCACGTCGACCAGGGTTTTCCTCGGCGGCACCACGAGGTCATGGGTTGCGCCGTTGACGGTGAGTGAAATGGCAACCGGCTCGGTCATGAGAGCTGTCCCAGTCTGCGCGCAGCGGCAACGAAAGCGCGGGTCGTCAAGGTTTCGACCAGCTCGCGCCGGTAGGCGGCGGGCACCTGGGTATCGTCCTCCGGCGCGACGTGTCGTGCGGCACGGTCGCCCAGCGCACCGTCCGCCGCGCTGCGCAGGGAAAGCCCTTGCGCCGCGTCTTCGACCGCAGACAGCCGCAGGGGCACCGGAGCCACGCCACCGACCCCGAGCCGAAGCGCGGCAATGGCGCCGGCCGTATCCGCGACCAGCGTCAAGGCAACACTCACCAAGGCGAAATCACCCTGGCGGGGGCTGAAAAGCTCAAAGCCCCAGCCCTCCTCAACCGCGGGACGGGGAAAGCGGATGGCGATGACGAGTTCGTCCGCTGCGAGATCGATGGTCATGATCGATTGCACGAAGTCCTTCGCCGAAACCACGCGCTTCGCGCGGGCAGAACGGATCACCACCTCGGCATCCAGCGCGACGGCCACCAGCGGAACCTGCGCCGCCGGGTCGGCATGGACCAGACTGCCCCCCAGGGTCCCACGCTGCCGGATCGCATAATGCCCGATGCCGCGAGCCGCATGGGCCAGCATCGGCAGCGCGGCGGCGATTTCAGGATCGGTCGCAACGCGGTGGTGCCGGGTCATCGCGCCGATTTCCACCGTGCTTTCACCGACCCGCACATAGTCGAGGTCGAGCAGGTCGTTGAGATCGACGACGTGCTCCGGACGGGCGAGCCGCATGTTCATCATCGGCCCCAGGCTCTGCCCCCCGGCCAGCGGCTTGGCGTCGGACCCGAGCCGGGCCAGAAGCGCGAGCGCCGCGTCCAGATCGCCGGGGCGATGATAGGTGAAGGCGGCAGGTTTCATCTCGTGCCCGTCACCACAGGAGTGACTCGCCGGTTTCGGTGTCGAACAGGTGCAGCCGGTTCGGATCGACCACAAGCGACACGGCATCGCCCAGTTTGTGCGCGAGGTCCTTGCCGACCCGGAAGAACAGCTCTTCGCCGTAGAAATCGAACCCCAGGAACTGATCCGACCCGACCGGCAGCACCGAGTTCACCTTGCCGTGGATGGTGGCGCCCGGCTCGCCGGCGGTCTTTTCGTCCACGTCTTCGGCACGGATGCCCAGTTTCACCTCGCGGCCGTCCTGGCCCGCCAGCTTCGCGGCGATCGCCTCGGGCAGATCGAGCGCGAGGTCTTCGCGGATGAACCGTGCGCGCCCTGCGGCAAGATCCAGGGTGCCGTTGATGTAGTTGATCGGCGGGTTGCCGAGAAACGAGGCGACGAAGGTGTTCTTCGGCCGTTCGTAGATATCGTCCGGCGTGCCGACCTGCTGCACCACCCCGTCGGCCATCACCACGATCCGGTCGGCCAGGGTCAGTGCTTCGGCCTGGTCATGGGTGACGTAGACGAAGGTGGTCTGCATCGCGTGATGAAGCTCCTTGATCTCGGCCCGCATGGAGATCCGCAGTGCGGCGTCGAGGTTCGAGAGCGGCTCGTCCATCAGAAACACGGCAGGATCGCGCACCATCGCACGCCCCAAAGCCACGCGCTGACGCTGGCCGCCGGACAGCTGGCTGGGACGGCGGTCGAGCAGGTGGCCGATCTCGAGCTTGTCCGCCGCCTCGCGCACCCGCTGGTCGATCTCGGCACGGCCGACGCCGCGCATCTGCAGCCCGAAGGCGATGTTGTCGCGCACCGTCTTGTGCGGGTAAAGCGCGTAGGACTGAAACACCATGGCCACGTCGCGCTTGTGCGGCGGCGTGTAGTTGACCAGTTCGTCGTCGAACACCAGCGCCCCGCCCGAGACCTCTTCCAGCCCGGCGATCATGTTCAGTGTGGTCGACTTGCCGCAGCCGGAGGGACCGAGCAGGACGAGAAATTCCTTGTCCTGAATGTCGAGGTTCAGGTCTTTCACGGCATGGAAACCGTTGGCATATTTTTTCTCGACGTGTTCGAAGCGAATGCGCGCCACTTGGATTGGTCCTTTCCTAACCTTTCACCGCGCCGGCGGTGAGACCGGAGACGATGTAGCGTTCGAAGATCACCGCGACGATGACCGGCGGCACGATGGCCAGAACGCCCGCCGCATTGATGAAGGAAAAGCTGATCGTGAAGTCGGAGGTGAACGCCGCCAGCACGATCGGCAGGGTCTGCGACGCCTCCGTCTGGGTGAACATCAGCGCGAGCAGGAACTCGTTCCAGCTGGTGAGAAAGGCGAACAGCACCACGGCCACCAGCGAGGGCAGCGACAGCGGCAGAAACACCCGCGTCAGCGTCTGGAACCGCGAGCAGCCGTCCACGCGCGCTGCCTTGTCGAGCTCATCGGGCAGACCTTCGAAGTATTGCACCAGGATGAACACGGTGAAGGGAACCGTGACCGCGAGATAGGTGAGTACCAGAGAGCCGATCGTGTCGAGCAGGCCGAGGTTCTTGATGACGAGAAAGAACGGCACCACCAGCGCGATGTCGGGGATCACCCGGGTGATCAGGATGAAGTAGACCGAGCCATCCCGGCCCCAGAACCGGATCTTCGCCAGCGCGTAGGCCGCCGGCACACCGACCAGAAGGTTCAAGATGACGACGAGCGTCGCGACCACGGTGGAGTTCCACATCGCCGGCAACAGGTTGCGCGCGGTTGACGGAATGTAGCCGCCCGAAGCGGGATCCTGCCCCGACCGGCTCTCGTAGGTGATCTCTTCCTGCTCGCCGGCACTGAAGATCGCCTTGAAATTCATCAAGGTCGGCTCGTCGGGGATCCAGTGAGGCGGCACCGAGACGATCTCGGCCTCGGTCTGGAACGAGGACGAGACCAGCCAGGTGACCGGGGCGAGCACGTAGAGGGTCACGACCAGAGCGCCGACCAGGATCACCAGCCTCTGGCCGATGCGGGACCATTTCTGGCGGCGGCGGTAGTTCACCGCGGGTTTGCGGATTGCGTCGGTCACGTCAGACCCTCCGGCTCAGGGTACGGATGAAGGTGTAAGACAGCCCGAAGGTGACCAGGGCCAGCACGTAAGACATCGCGGCGCCGCTGCCGAACGAAAGATTGCGGAAGGTTTCCACGTAGATATGCCACGACAGCACGTGGCTCGCATCGCCCGGCCCCCCCTCGGTGAGGATGAAAAACAGATCGAAGTGGCGGATCGCCATCATCGTCTCGTAGATCATGACCAGCATGAAACCGGGCTTCATCGCAGGCAAAGTGATGTGGATGAACCGCTTCCAGACCGTCGCGCCATCGACCCGCGCGGCGGCGTAGAGATCGGACGGGATGGCTTTGAGCGAGACCAGGAGAAGGATCGTTGCCAGCGGAACTTCCTTCCAGACGAAGGCATTGGCGATGAGGAAGATGGTCTTGTCCTGATCTCCCAGCCAGATCATGTATTTATCAATGAAATCCATCTGGTAGAGAATTCCGTTGAGCGCGCCGTAGCCTGAATCGTAGATCCATTTCCACATCAATGCGTTGGCAACATAAGGGATCGCCCAGGGCACCAGGATGATCGTCGAGATTACCCGGCGAAACCGGAACTCCTGGTTGAGAAGCAGCGACATCAGCAGGGCAATCACAGCGATGGAAACCACCGAGACGACGGTGAATACGGTGGTGCGCGCCACCGAGGTCCAGAACAGCTCGTTGGAGAACAGATCGGTGTAATTGTCGAACCAGACGAAGGGCGTATTGTTCGGCCGGGTCAGCTTGATGCGGAAGAAGCTGAGATAGAGCGAATAGAGGATCGGGAAGACCGCGACGGCCATGAGCACGAGCATGACCGGCGCGAGGAAGACGATCGCGCTGCGCTCTTCATAGCCCAGAGCGGCACGCAGGCGGCTGCGCCCGGTTTGAATACTGGCCGTGTCTGTCACCTGCATGCCCCGTTGCGTGAGTATTGGGCCGGCCGCGCCGGCTGCCGTCGCGCCCGCCGGCCGTCACCGGCCGGCGGGATATGGTTTCGTCAGTAGCTGCCTTTGAGCTCATCCCAGGCTTCGGACGATTTTGCGATCGCCGAGGCCGCGTCGGTATTGCCGAGGATGGCTGACTGCCAGGCCGAGCCGTTGGTCTCGTTCCACTCCCCGAACCAGGGCGTGACCACGTCTTTCTGCATCGCCAGGGCCTGCTGCGCCTTGATCATCTCGACATCGCCGTACTGGTTGTAGGCCGCCTGGATCTCCGGGTCGTCGAACAACGGCTTCACGCCGAAGCCCGCGCCGATATCGAGGAACAGGAGCTTCTGGAACTTGTACTCGCCGCCCGCCTTGCCGCCGAACCATTCGATCAGCTTGGCCGTCGCCTCGGCCCGCGCGGGGTCTTGCGCGGCCTGGCTCGACATGCCGTGAAACCGCATCCAGCCGACGGTGTTGTGGTCGCCGTTGGCGCCCTTGGGCATCATCGCCTGTTTCACCTGGCCGGCGATCTGCGATTGCTCGGGATCGTTGAGCATCCGCAGCCGGTACTTGGCGACCATCGCAAAGGCGTGGTTGCCCGAGGCGAAGGCCTTGAGGCCGGACAGCTCGCCGGTCTCGACGCAAGCGGGCGAGATGATCTCGTGCTGGTTCACCGCATCGACGACCCATTGCAGAGCTTCGACCGCGCCGTCGGTCTCGCTGGTCATGCTCGACATACCGTTTTCGTCGGTGAACCGGCCGCCGTGCGAGAACACCAACGACGAAATGAACTCGATCAGCCAGCTCTCCTGCGCCATCGCCAGCATCATCGGGTAGTCCGAGATGCCCTTCTCCTTCATCACCAGCGACTGCTCGACCACCTCGTCCCAGGTGGTCGGCGGGCCGTCGAAGCCGGCGGCCTTGACCTTCTCCTCATCGTAGAGGAAGGCCATGAAGTCGGTGTAATAGGTCAAACCGTACTGGCGGCCGCCGTAGGTCATCGAGTTGTTGCAGAAGTCTTCCGCCTCGGCGTTGTACTGCATCAGGCTGTCGAACCCGTCAACCGGCGCGATCCAGCCCGCCTCGGCCCATTCCGGCAGCCAGGCGTCGGACACCCACATCATGTCGAGCGGCGCGCCGCCGACGAACTTGGTGACCATGCCCTCGCGGTACTGCGCCCAGGGCGAGTTGCCGTAGTTGACCTTGATTCCGGTCGCGTCGGAAAAGGCGGTCAGGTGGCTCTGGACCGTGTCCACCGCCGCCGACCAGGTGTGCATGGTGATTTCCGGCGCGCCCTGAGCCTGCGCGAGGCGCGGTCCGGCAAGTGTCATGGCACCCGCGGCCGCCGAGGTCCGCAGGAAGTCGCGCCGTCCCATGGAGGGCTTTATGAGTCGTGACATGTTCATTTCCCTGTTGGCTTTCCGGCCAAGCCGTCCCGGCAACACCGCGCTGCCGAACCCACTCTGCCGTGAGATCCCGTGACCTCCGGTACCAGACGCTAGCGGCGAGCGGATTAGTCGTCAACTGACGACTTTCGCCGCATCTGCAAACGCACATGTTTTCGTCAGAACTGCCGGAGCCCCCGGCCACCTGCCGGAAAACGGTGCATTCTGAGAACGATATGCCTCTGCGCGACGGCCTATTGCGCAGTCCCGCAGGCCTCGACCATCGACCCAAGACCGGCAAGAAACATGCGCACATGCATGGCCACCACCACATCTTCGGGCACCTTTTGGCTGGCTTTGTAGATATGCCGGCGAATCGCGTAATGGGATATTGCCCCGTGCAATGTCCAAGCCATTTCGTGGATCGTTGCTGGGTCGTCGGGCAGCGTCACGCCAAGCTCCTCAGCCGCTTCGCGAATCACGACCTCAAGCAGTTGCGTAACGATGCTGGCGATGTAGTCGGGTGCCATCGAACTGTCGGCCAACGAGGCGTAGAGAAACAGCCGCATCCACTTTCTCGTCAGCGTTGTGTCGAGATAATCAACGTAGAAACGCGTCAAACGCTGCTCTACCGGCCGGCTGCGGTCCTGGAGATCGGCAAACCACTGGCCCTTGAAAGCCCCCAGGATTTCCTCGCGGTACACCTCGGCGACGATGTCCTCCTTGGTCGGGAAGAACCGGTACAGCAATCGTTGCGACACCCCGGCAGCATCCGCGAGGCGCCGGGTCTGTCCGGTCAGGCCGTTCTCGGCGAAGAATTCCGACGCGGTCCGCAGAATCTGGGCGCGCCGTTCGGCGTGCGACATCCGCGCCGTGCCGCTCGCGGCGGAGTCGGATCTGGAACCTGTGCGGCGGGCATTCGCTTTCAATGCGTCGGATTTCGCTTTCACAACCGTACCTCTTCCGCAGACCGCGCCCGCCATACCCCATCGCGGAATAGACGCCAAGGCGCGCCACCATGGTCGTCAAGGCTATTGGGCAGTTCCGCAGTCGTCAATTGAAGACTTAGGGTTGCGCGATGGGTGACGCGTAACGTAAGGTTTGCGGGAAATTCGCCCCCCTTCACTGCCACAGGAACAGGCGCCACATCATGATTTACGAAAAACGCACCTATCGGATCACCGCCGGCAAGGCCGCCGAATTCCTCAAGGTCTACGAGGCCGAGGGGCTCGGGATTATCACCCGTTACGCCAAGTTGACAGGCTGCTGGGTGGCCGACAGCGGGCCGTTGAATTCGGTCGTGTTCCTATGGGCCTACGACGACTACGGCCATCGCACCGCACAGCGCGCCAGGCTTGCGGCCGACCCGGACTGGCAGGTCTTCATCCCGAAGATCCTGCCCTATCTCGAATACCAGGAAAGCCTGTTCCTGCTGCCCGCCGCCTTCTCACCGCTCGACTGAGACCGCTCACGTAGCTTGGCCAGGCCGGTGCGCCCGGACGCCTGCGATGGCAACATGACCCCGACCCGACATTCAAGGGATCGGCAGGCTCGGCGTGGCCAAGTTCGATCCGGATCTTCTCCTCGGCTGATTGGTGTTTCCCGCCCCGCCGCCGGATGTCCTTGACGGCCTTCTCGGCGGGTTCCTTGCCCTGACATCTTCGAGATCCAGGGAAGTTCGTGGCGCGTTGTGGTCCGAGATAGACTTCGAGTCGCGGCTACGGATTGTGCCGCCTGACAGGGTGAAGGCGGAGCGGGAACATCGCCAGCCGCTGACCGATGAAGCATTGGGGTTGCTTGTTGATCCTCTGTCATGAGATTCACCCTCCCTTTTTCCAAGGAGTTTATCGAAGGTGTCTCGCCTAATCGTCCAAGCCTGCAGTCCAGATCTCGATCTGGATCGCCCAGAATACCGCGGGGATCCATGTGCGCGGCGGACGGGGCGAGCGGAAGCATTCCGCCGAGAAGCTGCTCGCGCCACATGCAGATGCACTCGTCGCTCGCCTCGGCGCCAGCTTCGAAAGTGGCGAGCCGAACGGCCATGTAATTTGGGAGAGCTTCCCGAAATCCTAACTCGATGAAGCCAACTGGAACGAAATCATCGGCTGGATGGAAGACCGTCGAAAGGCCTACGTTGCCGCCATCTCCGGTGTCCTGGAATTGGACCAATGACGGGCATGAAGGACATCCAGGGGCCGATTTCACCGAACTACGCCTGGTTCAACACTTGGGCGCGCTGACGACAGGGCTCGCCTGGATGACGGACATCGCGGTGTTCAACCTGGCGCGGGACACTTGACGGCCATCCACCTCGTGAAAGCCTGCCCATTTCAAGCACTTGAACAAATGGCACGCCAGTTGGCATGCTGATTTCCGCAGGCGTCATTTTTCCCTGTCTTTTCAGTAGGGTGTGGCGGAGGGAATGGGTTTGAAATCGGACGGTCTCCGTTTGAAGTTGCCCCCTGCCCAACATCAGACTTTGCCGACCAAACTTGCCAGCGCCTACCGCCTCCATTCTGGGCAGCAGACTTCTGCGGCAGGCCGTTTGGATGACTGCAATGTGGAGATCGTGTTGAAAACTCTTCTTGAGCGGAGCATTGGCCGCTGAGTCAATTCTCCCGAGGCAAGGGAGAGCTGCTGATGATGGGGCCGAGGCAAGTTGCGCAGGGCGCGCTGTTCTACGAGTTCTCGATCGAGGATTATGTCCCTCAGGATCATGTTCTTCGGGTGATAGACCGGTTCGTCGATCTTGCCGGGGTTCGCCGGCACCTGGCCCCCTACTACAGCTCGATGGGCCGTCCGACGGTTGATCCTGAGCTGATGACCCGGATGCTGCTTGTCGGCTACACGATGGGCATTCGGTCTGAGCGCCGGCTCTGCGAAGAAGTCCATCTCAACCTGGCCTATCGGTGGTTTCTTTAGGCGGGCATCATTCGTCAATCCTTTTGTTGGCCGTCGCTGGGGGAGATCCACACGGAAGGGTACAGGCTTCTTTGCGTGCTCGACGCTTTGGAGGCGTCGGCGGACAGGATTGGGTGGGAAGAATCGGATGGCCGAGCTCTTCCGCGCGATCCGCAAGCCGGAGCCGTGCGTCCGCAACCAACGATACGGGCTCATCCGACCCTCGCACCCTCCCGGGGGCTTCTCCCCGCCAGAGCGGCGGAGATGGATGTCTTGGTCGAGGACAAATGTTCCTCAGATGGCTTGGCTCGGTGCATTGGACTGGGCGGCGTGCGACCAGCGGAAGTCGGTCCCGTCGACCCACATGCGGTGCAGCGCGACGGCAAGCTTGCGCGCCAGTGCGACTTTCGCGGCCTTCAGGCTACGGCGCTCTGCAATCCGCATTGCCCAGGCCCGCAGCGATGACCATCGGCCGTGGTGCAAGAGAACATGGGCTGCCTGATAGAGGGCGGTGCGGACCATCTCATCCCCGCAGCGGCTGATCCGACCATCGTAGTCAGTCTGCCCGGAACTGTACCTTCGTGGTGTCAGGCCGAAGTGAGCACCGACATCCCGGGATCGTTTGAACCTCTCGGGGGCATCGGCTCCTGTTCTGCCGCTCAGCGCGACGATCACGCCGACGCCGGGAACGGTCATCAGCCGCCGGCAAACCGGATCGAACCTGGCAAGCTCCCGACAAAGCCGATCCAACCTGTCGAATTCTTCGATCATCGCGAGTCGTGCCCGGAGCAGCGGCTCCACGATCGCAACCAAGCCCTCGTTGCCATCGACGAGGTCCTGAACCCGGGCCTCGAAGCCATGGCGCATCACGGTGCCGATCCTTAGCCCGAACACCTTCAGCGAGCCACGGATGCAGTTTTCCAGTTCGTGCGACTTGCTCATCAGGTGGGTGCGAGCGACCAGTAGCATGCGAATGCGCTGTGCCTCTTCGCTCTTGACGAATACGCGGCCGGAACCAGCCAAGGCGGACGAGCTGGGCAATCCCGCGGGCGCCGTTGCGATCGGTCTTGTTCCGCGTCGCTCCCAGCGCGGCTTTCACATGCCGGCATTCCATGCAGATGGCCGGCAGCCCGGCGGCGCGCAGCTCGGTGAAAAGCCAGGACGCTGTTGGACCCGCTTCAAGGCCAACCCGGGCGACCGGCCGCCCGAAACGCTCCAGGCTCCCCACGATCGCGGACGGTTCGGCCTCGATCTTGCTCTCGAGCGCCACACTTCCATTTTCATCGACGATGCAGATGTTCACGGTCTCAAGGGACGCGTCGATCCCGACATAGTAGGCCATGGTTTCTCCTCCGGGTTGTCAAGGCAGATGGCTTGATGATCGGTTATCGCGGGCCGCCCGCCTACGCCATCTCTGCCGTCTCGATCTGGCTGACCCGGTTCCCGACCACTCGACCTTTTCGAAGAACCGTCATCGCCGGTTCTGCGACAGCGCCCTGTTCCGGCATCTCTTCGAGTAGGTCCTCGCACGCTGCATCACCGAAGGTCTGGTTGGCGGCGACAGCTTCGGGGTCGATGCGTCGCTGATCAAGGCCGATGCGAGCCGCTACACCAAGGTCGAGGCAGGAGACTGGCCGGTTCCGGAGACGGTGACACGCGCGACCCAGGAATACCTCGACACGCTCGATGACGCGGCCTTCGGAGCTTCGACGACGGTGCAGCCCAAGACCCTGTCGCCCGCCGACCCCGCTGCCCGGTTCACGGGCGCCAACGGCGATCGAGCCTTCTTCGCCTACAGCACCAACTACCTGGTCGATCTCGAAAACGCGGTCATTGTCGATGTCGAGACCACCGCGCCGATCCGACCGGCAGAGCTTGGGGCGGCCCGGCGGATGATCCTGCGTACGCGGGACCGGTTCGGCCTCGCCCCCGCGCTTCTGGCGGCCGACACGGCCTATGGCTCCGCCGATATGCTGGGTTGGCTTGTCGAAGACGAAGGCATCGAACCGCACATTCCAGTGTTCGACAAAACCGAGCGTAAGGACGGGGCGTTTCCGGCCACCGACTTCACCTATGATCACGAGGCCGACGAATACCGATGCCCAGGCGGGCATGCGCTGAAGCCCTATTGGCGGAACATCTCGAAAGGCCGACCGGAGTTCGGCAAGGACGGCACCAAACGGTACTTCGCACGGATGACATATTGCGCTGCGTACCCACTGAAGCCCAAATGCACGCCCAACCGGGCGACCCGGAGGATATCCCGATCCCGGCAAGAAGGCGCACGCCAGATCGCGCATGACATCGCCAAGACCGACGCCTAGGTCGCGTCGAGTCATGCCCGAAAGAGGGTCGAGATGCTGCTCGCACACCTCAAGCACATTCTCGGACTGGACCGGCTCCGCCACCGAGGTCCAAACGGCGCAAGAGACGCGTTCCACCTGGCCGCCACCGTCCAGAACCTCCGGAAACTCGCGAAACTGATCCCCGGCGCACCGGAACCGGCCTGAGAGCTCAACCGGACGCAGCGCGGCCGGACCATCGTCGCAATCTTCAGGCCGACTTCTTCAACACAATCCGGACTGACCAGTCACTCGCGCGGAACAGCGACGCGTCGGCTAGCTGGAACAACACCGAGCCTGATCCTCCGTCTCGGATCAGGCTTGCGCGCCCCAAATCAACTGGCGGTGGACGCTTCGCCCCGAGCTTCGTCCGGGGATCGACGGCCGGTGTTCCATCCAGATCGGGGCGAAATTCAAGACGAAATCCCAGGCAAAGTCAGAGATGAGCCCCCCAAAAACGCCCCCTACAGCTGCACCAGGCTCTGGAATTTGTCCGACAGTTTCTCAACCCCGGATTCGGTCACGCGCACGCCGTTCTCCCAGCGCAGGCCGAAATCTTTGTCGTAGAAAAACGTGTCGATCTGGAAGGTCATGTTTTCCTGCAGATCATACGTCGAGGTCGATTCCATCCACGGCTGCTCGACTTCCATCATGCCGATCGAGTGACACGGTCCGTAGAGCATGTACTGACCAAATCCGCGGTCCTTCACCCAGTCCTCGTATTCCCGGACCACCGCCGCGGCCGGTTTGCCGCCTCGCATCAGCTCGATCGTCTTGTGATGGGCTTCGAGGCCGAACTCGACCAGGCGTTGCTTGTGCTCCGGCAACGGCCCGATCGATATCGGCAGGCCGACGCTCGATGAATACCCGGCAACCCGCGCACCGATGTTGAGCTGGATCACCTCGTTTTCCTTGATCGTGTTGTGGGTCGGGCGCGAGATGGCGTTGTTGGTGGCCGGCCCGCAAAAGCAATACAGGGAATGTCCCTCGTACTCCGCACCGTGCGCATATATCTCGCGTTGGGCGATGCCGATCACCTGCAGCTCGGTCATGCCCGGCTTGATCTCGTCGAGAATCGCCTGCACCGCGATCTCGCTGATTTCGTAGGCCCGCTTGATACAGGCGATCTCGGCCTGGCTTTTCACGAACCGGAGCGGCAGGAAGGCGTGATCCGCCTTGACAAGTTCCGCGTCCGGGAACTGTTCCCGCAGGCTCATGTAGACCGGCAATGGCATGATCGAGTATCCCACGAGGCCGATCTTGCGCAGCGGCTTGTCGCCCATGGCCGCCCGGGCAACGTCACGGAACGTCGACACCTGCACGCCCGGGTACTGGGGCTCGGCCGACTCACGGTACTCCACCATCTTGTGGATGTCGGGGACCTTGCTGCGACCGGCGGCGTAGGTCTCGCTCTCGGGACCGATCAACAGAACCGGTTTGCCGTCCGCGGGCACGAAAACACCGGCGGCTTCGAATGTCGGCCAGTATTCGGTCAGGTAGCGGACATTTGCTGCTTCGGCCTCGTTGGCATGCACCACGCAGGCGTCCAGCCCGGCTTCGCGGATGTTCGCTTGAAAAGCCTCTGTCCGGCTTCGGTATTCGGAGTCGGGGATGCTCGGCATCGTCTGTTTCTCCTCAAGCACTGTTGGTTGCATATCTTCTCGCACGGTGGACCGGGATCTCCGCGCGCGCCGGTCGAGATCCAGCATGGGGTCGGCCGACGCACCGGGACGTCGCATGCAACCTTTCTCCCACCAATTCAGCCGGCACCTGAGCCGGCTTTGTCGCCAGGTTGCAGGGCAAGTCTAGCACTGTTGCGCCAGGTCTCTCGCCTGATAGAATGTCGCGCCGCGGCCCTTGAGATCCGCGATCAGCAGATTCAGCTGTTCCGTCGCGTACGCCCCGCAGTTCTTCACGATAAACGGGTCCGGACGGACGGACGCTTCACCGAAATGCATCTCGCCCTGCGGCATCTCGTGGAACTCCCACGGATGCAGATAGAAACACAGAAACGGCTCCACGCCCCGGTCCCCGCAATAGGCGATGAACCCGTCGATATGTTTGATCAAGGCGGCGGCGCTCTCGGTGCGGAACAGTGGCCATTGGTCCCTGTCGCGGCCCAGCGGATCCTGGGAGTCCATCGACAGATCGGCGAAGTTGGGCAGTTCCAGGATGTTCATGTCGCCTTCCTGCGTCCAGTCATCGCGGCTGGGATGGTAGGGCGTCAGCCGATCGCGAAACCGGTACATCGGGTAGGAGGCATCCGTCAGGTAGCCGAGGTCTTCAAGTGCGTTGACCACGGCGGTCGACCCGAACAGACGCGGGCAGCGCCAAGAGACCGGGCGTTCGCCGACGGATGCCTCCACCCATTCCGTCGCCACGCGCAACCGGTTGGGCACTTCTTCCGGCAATAACGGCGGGATACCGGGGATATCGAACAACGGGTCGCCGACGGTTTCGTGGTAGACGGAGTGACATCCCACTTCGTGCCCGGCTTCGCGCACGCTCGGCGCAGAGGCCGGGTTCTTCTTCACGCAATCGCCGGTGAAATAGAAGGTGGCGGTCACCTCGTGCCGATCCAGCAAATCAAGCAACACCGGTGTGCCGTGTTTCACCCCCTCGTAGAACGGCGTGAAACTGCCGACATCCGTTTCCATGTCAAAACCGAGGACAACTTTCATCTTGGGCATCGCTTTTGTTTGGGTTTCGGGTTCGAGGCCATAGAGAACGCTCGGACGCAGCGCGGTCTTGGCAATTCTCTGAGGTCACCATCATACCTCCATCCCCGAATTCGGTTTCACAAAGACAGCGCGCAATGCGCCCTCTGGCGCCCACGGCCAATGCGAAAAACATGACACATCACCGGAGACGCGCAATGATACCGGTCAAGCGCGTCGCAGCCTTGGCCCTGTTGTCGGCTCGAACCGGCTGCCGGGCCCGGCGTCGAGACCTCCGATTTCACACAAAGTGAGGGCAACAGCGACAGGCCTATCCCCATCGCGACCATCTGGCGAAGTGTGTCGAGGCTCGTCCCTTCTTGGTCATGCGACAGCTCCGCGCCCATGTCTTTGCCTGACCGCCAGACGGCCGGTGCCGGCACGCCCGATGAGCCCGCGGCATCACCGGGCCAGACCTCGCCGAGCGGCGGGATGTCCCCCGGTCCTTGAGGCCCCGTGAGCGTTCAAGGGCAGTGCGCAAACCTGGAGACGTCCAGAAGCCTTGTGCCGCGCACCTTCCCGGCCACGCCATGCGTCAAGCCAAGGTCGGCGCCAGCGATGCGCCCCCTCGTCTCAGGGCCGCCGGGGGACCGAGCGGGGAACCGCGCGACATGTCGTCGCCGCGGGCCGGAGATGGCCCGCGATGTCCATCCGTCATCCCCCCATCCATCCGAGCGGGCGAATGCGGCTTGCTTGAAAGACGGTTCTACTGATCCAAAGCAAGCGCGATTTCGCCGTTCAGCGAATTGCTGATCGTACAGATCGTTTTCGCACGTCTCGTGATGGTTTCCGCGACCTGCAGATCGGCAGCCAGCGCGACGTGAACCCGGATTTCGTAGTGCCCGAAACGGTTGGGCGGCTGTTCGCTCTTGATCGCGCGCACTTCGACGTGAAACGGGCCCATCTGCATCCCGTCGCGCGCCGCGACAATCCCGATCGACAAGACCATGCAAGCGCCGATCGCCGACATGAGGGTGTCGGCCGGCGACCCCGAAATCGGATGCGCGCGGTCGATCGACAGCGCGCTGTCGCCATATCGAAGGGCGCCGTCTTCGGTCGACCGCACGAACACGGGACCGTAGGACTTCGGTTTCATTCGGGTGGGCATGACCGCATTTTCCTCCGGCTGGCGGGCGTCAGAACGCGAGGTCGGGCAGGAACAGGGCGATCCCGGGGAAGAGCGTCAGGATGACCACCGCCAGCAGTAGGATCAGCCAGTACGGGATCGTGGCGATGGCGACCCGGCCGAGGTTGACCTCGTTCTCGGTGATCGCGGCGAGCACCGACAGGTTCAACCCCACCGGCGGCGTGACCTGTCCGATCTCGATCATGATGGTCACGATCACGCCGATCCAGATCGGGTCGAAGCCGACGCCGGTGAGCAGCGGAAACACGATCGGCAGGGTCATGATCATCAACGACAACCCGTCGAAGATGCAGCCCAGGGCGACGTAGATCGCCACGACGATGCACAGGACGGCGTATTTGCCGAGACCGCTGTCGCGGGTGGTCTCGAGGATCGCCTGCGGCACGCCGAGGATGCTGACCGATTTCGCCAGGATCGTGGCTCCGAGCACCACGAAGCCGATGGCCGCGAACATCAGCGCGGAGTAGAATACGCTCGACGCCAGCGAAGACAGGGTGAGGTCGCCCCAGAGCCACGAGATGAGAATGGCAACGACCACGCCGACGCCAGCAGCCTCGGTCGGCGTCGCCCAGCCGAAGACGATGCTGCCCATGACCGCGAACAACAGAAGGAGGATCGGCCAGACCTGAAGGAGCCCGACAAGCGCCGGCACCAGGCCGTAGCGTTCCTGTGAGCGCGGCGCGATCTCCGGTTTCCACAGGCTGAGGCCGAAGATGTAGACCATGAACAAGAGGCTTACCATGAGGCCGGGCACGATCCCCGACAGGAACAGCCGGCCGATCGAGGTCTCGGTGAGCGCGCCGAAGATCAGCAGCGACAGGCTGGGCGGGATCAACAGGCCGAGCGTACCGCCGCCCGCGAGGCTGCCGACCACCACGTCCTTGTCATAACCGCGTTTGGCCATTTCGGGATAGGCGACCGAGCCCACGGCGGCGGCAGTCGACATGCTGGAGCCGCTGACGGCACCGAACAGGGTACAGACCGCGATATTGGTGTGCAGGAGCCCGCCGGGCACCTTGTCGAACACCGGGCGGAAGGCCGAATAAGCCCGTTCGCTCACCCCGCTGCGCAAGAGGATCTCGCCAAGCAGGATGAACATCGGAACCGCACTGAGCGTGAAGGAGCCGAAAACGTTCCAGATCGCGTCGACAGCAAGCGAGGTGGCACCCCCGCCCCAGACCTGGAGGATGACGAGGCCGGTGAGGCCGAGGGCGCCGCCGAGCGCGACACCGGTCGCCGCGGTGGTAACGAGAACGCCGATCAGAGTGGTCCAGAACATCTCTCAACCTTCTCCGCTTGCAGGCGCGCCGCGCAAGAGATGCGCGATCCTCTCGACCAGTTGCGAAAGGAAGATCACTCCGGTCAAGGCGACCGATACCGGCAGGGCCATCATCCAGGGCGCAAGAAGCACCCTCGAGGTTTGCGTCCGGAGGTTGCGCTTGAGCGCGAACTCCAGCCAGGGGATCGCTTCCAGCACCAGCCAGGTGCAGACCGCGACACCGACGACCGCTGCGAGGATCGACAGCACCAGATAGGCCTGCCGCCGCCGCGCCTCGAGATAGCTCGAGAGGATCGACACCCGCACGTGCTTGCCCTGAAGCGTCACCAGCGGCAGCCCGAGGAACAGGCACACGCTCATCAGCAGGCCAACCACTTCCTCGGTGAAATACAGCGGCTGGTTGAGCAGCCGGCGCATCAGCACGCTGGTCACGATCAACCCGACGATCGTGGCGAGCCCGAGCGCCGACAGCCCGGCAAACGCGAGGGCCAGGACTTCCAGCCCCCGCGAGAGGATATTGCCCCTGCCGCTCATCGGCGGGGTCGGCTCAGCGCCCGAGCGCGTCGAGCACGCGCTGGCGGTATTCCGGCGCCTTGCCGCCGGCCTCCTCGGCCAGCATCGCCCAGGTCTCCGACACCGCGTCGAGGAACAGCGCACGGTCCGCTTCGGGGAAATCGTCGAGCCAGGTCACGCCGGCGGCCACCGCGTTGTCACGGGCCGCGAGCTCGCTCTGGTGGTCGTCGTCGTAGGAGTTGGTCCGGTCCCAGATCGCCTCACCTGCCGCGAGGACCGCCACGCGGTGCTCTTCGGGAAGCGCCGCCCACTTGTCCTCGGCGACGCCGAGCACATAGGGGCTGGAGGCCATCGGGTAGAGATAGGCGCCGTATTTCGCCACTTCCGGAAGCGAGACGGTGTGGGCGTAGAGTGCGGGATACACCGCGCAATCGACCACGCCTGTCTTCAGCGCGACGTACATTTCTTCCTGCGGGATGATCTGGGCGGAAATGCCGAGACGGGTGAAGGTCTCGACCTGGTCGCGGGCCCAGACCCTGAGCTTCTTGCCGCGCATGCCCTCGAGCGTGTTGATCGGCTCCTTGGCGCACCAGATCGAGGCCTCGAGCATCGGCAGGGCGACGAAACCGGTCGACACCACGCCCCAATCGCCGAATTCCTCTTCGTAGATCTCGCGCACCACCGGCAGCGCGGCTTCGAGTTCCGCGACGGTGCCGATCGAGCCCTGAACGAAGACCGAGCTCAGCGCCGGCGCGTCGCGGCCGAGGTAGTTGGCCCAGACCATGCTCATGTCAACCGCACCGGAGGGCAGGTATCGAAGGGCGTCGGTGTTGTCCAATCCGAGCGAGCCGCCGTGGTAGACTTTGATCGTGAAATCGCCGCCGGTGGCCGCGGCGATATCCTGAGCCCATTGCTCGAACTCGGCGCTTTCCGGCCGGTTTTCCGGCAGAGGATTGTTGAACCGCCATTCCGTCGCGGTAGCCATCGAGGCCACGAATCCCGCGCCGGCCAGGCCGATAAAAAAGCTGTGCATTGGATGTTTCATTTCGTCCTCCTCCGTTGATCCAGGTCTTGTCCCTGTCTTTCACGCTAGCACTGTCTGCGTCGCTGTCTCACAACTTTCCGCGCCGGTCTCGTAGGCCCGCGCGCGGTATTGCCAGTTCTCGGCGAGGTCGCGCACCGCCGAAAGGATCGTCCCGACCGTCGCGTCGTCCATCGCGTAGTGCAGGTTCAGCCTGACCCAGCCGGGCTTGTGGCTGTCGTCGCCGCGCCGGATCTCCTCCCGCAACACACAGGATTCGCCCTGCGAGATGTGCAGGAGCCGGTGCCCGAACGGCCCGGCGCAGAGACAGCCGCCGCGCGCCTGGACGCCGTGGAAGTCGCTGAGCATCCGCGTGATCATCTGGTGATGCACGTAGCTGCCATGGCCGTCGTCGATCAGGAACGAAAATACCGGCAGCCGAGTCGTGGCCTCGGTGCCGAGCAGGTGCAGGCCCGGAATGTCGGCCAATGCGTCAAGCGCCCGGGCATTGAGGTCGGCCTCGCGCGCGGCGACGGCCGCACAGCCGACCGCATGCTTGACCGAAAACGCGAGCGCCGCGCGGATGTCGCCGAGAATGTTCGGCGTCCCGGCCTCCTCGCGCTCGTGCAGCGAGCCGACGTAGTCGTGCTCCCAGGGCGACACGAAGGCGACTGTCCCACCACCGGGCGCGGTCGGGCAGCTCTCGGTGATGATCGACCGTTTCACCGCCAGAACCCCCGACGCCCCGGGACCGCCGATGAACTTGTGTGGCGAGACGAAGATCGCGTCGATGGCGGGCCCGGCGTCGGGGTTCATGTCCAGCGGCAGGTAGGGGGCGCCGGCCGCGTAGTCCCAGAAAGACAAGGCGCCGTGGCGTTTCAGGACGTGCGTCACGGCAGGGACATCGGTGCAGATGCCGGTGACGTTCGAACTGGCGGAGAAGCTGCCGATGACCAGGGGTCGGTCGGCGTGCTGTTCAAGGGCCGCTTCGAGATCGTCGAGGTCGATCCCGGTGCGGTTGTCTATGCCGATCTCGACGACATCGGCGACGCTCTCGCGCCAGGGCAGGATATTCGAATGGTGTTCGTAAGGGCCGATCAGGACCACCGGCGCCGGACCCGGGCGCGGCACGGCGAGGCTGAGGAGCCCGACCAGCTTGTTGATCGCCCCGGTGACCCCTGCCCCGACGAATATGACCTCATCGTCCGGTCCGGTGTTCAGGCACTGGCCGACATAGGCCCGCGCCTGCTCTCGCAGCCGGTTCGTTTCCCGGCCGCAGTGGGAATCCTCCGTGTGGCTGTTCGAATAGAACGGCAGCACCTCCTTGCGGATATGGTCCTCCACCTGTTCCAGAGCCCGGCCCGACGCGGTGTAGTCGGCGTAGACGAGTTTGCGTGGGCCGAACGGGCCGACGAATTCGATGCCCTCTCCGATCACGCCCGACCGCACCTGATCGATCGCGGCGGCGCCCCGGGCACCGTTCAAGAGATTGGCGAAATGTGACATGGCGGCGCGTTCCGTATGGTCCTCAGTCCGGGTGCCGGAGCGAGCGCACTCTGGCATTCCGGATCATACACCCGGCCTGCGGCGAATCTTCCTCATTTTCATTGCCCTAAAGCTCGAAATCATGGTCAAATGATCGAATGAAGAGAACCGATTTAGATCATTATGATGTGGAAATCCTGCGCGCGCTGCAAAAGGATTCGAGCCACTCGCAGCGGGAACTGGCCGAAAGGATCGGACTATCGCAGAATGCCTGCTGGCGCAGGCTCAATGCGCTGAAGTCAAACGGCATCATTACCGGACAGACTGTTCAACTCGATCGCGAGCGACTCGGCATGAAGTTGATCGTTTTCGTGATGATCCAGACCCGGCATCATTCGACGGAATGGCTGCGGGTTTTCCGGCGACATGTTTCGACCATCGCGGAAATCGTCGACTTCTACCGCATCGGGGGCGACTACGATTACCTGCTCAAGGTCGTGGTCGAGGACATCGCGGGCTACGACGCGGTGTACCAGCGACTGATCGACAAGGTCGAACTCGACTCTGTCACGGCCTACTTCGCGATGGAGGCCATCCTCGAAGGCAGACCGTTGCCGGTGAAGGGCTGAACAGATGCCGCTGGTGGATGCCCCCACCAGCGGCATCTTGTATGCCATGACGGTTCCATAGGAGCCAAGCGGAGGGCACACCGATGATGACGAAGATTGACATGCTGGCAATCGACCTTGCGAACGGCAGCTTCCAGGTCTGCGCCGTTGGTCCCGATGGGGCGGTTATGTACAACCGAGCATTGTCGCGGACACGGCTGGCGGCGCTTCTGGGCGAGCAACCAGCTTGCGTGGTGGCTATGGAGGCCTGTGCCACGTCGCTCCATTGGGGCCGGGTAGCGGAACGGCACGGCCACGAGGTTCGGCTCGTCCCGGCAGCCTACGTGAAGCCGTTTGTGAAACGCCGGAGTGAGGCGGAAAAGAAAACGATCCAGTGAATCGTTTTCCCGCCGAACGATCGCGCGGACGCGGAAGCCATCGCGGAGGCGGCCACGCGCCCGAGTTCAAGCTGGTCCGCGCCAGCGGATTGAATGATCCGGGAGATCATTCAACGGCGCAGAACGCGCTTCGTGGCGGCGAAGAGCGCCGAGACCCAGGGCCGAGCAGCGGCGTTCCGGACGCACCAATGCCTTGTCCGGCAACGCACGCAGCTCATCAATGCGTCGTGCCGGAGGCACGCCTTCGGCGTGAGGGGGACATTTGGCCGAGTTCGGGCTCGTGGCGCCGAAGGGGCCGGCGAGCCTGAAGGTGTCGGAGAATGCGTTGGCCGATGAGACCACCGACTTGCCCAGTCCGGTCCGGGATATGGGCACGATCCACCTCAAGCAGATCGAGCGGCGCACCGAAGTAATCGAATGGCTCGCGGACGAGCTCGAGGCGGCATCGAAGACAGATGTGCAACTGCGTCGGCTCTGCACCATCCCTGGGATAGGCCCGGTCACCGCGGGCGCGGTCGCGGCGTTCGCACCCGATCTCGACACGTTCGACAACGGGCGCAAATTCACCGCGTCGTGCTGGAACCATGCCTTTGGTGTGACGTTCGGCCTGGTGCCACGACAAAGGAGCCACGGGCGGAAAGACCGGGTTGGGCTCGGTCCGCAAGATGGGTCAGACCGATATCCGACGTCTGCTGATCGTCGGTGCCCCTCCCGGCGGCACGCTGAACATGCGCCTGCGGGGCGGTGCATGAGCGTCATCCGCTGGGTGGTTCGCAAGGGCGGCAGCTCCAACCGTTGGCTGGCCGTTCTCGTGGCGCGCAAGCCGAAGATGGTCGCGGCTGTCGCGCTGGCAAACAAGATGGCCCGCATGATCTGGGCCGTGACAACAAGGCAAGAGGATTACCGGATGGCGTGACCCGAGCCCGAAAGAAGGGACAAAGGCACGGTATGGCCGCAAGGCCGGGGTGAGCGATCGACGAGGAGTCGGCGACACGGACTTCGAAGTTCAAGGCAGGGATATTCAGACCCGGGGCTCGAGCGCTTGCAGCTCTCTGAACCGATGTGAACCCAGCCTTCCGAACAGCTTGCCGGCCCGTGGCGTCATCGAAGGCCACGCTCAGAGGCCTGACACACGTCCGATCGAAGACCCCGCCAAAGAATCGAAGATCAGGCTTGCCAAACAGGGGGCAATGGTATGGACCCCGCCGCCCGGCGGCGGCGACACTTCGACATCCAGAGGATGAGAGAGGAGACATGCCATGGATATCATAAGAATCGGTTTGGATCTGGCAAAGACTGTGTTTCAGGTCCACGGCGTCGATAGCGACGACCGGATTCTGGTGAGGAAGACGCTGCACCGCGAGGCTGTCGTGCCGTTCTTCGCCCAGTTGCCGCCCTGCCTGGTCGGCATGGAAGCTTGCAGCGGCTCGCATTACTGGGCCCGGGTGCTGTCCGAGCTCGGGCACGAGGTCAGGCTCATCGCACCGCAATTCGTTACCCCATACGTCAAATCGAACAAGAACGACCGCAATGATGCCGAGGCGATTTGCGAGGCCGTCGGACGCCCCTCGATGCGGTTCGTTCCACAGAAATCACCGGAACAACTGGAGATACAGGCCGTCCACCGCATCCGACAGAGGCTGATCTCGGGCCGGACGCGACTTGTGAATCAGGTGCGCGGCCTATTGGCCGAACATGGTGTCGTGATTGCCCGCAACATCAGCCGCCTGCGGCAGGCCCTTGGGCAGATCGAGGATGGGTGCCGGAGGGACGATGGCGTGCCCGACATGATCCGCGAGCTTGTGATCGAGATCCGGGCGGAGCTGACTGGGCTCGACAAACGTATCGCCTGCTTTGACCGCAAAATCCGTGTGGTGTTCCGGACGAATGAGAACTGCCGGCGGATCGGCCGGATCGAAGGAATCGGGCCGATCACAGCGACGGCCTTGGTTGCGGCGGCCGGCGACCAGAGCTGCTTCAGGAACGGGCGGGAGTTCGCGGCTTGGCTCGGTTTGGTTCCCAGGCAGAGATCGAGCGGCGGCAAGGCGCGGCTCTTCGGCATTAGCAAGCGCGGCGACCGCTACCTGCGGACGCTGATGATCCATGGTGCCCGAGCAGTCTTGGGAAAGGCCCATGGCAAGACGGATGCGAGGAGTCTCTGGATTGGCCGATTGCGCGAGCGGCGGCATCCGAATGTTGTGGCTGTTGCGTTGGCCAACAAGAACGCGCGGATCGTCTGGTCCGTCCTTGCCCGGAACGAGCAATACGATCCGACACGCGGCGCAGCTGTCAGCTGAGGAAAACGAAAAGGCTGGTCACAACGGCCGTCGCGCTCGAGTAATTGCAGCAACTTGGCTGGGGATGGTGAAAGGGTCGCTCCCATCGCTTTCTGAACCTGATGTGTGGACCGGCACGGCACCTGCGGATGCCTCGGGGGCATTGAGGAGAAAGCACGCGGAAATCCATCGGGGCTCGCGGCGACGAAGACTCGGGCCGCTCGAAGAAGCCGGATATACGTCCGCAATTGCGAACTCAGAGCCAGACCAGATCAGGGCGTTGCAATTGGGCGGGGTCCATATACATCCACACACGTCATGGCAAAAAAGATGCCGCTGGTGGGGGCATCCACCGCATCAGTTCAAGACGACTACATTCTCGACCTGAAGTATTTCCATCTGGGCAGCCATGACGTGCTGATCGAACCGATCTTAGTCGCAACCAAAGGGTCGCGCGCCCTGCCCCGCTCGCCTGGGCGGCTGACAGCGTCACCGAGCCGCTTCTGCCGGGCACGGAGGCTTCCCGTCGGCGTTGCCCCTCCAAGGCGTCCAGAGCTTCTGTACGCGCCCGATAGACATCCCCCCTTGGCTCGCCTCTGGTTACCGGCCGACCCCGACCATCATCGAGGCGGCTGAAGCCCTCTACCAAACACACTCGGTCCTTGAGATCTCCCGATCAGATGCCGGCGCGAAGGATTGGCAGGCAACGGCCAAGCGGATCGCAGACTTTGTCGAGGCATCCAAACGTAACGGTCCAAAGTCGATCTGTTTCATCACCGGGGTCCCCGGTGCGGGCACGACCCTCGCCGGGCTCAACATCGCCGCCAAACGTGCTGTCGCGCATGACGACCAATACGCCGTGTTTCTCTCCGGCAAGGGGCGGCGGGATGCTGGCGAGCTTGCTTCAACCACTTCCCGCGGAGCGGTTTGAACAAGCGGACCATTTTCTCTGAGCTCACCCAAACCATCTCCACCCCAAGATCGATAGTGAGGTCAAATCCGGCTTCCCTGCTCCTTGAGAGGCGGAAGCAGAACTAATGCGCTTCGCAATCGGACGGATCCCAGATTTCCTCGTTCATCCAGCGGATCATCTCGGGCATGTGGATCAATTCCTGGAAGTGGAACCACTTAGTGTCACCAACCGCAAGGACATATTTCCCACGGTTGTCGGCGTTGAAAACGCACAGGTAGCAGGTGCCCTGCTGTGCAAAGCGGGTTGACCGGTTGTTCAGCCCAATCTCCGGGCCTTTCCAATACCAGTCTCGCGCGAAACGCTCAAAGAATGCCGTCCAGCGATCGGCCGAGCCGTCCACCCAGTCGATCCGCCGGAAACTCTCATCAAGCAACTCCAGCGAGAAGGTCCGGGTCATCGGGCAACCTTCGAGTTTCGGCTGAAGGAGCCCAGCATAGAAGTCGAATGCTTTCGGGCTGTCGATGCGGTAGACATGCGGCGCGCCGGTGAGCTCCATGTAGCAGGCCTTGGAAATCTCCGGTTCTACGATCACGAACGGGTCTTCGCGCGTGAGCGCGTAGTGGCCCTCGTCTCGCACCGGCGCATGCGCCAGTGTGGGCGCGGCGACGAGCGACGCCATCTTCAGCGCGATAGCCCGGGCCCAGATCATGGCAGCAGCCGACCGCGTCGTGCCGCCTTTCGGCAACGCCCAGAGCGACGTAGTATCGGCGCTCGGGAAGTCCTCCGGCGTCCAGCTTCTCGCCCGCGGTCGACACGGTGGCGCTGAGCCTTTGTGCGTTGTTCGTTTTCTCCAGCTTCGTCTTTTGCCCAATTGCGGTCAGGAACGAATGGACACACGATAGCACCGAACACTTGCCGGCGACTCGCCGCCAAATGCGAATTCGAACAATTCGACCGGAGGAACCGACGTGAAACTCGCAATTGCAGGCGATAGTGCTGGCGAAGGGCTGGCCACTATCCTGGCCGAGCATTTCAAGAACAAGTATGACGTGTCCGAGATCTCGCGGCTTCCGGAAGGGGCCGATCCGTTCTATGCCAACATGGCCGATCGCGTGGCCTCTGCTGTAGCGCGCGGCGACTATGACCGAGCCATCCTGATCTGCGGCACAGGGATCGGCGTGGCGATGAGCGCCAACAAGGTTCCCGGCATTCGCGCCGCGCAATGTGCCGATACCTATTCAGCCGAACGCGCCGCATTGTCGAATAACGCCCAGATCATCACCATGGGTGCACGAACCATCGGCAACGAACTCGCCAAGTCCATCGCTGAGGCTTTTCTCGACAACACGTTTGATTTCGACCAGAAGGGGCGCTCGGCTGAAAACGTGCAGGCGGTAGACGCGGTCGACGCCAAGTATCGCCGCGGCTGAGGCAGTCCGAGGCCGCGCCCTCGGACTCAGTTCGCCCGCGGTGCAGCGCGACTCCAGGCAAAACCGTCGCAGGGATCGTCCAAAAGACCGACAAGTTCGTCATCGAGTTGCATCAGGGTGATCGAGGCCCCGGCCATGTCGAGCGACGTGAAGTAGTGCCCAACGAGGGTCAGGTGCACCGACACATCGCGCGCCGCGAGCCGGTATCGCAGTCGCCGGTTCAGGATCAGAAGTTCCATCATCGGTGTGCCGCCGAGCGAGTTCACCAGCACCGCCACCCGATCCCCCCGCCCAGGATCCATCTCGGCACAGATCCGATCACAGATCTTGTCCACAATAAGGTCAGCGCGCTCGAGGGGCACGCGTGTCACCCCAGGTTCCCCATGCACGCCGACACCGAACTCCATGTCCTCCTCGGCGATCCTGAAACTTGGCCGCTGGGTCTCCGGCAACGAACAGCTTTCCAGTGCAACGCCAATCGTGTGGCAGGCGTCGTTGGCCTTACGAGCAAGGCGCTCGCATTCGGCCAGCGAATACATTCGCGCGCTGGCCGCACCGGCGACCTTGAAGACGAAGATATTGCCGGCGGTGCCCCGGCGCGCGCCGCGGTCGTCGCGCGGCGATGAGGCGATGTCGTCAGTCGTGAGTACGGTGCACACTTCGATGCCCTCGGTCGCAGCGAGATCGGCGGCCATGTCGAAGTTCATCACGTCGCCGGTGTAGTTGCCGTAAATGTAGAGCACGCCGGCGCCACGGTTGACGTCGCGGGTACAGGCCAGAACCCGGTCGGGCGGGGGCGAGGCGAACACGTTGCCCACGGCCACCGCGTCGGCCAGACCTTGGCCGACGAAACCGAGGAAGCTGGGCTCGTGCCCGGCGCCGCCGCCGATGACAATGCCGACCTTTCCCAGAGGCTTCTTGGCACGGGCTCGGATCGCCCTGGACGAGGAGTTGATAGGTTCGATGTGATTGGGGAAGGCAGCGAACGCGCCCTCGAGCGCCTCGTTCACCGCGTCCTTCGGGTTGTTAAGGAATTTCTTTATGCGGCTACGCACAAGGTCGTCCAAGGGCGGCGACGTGATCGCGCGACGAGTGCCTATCTTCTCCACATCCACCCCGTCGGCTCGCAGAATGCCTTCTGCTGTCGCTGCGTCAGTGACTAGGGTGGTGACGTTGCCGCCGCGCACGGCGGCGAGCATGGCCGGCACCTTATCGTATCCGCCCGCTGTCAACACCCGGGTGGGCACATTGCGCAATTGATTGAGGTCGAGGCCGATGGTGCGGTCGCGCAGCGGACCGTCCAACTCGTTTCCGTGGGCGTCTATGATCCGACCGAGCATCGCCCCGACGGCGCCGCCATAGTGATGCTGCAGCTGGGAATCGAAAAAACCAGAGGCGTAGACCGTTGACGACGGGCGCAAGCTGGACACACCGAAGAAGATCCGGTCCAGCCGGTCAAGGTTCACCAGCTGCTCGGCGATCACTGGCTCCTGTTCCAAGATCCGCTTGGCCTCCGGCGAAGACACGATCGCCGGGGCCGAGATCGGCACGAAGCTCGCGTTGAGCCGCTCGGCGAGCCGGGTGGCGCAGGCCTCGGGCGTGTAAGTGATCGCAGCGGTGGTGCCACCGGTGGCCTGCACGACGGTCACGTCCATCACGTTGGTATCACGCACCGCGTTGGCGAGCGCCAGCATGGTGCGGCCCCACGAGATGCCGATTCTGTCGCCGGATTGCACGATCGCCTGGACAACCTGCGCGCCGGCGACGCCGAGCCGGTCGAAGATCGACCGCTCGCCGCCTTCTCCGGGCACGACCAGGCAATCGTCGAGGCCGAAGTGCTTCTCCACCGCGCGGGCGATCGAGAGCGAGCGCAGTTTGGGGGTGGCGATCGAGATGTTGACGATCCCCTTTGACCGCGCATCGGCAAGGTAAGCGTTGACTGTCGGGCGCGAGGCGCCGAGCAAATCCGCGATCTCGCCCTGGGTCATGCCCTCCTCGTAGTAGAGCCATGCAGCCCAGACCAACGGGTCGTCCCCAAACCGCAGCGGCGGCTTGCCGAGCCGACTGGACTCGCGAGGATTGCGGCGGCGCGGGGCGGCCATCAGGGTAGGCTCATCATCGCGTCGGCGAAGGCGCCAATGATGATCGCGGCCGATGCCCCCCCGGGATCGAGGTGGCCGAGGCTTCGCTCGCGCAGCCTCGAAGCGCGGCCGCGCGTTGCGATCATGGTGATCGTGGCCTCGCTGGCCTGGTCGGCAGCCTCGCGCAGGGTGCGGGCGATGGCCGCAAGCGGCTTGCCGTCTTCGGCCGCCGCGACTGCGGCATGGCCAGCGGGATACCAAACGTCGATCATCGTTTTGTCGCCCAACTCGGCGCGTCCCCTTGCCCGGATTCCGTCGGCAAAGGTCAGCACGAGCTTACCGACGTCGCGCCGGTCCAGTGTTTCGTCCCCAAGCAACCTCGCGCCCTCCATGAGCGCTGATGCATAGAGTGGCCCCACGGTGGCGCCGACCTCGCTGAGAAACGCGTCGGCCGCCTCGCGCAACAGGGTCGCGGGGGGGGCATCGGCCGGGCCGACCCGGCGTAGGCGCAGATTGATAGCGGCAAATCCGTTGGCCATCGACGTACCGTGATCTCCATCACCAATTTCACCGTCGAGCGCACAGAGAACCCGGCGCTCGGCTTCGAGCCGATCACCGGCCCGACGAAA
>SWCD01024412.1_pt1 | contig 39480 bp, 36 predicted proteins | sample 4693011 | NCBI WGS metagenome assembly SWCD01 (sample SAMN10267278, study PRJNA491770) | bioreactor metagenome | isolation source: DHS bioreactor inoculated with marine | place: Japan: Omine Ridge, Nankai Trough
GTGAATTGTACGCCTGCGGCTTTGGTCACATCGCGGAATGTGTTGTCGCCATTGTTCATCAACAGCAGGCTTTCGGCCCCGTAATCGGCGCTGAAATTGGTCAGGCCTTCGACGAATTCAAGCCGCAGGTAGGAAGATGCAAACATATCGACCCAGCCGTCGTTGTTCAGATCCGCCAGCGTGATCGAAAGGGGGGAAGATTTGGGGTTGAAGGGGATGTCCAGTTTCTGTGCCTGAAACCCGTCCTGTTTATTCAAGTAAAGTGTGATGCCATTGTCGCGGGCGACAAAAATGTCGACGCGCCCGTCTGCGTCTGCATCTATGACGGCGGTGCCGTATGTGGCGTCGGGCGTGGATTTCACTAACCCTTTGCCCTTGATTTTTGTGGCATCGACAAAGCCTGTACCGTCGAATTCCAGAATTGCATCGGCTTGCAGACGACCGCCGCCCATAAAGACTTCGGGCGTGCCGTCACCGTCAACATCTATAATGGCAGAGCCCAGGAACGGCAGGCTTCTTTCGCTGTCAAATTCCTGTTTGAAGGGGAAGGCGACATTTTTGAAGTTGGGAACCTCGATGCCTGTCAAATCGCCTTTGCCGTAAGGCTGACCGGCGGCCTTGCTATAGGAATATCCCAGCACGCCGATACCGCCGGCTGCGGCTACCACTACGAGCACAATAAGGCTGTATTTGATAAATTTAAGCATGAATTCCCCCTACGATATCGGGAAACCTAACCAGTCGGTGCGGTTATTCAAGGTAAGTGGGAGGTGTTTACTTATGTTAGTTATCACAATTTCGTGTGTTCTAAGGCTTTCTGGGTATCAAGCCGTCGCAAGAATTGGAAACATAGCAGTAGTATGGCCGCTATGCCCAAAGAGAAAAAGCACAATGGGATGTCTAAGGTATTGCGCGGACAAATCGGTGTGCCGCTGATCTCTGTAAGGCTGCCAGTCAGTGCCAGACCGAAAACAGGTAGCCAACCGATCCAAAAAACATGCGCGGCAAAGGGCAGGGCGCTGATCGTAGAAATGGCGATCAACATATAGCAAAGGCCCACCACATAGCAGGCGGGTAACGGCCCCAAAGCGGGACACTGGGCTGCGCCCGTGGCTTGGGCCCATATAACAGGAAGTAGCCCGTATAGAACCAGTGCGGATATGGTCGCGATCAAGATGCGCAATAATAACGTCATGGGTTTAGTCCCTTTTCCCGAATTGTCGGTTTGCGATTAAAAGCGAAGTGCTGAACAGGATGAAAAATGCAAGGTTAAGTGCGATCGGCATGATCAGGTTGCCAAGGGCGGGTATGGTGAAATACGCAGCAAAGCTGAGCAAGATCAGAGCTATTGGATTGAGGGTGGCCATCCAGCGCGGGTAGTGGCTGCGACCGGTCAGGCAGATCATTGCAAAAATCGCGGACATGGTCAGAATTGTGATACGAGTGGCCGTGAGCAGGTTTTCATAGCGCAAATCGTATAGCAAGAGCAGTCGGTGTGACACGTCCTGACTTGCATCAAGATTGATGATTGTGATTGCACTGGCGCGAGAGCCGATCCAAACCGCCCCCACCATCAGCCCATAGGACATCAGCAAAAAGGCTATGACGGCCAGCAGCTTGCTTGCGGGGCGCAGCATTATTTGGATGTGCCATGCGCCCAGTACATATAACGGGGAGCCTAAAACGCCGATGAAATGGCCAAGGGTGGCGCGGCTTTCGGAAATGCCTTGCATAAAGCTTAGGCCTTGCCCGAAGCGGCCCAATGGGTCGTAATGCAATAAAAACTCGCCTAACCCGACCAGCAATGCCGCCATTAGACCGGCAACCCCTGTGATCAATACTGTTTGCCGTTCTGTCATGGGTTTGAGTTAACCATATGTCTATGGGTAATCAAATAACAGAAAAGTGATAAAATATGGTGAACCCCAACAGGCATTAAGACACGTATGATTGCATTTCACGTACCAGTTTGCGGCGCATGGCAAGTTCAAAATCGGTGTATTCAGCGGCGGCCTCTACAAAAGCACCGGGACCCCCTATGATATTGCTTAAAAAGTAATCAACTAAGTCAGAAACGTCATTGGTGATGGCAAGTCCGTTGATGGTTATGCCTGCAGCCACGGTGATGTCACGTTCAAAACCGGGTGGAAAATTGACGTTATTGGTGCCGTCTGCAACCAGATCAATTACCTGTCTGGAGCTTTGGCCCGGGGCTGATTGGATCAGTTCCCGGCAGTATTGAAGGGCTCCGCTAATATCTGTGGCACCACCTCTATAGCGGCGGGCTATGGTGCGAATTCTACTGGCCAGTGCAGATAATTCAGCCCTATTTCTGACCAGTGTCCATTCGATCTTTATGGCTTGTTCCTGAAATCCGGACCATTGAACGACGCATATCTGAATGGCACCGTGCAGCCCCGTTAGCAGAGCCTTTTCCACGGCATCTGTATCCAAGGCAGATGCCAGCCCTATACGCATCAGATCATATTCTGCAACATCGACGCTATAAGAAACATCCAGAGCTATGACCAGTGACAGATCTGTTTCACTGCTTTGAGAGTTGGTCTGAGTATTGTTACTTATCAGTGCCATAGCTCTATATTCCTTACGGCGACAGTGGGAATACGATTAAAATCATCGGAACCGAAACCGCAACGACAAGTATTTCCAGTGGCAGACCCGTGCGCCAGTAATCACCAAAACTGTAGCCGCCGGGCCCCATGATCAACGTATTGTTCTTGTGCCCGATCGGTGTGAGGAAGGCGCAGGATGCAGCTATGGCAACAGCCATCAAAAATGGATCAGGGTTCACGCCAAGCTTGGTTGCGATATCAACGGCAATCGGCCCGCCGATAACGGCCGTGGCGGTATTGTTCAACAGGTCCGACAGGGTCATAACGACAACCATCAGCACGGTCAGGACGGCCCAGGCGGGCAATCCCGCAGTGACGTCGATGATGCTGATCGCAATCATTTCAGTGCCGCCGGAGTTTTCCAGTGCAACGCCTAACGGGATCATACTGCCAAGCAGAACAATTACAGGCCACTCAATATGGTCGTAGACAGAACGGATGGGCACGATGTTCAGACCAACATAAAACACCACAACAATTGCAAGGGCAGTTGCAAGATACAGCAGTCCAAAAGCCGAGATAGCAATTGCCGCGGCAAAGATTCCGATGGCCAACCATGCGCGGTCATGCTGGGTTACATTCAAACCCCGCTCGGCCAGCGGCATAACCCCCAGCCAAATCACAACATCGGGCAAAGCGTCTGCGGGGCCAAGCAATAGCAAAACATCGCCTGCACGCACAGGTTCGTGGCGTACTCTATTCGTAAAGCGTTTACCCTGTCGCGATATGCCCAACAGGGCAACGCCGCGGCGGGCACGTAGGCGCAGTGAAATAGCAGAGCGGCCCACGATGCGGGCATCAGCAGGGACAACGACCTCCAGCAGCTCCATACCACCTGTTATGACGTCACCTGTGGGCTGTTCGCCAAAGAATTCCAAATTTACGGCGCCACGAAAATGATCAATGTCTTCGGCCTTTGCCTGCACAATCAACAGATCGCCTTCTCGGATTACAGTCCGTGCACCAAAACCGCCCATGCGTGTCCCATTACGAATGACGCCCAGAATGACCACATCGCCTTCTTCTGCATCGGGGTATAGGTCGCGCACCATTTTTCCGATTACTTTGGATTTTTCGGGTACGACCAGTTCGGCCACGTATTTATCCAGATCGATCTTGGTTGAATTTGCCGAAGCACTGTCTTCGCCTTTGGGCATTAAACGCCAGCCAATGGTTGCAACAAAGAGTATGCCAACTGTGGCAACGGTCAGCCCGACGGGAGCAAAGTCGAACATTGAGAAAGGTTCGCCCACAGCGGTTTCGCGAAATGACGCGATGATTATATTGGGCGGGGTGCCGATTAATGTGACCATACCGCCCAATATTGTGGCGAATGATAGCGGCATCAATGTTGCTCTGACCGAGCGTCCGGCTTTGGCGGCCGCCTGAATATCGACGGGCATCAAAAGTGCCATTGCTGCGACATTGTTCATAAAGGCAGACAGAATGGCGCCAACGGCACTCATCACTGCGATATGTCCGCTGACGGCACGGCTGGTATCCAACAACCGCTTTGTTATCAGATTGATAGCGCCGGAGTTTTGTAAGCCCCGCGAAATAACCAGCACAAGGGCAACGATGACGGTGGCCGGATGACCAAACCCGGAAAACGCCTGATCGGTTGAAACCAGCCCCAGAACCAAAGCGATCAGAAGTGCGGAAAAAGCAACCAGATCATAGCGCCATTTACCCCAAAGCAGCATGGTAAATACGCCGCCGAAAAGACTGAATAATAAAATTTGATCAGTTGTCATGGCGCTAATCATGGCAGTATTTAGCAACTATGCAAGGATAGAAATTTGCCTGTTCTGACACATAAACCAGCGTCGGAAAATCATGAAAATATATCCTTGAACTGATCGCGCAGTATATTTTTCTGAACCTTGCCCATGGTGTTTCGTGGAAGCTGATCCAGCAGGATCATTTTTTTGGGGTGTTTGAAGCGGGCGAGTGATTTTGTAATATTCTGGGAAATTGCCTCCAGATCCGGCTGTTCGGCTTTTTCGGGAACCAGAACAGCCAGTACGCTCTCGCCAAAATCAGGGTGCGGCAGGCCGATCACGGCGCTTTCCAGAACGCCGGGTTGTTCATCCAAAACCAGCTCTATCTCTTTGGGATAGATGTTATAGCCACCGGATATAATCAGGTCTTTGTTACGGCCAACGATTTGAACATATCCATCCTGATCAATCAACGCCAAGTCGCCGGTTATGAAAAAGCCGTCTTCGCGCAATTCTTCGCGGGTTTTTTCGGGCATTTGCCAATAACCTTTAAAGACATTCGGGCCGCGAACTTCCAATATTCCGATCTCGCCGTCGGGTATTGTTTCGCCCGTGTTTGCATTGGTAATTTTAATCTCTACCCCGGGTAAAGCCGGGCCAACAGTACCTGCACGTCTTTCGCCATCATAGGGGTTTGACGTTGTCATATTGGTTTCTGTCATACCGTACCGTTCCAGAATGCGGTGGCCGGTGCGGGCTTCAAACCGGATATGCGTTTCTGCCAATAACGGCGCACTGCCTGATGTGAACAGACGCATGTGGCGCGTTAGATCATCGGTGAAACGCGGGTCATCCAACAGGCGTGTATAGAATGTCGGCACCCCCATCATGGCAGTTGCTTTGGGCAGGTTTTTGATGACCTGATCAAGATCGAATTTTGGCAAAAGGATCATGGCCCCGCCCGTGGCGAACGTCGTGTTGATCGCCACAAACAGACCGTGGGTATGGAAAATCGGCAAGGCGTGCAACAACACATCATCCGCACTGAACTGCCAGAGGTCAGCAAGGGTCAGGGCGTTTGAGATCAGATTATCCTGTGTGAGCATTGCACCTTTGGATCGCCCCGTTGTACCGGATGTATAGAGGAATGCGGCCAGATCATCACTGTTGCGACTGACCGTTGCAAAGCTGTCCGGCATTGTCTTTGCCAGATCGCTAAGGCTGCCTGTGCCATCTGCGTCCAGCGTTTCCAACAATGCATTCGTGGCAAGCGCAATGGGTTTAAGTGAGGCTTGGGGCGCACTGTCGCATATAAAGATGCGCGCACCGCTGTTATCCACAAAATAACCGACTTCATCAGGGGTATAGCCCGTATTTAATGGCAAGAATACTAAACCTGCCTGTGTGCAGGCGGCGTATACAGCAATGGCTTCGGGTGATTTCGTAATCTGTACCGCAACGCGGTCACCCGCTTTCAAGCCCAATTCAGTGAGTGCATTTGCGTAATTTGCCGTCATGCGCAGGAATTCATCATAGGAAATTGTATGACCGTTTGGCAGAATGATGAAGGGCGTTGATTTCCCTGTGTGACATCCAAAAAGCGTATCATATAAAGGGTTTATCATGAATGAGGTTCTTTATATATCAGCCGATGCGCTAAGTGCACGGACCTCTTTTGAGGCGGCAATCTTTTTCTTGGTGACAAATTGCTCGTGGTTATGTGAGATTTTTGTGAGGTTATACAAATAGTTCACCATAGCACCACCCGATTGTGCGACGCCGTTAGCGGAAAGATCGGCGCCAGTGTGTACTGCATGTATCAGCGCACCGTTTCCAAGGTGAAAGCGGGCGACGGGATCATAGGGACGACCGCTGTTGTTTTTAGCGCATAACAGATAGTTTGCAGCCACCTTGCGCAGTGTTTCATTATCGCCAACGTCACTGCGACGCCCCGTTTCATCAAGCCATTGCATCAGTGTCGGGATAGGTGACAGGGTTACGAATGTTTTTAATGCCGGCAGTTCCTGTGTCAGATCCGCAACCACTTGTTTTATCAGGGAATTACCGAGCGAAATTCCCGCAAGTCCCGCTTGGCAGTTGGATATTGAATAGAACACGGCTGTATCGGCATCTTCCGAACTTATCATTTCACGATCGTCACTGAGGACTGTTTGAATGGAATTCGGGATACCTTGGGTTAAGGCGACTTCAACAAAGACCAGTGGTTCATTGGGCATTGACGGGTGAAAGAATGCAAAACACCGTCTGTCGGTGGGTTGTAGGCGGCGACGCAAATCATCCCAGCTTTCGATGGTGTGAACGGCTTCATAGGCGATGATTTTTTCCAGAATATGGGCCGGGCTTTCCCAATTTATGGGTCGCAAAACCAAGAAACCGCGATTGAACCATGTTGAGAAAAGATGACGCATATCCACATCCAATGCGGATAGTTCGGGCTGTTTCTTTGCTAACTGCAACAAATCATGGCGCATCGCAACCAACTGCCCTGTGGCACCGGGTATCTGATTGAGGCGCCGCATAAATTCTTGTCGTGTAGGCTCCACCGCTGACATAAAACTGCGGTAACTGGCTTTGGATGGTTTATCTTCATAAGCGGATAATGTTTCACGCACCTTTGCAGGGTCGATGCCCATTTTATTGGCTAAATGGTTGAAAAGCTCTTGTTTCTGAGTTGTTTCCATTGCGGCGTATCGATCAAGGATCTGGCAGGCTAATGCGGCCCCTGAAACCTCGCCGTGATCGCTAAGAAGATCGTCAACAAGGGTGGCAATCGGGCGCTTGTCCAAATCGGCCTTATCTGTTGTTTTATAGCGGTGTTCAAAAACCGTTGATAATAGATCGGCAAGAATACTCATGGCATTTTCCTAACAACACGCGTCGATAACCAAGTAGCAAGGCTGGGAAACAGGTACAATATAAAAGATTGTGAATACAACGCGGGCTGCATACCAAAAGTGCTATGTTTGTTATATTTTTTGCGGAAATCCACCCAAAGGCTATGGCGTTTCCACTTGCCGCTGCGCAATAGTGTAATACAGCGCTTGCAACCCCTTCAAACAACAGCTTAAGATACACGACAGAATTAGCTAGGTACGCTCCTGAAGCAGAGTGCAATTAGTTACAATATACTCTGACAGCGGATGAATTAAGATGTGCCCAGCTTTAGTGAAAGAAAACCAAAAACGCGGTTTTATTATCCCCATTGGCGGGGGTGAGGACCGGATCAAGGAAATGCAGATCCATCGACGATTTGTAGAACTGTCAGGTGGTGCGGATGCCGATATTATTGTCATCCCAACGGCTTCACAGGTCGAAAGCACAGGGCCGGATTATAATAGTATTTTTCATGAACTGGGCGCAGGGAAAGTCGAGTTTTTACCGATCACAAGCCGGTCGGATTGTGATAATCCGAGCTTTGCTGAAATGCTGGACCGCGCAACCGGAATTTTTATGACCGGTGGCAATCAGTTGCGTCTGTCGACTATTCTGGGCGGCACATTGGTGGCCCAGAAAATCCGACGCCAAAATGCAGCGGGCGTTCCAGTGGCAGGAACATCTGCCGGGGCTTCGATCATGTCGGAACATATGATAGCGGGCGGCCCGAGTAATGCGTCCCCAACGGAAGATGCGGTTAATCTTGCGCCGGGGATGGGGCTGACAAATGCTGTGATCATTGATCAGCATTTTACCCAGCGAAACAGATTGGGACGGCTCTTGTCCGCGTCATCATATAATCCGTTTTTGATCGGCCTTGGGGTTGATGAAGACACTGCCGCCTTTATCGGCCCTGACAACGTGTTCGAGGTTGTCGGTAGCGGTACAGTGACAGTGGTTGACGCAAGTGCGCTAAGCTATTCTTCGATGTGGCAAGCCAATTCGGGTGAGCCGCTTAGCCTACTGGGATTGAAACTGGATGTCATGGGTGAGGGGTGTCGATATGATCTGAACAATCGACATGCCTATCCACCTGATAAAAGCACCGGCTTTTGCAGTCTGCCTGCGGAAAGCGTAAAGTGATATAAAAATATAACTAACCGGGAGAGTTACCTAAATGAAAATCGTTTCTACCAATGTGTTCGTTGGCCCGAATGTCTGGGCAGGTTTCCCGGTCATCCGCCATGTGATTGATCTAGGCGTGCTTGAAGACTGGCCTTCGGCAAAGATAGGAACAGAATTTATTGATGCTTTGGTAGAAGCCCTTCCGGGATTGGCCGAACATGGATGTTCATACCGCGAGCCCGGTGGTTTTCTAAGGCGTTTACGTGAAGATGAAGGTACATGGCTGGGGCATGTGTTGGAACATTGTGCACTGGAAATTCAGGGCATGGCGGGAACCGATGTCAGTTTCGGGCGCACGCGTGGCACAGGTGAGGTTGGCCAATATAATATGGTTTACGCTTACCGTCAGCGCGATGTGGGGCTTGAGGCGGGCAAACTTGCCTTGCGTCTGCTGATGCATCTATTGCCAAAAACCCTACAAGATCAGATCGAGTATGACTTTGACGCGGATTTCGAATGGGAAGAAGAGCTGAAAGATTTTGTGTTACAAGCGCAAAAACGTGAATTCGGCCCATCTACAGGCTCACTGGTGAAGGCGGCAGAAGAGCGTGATATTCCATGGATCAGATTGAATGAGTACTCGTTGGTGCAATTCGGGCATGGTAAATTCCAACAACGCATACAGGCAACGATCACATCTGAAACCCGCCATATCGCCGTTGAAATTTCCTGTGACAAGGAAGACACCCATAACCTGCTGTATGATCTGGGCTTGCCGGTCCCGCAACAGCGTATGGTTTATAACAAAAAGGCAGCGGTGCGTGCCGCCCGTTCAATTGGTGGCCCCGTTGTTGTGAAACCGCTTGATGCCAATCATGGGCGCGGTGTGTCGATCGATTTAACCGAAGACAACCAAATCGAAACTGCATTTGATGAAGCACGTGAACATGGCAATGGTCGTTCGATATTGGTGGAAAGCTTTGTAACCGGGTTTGATCATAGAATGCTTGTGGTCAACAACGAATTGGTCGCTGTTGCAAAGCGGGTTCCCGGCCATGTGATTGGTGATGGTAAAAGTACGATTGAACAGTTGATTGAAGTGGTCAACAGCGATCCCAGACGGGGGATTGGCCATGAAAAAGTGCTGACCAATCTGGAACTTGACGCACAGGCGTTTCGGCTGATGGATGAAGCGGGTGTCAAGTCGGACACCGTGTTGTCGGATGGACAAGTGTTATACTTACGCTCGACAGCCAACCTATCCACGGGTGGTACTGCTATTGATATGACGGATTCGGTTCATCCGGATAACCGCGATATGGCAGAACGTGCGATCAAGGCTATTGGTCTGGATGTCGGCGGTGTGGACTTCCTGATAGATGACATCACCAAATCATACAAAGATATTGGCGGCGCGATTGTAGAAGTGAACGCAGCCCCCGGGTTCAGGATGCACGTTGCACCTTCTGAAGGTACGCCGCGCGATGTGTCCGGTAAAGTGATTGATATGCTGTTTCCTGTGGGCTCGGAAACCCGTATTCCGATCGCCGCTATCACAGGTACGAACGGGAAAACCACAACATCGCGTATGTTGGGCCACATTATGAAAACCAGCGGAAGTATCGTCGGTATGACCTCGACCGACGGGGTTTATGTGGATGGTAAGCTGAGCGTAAAAGGCGATATGACGGGGCCTACGTCGGCACAAATCGTATTGCGCGATCCATCGGTGGATTTTGCCGTGATGGAAACGGCGCGCGGTGGTCTGTTACGTAGCGGATTGGGTTATCAGCGGTCAGATGTGGCCGCATGTTTGAATGTGACATCTGACCATCTTGGTTTGGGGGGTGTGAACACGGTTGACGAGCTGGCTGTGGTAAAACGTGTGGTGGTCGAGTCTGCGAATGATACAGTGGTGCTGAACGCTGATGATGATCATTGTTTGCGTATGGCTGATTTTTCCCATGCGGAAAATATTTGTTATGTTACGATGAATTCCGAGCACGGTCTGGTAAAAGAGCATATCCGTGCCGGCGGCCGCGCAGTTGTTCTGGAAAAGGGCATGAATGGCGACATGATCACCATCTATGACAATGGCACACATATGCCTGTTCTATGGTCACACCTGATACCGGCCACGATGGAAGGCAAGGCGATGTTCAACGTGCAAAACGCAATGTTTGCCACGGGTATGGCCTATAGTTTCGGGGTTGATCTGGATAATATCCGCCACGGATTGCGCACGTTTGATACCAGCTTTTTCCAAGCGCCGGGCCGCATGAATGTGTTCGATGAACATGCGTTCAAAGTGATCCTTGATTATGCCCATAACCCTGCGGCTTTCCATGCGATTGCCGATCTGGTGGATCGTCTGGATGTGACGGGCCGCCGTTTGGCGGTTGTGGCCGTGCCGGGGAACCGGCGTGATGAAGATGTTACTGAAGCCACAGAAATTCTGGCGGGACATTTCGATCATTATATCTGCAAGGCGGATGATAATCGCCGCAATCGTGGCCATGATGAAATTCCTCAAATGCTGCGCAAAGGTTTTCTGGAACGCGGTGTTGACGAGGATGCAATTACGATAATTCCATCCGAGGTCGAGGCTGTAGATCACGCACTTGGCATGGCGCAAGAGGGCGATTTGGTGGTGGTGTTCGGTGATGATAGCGCACGGTGCTGGAAGCAGATCATCTATTTCAATACTGAAAACATGCCCACGCCTGAAGCCACTACCAAAAAAGATGAGGTAGAAGTTGTCAAGCTGAAGGATATCATGGGCGAAGGCGATACGCTGATACGTGATGAGCGCGGTGTGCGACTGGCACGCAATACTGATGAGGCAAGTGACTAGGGGCACGTGATATGGGTGATACCATTGAGGATATCGAGGATGCTTTATCCATTACCGTCGCTTCAGCAGATAATCTGGTTTTGGACGACACGCGCCGCCTAACAGGCCCAAATATGCTTTGGGATCATCCCGGTGCTGTAATGGATGTTTTCTATGACGGGTTTGACGCTGGGGATATAACGCGGCTGTGGCAGCAACATGCACGGCGGGTTTTGGATGCGATTGGCTGGACGAAGCAAGAAACGATAGTAAGGTCATTCGATGGCGGTGTAAATCTGGCGATTTCCGCCCCGATGGATCAGCTTTACTCTGCCATTTTTGCCGCTCAAACAGCATGGCATTTTTGTGCGGCATCGCTTTTGAAACAGCCTTATGGTGATTTCGAGAGCATGATTGACGATTTGAAATCCGTGATGATACGCGAAGCTAATCCAGCGCTTATTTCTATGATCAAAGCGGCTGATACACATAAGGTTGATGTGTTGACGGATGATGATGATCTGTCATTGGGTCATGGCGCAGGTTCTGTGACTTGGCCGGTTAATGATCTGCCCGAACCTGAAAATGTACCGTGGGATCAGTTATATGATATTCCCGTGGCATTGATTACAGGCACAAACGGTAAAACAACCACCACGCGGCTATGTGCGGCAATTGCAAAAGCGGCGGGTAAAATTGCCGGATTAACATCCACAGATTTTGTACGTGTGGGCGATGATATTCTGGATCGCGGGGATTATTCCGGTCCGGGCGGTGCGCGGATGTTGTTGCGCGACCAGCGGCTGGAAATCGCATATCTTGAGGTTGCACGTGGCGGCATCTTGCGGCGAGGTCTGCCATTACGGCGCGCGCGCGCTGCATTGGTTAGCAATGTTGCCGCAGATCATCTGGGACAATACGGGGTGAATACGGTTGAAGACCTTGCCGTGGCAAAGTTTGCGGTTTTCAGAACATTGGCTGATGATGGTGTTCTGGTGTTAAATGCGGATGATCCATATGTTGCCCGCCAAGGGGCGCAGACACCTGCAAATATATGCTGGTTTTCACTTGATCCGAAATCACCACAAATAGCGGACGCGCAATCAGCAGGCAGGCCGTGTGCCTGGTTGCAAGATACCGTGCTGTGTTACTTTGACGGCACTGAAACGACGAATATGATCGATGTCAAAGATATCCCTTTGGCGATGGGGGGAGCGGCCCGGTATAATGTTCAAAACGCGCTTGGTGCCATGTGTTTGTCGCGTGCGATGGGCTTGCCCGACAAGGCAATATATACGGGTCTGTCCAACTTTCAGAACGATCCGAAAGATAATCCGGGGCGGTGTAATGAGTTTCGTGTGAACGGGGCGCGTGTTTTTGTGGATTTTGCCCATAATCCACATTCGATTGCCGCAGTTACAGGTGCTATGGCATCAATTCCCGCAAAGCGACGCTTTATCATGCTTAGCCATGCAGGTGACCGTTCAGATCAGGATATCCGGGATGTCACGGCAACGGCGCTTGATTTGAAACCCGATTATATGCTTGCGGTTGAGCTGTTTGATTACCTGCGTGGGCGAAAAACAGGTGAAATTCCGACGCTCATTTCTGATGAGTGTTTGAAACGGGGAATGACACATGAACAGGTTATCTTTGCGTCTTCACCATCGGACGGAACGGAAAAAGTATTGGATCAGCTAAAGCCCGGTGATTTGGCATTATTGCTGGTTCTATCTGAACGGGACAAGATTTTTGAAATGCTGGAACGCGCATCGGGAAATACTATTTAAGAGGTTTTGGCCTGTGTGGTGTGGTCTATGTCTGCAATCGCCTTAGGATTTGTCAGAATTATTATCCTTTGTGTTTGCTGTTTCGCCGAGTTTTTTGAAGAATTTTTTGTTTAACCGTATGAATTCTTCAATCAAACTTGTCAGCCCGCCCAATTCTTTACCTTTCAGGTAAAAGAAACCGGCCCAGCCGGCGAGTGAGGCACCAATACAGTCAACAATCAGGTCCCACATCGTATCGCGCAGTCCTGATTTTTGCATATTAAAGCCAAATAACTGGTCAGCAGCGAATTCCAGTATTTCCCAAAGGACACCAATTGCGACAGCACAGCTAAATGTAATAAATGCTATTGCTACGGGTGGTGCCGAATATCTGTCACCTTCGAACAGCATAAACACAAACAGAAAGCTCATCAGGCCAAAGCCGATTGCAGACCCGCCATGCAGCAATAAATCCCACCACCAGTATTGTTCATAAAAATTGGATGCCTCGCCAAGAAATATCGTCGCGAATATAAAGATCACGATCATTGAAACAAAGCTGACAGGCAGTTTTACAGAGAACCGGTCACTGAAAAAAACGGGTAATAAAGTCAGTAAAAATGTGATAAGTCCAATTGCGGCAAGTGACCATTGCGATGTGGCAAGCCCTGTTAAACTTTCGGATAACAGGATGATCCAGATTACATATGTGGTTGCGTTCCTGTGAGACAAGAAAACAGGCAAAACATTCTCCTTACTGCATTTTAACTATTATCGATCACGGGGTAATGAAACAATCCTCTATCGTTACTATGTATAATATAAGAATGTGCGGAACGGAATTAAATGAAAATAGCCAGTTATAATATACGCAAATGTGTTGGTTTGGATCGCAAAAGGGATCCGCACCGTACGCTGTCTGTGATTAATACTGTGCCCGCAGATATTATGGCGTTGCAAGAAGTGGATAAACGATTAGGCAAGCGGCCTGCGGCATTGCCTGTTGATAAGATTGAAACCCAAACAGGAATGGTGCCGCTGGATTTGGGTAAATCTGGCCCAAGTATGGGGTGGCACGGCAATGCCCTGCTGGTAAAGCCGGATATTGCTATTGCGGATATTGAATGTTTGAACCTGCCCGGGTTGGATCCGCGTGGTGCAATTATACTGGATGTGGCTATAAGTGATAATGCGCCACTAAGACTGGTTGCGGTGCATCTGGGATTGATGCGCGGTAACAGAAAATCACAACTGAAGTATCTTCTGGATGCATTGGCTAACAGGCCGCCGCAGCCAACGGTTATCATGGGTGATTTCAATGAGTGGTCACAGACAAAAGGTTTGGGCAGGCTTGCCGGTGAGTTTGATTTTTTGACGCCCGGCAATAGTTTTCATGCGGCCTGGCCCGTTGCAAAACTGGATCGCTTTGCATTGTCTAAAGAGCTGCTGGTTAAAGATGCCGGCGTTATTGAGAAAGGGCAGGCGCGTAAAGCGTCGGATCATCTGCCGATTTGGGCCGAAATTGAACATAGCTAAACAAATCAACTAACACGCAAAGCATTGTTATTGATGCGGATTATCCGCGTGGGTCAAGTAGTTTTGCCAAAATACGTTCTTTGGTAATTTGACCAACCAATACGTCATTATCGACCACGCCGACAGGCATGTCTGTATCGCCGATAATTTCCATAACTTCACGGATGTCCGTGTCGGGACCCACGGTGACAGAGGGACTGCCATTTGCAGGTTCAGCAACATCACGGGCACAAAGGACGCCCAAGGGGTTCATATGGGCGACGAAATCAGAAACATATTCATTGGCCGGATTTGTGTAAATCTCTTGCGGTGTGCCACATTGAACGATACGGCCGCCTTCCATAATCGCAATCCGGTCACCGAGTTTAAAGGCTTCATCCAAGTCGTGGCTGACGAAAATAATTGTGCGCTGAAGGTTGCGTTGCAAATCGATCAGCTCGTCCTGAAGTTTTGTGCGGATCAAGGGATCAAGTGCTGAAAACGGCTCGTCCATCAACAATATCGGTGCGTCGGTCGCAAAAGCACGAGCCAATCCAACACGTTGCTGCATACCGCCAGATAACTCGCCGACTTTGCGTTCAGCCCAATCCGAGAGGCCAACAAGGGCAAGCTGTTCATCAACTTTTGCGTTGCGTTTGCTGCGTGACATGCCGCCCAGTTCCAGTCCAAGCCCGGTGTTTTCGCGCACGGTGCGCCACGGCAGCAGGCCAAATTGCTGAAATACCATCGCAATACGATGTTGGCGCATGTGTCGTAAATCCGACGGTGTCGCTTCTGTGATGTTGACCATATCGTCGCCATTGTTCACGTGGACAGCACCGCGCACCACCGGGTTTAGCCCGTTAACTGCGCGCAGCAACGTTGATTTTCCTGAACCGGACAAGCCCATTAGTACAAGTATCTCACCTTCTTCAACGGTGATAGAACAATTATGCACGCCCAGTATCTGGCCTGTTTCTTTTTGAATTTCAGAGCGTTCCTGCCCTTTATCCATTAAGGGTAGGGCGGCTTTTGGATTATCACCGAAAACGATTGAGACATTTTCAAATTCTACTGCATTGGCCATGATTTAACGCTCCACTCTTAGCATACGGTCAAGCATGATTGCGACGACAACGATGACCAGCCCGCTTTCGAAGCCCAAAGCGGCATTCACTTGGCTAAGGGCACGTACAACCGGCACGCCTAGCCCGTCGGCGCCGACCAGTGCCGCAATGACCACCATCGACAGCGACAACATGATCGTCTGGTTCAGGCCAGCCATGATCTGCGGCAGGGCATAGGGCAGTTCAACTTTCCAAAGGGTTTGTTGCGGGGTGGCGCCAAATGCTTCGGCGGCTTCAAGAAGCGGTAGCGGCGTGGCATTTATACCGAGATAGGTCAGGCGTATTGGTGCAGGAACCACGAAGATAACCGTGGCAACCAAGCCCGGAACCATACCGATACCAAAGAAAACGATCATCGGGATCAGGTAAACAAATGTGGGGAGTGTCTGCATCAAGTCAAGAACCGGGCTCATGGCGCTATATAATCGGGGGCGGTGTGCCGCGGCGATACCTATGGGAACACCTATTGCCATGCAGGTGATGCAGGCAAATACGACTAATGTCAGGCTTTCCATGGTTTCATCCCAATAGCCTTGATTGAGAATAAACAAAAAGCCCAAGAATACCAAAAGGCAGGGTTTCCAGCTGCGCTGTATTGCCCATGTCAGGGCTACAAAAAGGGCGATGATTATCAGCGGGTTTGGGTAGTTCAATGCGATAAGGACAACATCAATCAGCCAGCTTAGGCCGTTTTCAAATCCTTCAAAGAACCATTCGGCATTTTCACGCAGCCATTCGAAACCAAATTTTGCCGATTTCCCAACCGGGATTTTTGTCCCTGTAAGCCAATCCATATTCACCCCCAACCACTAAATTGTGGTCATTAAATATTCGTTAGACAGTAAAAGGCCCCGGTTTTCACCGAGGCCTTTTGGTCGTAATTAAAGACCAAGTGCGCTGGAAACCGCAGACATGGCATCACCACCATCTTTGGTCGTTACACCTTTTAGCCACGGGCCAAGTGTATCCGGGTTGGATTTCAACCATGCAGTAGCTGCATCGTTTGCATCTTCACCGCCGTCAAGGATAGCACCCATGATTTGGTTTTCCATGTCCAGTGTGAAGCTAAGGTTTTTCAATAACGCTCCAACATTTGGGCATTCTGTTACATAGCCTGCGCGTGTATTGGTATATACATCACCCTCTGCGCCAAACCATTCTTCGCCACCAGTCAGATAGGTAACTTTGAAGTTCGAGTTCATCGGATGCGGTGCCCAGCCAAGAAATATGACTGGTTTATCTTTGCTGCTGGCACGGTCAACTTGTGCCAACATGCCTTGTTCGGAACTTTCAATCATCTCGACAGCACTCAAACCAAAGGTATCAGCAGCAATTAAGTCCATAACAATGCGATTGCCGTCATTACCGGCTTCGATCCCATAGATTTTGCCATCAAGTGCCGCAGCATTTGGTGCAATATCAGCGAATGTTTTGATGCCCAGTTTGGCACCGGCTGCGTTGGTTGCAAGTGTATAGGCTGTGCCATTCAGGTTGGCGCGAACTGTGTCAACGGTGCCTGCTTCGCGGTATTTCGCAATATCGCCTTCCATCGTTGGCATCCAGTTTCCTAGAAACACGTCTACATCACCCTGTTCCAGTGAAATATATGTCACCGGTACAGACAGTACTTTGATATCGGTCTCGTAACCCAAAGCTTTTAGAACAATACTGGTTGTAGCTGTTGTTGCGGTGATATCAGTCCAGCCGACATCCGAAAATGTGACTTTTCCACAGTCAGCCTGTGCAGCTGTTGCAAAAGAAGCAAGTACAAGAATGCTTGCAGCGGTAGATTTAAAGTTAGTCATCAAGGTCTCTCCCATTGAGTGCGTTATTGTTGATTGACGGCTCAGTTAAAAATAAATTCCAATCAAAATCAATAGATAATTCATGGAAAACGTAAGTTGGAAAATAACACTTACCCGAAAAAACAGCTATCTGCTATCTTTTAAGCCAAAAGTTATGTGTTTGCGGTTGGTTAGACATAAAATAAAACGCCATCAAAGTATTTATCGATGGCGTTTTTATTTTTAAAATTATTGAAAGGGTGGTTTTCCCAAGCTTATATTCCAAGCTCGGCAGAGACGGTTGCAATGCTTTCACGTAAAACACGCTCGATTCTGCTGATCTCGTCTGCGGTCATGATCAGAGTTGGTGACAGGATCAGAATGTTGCCAAGGGGGCGCGCGATCAGACCGCGTGATTGGGCGGCTTGTGCAATGCGCGTTCCGACATTGTCGTCAACGCTAAAGGCTTCGCGTGTGGCTTTGTCTTTCACGAATTCGATACCCATCATGAAGTGGCTGCCGCGCACCTCGCCAACCATGTTCATATCCGACAAACCGCGTAGGGCATTTTCGAACAGTTTACCCGTAGTTTGGACGTTTTGTGGGATTTGATCGCTTTCCAGCAACTCGATATTGGCAAGAGCGGCGGCGGCGGCGGCGGGGTGGCCTGAATAGGTCATACCGTGCAGGAACATCGCACCCGGTTCAGAGATCACATCATAAATTTCATCCGATATTATGGTGGCCGATAAAGGTTGATAACCAGAAGTCAGACCCTTGGCAGTGGTGATGATATCGGGTTCAATGCCAAATACGTCTTTTGATGCGAACATATGGCCCAATCGACCAAAGGCGGTGACAACTTCGTCTGAGATATATTTGATGTCATACTCTTCGGTTATTGCGCGCATGCGTTTGTGATAGCCGTCGGGGGCCACCAGAATACCGCCTGCGCCCATGATCGGTTCGGCGATAAAAGCGGCAATGTTTTCCGCACCTATATCTCGGATTGCATCCAGCATATCATCCGCGAGTACTTCCAGGAATTCGGCATCGGTCATGCCGTCCGCTTCGCGGTAGGCGTATGGGGCACGCAAATGGTGAACAAGGTTTTCTGCTGCCGTATCCCAACCATCGCTATAGGCCGGTGTGGTCATTGCCATCGCCAGATGGGTAGAGCCGTGGTAAGCACCGATACGCGAAAGAATTTTCTTTTTATTCGGGCGGCCAAGGCGATTATTGTAGTGGTGCAGGATACGAATGGCAGTATCGTTGGCTACTGAACCGGAATTTCCGAAATAAACCCGATTAAGGCTGCCAGGTGCTAATTGTGCAATTTTTTCGGCTAATTCGGCTGCTTTTGGATGTGTAAAGTTGTAAAAGGTAGAGTAATAGTCGAGCGTTTTTAACTGCTCGGTGATTGCATCAATAATTTCAGAGCGCCCGTGACCGACGTTTACACACCAAAGTCCACCGATGCCATCCAGCAGTTCATTGCCTTCGCTGTCAGTCACATAAGCACCTTTTGCTTTGACTATAGCGGTGCGTGCGGCGGCTTGCTTCAGCCCGTCGAGATTGGCAAAAGACTGAATCAGGTGGGCGTCCTTGGTCAGAATATCATCGGTACTGAGTTTTATCATTTTGGTCATGTCGTTTCTTTCAACTCCCTGAAAGGTGATGTTGTGTTTTCCTAAACTGCCCCGCTTTGAGGTGGGGCAGAGGCAAAGTTATTTCTTTAGATTTGTCCAAATGGTGTCGTAGACTTTTTGAACGTCTTGTGAACACGCCTCGACAAACGATCCTACAGGTGTTGCAGGTGGATTGGATTCCGGTGAGTTTTTGACAGCATCGCTTAAGAAAGGTTCGGTGCCTGTAACGCCAGAAGTATATTGTGCATAGTTGGTGACGGCTGCAGCATTTTCAGGTTCCAAAAGGAAGTTCATGAACTTCAGCGCATTGTCGCGGTTTGGCGCATCTTTCAGTAACACAACATTGTCCATCCAGACCACATAGCCCTGTTTGGGAAATGCATATTCAACATTGGCACCTTCTTCACGGGCTTTCGCGGAAAAACCGCTCCAGATCATACCGACTGATGCGTCGCCTGACACCAAAACATCCTTGGCCGCATCGGAACTGAATGAAGCCCAATAAGGTTTGGCCTCTTGCACTAAGGCATTAAGGGCTTTTAGCTGTTCGCGGTTGGTTGTGCATTGCGGGATGTCCAAATGCAAAGATGCCAGTGCCAGCAATTCACCCTGGCTGTCCAGTACGTTTATCTTGCCGCGCAGTTCTGCAGGTGGGTTAAAGATGATATCGGTGGTATTGATATCGCCTTTGTAATTATCACGATTTACAGAAAAACTGGTGGTACCCCACTGGTAGGGGATCGAGCTGTGACGGCCATTATCAAAACCAACATCGACCCATTGCGGCATAATGTTGCCAAAGTTGCTGAGCTCGGATGGCTTGAAAGTATCAAGCATACCTTCACTGCCCATGATCTCGACCATATAGTCACCGGGGACACTAACATCGTAGGTTCCCAATTTCCCGGCTTTCAAAGATGCAAGCATGGATTCGTTTGAATCGAATGTGTCCATCGTTACTTCCACATCATATTCAGCCGCGAATTTATCCAGCAACTCTTGTGGTATATATTCGAACCAGTGGTAGATTGACAGTTTACCCTCGGCTAAAGCCCCATTCGCAGCCAAAGTCATAGCCAGTGCGGATGCGCTGATTTTCAATATTTTATTCATGTTCTTCCTCCGTTGTTGTGGTTGTTATTTCTTGTTTTGTCCCATCCGTCCGACCAGATAGGATAGGGTAACAAAGACCACCGAAACCAGCAGAAGCAGGGTGGAAATTGCCATGATATTTGGTTTTATGCCTTGTTTGACGGCGCCGAAAATGGCCGTGGGCAAGGTTTCGATACCTGCTCCTTTGACAAAGTTCGTGATGATGAAGTCATCAAGCGAGATGATGAAAGCCAGCAAAAAACCCGAGATGACACCAGGGGCCATCAGGGGTAACAGGATCAATCGAAAGGCCTGATAACGCGTCGCGTATAGATCAAGAGCGGCTTGTTCATAGACATCTTCGATGCCTTGCATTCGTGCTGCTATTGGCAAATAGGCAAAGGGAACACAAAACACGATATGGGCCATCAATATTGTCGTTAGACCAGTGGTAAAGCCGATTGTGGAAAAGAATATCAGGGTGGCAACAGCGGTTACAATCTCGGGCACCATCAGTGGCAGGTTGATCAGGGCAAAGCTGATGGATTTGCCGCGAAAACGCCCGGCGCGCAGCATGGCCGTGGCAGCCATTGTGGCTATTGTGGTAGACACGGTTGCCGCAGCAACTGCAATTATCAGGGAATGTATTGCGGCCAATTTGAATTTCTCCGCCTCCAACCCCCAGAACACATCCTTGTACCAGCGCAGTGATACGCCACCCCACTGGGTGATCGAATTACTGTCATTGAACGAGTAAATCATCACGATAATCAGTGGCGCATAAAGCAGGAACAGGCAGAGCCATGTCATTGGCAAAAAGCCCGGGAAGCGGCGCAGATCAAGTTTTTTAGCCATCAACCTTGCTCCGCTTTTGATTGCTGACGTGCATAATAAGTCAACACGATCAGAACCAGTGACAACAGGATCATCGAGACTGCAGCACCAAAGGGCCAATTCCCCGCATTGCCTTTGAATTGTTCTTCTATAAGAGAGCCGATCATGAAGGTTTTGGCCCCGCCCAGAAGGTCGGGGGCCAGAAATGCGCCAAGACTGGGGACGAACACAAGTATGCAGCCTGCGATAATGCCGGGTTTAACGGTCGGCAGAATGATTTGACGCAAGGTGGTAAAGCGTGAGGCGTAAAGATCGGCGGCGGCCTCGGACAAGGCGAAGTTATAACGTTCGACGCTGGCATAAATAGGTAAAACCATGAACGGAAGATAAGAATAGAACAGGCCGAGTTGCACTGCAAAATTGGTGTTGATCATGTGAATAGGTTCTGAAATCACACCCATAGACATCAGCCATTCATTCAATGGGCCTGTGTCGCGGATCAGGAATTTCATCGAAATTGTGCGGATCAGAAGGTTCACCCAATAAGGAATTGTGATCAGGAACAGCCAGATAGAGCGATTGCTGCCGGTACGGGTGGCGATGAACCATGCGGTCGGAAAACCGATGATCAGGCAGAAAATGGTGGCAATGCCGGCCTGCCAGATTGAACGCCAGAAAATCTTAATGTAAGTCCATTCTATTTTAGCGGGGTCATCGCCAAAAAGCCCGCGATCAAAGAAAAACTGGTCATAGGCGGCGAGGGTGAAGTCCCAGATAACACCGCCGCGAAATTCTTTGGTCAGGAAGGAATAGATCAGCATAATGCCGACGGGCAGTAACAAAAAGAAGCCGATGACCAGCCATGTGGGCAGGATCAACCACCCGCCCAGTCCTGCGTAGGTGCTCGTGTTGGTGTTTTCGCTTTTGACCATACCTCCTGCCATCAGTCTACCAACAGGCGCGCAGCGCTTGCCTCGAAATTCAGACCGACTGTTTCCCCGATATTCGGTACATGGGTATTTTCAGAGTTTTGTATTCTGGCTGTTACGATCTCTCCATCGGTCAATGTGATTTCGATATGCATGTCGGTTCCAAGATAAATTGCCCGCGTGGCAGTGCCCTGCAACAAGCCTTTGGCGGGTGTTGTGACAGCTACTCTTTCAGGGCGCACGGACAGGTGGCCCGGTCCCTTTCTTGCGCCATCAGCGGCATGGCAGGAAAACGCCGCCCCGCTGGGCAGTATGCAGCTGGCATGACCCGCTTTTACATCTTTAACATCAACATCAATCAGGTTGGTTTCGCCAATGAAATCGGCGACAAACTTATTTCCGGGCGCTTCATATATCTCTCGGGCGCTGCCAACCTGTTGTACTTTACCGTCCGAAATAACGGCTATGCGGTTTGACATGGTCAGTGCCTCTTCCTGATCGTGGGTGACGAAAATGAAGGTGATACCGGTTTCGGATTGTATCTGTTGCAGTTCCAGACGCACAGCCTGACGCAGTTTCAGATCAAGCGCCGAAAGCGGCTCGTCAAGCAGCAGAACTTTCGGGTTGGGGGCAAGGGCACGGGCAAGGGCCACCCGTTGCTGTTGACCACCGGAAAGTTGGGAGGGCAGGCGGTTGGCAAATTCGGTAAGCTGAACAAGTTCGAGAACTTCACCAACGCGGGCCTTTGCTGTGGCGTCATCTGCTCCTAGGCGTAAAAGGCCGAACATCACATTTTGGATTACATCCATATGCGGAAACAGGGCGTATTGTTGAAAAACCGTGTTAACGGGGCGCTTGTTCGGTGGCAGATCGGCAATGTCTTCACCGTATAGCCGGATTGCACCCTCTGATATGTCCTCAAAACCTGCGATACTTCGCAGCAAGGTAGTTTTGCCGCATCCCGATGGGCCCAGCAGGGTGAAAAACTCGTTATCTTGGATGGCAAGGGATACATTTTTGAGCGCTGTGAAAGAGCCATATCGTTTTGTAACATTCGATATATCGACCGCTATATCGGAATTCGTCCCCTTGTTTTCCATGCATGTACCCCCTAGAATGAACGATTATGGTAATTCCATTCGATTAGGGGGTATATACCCCTAAAGAGGTATCATCTGATGCAAAAGGGTGTGGAGACAGATGAGCTATTGGGCGCGGCGATTAAAAGTCTGCACAGTCCACAGTTCGACCAAGTGTTTAGCGCATGGCTGCAAGCCTGTGTGCCGTTTGATAATATAACAACACTGGCCTATTTTCAAAGCCAGCCACCCAAGAGGTTGATGTCTGAAAGCATAGAGCCCAAGGCACATGAGAATATTGATACTGTGTATTTGGCGGGTGCGTATTTATTGGACCCGTTTCACGATCTACATATAGCGCGTGCACCGCGCGGGGTGTACCGCCTTAGCGAAATTGCCCCGGATCAGTTTCAACGTAACCGATATTTTCTGGAATATTACCGCAATACCACGATGGTCGATGAAATCGGGTTTGTCAGTTATCCATCAGATGGAGTGTCCATTCATGTATGTTTGGGGCGCGACAGTAATTCCGGTCTGCGGTTTTCAAATCGTTTGATTGTAATTGCAAAGCGCATGGCGCCGGTTGTGGCATCTTTGGCGGAAAGTCATTGGGATGCTCTGAATTCAACCGGAACATATACGGAAACCGATTTCACAGCCAGATTAATAGGCGCTGTGCACGAAGAATATGGTATATCCCTTAGCCCCAGGCAGGCCGAAGTTGCCATGTTGATTTTACGCGGGCATTCATCTGTATCCATCGGCCTGCGGTTAGGGATAAGTTCACAGACCGTGAAGGTGTTTCGCAAGCAGCTATACAGAAAATGTGATATTTCTTCACAAGCAGAACTGTTCAATTTATTGCTGCCGCTTTTGGGCTCCTGAGAGGCTTGAATGGTTGCGCAACTTTTCTTTGGATTGGTTCTATAAAGTGAAATCACTTACAAGATTCCACTTGCGTTTTACGAAAAACATTCCAACATTAACGATTATATTGCGCATCGTATAATGGAAAATGCCGGGAATTAAGCGGCTTTATGGGTTACAAGTAGAGCATGGTTGCCAAAGCAGTAAATGTTGCAAAAGGTGAAACGGACTATTCGACACGAATAGACGCGGAAACCTGGGATTTTATACACAAAGTTGAAATCCATTACCCACCCGATACGGTTGATCTGGATGTTTCCGGCCAAAGGGCGGTTTACAACACGATGTGCGGGGCCTTTCGGCAGGCTTACCCGGCTGGGGTTACCGCGAAAGACTGCCTTGTGGGCGATGTGCCTCTGCGCTGTTATCAACGACAGGGGACAAATGCTGACGCGGTGGTTCTTTATTGCCATGGTGGCGGTTTTGTTGTCGGGGGGCTGGAAAGCCATGACGATGTTTGCGCGGAAATTTGTGATCAAACGGGTTTCGCGGTTGTCTCTGTTGATTACCGCTTGTCGCCTGAATATGCGCACCCTGCTGCATATGATGATTGCGTAGCTGCGTTTCACTGGGTCAGAGATCATTACAATTTACCACTGGTTTTGGCAGGGGATAGTGCAGGTGCTAACTTGGCGGCAGCGGTGGCACATACCGTGCGTACTGTGACAGCTTTGGCGGGGATGGTGCTGATATATCCCTCGTTAGGGTCGTTAAAATCCACAGGCTCGTATGCAGAACACGCCCATGCGCCGCTTTTAAGCATCGATGAAATAGAATTTTATGAGGCCATCAGGTCAAATGGAGCTGACACCACATCTGACGCAACTTTTGCACCGCTTGTGGACAATGATTTTTCCGGTTTGCCGCCGACCGTGGCAATCTCGGCGGAGTGCGATCCTTTATGTGACGATAGCAAAGAATATTGTGTTGCGATCCAGAATGCAGGTGGGTCGGCGATCTGGATTAATGAGGCGGGCTTGGTGCATGGATACTTACGGGCACGCCATACGGTTAACCGCGCTCGCGACAGCTTTTCGCGGATCGTCGCGGCGATTGACGCGTTTGGTCATAGACGTGATCTGACGCACAGTGATTTGCTGAATATAAGTGTGTGACAGGTCGGATTTTCGTCCAATCCATCTATTGCATTCAGTGTAATGAACTGTAAGCTTGCGTCGAAATAAACTCTCTTATTTAAAAATGGATATACGCGATATGAGATATGAGAAGCCTGTTGATGCGGCCGAGGCCGTTGAGCTTTTGCAAGGGAGTGCCGGTGTTGTGCGCGTGCTTTCCGGCGGTACGGATTTGTTGGTTCAACTGAAAGCGGGGATGGTTGAGCCTGATTTGATTGTTGATATCAAAGGCATTACCGGGATCAGTGATATTGTGCCCGAAGCGGGCGGCTTTCGCATAGGTGCTGCGGTGTCCGGTGCGGAGCTTGGCGAACATGACGGTGTTGTTGCACTTTGGCCGGGTGTGGTTGAAGGGGCAGAGCTGATCGGGTCGACACAAGTACAGGGCCGCGCCTCGATGGTGGGCAATCTGTGTAATGGATCACCAGCAGCGGACAGCGTTCCGGGTCTGATTGCGGCAGGTGCGGTTGCACGAATTGCAGGGCCAGACGGTACGCGCGATTGTCCGGTTATTGATATCCCAGTATCACCGGGTAAAATATCGCTGGGCAAGGGCGAATTTATCACGTCTGTGTTTTTGCCTGCACGGCCCAAACGTGCATCGGACGCTTATTTACGGTTTATTCCACGCACTGAAATGGACATTGCCGTGGCCGCAGCCGGTGTCAGTCTGGAACTGGACGCTGACGGCGTTTGTGTGGCTGCAAATGTGGCGCTTGGTGCGGTTGCCCCAACGGTTTTACTGGTTGAAGAAGCTGCCGCTGCGATTATTGGCACAAAGCTGGATGACGCAGCACTTGAAGCATTGGCGTCTGCCTGTTCAAAGGCTTGTAATCCGATTGATGATAAACGCGGCACCATTGCGTTCCGCACCCAAACTGCTGGCGTGTTAGCAAAACGCGCAGCCCTGATTGCCTATAAACGGGCCGGAGAAAACGCATGAAAAATATCCACGTATCGACCACAATAAACGGTGATCCGACAGAATTTATCTGTGCTCCTGACGAGTCGCTTCTGGACGTATTGCGCGACCGCCTCGGGCTGACCGGGTCGAAAGAGGGTTGCGGTTCGGGCGATTGCGGCGCTTGCAGTGTGACAGTGAACGGACGGCTTGTGTGTTCGTGTCTTGTGCTGGGCGCCGAGGCCGACGGGGCCGCAGTTGAAACCATTGAAGGCATGGCGCAGGGCGAGACATTGCACCCGCTGCAGCAGCATTTTATCGATGGCGCTGCCTTGCAATGCGGGGTTTGCACACCGGGCATCCTTGTGGCAGCGAAAGCGTTGCTGGAAAAGAACCCGAACCCGACAGATACTGAAATACGTTACTGGCTGGCAGGCAATCTGTGCCGCTGCACGGGTTATGACAAAATTATCAAAGCGGTTCAATCTGCTGCTGCTGAAATGAGAGGTGCGTAAAATGCCATTAGACGCTAACAAAAAACGAGTTTTTAAAGTTATCGGCACAAGACCAGCGCGCCCTGACGGGATTGACAAAGTAACGGGCCGTGCCCTGTACGGTGCGGATGCAACCGCGCCCGGCATGCTGTTTGGTCATATTTTACGCAGCCCGCATGCGCATGCTTTGATCAAGTCAATCGATACATCTGCGGCAGAAGCGCTAAGCGGTGTTAAGGCGATCATTACGTCAAAAGATTTTGGTCTGCCTGACGACAGTTCGGTGCTTGATGTGCAAGACAACTGTATGGCACGTGAAAAGGTGCTTTATGACGGGCACGCGGTGGCAGCCGTGGCTGCGACCAGTGCGGCGATTGCTAAAAAGGCGTTGAAACTGATCAAGGTGGACTATGAAGCTTTGCCGCATGTCACGGATGTGGATGCGGCTATGCGCCCGGATGCACCAATTGTGCAAGCGGGGCGGGCCATGGATGATCTGCCTGCAGGTCTGTCTGAAAACGTGACATATCATTTTGAATTTGGTCACGGTGATATGGACGCAGGCTTTGACAAGGCGGACAAGATCGTTGAACGCAGCTTTAAGACGGCAGCAACCCATCAGGGATATATCGAGCCACACGCTTGTCTTGCGTCAATGAATTCCGATGGCAAAGGTGAATTGTGGTGTTGTACCCAAGGGCAGTTTTTTGTCCGCGAGCTTTGTGCCGACATTCTGGAAATCGAGGCCAGTCAGCTGCGGGTGACGGCATCGGAAATCGGGGGTGGTTTTGGTGGCAAAACAACGGTGTTTATCGAGCCTGTTGCACTGGCGCTGTCGCGCAAATCGGGGCGTCCGGTTAAGATCGTGATGAGCCGCGAAGAGGTGTTCCGCGCATCCGGCCCGACAGTATCGTCGTCTTCGGACGTTAAAATCGGCATGACCAAGGACGGTCGGATCACAGCCGCGCATGCAACTTTTCGCTATCAGGGCGGGGCGTTTCCATGTGGTACAGTTCAGTTCGGTGCGCAAAGTGCTTTTGCCGCGTATGATCTGGACGCTGTGCAAACAATTGGCTGGAGCGTGCTGACCAACCGCCCGAAAGAGGCTGCGTACCGCGCCCCCGGTGCACCTATGGCGATTTATGCGGTTGAAAGCGTGGTTGACGAGCTGTGTCAGGAACTTGGGCTTGATCCGTTGGACGTGCGGCTGAAAAATGCCGCGCAAAAAGGCACGAAATCGTCATACGGGCCGACGTTTGACGACATCGGATTGAAAGCCACGCTGGAAGCGGCTGTAGCGCATCCACATTATACCGCCCCGCTTGGCCCTAATCAGGGTCGTGGGCTGTCTTGCGGCTTTTGGTTTAACTTTGGTGGCAATACTTGCGTGTCTTTGAACGTGAACTTTGACGGCACGGTGGGGATTACAGAAGGTAATCCCGATATTGGCGGGTCACGTGCATCTATCAGTTTGATGGCGGCGGAAGAGCTTGGTATTCCTTACGAGAAGGTACGCACGATTGTGGCAGACACCAATTCGATAGGGCATAATGATATCACCGATGGTAGCCGTGTGACCTTTGCGGTTGGTCTGGCGACGATTAAGGCCGCGCGTGATGCAAAACAAAAGATGTGCGCACGGGTTGCGAAAATCTGGGATATTGATGAAGACGCAGTCTATTGGGAAGATGGTTATGCGAAACCGTCCGGGCCCAATGCCGGCACGTTTGACCCAATGTCGCTTGAGGAGATTGCGGCAATATCTGCGGAAACAGGCGGGCCGATTGCAGGCCACCATGAGGTGAATGCGGACGGTGCGGGTGTTAGTTTCGGTGTGCATCTGGTAGATGTGGAAGTTGACCCTGAAACCGGTGCGACCGAAGTGTTGCGCTATACGGTGTTCCAAGATGCAGGCAAAGCGATCCACCCCGATTATGTCGAAGGACAGATGCAGGGCGGTGCGGTGCAAGGTATCGGATGGGCCTTGAACGAGGAATATATTTACGGTGAAGACGGGCGGTTGCAAAATCCCGGTCTGCTGGATTACCGGATCCCCGTGGCCTCTGACTTGCCCAACATCGACACGGTCATATTGGAAATCCCGAACCCCGGTCACCCTTACGGTGTGCGCGGTGTTGGGGAAACCCCGATTGTGCCACCGCTTGCAGCGATATCCAATGCTGTATCACGTGCAACGGGTTTGCGGATGTCTGAACTTCCGATGTCGCCGCCAAGAGTGCTTAAAGCATTGTCCGCAAAGGGCTAGTCATGGTCAAAGTCGCGATTTGGGGCTCTTTAAGAACCGCCACAGATGGCAAGGCCGAGGTCGAGGCCGACCCCGGCACATTTAAACAAATACTCGACCAACTGGTCGTGGATTACCCCGGGCTTGAGCCACAAATCAAGCGCGGGGTATCGTTCGCGCTTGACGGTAAAATTTACCGCGATGCCTGGTTTACCAAGATCAATGACGACAGTGAGCTTGTCCTGATGCCTTATATGGTCGGCGGGTAAGGGTACATTTTTATAAAAGGGCAGTAATATTTTTTCTTAGGACGGATTGTCCCTGAGAAATATATTGATCCAGTCTAATATACTGTTATTCATGAAATATGGAAATAATGGTTCTTGATCGCCTGACTACCTTAGGTCACGCCCAGCGAATGGCGGTCTTTCGCCTGCTTGTGCGCCGTTACCCCGATGCGGTTCCGGCGGGTGAGTTGGCGGCAGCATTGGATATTAAGCCCAGTACATTATCAGTCTATCTTGCGGCTCTTAAACGGGTTGGGCTGATCACGCAGGCCCGCCACGGCACTTCGTTGCGCTACTGCGCCGAAATTACCGCTGTTGAGCAAGTAATGGACTATATGTTTCGTGATTGTTGCCGTGGACGCGGTGAGATGTGCTGGCCGCTCTCTGAAGCATCCGCGAGTGAAACGAACAGTAATCCAAAGCAAAAACGCAATGCCCTATTTATCTGCACAGGAAATTCCACCCGATCAATCTTTGCCGAGGCCCTGTTGCGCCGCGAAGCTGGGGATCGTTTCGAAGCATACTCCGCAGGCACACATGCGGGAAGCGTGCTGAACCCGTTTGCCATTGCACTGCTGCAATCCAAGGGGCACAACACGGATCTGCTGCGCGCCAAAAGCATTGCGGAATTTCAAGCGCCTGATGCGCCTGAAATAGATTTTGTCTTTACCGTTTGTGATCAGGCGGCAAACGAGGAATGCCCGTTTTGGCCGGGCCAACCCATCAGCGCCCATTGGGGCTTGCCTGACCCGGTCAAGGCCACAGGCACAGACGCAGAAAAGCAGCGAGCCTTTCTGCAAGCTTACGAACAATTACACAACCGGATACGGGCCTTTGCCGCTTTGCCGTTTGATACGCTCGACAGGGTATCGTTGCAGGCGCGGGTCGATGAAATCAACAAGATATAGGAAAAGAAAATGACAGATATAACACAGGATACACCGTCAATCGGTGTTTTTGAAAAATGGCTTTCTGTTTGGGTCGCCCTTGCCATTTTTATTGGTATCCTCGCGGGTCAGTTATATCCCGCGCTTTTTGCGTCACTTGCAGCAATTGAATATGCCCATGTCAATCTGGTTGTTGCCATTCTTATCTGGGCGATGGTCTATCCGATGATGATCTCGGTTGATTTTGGCAGCATTACCCATGTTGCGGATCAACCCAAAGGCTTGATGATCACGCTTGTGGTTAACTGGTTGGTAAAACCCTTTACTATGGCGCTTCTTGGGATTGTGTTTTTCAAATATATTTATGCGGGGATGATGTCTGCAAGTGATGCAGATGCCTATATAGCCGGGCTTATCCTTTTGGGGGCGGCTCCCTGTACTGCGATGGTTTTTGTTTGGTCACAGCTGACACGGGGCGATGCAAATTATACCCTTGTTCAGGTCAGTGTGAATGATGTGATCATGATCTTTGCCTATGCCCCGATTGTGGCTTTGCTTCTTGGCGTGACCAATATTCCGGTGCCATGGGATACGCTGGTCCTGTCTGTCGTGCTTTATATCGTGGTGCCGCTGATCGCGGGGATTGCCACGCGTCGACTTTTATTAGGGCGCAATAACAATACCGCAGCCGTTTCAGGCTTTACCGCAAAATTAAAACCGTTCTCGATAATCGGCCTTTTAACGATGGTTATGTTGCTGTTTGGCTTTCAAGGCGGCGTGATCTTAGCGCAACCGTTTCTGATCGTGTTGATCGCCATACCGCTTTTGCTGCAATCTTACGGTATTTTTGCTGTGGCATATGCAGCCGCATGGGCCATGCGAGTACCGTTCAGAATAGCCGCCCCTTGCGCGATGATAGGGACATCGAACTTCTTTGAACTTGCCGTGGCTGTTGCCATCAGCCTGTTCGGGCTGAATTCAGGAGCCGCCCTTGCAACGGTTGTCGGGGTGCTGGTCGAGGTGCCGGTGATGTTATCTCTTGTCGCATTCGCCAACAAAACCCGCGATCATTTCCCGCAAAACTAAAGCATGATGATGCGTTCCTGCTGTGTCTAGGTTGTGGAAACAAGGCTTTCTGAAAGTGACCGCATCGCGGTTTTGCCAAGTTGTGCCAAAGTAAGGCTGGTTTCCTCTGAATAGACGTTCCAAAGTTGCTTAAGCCCAGGCTCTGCCATTGCGGCCATGGCATATAGAAGCGGGCGACCGAAGAACACGAAATCAGCCCCCATTGCGTAGGCTTTGACGATATCTTCGCCTGAGCGCAGACCTGAATCGTAGAATAATGGGTAGTCTTTACCGACAGCCGCACGGATTTTTTCAAGCATCAGGATGGGGGGCGGGGCACTGTCCAGCTGCCTTCCGCCGTGGTTTGACACTTGAATGGCGTCAACGCCCACCGCCTTAAGGCGGATTGCATCTTCTACGCTTAACACACCTTTGACCACCAGATTGCCGGACCATTCTGCGCGCAGGCTTTCCAAGTAAGACCAATCAGCTGCAGCACGGCTTTCGGTGCGATCAAATTCATTGCCAGGCTTGCTGAAATTGGCCATTTCCGGACGCCCCTTGAAGAGCGCTGACAGTGACCAGCGTGGGTGCAGCGCGAAATCCACAAACTGGCTGGGGCCGATCTTGAATGGCATTTTGAACCCATGGCGCAATTCGCGCGGGCGGCGTCCGACCTCGGGCACATCAAGCGTTAGCACCAGCGTGCGGTACCCTGCGGCTTTTGCCCGTGCAACCAGTCGTTTGGCTGTGCTGCCGTCGCCGCTGAAATATAGCTGGAACCATGCGTGGCCTTCAGCAACCTCGATCATGGTTTCAAGTGATGTTGAGGCGACGGTTGACACGCCCACTGGCACGCAGTTTTTCGCAGCGATCCGGGCCAGCATCAGATCTGCCCCAGGTGTTGACAGGTTACACATACCCATCGGGCTGATCCCGAACGGAACTTTACCGTCATGGTCAAAGACGCGCACGCCTAAATTACGGGTTTTGACATTTGTTAATATTCGTGGCTGCAACTGTAAATCGCGCAAGGCGGTACGGTTCAATGCTTCACCGTGGCCAATACCTGCTGCACCGTCGATATAATCAAACACCATCCATGGCAGACGCTTTTTTGCCAATAGGCGGGCATCTTCGCTGGATTGTATTTTACGCGCACAGGGCATTTTTATTCCTTGAGTGGGGCCGCAATCACAGCGCGGCCCCCAAAATCTTAGGCTTGAACCTGTTTCATGAACCTATCACGGATCACAACAGGGTCCATGGTGATAACCGGAACCTTGATATTACCGCTTTCGCATTTAGCTACGATTATGGTCATCTTGTCGCCGGCAAGCGCATCGGTCAGGGCCTGTTTGGTGTCCTTGGCCTGACATTCAACAACGTTTTCACAACCACAGGCCTTGGCCACAGCAGTAAGCGAAGTTTTCATACCCGCATAAGTCGGCTGATCACCGGTAGAGCCATAGCTGCCATTGTCGATGATCAGCAGGATATAATTGTCAGCTACGTTATTGGCGATAGTCGGCAATGTGCCAAAGTTGGTCAGGACAGAGCCGTCACCATCAATTGAAATAACCTTCTTATCTTGTGCCAAAGCAACGCCAAGACCGATGGAGGAAGACAGGCCCATTGTCCCCAGCATATAGAAGTTACTTGATTGATCGTCGATCATATGAAGCTCTTGGCTTGGAAGACCAATGTTGCAGACAACCAGTTGGTCGCGAATTACAGGCGCGATGTCGCGCAGGATTTCAGAACGGATCATAATCAGTAACCTTTCCAGAATGATGCATCAGTCAGAATTGCGACCGGTTTATTGCACATGAATGTGTGTTTCAGGATTGCGTCCAGTTCATCCGCATCGCTATCCTTGTGAAAGTGATAGGTGGGAATATGAAGTTGGTTCAGCAACGCTTTTGTGTGAACTGCCATTTCCACCTGACACGCAACCGGTTCGCCCAGTTCGCCCCGATAAGAAATCAACATCGGTAACGGCATCCGGTAAAATTGGGTCAATGTGACCAACGTGTTGACGGTCACGCCTATAGCGGTGTTTTGCATGATGATAGCCGGACGTTTTCCGCCCATAAAAGCCCCCGCGCAAAGCCCGATGCCCTCATCCTCTTTGTTTGAAGGGATGTGGTAAATTTCTTCACGGGCTTCAATTTCGTCGATGACACCAGCCAGTTGTTTGCAAGGCACGGTCGTTATGAAATTCACACCGTTTGCGACGAAATCGTCGACGATTTTTGTGTTTATTGACACGTTTTGTTTCTCCTTCATGAGTACGTATGTCTTTTACTTTTGGTGCGTATCAATATTGATAGCATTCAGAGGTTTTAGCTATCCGATTACCGAAGAACATGAACAGAGCAAGGTGCATGGCGAACAACGCGTGCAGCTGTTGATCCCAGAAAATAATCGGCAAGGCCCGGTTTGTGGGAGCCCACAATAATACAATCCGCACCTATCTCTTCGGCGTAGTTTGTGATCGCACGACCAGAATGGCCTTTTATCAGAACCGCCTTGATATCTGGTGTCCCGGTCAACCGTTCGGCCAACTGTTCTTTGGCGTTTTTAACAGCGATCTGGGCCGCGTCTTCGGGCATATATGAGCCTGCTATAGACCCTTGCAGGGGCTCATGAACGTGTACGGCGATGATTTCACCGCCCTCTGACCTAAGTTGCAACGCCGCTTCAATGGCCTTTTGCCCAATACCGTGGTCCAGAGCAAGTGATACGATAATTTTTTGGTACATGGTCGTTCCTTTATTATGTGGCTTTAAGTCGCTGATCTTGATCCCCAATAGCCTTAGAGTCTAGGGGGCGACTATGATTATGTGTGTTCCGGTATAAGAATGATCTTGGGGGCTGCAACCCGGTTTGAACGGATATCTCTAAAAGCTCCTTGTCCGTCAGCCAATGGCCGGCTTTCAATCCAGTTGAGCGGTCCGAGCTGACCTGAAAAAATAGCATCAGCCGTCGCTATGAAGTCTGCTGCGGTATAGGTATAGGTGCCGATGAACTGGATCTCTTGCAACGTCATGCGCCGTATATCCAACCCTCCAGTGGCCTCACCCAGCCCTATATGCACGATCACGCCCCCCGGTCGGACATAAGCACAAGCGGTTTTGCGGGTGGCGGCAAAACCCACTGCATCTATCACAATGTCGACGCTGCCTTGTTGTGGAACAATACTATCCGTTGGATCACAGGTTATGAAACCCGAAACGTTTTGTAAGCATTCGCGCCGTATGTCATTGGGCTCGATCACAGTGATATTTGTCGCCCCTTGTGCTACCAGTGATAGGGCCGCCCCTACACCAATGGCACCACCGCCAATAACTAGGCAACACATGTCACCCATTGGAAGATTTAATGCGATATTGGCTAGTCTTGCTCCGTGCCACCCGCAAGCCACCGGTTCAGTCAGGGCTGCGTGACTTAGACTGGTTGTGTCGGGTACAGTTATCAAATTGCTGCGCGGCATGGTGACAAAATCCGCAAATGCGCCTTCACGCGGTGGCATCGAGATGATTTGACGTTTTGCGCAAAGATTGGTGCGCTCGGAAATGCAAGCAGGGCAATCATTACATGTCACCAGCGGATTAATTGTCACACGGCGACCATCATCGGGGCCACCCACAACAACACCGGCGGCCTCATGGCCCAGTATCAAAGGGGCAGGGCGACGGTCGTCATGGCCCATGTAAGCATGCATATCAGAGCCGCAAATACCCGAGGCCATAACCCGGATCAACGCTTCACCCGCAGCAGGCGCAGGTTGCGGCACGTCGCGGTACTCCAGTGTTTCAACACCCGTATAAACCAGCGCTTTCATTTTGCGGTATAGCCTCCATCAACAAACAGAACCTGCCCTGTGACATAGGCCGAGGCATCTGTGCAAAAGAACATCAATGGGCCGTCCAGATCGCTTGGTTCGCCATTGCGACCGATGCAGGTTTGCGCGGCATTGCGCTCTGCCAGAACCGGATTGTTAAACACGGGCCCCGTTAGCTCGGTGCGAAAGAAGCCGGGGGCTAGGGCGTTAGCGGTGATGCCATGCCCTGACCAAGCCTCGGCCATGGCGCGGGTCATTTGTTCCACAGCCCCCTTTGAGGCCCCGTAACTGATGCCGTTTTCAAAGGCTCTGCGCGATTGCAGAGACGCAAAGTTCACGATCCGCCCCCAATGTTTGGCTTTCATTGCCGGAACAAAGGCTTGGGCCAGAAAGAACGGGGCTGCCAGGTTCAGGTTCATTGTCATGTCCCAGCCTTCGTCACTTACCGCATCAGCGTGCTCGCGCGTATTGATGCCTGCCGCATTGATCAAAATATCCGGCGGCCCGAATTGTGCTTCCACGGCATTTGCAGTGGTCTTCAGGCTGGAACGATCGCTGAGGTCGGCAATAACGACGGCTGTGTTGCCACCGGCCTCTTCCTGCCAACGTTCCAATTGATCTGATCGGCGTGCAACACCCACAACCTTCGCACCGGCTTTGGCTAAAAGCGTGGCGGCAGAACGACCAAGGCCGCTGCTGGCCCCGGTGACGCAAGCCACCTTTCCGTGCATATCGAACAGTTCTAATTCCACTGGTTATGAGTTTCCTGCTAAGTCAAAAGATTCTTCAGGGAAGTATTTGCGTAACCGCGCGTCAGCCGTACGGGCGTGACCCTCCATCCCTTCCAGTCGTGAAATTCGCGCAGTGGCTTCAGCCACGGGTTTTGATCCTGCCCGCGTGGATTTTTGCCATGTAACGATCTTCATGTATTTATGTACTGAAAGTCCACCTGTGTATCTGGCAGATTTCGATGTTGGCAGAACGTGGTTTGTCCCTGACGCTTTGTCGCCAAAGGCAACGGTGGTTTCTTCGCCTAAAAATAGCGATCCGTAACATTGCAAGCGTTCCAACCACCAAGGTAGATCCTCGGCCTGTACAGATAGGTGTTCCGGTGCATAATCATCCGATGTTGCCGCCATTTCTTCGCGGTCATCGCAAACGATAACTTCGGCATAATCGCGCCATGCAGCTTCTGCGTTCATGCGGTTCAGTTCGGGTAGATCGTCAATAAGCCCAGGGACGATTTCCATAACCTTTTCGGCCAATGCCTGATTGTCCGTAACCAGCCAGACAGGAGAATTATAACCGTGTTCGGCTTGGCCTACGAGATCAGTTGCAACGATAAACGGATCGGCGGTATGATCGGCCAGTATCAGGCTGTCTGTTGGGCCTGCGATCATGTCGATGCCGACGCGACCAAACAGAATGCGTTTGGCCTCGGCTACAAACTGGTTACCGGGTCCGACTAAAATATCGGCCTTGGGTAGTCCAAACAGACCAAAAGCCATGGATGCAACGCCCTGAACACCACCCATAGACAGGATTTTGTCTGCTCCACAAAGATTTGCCGCATAGATGATTGCAGGTGCAATCCCTTCACCAATTCGTGGTGGCGAACAGGCAGTGATATGTTGGCAACCCGCAACTTTTGCCGTTGTAACAGTCATGATTGCACTGGCAACATGGCTATAACGCCCGCCCGGAACATAACAGCCCGCGGCCCGGCACGGAATAGCTTTTTGACCTGCGATCAAACCCGGAACAACCTCTAATTCGACATCTTGCATGGTCTGTTTTTGAGTTTCAGCAAAACGGCGTACGTTATCATGTGCATAGGCAATATCGTCCTTGAGCTTTTGTGATACAAGTGCCGAGGCCGCCGCAATTTCATCTTGGTTCAACAGTATGCTACCCTGATACTGATCAAATTTTTCAGCATATTTTAATGCTGCCTCATCGCCACCAGCTTCGATATCAGTCAGAATATTCTGAACAGTTTCACGCACATCACTTGCGTCGGTCATTGCCGTTTTTTGAGCTTTTTTAAGATATTTTCTAGCCATTTTAGTAGGTCCTATTTGTAGATATCTGGTCGCGGAAAGATGGAAGTATCCAGTTTTTTACCAAACGAATCTTAATTCACAGGTATAAATGTAAACGCTTGCATAATTTATGCAAGCGTTTACATTTTACGAAAGTCTTATTAAGATTAATCGAATGTTGGTTGAATTTGTAACAGCATGAAAACGTGGAATGGAACGAATGACAATGAAAGACGCTCCGACACTGGAAGATGTGGCACGTGTGGCGTGTGTGTCTACGGCTACGATATCCCGCTCGATCAACATGCCCAATAAAGTCGCCAAAGCGACGCATGAGCGTATTCAAAAAGCGATTGAAGCGCTTGGGTATACACCTCATTTCGGAGGGCGCGCTCTTGCTTCGAACCGTACAAATACGATCGGCGCAGTTATTCCATCTATGTCAAATGCTATGTTTGCCAATGGGATTCAGGCTTTTCAAGAGGAGTTGTCAGACGCCGGTGTGACAATGCTTGTTGCCAGCACGGGTTATAGTACAGAGGCTGAATACACCCAAATCCGTTCTCTGATGGCCCATGGTGCCGATGGATTACTGCTTATCGGGACGGATCGGCCCAAGAAAACCACCGACTTTTTGGCCCTTCGCGGTGTTCCATATGTAATATCCTGGTGCTATAAGGATGATCCTGCCCAGCTTTTTGTTGGATTTGACAACCAAAAGGCGGCATTTGAGATAGCAACATGTGTTCTTGGATACGGCCATCGGAATATTGCGATGATCGCAGGTATATCAAAGGATAATGATCGCGCGAAAAACCGGATAGCAGGTGTCAAAAATGCCATCAAGGTTTATGGTCATGGTGCAAGGTTGCTGCGTATAGTTGAATCACCTTACTTGTTGGCTGAAAGTGCTAATGCCTTTGATGAAATCATGGAAGGCCCCGAGGTTCCATCGGTTATTATTTGCGGCAATGATGTTCTGGCGGCCGGTGCCATAACCAGAGCGCGAGAGCGTGGAATAAGTGTCCCCAAGCAAATATCGATCACCGGTTTTGATGATATAGGGCTTGCATCTGTCGTTGATCCTGCTTTGACAACCGTACGTGTTCCGCAAATCGAAATGGGGAAAGCAGCAGCGCGGATATTACTGTCTAAATTGTCGAATGATAATACCGTTTCAAGTCTGGAATTTAAAACGGAAGTTGTTCTAAGGTCGTCACTTGCCCGGGTACCGCTTTAGGGTATTTTGCCTAATTATTGCATTGACGGAATGAGTAGGGGGTAATGTAGCCAGCAAAATCTTAAGTGAATAGTGATGCTTTCAATTTCTCCGCCCCGTTTAGTAAGATGCCCTTGTCGGCTTCCAGAATATCAATGGACAATCTTTGGCTGGGGCCGTGAAATGCAAGAGCGGCCACATAGCGACCAAAACGATCTGTTACGGGTACCGCTATTGCAAGCATACCTTCCATGAATTCTTCGTTATCCAATGCATAACCACGTTTTGCACAGATTGCTAAATCAGCCAGTAAGGTTTCCGGGGTTATATGTGTTTTCTCTGTGCGTTTTTCCAGCTGCAGACCGGCCACAAACTTTGTGCGTGCAGATTTGGATAGGCTTGCCATAAATGTTTTTCCGCTTGCTGTGCAGTGATATGGAACATTTGTGCCAACCGGCAACTGGATACGAAACGGCCAGTTTGTATCTATCCTGTCCAAATAGTGCATACCCGTTTCTTCGGGCACAACAAAATTTACAGCTTCTTTAACTTGAGTGGCAATGTCTTGTAAAACTTGATGCCGGGTGATGTGAAACCGAGATGCATGTAATAATCCGGCCCCCAAAAGACGGAGCCTGCGTGCCGGTCTGTAGCGTTTCCCATCAGCCTCTTTTATGAGGAATCCTTCTTTCTCCAAAGTGGCAACTAATCTGTGAACTGTTTGCTTGGGCAAACCGATCTGATTGTTGATCTCGGTAGGCGTCATCGCGCTGTCACTTCTGCCTATGACTTCTAAAATCAAAAGGGTGCGTAGGTTTGTGGGTATTCGGTTTTCTTCCATAAAGAGCCAACTTCTTGTTGCACGAATCGATTTTTCCTACTTATAGTCGAATTATCTACCAAAAACGAGACTAAAAGTCTCAATTTTTGATATATAAGGGGAACTTGTTGGATTTTGACTTTGTTGTCGTTGGCGCTGGCTCTGCCGGATGCGCAATTGCGAACCGTTTGTCGGAAAACGGCCGCTTCAGCGTGGCATTGTTGGAAGCAGGCGGAAAAGACTCAAATCCATGGATCCACATTCCTGTTGGTTATTTTAAAACCATGGGGAATCCGAACACTGACTGGCAATATAAAACAGATGCAGATGATGGTATAAATGGCCGATCCATTCCCTGGCCACGTGGCAGGGTATTAGGTGGGTCAAGCTCTATTAACGGCCTACTTTATGTTCGTGGGCAATCGCAAGATTTTGATCACTGGCGACAACTGGGCAACACGGGATGGGCGTGGGATGATGTTTTACCCTATTTCAAACGTGCCGAAACGTGGAAAGGGGAGCCTCAGAGTGACACGCGTGGCCAAAATGGCCCATTATGCGTATCCCCCACGGCGCTGAAAAGAGATATCGTAGACAAATGGTTGGATGCTGCGGTGGCAGC
>SWCD01021333.1_pt1 | contig 39444 bp, 30 predicted proteins | sample 4693011 | NCBI WGS metagenome assembly SWCD01 (sample SAMN10267278, study PRJNA491770) | bioreactor metagenome | isolation source: DHS bioreactor inoculated with marine | place: Japan: Omine Ridge, Nankai Trough
AAAAAAACAGCGTTAAAGCCATGAATACGGCATATGTTGTTTATTTTCTGTAGAATCTGTGGAACATGAAATGTTGAATACCGGAGCAATAAATAAGTGAAGACAGCTGAATTACTGTTAGGCGTAAATATAGATCACGTGGCGACTCTAAGGCAGGCGAGGGGTACGCGTTATCCTGATCCTGTACATGCCGCATTGCAGGTTGAACAGGCGGGCGCCGACAGCATAACCCTGCACCTGCGTGAAGATCGGCGCCATATACAGGATAGAGATGTTTATTTATTAAAAGAACGCATGTTGACACGGATGAATTTAGAAATGGCAATCACCGACGAGATGATAGCGATAGCCTGCGATGTGAGTCCGGAGGACTGTTGTCTGGTGCCGGAAAAAAGAGAAGAGCTGACGACCGAAGGCGGCCTGGATGTCGTTCGTTATGAGGCAGAGATAACAGACGCATGTGAAAAACTGGCGGCAGCCGGGATTAAAGTTTCATTGTTTATCGATGCGGATCTGCAACAGATCGACGCAGCAAAACGAAGTGGCGCGCCTGTTATCGAAATTCACACCGGCCATTACGCGGATGCAAAAAATATCATGCAGCAACAGCAACGGTTAAATGAGATAGTCATCGCCTGTGAGCATGCGGATAATATGGGTTTGCAGGTGAATGCCGGCCATGGTTTAAATCGACAGAACATCCATGCTGTTGCCCGTTTGTTGCCTGTCAGGGAGCTTAATATCGGCCACGCAATCATTGCAGACAGTGTTTTTATGGGGCTGGAAAGAACGATCGCTGAATACAGGAGGTTGATGCGAGAGGCCAGAGCCTAACCTTAAAAAACAAATGAAGATGGCAGGATGAATCTAAACGTCAGCGTCAACCTTGTAATCAACGACATTCTGTATGGCTGTCAGCAACAGGCCTGTTTCATGTTCGATATCGAAGTTAATGTTCTGATTGATTAATGTTTCGATGTGGCTGCTTACCTGTTTTAATTCTATGGTTCCGCAGCAACGACTTGCGCCATGTAGTTTATGCACCTGTTCGCGCAAGTCAGTCAGGCTGTTATTATGCACCGCATCTGTAATTCCATCCTTGTAATTATCCAGTTCGTCTTTGAGCATTCCGAACAGTTCGTAGGCAAGGTCCTCATTGTTACCGGTAAATTCTTTGGCCAGTTTAATGGAGAAGATGGTATCGACGTCGATGTCCTGATGTGGTTCGGTGTCGCCAGCTTCACTTATTTCAGGTGTTCTTATCGATTCTTTTAATACCCATTGCCGGACAACTTTTTGCAAGATGTTATTGCTGACGGGTTTTATCAGAAGACCGTTCATGCTTGACTGTATGACCTTATCCTTTTCCTGCGGCATCGCATTTGCTGTAAGAGCGATGATCACGGGCTGTTTTCCCGGTGTTATATCACGGATTTTTTGTGCGGTCTCATAACCGTCGAGACCTGGCATATGTAGATCCATAAATATTATGTCGTATGAATTCATACTGGCATGATCAATGGCCTGTGCGCCTGAGCGCGCAGTTGTTACGCGTGCATTGTGTCGATGTAAAATAATTTCAGCCAGGCGCAAATTTATATCATTGTCGTCGACTACCATGATATTGATATTAGACCAGTCTATGGATGCGGCCGTTGTGTAGTCAATGATATCGGTATCGTCATCCTGTGTCTTTTTGTTGATCGTGTTTATGAGCTTCTGCTTAATGATTTCAGTTTTTTCAGAAGTGAAAGCTGCGCTGTCAAAATTATGTTGTTGCAGGTTTCTTAATTCGGAGTGAGAGCGAGTGCTGGCGATCAGCATCGATGGTTTGGAAAAGTTAAGCTTGCCCAGATTTTCTGTCATGTTGCTGTTTTCTATCTCCTGTCGGCTGAGGAAGAAAACCAGAATGTCATTCGAGTTTTCGATATCAGAAAGGTTGTTGAGGTTTTTAAGAGAATAAGCATCGACCTGGCAATGCCAGTTTTCAAATAATGTTTTATATGCCTGCTTTGCAATGAAATGATTGCTGATAAAAGCGATATTTTTGTCGCTTAGTTCAGATTGTTTCAGTTCTGCAGGTTTAGGTATCACCGGAACGCTGAACCAGAAAGTGGATCCTTCTCCTTCTGTGCTGTCGAAGCCTATCTCACCATGCATCAACATGGTGAGTTTACGTGAGATAACCAGGCCAAGGCCAGTGCCGCCAAAGCGGCGAGTAATACTGGTGTCCGCCTGCGTGAAGGCTTTGAACAATTTATCCTTGTCAGTGTTGCTCATACCTATGCCGGTGTCGGATACCGTAAACTTTATGCTGGATTCGACATCATTGATCTCGCCTAAAGCTACTTGCAGGTAGACATAACCCTTGTCAGTAAATTTAATGGCGTTGCCGATCAGATTGGTTAGTATCTGATGAATCCTGAACGGGTCGGAGTGAATGATCGTAGGCACATCTTCCTCGATCCGGTATAACAGTTCGATATTTTTTTCTAACGCGCTGGTGCTCAATAAATTTATTATGTCTTCAATGATGTCGACGAGGTTGAATTCACTGGTGGTGATCTCTGTTTTTCCGGACTCGATTTTTGATAGATCAAGGACGTCGTTGATGATCTCTAATAAATGTTTTGAAGATTTTTGTATGGTGCTGGTATAATCTTTTTGCTGATTTGAAAGCTGTGTGCCCTGGAGTAGCTCGGTGAACCCGATGATGCCGCTTAAAGGCGTTCTGATTTCGTGGCTCATGTTTGCCAGAAATTCTGATTTCGCATTGTTTGCATATATGGCTTTTGAACGGGTTATGTCCAGCTCGGCATTCCGAATCTCCAGTTCTTCCATGGTCTCCTGCAATTCCATGGTGTATTCATCTATCTGATTCTCCATGTCTGACTGCGATCGTTTTAGTTCGTTCGCCATATGGGTAACGCAAGATTGAAGTACACCAACTTCACCTGATGCATTGTTGTCGACCCTGGTTTCAAGATTTCCTGATGCTATATTTTTCACTGTGTGGGTGAGTGATCGGATCGGTTTTGTAATAGAGTTACTGATCTGAATGATCACCATGGACGCCAATAGCAGGATTGTTATGGTGATAAAAGCGCCATTTTTTATCTGTTCGATTTTTTCTTCAGTCGCGTAGCGGGTGGTGATGGTGACGACAGTCTTTCCGATATAGATGTTTTTGTTATCCGCCGATATTTTCATTAATGGATTTTCAATGTCATCCACCGGTATCTGTGCGACAAGGATAGGTTCACTGAATTTGAGTTGCTTTTCTTCTTCGAATATATTCTCAAGTATCGAGTTTTTTCTCTGTGCCGTACTTTCAGGTTTTGAAACATCGAGAATGACGTCGTCGTTCTTGTCAAAAACTTGCACGCGTAGAACGGGATTGTCTTTAATGATGGTGCTGACTAATGGTTTGATGAGTTCTATATTTCCTGAATACGTAGCATATTCGGCAGCGGGTGATATCTGCTTCGCGATGAGCTTGCCATGGTTTTTAAGTGATACGGAAATATAATCGAACTGGCTCCATATATAATAGGTCGACAGGATTGCCGCGACGATAAGTGCAGGGAACACTGCCATCAATATGATCTGCTTGCTTATGCCGAGTCGTTTCATGGTGACTCTCCAGTGTTGTCCTGCGTCATATGTTGCAGTGACTGCTTTAATCTTTCTAGATCGGGAACGGGCAGGTCCAGTGCCCTGAAAACCTGTCTGTTGATGTTTATATCGAAGGCGTCTGGGTAATTGACCAGTTTTTCAAATAGTTCGCCTGCCTCGAAATATCTGTCTACGATTTTGCTGGCACTCTGAGCGATCTGTTCCGTATCGCTGTGAATAGAGGCAAGCGCGCCAGCATTGACAAAATTTTTGGAGAAAGCTATGACGGGTTTTCTGTATCGATAGCTGGTAAGTAAAATATTTTTTACGGTTTTGCTGTTGTATATGCTGCTATCAGGGAGTGCGAGTAAAACATCAGAGTGGCTCAATGCATCTTTAATTTTATTTGTCTGGTTTTCTTCAGAGGTGGTTTTTACCGTATATATTTTAATATTATATCGATTGGCACATTGTTGTATGGGGGCGCTATCTATCGGTTTTTTCTGGCTGCTCAAAATACTAATGGTTCGCCAGTGTGAATCGAGTAGCTTTATGAGTTTTATCTGCCGGCAGTATGATTGGGTCATATACAAAGTCGCGTTGTTTTCAGCTGTTTTCAGTGTGTACTTGTTGGGGTCAGTAACGATAAATAACTTTTTAATTTCCGGGTAGTTATCGTTTGTACTTTGTATAGCTGCGCGTCCGACGCTGATGATGATGTCATTGTTATGGTCGATGTGTTGTATTTTTTGCTTCGTTGTTACTCTTGTGATGATACGACCAGAACGTTTGAGGGTTGAGTTTTCTGATAGCTTTCTGGCGACGTTTGAATGCAGTGTACTGTCGGGAGAATAGACAATAAACACATGATGTTCCTGTATGCTCTGGCTACGTATTGTAGCGTCTGTAACGGGTGTTTCAGCGGCGCTGACGTGTGTCAGGCATAAAGTTAACGGCAATAGAATATGAACAAGTAAGCGTAATAGCCTGCTTTGTTGAAGAACTCCTTGTTCAGTCTTGTTCATATTACCGATCTGTTGATTAAAAGCTTAGTCTGAAATCTATATATGCCATAGTGTTCTGGATTACCTGGGGAGCAGTGCTGTTTCTGGGAACTGCGTTGTAATCACTGTAATCATCCAGCAGGTTTTTTAATACCAGTGAGATACTGCCATTGCTTTTGTCGGATTTGAAATTTCTTGAAAAGCGCAAATCAAGGATTTTGTAATCATTTGTGCCGCGTGCATCCATCCATTTAAAGCTTTCTACAAAATAATAACCGACGCTGGTGTTGTATTTTTCGTTAAATTGCTTGGTCAGCAGAAAGGAATAACTATGTTGTGGTGCTGAGCGGCTGGCGGCATCGGAATTACTGTTGATCTTTATCAATGCACCACTGGCTATCAGTCTCAGGCTGGTATCAAAATGGTAGTCCAGTTCCACTTCGATACCACGTGTGGTACTGGCTATCGGGTTGTCAAAAACCAGCATGGTATTAAGGCTGCTGGGGTCGCTCAGGTCGTCGTTAACATTATCCGGTGGTGACGGTGAAGGGATTCGTAGTGTGTCGATGTAATTGCTGAGGCTGTCATAAAATATTCGGCCGTTAAATAATAATGCCGAATTTAGAAAGTCACCAAAGTAGGCGATTTCCCGACTGATGATTTTTTCATTCTCCAGGTTTTTGTTGCCCAGTAAAATCTGTTCATACAGGGATTGAGGAAAGGGTGGAGAAGGGGCTGGCGCACCATTAATCGTTAACTCCTGTGAATAACTCTGATCAGCCATTGTCTCAAAAATAAAGGGGCTGCGCAAAGCCTGGCTGACGCCAATGCGAACTTTGTGCTGTTGGTTAAAGGCGTGGATAAAAGATATTCGCGGTGAAAAGGCGGTGTCACTAAGATTGTGTTTTTCGATCAGCCCCCCGATATTTATAACGTTATTGTCTGTAATGTTCCATTCGACCGTGGCAAACCCGCGATACTCTTTATGTGTCACAGTCGCTTCGCTACCGAGAAATAATGCCGATTTGACGAAGTCGGCCTGCGCCACCAGTCCCCAGATCAATTTCAAATTTTCGTCAGGGTAAAGGAAGTGGGTGAATTCAAGGTTGTGGCGTTCTGATTTGATATCGGCGTTGATATCCAGAATAAAAGGATCCAGGCCAAATCCGGGATCGATTGTGTCGGAGAGATAGTTGTCTTCCTTGTTGTTGAGGTTGTAATAATATTGCAGCTGTATAGTGTTATCACTATCGATAATATTTTCCCATTTTATGAACTGGAAAAAACGCAGATTTTCAACGGTTCGCTGTGTTGGCAGGGGGGCTGAGTGATTGCGATCAGCCTGCTGCCGGTTTTCGCCATAACCACCCTGGTAGGAAAGCGTGTTGCGGGCATCAAGCTGGTAATCAAGACGGTAGTCGATATTATTGCTGTGTTTGTCGTCGTTATAATCAACCTTGTTAGCGCTGTCCAGCCCGTCGTCATTATATGACGATGCGGTTACCCGGTAGTCAAGGTTGCCATTGTTGCCGCCAAATCGGTAGGTCAGGTCGGCGATGCCGTTGCTGCCGATATTACTCTGCACAAATGAACCCTGATCTTCGGCTGCGGTACGGGTAATGATGTTGATCGCCGCCTGGAAAGCATTGGCACCGTAAGTTGCCATATTGGGGCCGCGTGAAACTTCGATACGTTCGATATCGTTAATGTTGATGGGAATGGATTTCCAGTTGATGCCACCAAAAAAAGGATCGTAGATAGAACGCCCGTCGATCAGCACCTGTATCTGTTTGGAGTACTGGTCGCTGTGTCCATGATAGGTTACGACATAACGTGGGTCGTCGCCGAATTCATTGCCGCTGTAACCGACCTGCATGCCTGGTACCAGACGTAATACTTCCGGGATGTTTCGCGCGCCTGACATCTCTATGGTCTTACGATCAATGACAGATATGCTGACGGCGGCGTCGGAGACGGGTTGTTCCAGTCGGTTTGCTGAAAGAACCACCGGAATTTCAAAAAACAACTCATCATCATCGGCGGCAAAAAGTGATGTAGCGTTAAATAGCAGAAAAAAACCGAGGCAGTAATGAGATGATCTGGGGTCGACTGAAGTGTTAAATTTCACAATAATTATTATTTATATAAAGTGGTAAGCAGGATTTAATGTAATATATCGTTTCTCCGTTACAGTAACACAACTGCCTTGTTTGATTACGGGAAAGTATAACAAAATAATGAATGAAAAGAAGTTCTTAACGCTTGCCGACACTATTGGCAATACACCGCTAGTTCGTCTGCAGCGCCTGTTGCCAGACGACAGTTCGAACACCATCCTGCTGAAGCTGGAAGGCAATAATCCAGCGGGTTCGGTGAAAGATCGTCCGGCTTTAAATATGATCACCCAGGCACAAAAACGCGGTGATATCAAACCGGGCGATACTCTAATCGAAGCCACCAGTGGTAACACCGGTATCGCGCTGGCGATGGCGGCGGCGGTGATGGGTTATCGCATGATTTTGATCATGCCGGATAATATGAGCGCAGAACGCCGTGCTGCGATGAAAGCTTATGGTGCCGAACTGATCTCTGTGACCCAGAAACAAAGCATGGAAGGCGCGCGCGATCTGGCGTTAGCGATGCAGGCTGAGGGCAAAGGCACGGTGCTGGATCAGTTCAATAATCCGGATAATCCGGAGGCACATTATCTCAGTACCGGGCCGGAGATCTGGCAGCAGACCGATGGACGGGTCACGCATTTCGTCAGCGCCATGGGTACTACCGGTACCATCATGGGCGTCTCGCGCTATCTGAAAGAACAGAATCCCGAGGTGCAGATCGTCGGCGTGCAGCCGGAAGAAGGTTCACGTATCCCCGGCATCCGGCGCTGGCCGGAAGCATATATGCCTGGCATCTTTGATGCGGCCGGCGTCGATCTCACGCTGGATGTCAGCCAGCAGGAAGCCGAAGACACCACCCGCTTACTGGCAGCAAAAGAAGGCTTGTTCTGCGGTGTGTCCTCCGGTGGTGCCTGCGCGGCAGCATTGAAGCTCAGCCAGCAGGTTGAGGACGCGGTAATCGTTTCCATCGTCTGTGACCGCGGTGATCGCTATCTTTCTACCGGGATATTTCCCGGATAGGTAATTAAATCTGAATCGTTTTGCCGCAAAGCACGCAAATAAAAATTTTATCGTTTTTGATCTTCGCGCTCTTCGCGGCAAACGTTTTTAAAATTGGGTAAAAAAATAAACCATGTCCAGTAAAAGAGGACGGCGACGTAAAAAACGTTTGCCGGAAGAAAGTGTCGAAGTCGAAATTACCGCTATGTCCAGCGAGGGCAGAGGCATCGCGCATGTCGATGACGTCACCGTGTTTGTCGATCAGGCGTTACCCGGGGAACGTGTTTTATTCAAATACACCCGCCTGAGTAAAAAGATCGCCGAAGGCCGTGCGGTCGAAATATTGCAGGCATCCGATCTACGTGTCGAAGCAAAATGCCGCGCTTTTGAAATGTGCGGCGGTTGCAGTTTACAGCACATGTCATCCGCAGCGCAGATCGAGCTCAAACAATCGATGCTGCTCGATCAGTTAAAACATAATGAGGTAATGCCTGAAGAAGTCCTGTCACCACTGCTCGGCCCGGAATACGGCTACCGGACAAAAGCCCGGCTGGGTGTGCGCTATGTGCATAAAAAAGAAAAGGTGCTGGTCGGTTTTCGCGAACGTAATGCATCTTTCATTACTGACACCACACGCTGTGAAGTTTTACATGCATCGGTGGGCGAGATCATCGATGAGCTCGCGCAGTGCATTAACCAGCTGGAAGCGAAACGTTCGATCGCACAGATCGAAGTGGCAGTGGGTGATAACCAGACTGTATTAGTGTTTCGCCACCTGGAAGAACTGTGTGAGCAAGATCGAAAAATTCTGGCGGATTTTTGTGATTCACATTCACTGGTGTGTTATCTGCAGGCGGGTAAACCGGATGCTCTGGAATTGCTGACACCGACTCAGGCGGAAACACTATATTATCATCTGCCAGTGGATGAGACTTCCGGTGAAACGATAAAAATCGAATTTCAGCCATCGGACTTTACCCAGGTAAACCCTGATATCAATAAACGCATGGTGTTGAACGCCATCGATTATCTGGATGTGAAAGAGACCGATGTGGTGCTGGACCTTTTCAGTGGCCTGGGAAATTTTTCACTGGTGATGGCGAAACATTGTCAGCAGGTAACGGCTGTCGAAGGCTCTTTGGTGATGGTCAAAAAAGCGCGGGATAATGCGTTGCTCAACGATGTGAGCAATGCCGAGTTTATTTATGCTGATCTATACAGCGATGAAACTTTAAGCGCGCCCTGGCTGAAACAGAAATACGACAAGATCTTGCTCGACCCGCCGCGTTCCGGCGCGGCTGAAATATTACCATCATTAAAAAAAATGCAGGCATCAAAGATTGTTTATGTGTCCTGCCACCCGGCAACACTGGCGCGCGACGCGGCCGTGCTAGTCAATGATCTGGGTTACAAGTTAAAACAGGCGGGTATCATGAATATGTTCCCGCATACCGGGCATGTTGAATCTATTGCGGTGTTTGAGAAATAAAAACATTTTGCCGCGAAGCACGCAAAGAGCGCAAAAAAAACATAAATATTTAAAAAAAGATATTGTCATCCTGAACGGTAGTGAAGGATCTTATGCTATAGGATTAATTAGGTATACTGCTTCTATATCCTTCACTACCGTTCAGGATGACAAGAAAAATTCGAGCTTTTTCTTCGCGCTCTTTGCGTGCTTCGCGGCAAAAAATAGCTTTTTACAGAATGCCTGTAACTGGCTGTACTCTGACTTACATTACCTGTGTTAATTCAACAGAAAGCCCATCTTCACGCCAGCGACTTCGATGACATCACCATCGGCTAACGGATGTTGTTTGCCGATCGCTGTGTCATTTACCAGCGGCATCTTGTCGTCTTTGCCGGCATCGACCACGATGAGAAAATAACCTTTAGGTCGGCGAGTGATCGCTGCTACCTGTACACCGGGTCTGCCCAGCGTGGTTAAAATCTTTGTGAGTTGCAGTTCTTTGCCGGCGTTTGCGCCGGACATTAATTTAAGTTTCGCGGCTCCCGGCCCGTTGCTTGATGAGCCCGCAGAGGCGAGGTCGGCTGCAATCCTGCCGATGGATTTTTCGATATCTTTATCGGCCTCTTCGGTCTCCGGCATGCCTTTGGCATCCGGGCGAATGATCATGGTTTTTTCGAAATCACTTTCACCGTCTTCGCTTCCGGCATTTTCATATTTGAGTTCGTGTTTTCCGATGACGATGCTCTCGCCATTCTGTAATGCATGTTTGGTTATCTTCTCACCGTTTACATACGTGCCGTTGGTGCTGTCCAGGTCTTCGATGAATGAATCATTGAGGATGGTGAGTATCTTTGCGTGATTGCCACTGACTGCCAGATTGTCGATATGGATATCGTTAACCGGTTTGCGCCCGATGGTTAAAACTTCTTTATCCAGTTCGTATTCTTTTACAAAGTCGCCGTTAAAGCGGAGTACTAGTTTAGCCATGGTGGTTCCTTGCAATACATTTTATATGCATTTTTTATTATATATTAAGAGAATATGTCAAAAAATCGAGAAAACAAGCTATTTTTGGCAGGAAATGATTTTATTGGTTTGACTAGCAGGGCGGAGATATTATCTTTGCCGCCGTGTTCATTTGCCAGCCGGACAATTTCCGAGGCGGCTTTTTCCAGATCATCTTCGTTATCTAGTATCGCGGTTTTTATCAGCGCATCTTCGATCATATCGGTGACACCATCGGAGCACAGCAGATAGATGTCATTCACCATCGCGATATCTTCCTGAATGTCTATCTGCACATTTTCATCGATACCGATAGCGCGAGTCACCAGGTTTTTATTTAATGAATTTCTCGCCTGTTCAGGCGTGTAAAATCCGCGATCGATCAGTTCCTGCATCAGACTGTGATCGCGGGTGATCTGCTCGAGTTCGGCATCGCGCAGGCGATAGAGTCGTGAGTCGCCAACGTGTGCAACAGTGAAACGATTGTCGTAGAACAAAGTTACTACCACAGTCGTGCCCATGCCACGATACTGTGCGTTCGCTTCGGAAGAGTCGTGCACATTTTTATTGGCCAGCGCTACCGCTTCATGTACCGCCAGGCTTTCCAGGCTGTAGCCGGTTTCTTCATCGGCCTCACCGGGTTTTATCTTCTTTATTTTCTCAGTAACGGTTTCCAGTACGGTGCTGACGGTGATGGCGCTGGCCATCTCGCCGCCGCGATGACCGCCCATGCCATCCGCCAGGACAGCGAGCCCGACATTCTCATCACAGCCGATGGCGTCTTCATTGTGATCACGCATCAAACCCACGTCGGTTTTGCCATGCAGTAATAATTTCCCTTTGAGGCTCATCGATTATCCCTTGTTTTTAGCATTGTTCTGGACATCGATGATCTTTAGACATTTTGTGATGTCTTCGACCATCTCTTTGCCGCGCTGGTAGCGTTGTGTAATATCTTTTTTCATCGCGCGACTAATGATGACAGTGACGCAGCGAGGCACATCAGGATTAATAGACTCCGGCGCGGGGTGTTCTTCATTGGCAATCTTGTACATCAATGATGCCATCGAATCACCCGTGAAAGGCAGTCTGCCGGTCACCATCTGGAACAGCATGACACCGAGTGAGAAGATGTCTGATTGCCCGGTCACTTTTTTACCGGCCAGTTGTTCCGGTGACATGTAAGACGGTGTGCCCAGTACCATGCCTGTTTTGGTTTTGCTGGAATCGGTGATGCGGGCGATACCGAAGTCGGTTATCTTGCATGAATCGGTTTCCGGGTCCCACATGATGTTGGCGGGTTTGATGTCGCGATGCACCACGTTGTACTGGTGCGCGTAATCGATGCCGTCGGCCGAACGCTGGATGATCGACAATACCTGTTTTAAAGGCAGCAAGGTGTCGGGTTTGATGTACTTGCTCAGGTCGCTGCCCTTGAGAAATTCCATCGCGATATAGGCCAGGTCATGTTCTTCACCGGCATCAAAAATGGTGACGATGTTCGGATGGTTCAGCCGGCCGGCAGTTTCCGCCTCACGGAAGAAACGTTCTTTCACTTCGACCAGTTCGTCCTCTTCAAATTCCTGCGACAGCGCCATGGTTTTGATCGCTACCACACGTGAGATCTTTGGATCTTTGCCGAGGTATACCGCACCCATTGCACCTTTGCCCAGTTCACGTTCGATCTCATAACGGCCCAGCATCGGTTTTTCGACACCACCGCCTTCCGTCAGCAGCGTACCGCCGGGTGATGAACCGCCGCCACCGAGGATAACGGTTTCTTCCAGTGACTGCGCGCGGTTGGTGCGGTCTCTGATGTCTCGGAATTTGGCGTCGTAATCGGACATGTAGTCGTAAACGGATTTCGCTTTGTTGAACTGACGTTTTCGTTCATAGTCCAGTGCCAGGTTGTAAAGTACTTCGAGTGCTGATTTATCGACCGGCAACTTGCGGAATTTTTCGAACGCCATATCTAGTTGTCCCTGGCCCTGTAACGAGAGTCCCAGCATGCGATTACTTTCTGCCGATTCAATATCAAGCCGGGCTTTGCCTTTCTCTGACAGGAAGAAACGTTTGGTGGTGAGCAGGATGTGGCCGCCGCCGAGCAACAGGGCTGGCATCATCAGTTGTACCCACATGCCCTGTGTCGTCATCAGAATGTAGTGAGTGATGAATAATGCCAGTAATAAAATGCCGGTGATGACAAAGCCAAGCACGGCGTTCAGTTTTGGCAGCAGCAACATCAGGTATAAAGCGACAAACAACAGTGCGCCCAGACGTGCATAAAAGCCCCATTCAGGTTCGATGAAAAAATCTTCATTAAGAATGCTTGAGACAGAATGTGCCAGTGTAACCACCGGCGACATGGAAGGATTTATCGGTGTCACAAAGGTATCGCCAACACCAAGGGCGGTAGCACCGATCAGTACGATTTTATCTTTGTATTTTTCTGCGGGAATTTTACCCTGCAAGACGTCGAAGAAGGAGTCCACCTGGAAAGCAGGATTCAGATTTTCATCGTCGTGATAGAAGAAAGTGTTCATCAATGAATAACCATCGGTCTTGATGTTTAAACGACCGAGTTGTACATCGCTACCGACAGTTATCTGAATATCTTCGAGGCCGAGGTTCAGACTTTTGGCGGCAAGCAGCAATGCCATCGAGGGATAATAGTCACCGTAATAATCGACCACCAGTGGTTCCGTACGTATGCCGCCGTCGACATCGGGCAGCGGGACAGATGCGCCGATGGCATAACTTTGTTGGCCAAGAATAGCGATCGGTGGGTAGGCGTCGACAACGGGTAGCGGGGTGAACCCTTCGGGATTGGTTGCCGGGTTATTAATTATATTGTTGTCAGAAATTTTGTTTTTGATCACAAAATCCGGTAATGTTTTATCGGGCTGGCCGTAAGGCTGGCCCTGTACCACTGGCATATAAAAAATAACGTTGCCGGCATTTTTCATGCTCTGCGCCAATGCGCTGTCTGTGTCCAGAATGACTTCAGCAGAACTGATGTATTTCAGGTAAGCATCTAATTCTTCAGCGACCTGATGACGTAACGGAGATGCTTCCAGCGCGTCCGCAATTTTTTTAACGGCAGCTCTGCCATTTGCATCGCGTTTTTTTCTAACCAGTTTACGACTGTCTCCGATGGTCAGAGCCAGTTCTTCGACAAACACGGGCACGGCCGAAATGCTGCTGCCTTCAAAAGCCTGCTTGAGTTCACGGATAAACTGCAGACCGGGGTCGATCTGTGGTTCGGAAAAAAATACGGTCTGTCCGACAGCTTTAGCACCGCCTTCGGTAAGAATGTCGTGCATCTGCGCGTGGATATCACGTGACCATGGCCAGCGGCCGATATTGTCGATGCTCTGGTTATCGATGGCGATGATGGCGATCTTGTCACTGGGGGTTCGTGTTGATGAGAGGACGCCAAAATCATAGGCGCTTCGTTCGATGCTCGCAATAAAATCGGAGTTAGCAAAAATCAGAAAAATAAAGGTAATAACCAGGCCGGTAAACCAGTCGCTTTTAAAAACCCCGTATTTCATTATTGCGCCCCTTTGATTTTCTTGTTTTTATTTTTATTTCTACCGCAAAGGTAAAAACGCCTGACCTGGTATCAGTAGTTAATTATTTTTTTAGTTAGTTAGAGACTGAACAAGTTAAATCTCGGATAAGATGATTTTAGACACAAAAATCATAATACTTATTAATATCGATAAAAAATAATAACAAAAACAATTGCTTTGATGGAGCATGAAACACGGGGAACGTGCGATGGAAAACAACCGTAAGACAGGTGCAAATATCTGCCTGTCTTACGGTTAAAATTTTATTTCAGAGAGGGGCTGAACAGTTGTGTGCTGATTACCTGTGCGACCGTTGAGCCCAGACGTTCAGCGAAGCGCTCGAAAATATCTTCTTTCACGGTGTAGTTGATGATGGTTTCTTCGCCGATGACTTCTCGAGCAACGTAACTGGAGCTGGCGAGTTCATCGACCAGACCGATGTCGACGGCGGCCTCGCCGGTCCAGATCAAACCGGAAAACAGACCTTCCACAGACGTATCGAGTCTATCGCCGCGGCCATCTTTTACCGACTTGATAAATTGCTGGTGGATCTCGGAGAGCATGGTCTGCATGTGCGCCTTGGTTTTTTCATTTTCGGGCAGGAAAGGATCGAGCAGGGCCTTGTTTTCACCGGCGGTTAATGTGCGGCGTTCGACACCCAGTTTGTTCATGGCATCGACGAAGCCAAAGTTGTCCATGCGCACACCGATCGAACCGACGATGCTGGCTTTATCGGCGTAGATCTTGTCGGCGGCCGAGGCGATGTAATAACCGCCGGAGGCGCAGATGTCCGTTACCACCGCGTACAGTGGCGTGTCCGGATGTTCTTTGCGTAGACGACGCATCTCATCGTAGATGTAACCGGACTGCACCGGTGAGCCGCCGGGGCTGTTGATCCTGAGGATCACGCCCGCGCTGTTCTCATTGTCGAAGGCATCGCGTAATGCAGTGATGATGTTGTCGGCGTTGGCTTCTTCGTTGTCAGCGATGACACCGTTCAGTTCGACCACGGCAGTGTGTTTCTCATTGAGGTCGGCAGTTGTAAGACTGGCTTCACCGTACATATAGATGATGGCGCCGATGTAGGCAAAGGTCAACGATTTAAAAAAGATGCCCCAGCGGCGTGCGCGCCGTTGCTCGCGTAGACTGGATTCTGCCAGTTGCGTTACAACTTCTCTTTCCCAGGAAGCGTTATTGTCGTTCATGATGTTTTTCCTACAGTTGGTTTCATCGTGTGTTTTGCTTACGGGTAATTATGGCTTAAAAAAGCGGATAATTCCGTGATATCCGTTAAGCAGGTCAGGGGGTTATGTTTGTTTAAAGTCGCGGCATTGTGTACCCCGTGAGTGACGCCGATGCATTGCATGTCGGCATTGTTAGCCATCTTCAGGTCGTGTTCGCTGTCGCCTATCATTAGTGTCTGCGTGGCAGAAAAGTTCAACTCCTCGAGTATCTCATGCAGCATCTCCGGGTGCGGTTTGGATCTGTTTTCGCCGGCGCAACGGGTGGTGGCGAAATACTCGGCCAGCTGATGTTCGTTGATCGACTGCTCCAGTCCGGCGCGGCTTTTTCCGGTGGAGATCGCCAGTGTGTAACCGTCTTTGCGAAGTTCATCCAGCAGCTGGTTAACGCCGTTAAATAAAGGTGCGGGTACGGTGTTGTCGTGCAGGTAGTGCTGACGGTAGGCATCGGCGATGCCATTTAACGCATCGGCGTGTTGTGTTGCGTCCAGTTCCGGGTGCAGTTTTGCGATGGCTTCCATCAGGCCGAGACCGATGACATCTCTGGCCTGCGTCTCACTGAGGCGAACATCGACCGCCTGTTTGCTGGCAAATTGCAGACTGGTGGTGATGCGTTCGATGGAGTCGACCAGGGTGCCGTCCCAGTCGAATACTAATAGCGGAAATTGTTTTGTCATTGCGGGGCGTGCTCGCGTAGTTTCTGTAACAGCCGTTGTAGCTCATCACTTAACGGCGCGTCTAGAGTAATGGGGTCGACCAGCGGTAAATACAAGCGTTTCGCGTGCAGGAACAGGCGTTTTAATCCCAGCTCACGGAAAGTCCGGTTGGCTTCTTTGTCGCCGTATTTGCTGTCGCCGATGATGGCGTGGCCGCAATGCCGTGCATGCACCCGTATCTGGTGGGTGCGACCGGTATCAATGGTGATCTGCATCAGGCTGCATGGTCGTTTGTTATTCTCAAATATTTCCAGCGGCTGAAAATGACTGATGGCGCGGTCACCGGTTGCATCCACCTGCATGATGTGTTCACCGCCGCGTTTGATCTTGCTGATACCGGTATCGATGGTTTTTTTGCCCTGTGTCCAGATGCCGTCGAGCAGGGCCAGATAGGTTTTTTCCATGTGCATGACAGTTTCGTGGCGCAGCATCTCGTGCAGCTGTGCCAGCACCTGCCGGTTTTTGGCCAGCAATAAACAGCCACTGGTCTCGCGATCTAATCGATGCACCAGTTCCAGTGGCTGCTCCGGGTCGATCTGGCGGAAGGCTTCGATGATGCCAAAACTCAAGCCGCTGCCTTTGTGGACGGCCAGGCCGGAAGGTTTGTTGATGGCGATGAGGTCGTCATTATCAAAGATGATGGCGTCTTTTAGTAACTGAATGACAGGTTCGGGAACCGGGCTGCTCTGATTTTCGCTGATCCGTACCGGCGGCAAGCGCAATGCATCACCGGCGCACAATTTGTAATGTGGTTTTATTCTGCCACTGTTGATGCGCACCTGTCCGCTGCGCAGCAGGCGATAAATGTGGCTTTTCGGCACACCTTTGAGGTGTTTCAGCAGAAAGTTGTCGATGCGCTGACCGGCCTGAGCATCGCTGATGGTGACGTGACTGACGCTGTTTTTATTTATTTCCATGAACTGTTTTTGAACTGAGAGAGTGGCTCGGTGTCGGAGGTTTCAGGCCCGTTATTCCTGGCTTTTTTGACAATTGACTAATTATGGTTGACCAAAGGCTCGCAGTTTGACAGACTTGCCGGGGTAGATGCCAGCGAAGATTGTTATATAAGGCGTTGCATCTGCCAGGAACTTTGCCATCAAAGAGAAAATAACAGGCACAGATAATGGATTATAGACTTGATAAAAGGTTATCAAGGCAACGAATTTTTTAGATGTTCGTTGCAAAATCGCTAAAAATAGCGACCAGTTCGAGGCGTTTACTTAGTGTGCGCATTTACTAAAAGCTGGTAGCCTGAAGCGAAAAACTGATTTTATGTGTTTGCTATAACTGTTTCAAATTTTTGAATACAGGCCGCAGATACAGATTAACTAGCAAGAAAAATACTTACGATTAATGATTTTCCCGATTCTTAACACCAATAATGCCGTTACTCTGCCAGAGTCAGCCTATCTAGCGTCCACATTTACTGTGTGGCTTATGCTGATTTTTTTCTGTGCATTGCAGTACGCAGGACGCTCTAAACAAGACGCCCTGTCGCGAAGCGTTGTGGGTGATCTGAAAGCGGGACCAATAACAGGTTTAACTGCAAATGAAGAGAATACTTATCAATGCAGTCCAGAAAGAGGAAGTACGTGTGGCCATGGTCGATGGTCAGCAACTTTACGATCTGGACGTGGAAGTCCCGTCACGGGAACAGAAAAAATCCAACGTCTACAAGGGTAAGATCACCCGCGTAGAACCAAGCCTCGAGGCTTGTTTTGTTGACTATGGCGCCGAGCGTCACGGTTTTTTACCCTTCAAAGAAATTTCGCGCATGTACTTCACCGAGGAGGCGCAGAAGTCTTCCGGTCGTCCCGACATCCGCACTGCCATCAAAGAAGGCCAGGAAATCGTCATCCAGGTGGAAAAAGAAGAGCGCGGCAATAAAGGCGCAGCGCTTACCACTTTCATTAGTCTGGCCGGGCGTTATCTGGTATTGATGCCAAATAACCCGCGTGCCGGCGGCGTCTCTCGACGTATCGAAGGCGAAGACCGTAATCTTATTCGCGAAGCCCTGAGTCAGCTCGAAGTGCCCAATGGCATGGGACTAATCGTGCGTACCGCAGGTGTCGGTCGCAACAGCGAAGAACTGCAATGGGATCTGGATTATTTATTGCAGCTGTGGACGGCGTTTGAAAAAGCCGCCGCGGAAAGACCGTCGCCGTTTTTGATCTATCAGGAAAGTGATGTGACTACGCGTGCCTTGCGCGATTACTTCAGGAACGACATCGCCGAGGTGCTGATCGATTCGAAAGAAGTCTATGATCAGGCGATGGATTTTGTCGGCCAGGTCATGCCTAACAGTGTCAACAAGATTAAATTTTACGAAGACACCGTGCCGCTTTTCAACCGTTTTCAGGTGGAGAATCAGATCGAATCGGCTTACCGTCGTGAAGTGACTTTACCGTCTGGTGGCGCCATCGTCATCGATCACACCGAAGCACTGATCTCGATTGATATTAACTCGGCGCGCGCTACCAAAGGCAGCGACATCGAAGAGACTGCTACCAATACCAACCTTGAAGCCGCCGATGAAATCGCGCGTCAGTTACGCCTGCGTGATCTGGGCGGGTTAGTGGTGATCGACTTTATCGACATGATGAATAATCGCAACCAGCGTGCAGTCGAAAATCGTCTCAATGCGGCGGTGCAGGTAGATAGAGCGCGGGTACAGATCGGTCGTATCTCACGTTTTGGCCTGCTGGAAATGTCACGCCAGCGTCTCAAACCTTCCTTAGGTGAGTCGACGCAGATCGTTTGTCCACGTTGTTCCGGACAGGGCACCATCCGTACCGTCGAGTCGCTGTCATTGTCGCTGGTGCGTATCATCGAGGAGGAAGCGCTGAAATCCGGCACCGCGCGTGTCGATATCCAGGTGCCGGTCGATGTTGCGACTTATATCCTCAATGAAAAGCGTCAGGTGATTCTCGATACCGAAAAACAGACCGGCGTGCATGTCCTGATCGTGGCCAACCCCACGCTGGAAACGCCGCAGTACAAAGTCGAACGTGTTCGTAATAGTGAACATGATGAAAATGATGAGACCGCCAGTTATCAGCGTGCAGAAAAAGACGATAAACATCATGTTGAGCTGACGAAAGAAAAAGCGATACAGCCAGAAAAAGCGGCGGTTTCTTCGATTTCTCCCGGGCGTCGTCCGACAGTAAAAGCACCGGCCGAGGAAAAACCGGCTGCTAACACAGGTTTATTCGGCAAGATCGTTTCCATCTTTACCGGTGACAAGGAAGAAGAAAAGGAAGAGAAAAAACCAGCGGCAAAACAGAGTTCTGGTCGCAGCCGAAACCAGCGTGGCGGGCAGAATAGAAACCGTAACACTAGCCGGGGGCGTGGGCGTAATCGTAATCGCAAACCCGATGCTAATCGTAATGCTCAGAGTAATAAGCAGGACGATAAACAGGCGAAAGCTACGACAGATAAGTCAAATGACAGCTCTGCGAAAGGGAAGGATTCTGCACAGTCTGATTCCAGGAGCGGTGGTCAGTCAAATCGTAATCGTCGACGTCGCAGCAGTCGCCCGAAAAATAGTGAGTCGAAGGCGGTGGATGTAAAAAACACTGAAACGGGGCGGCAGAACGCAAATGAAACGAAACCGGCTTCATCGCGGGCAGGCAGTTCGCAGAAAAGCGTTAGTAATGAGAAAAAAACGCCTGCCGCCGGTAATGCTGATAAACCGGCAGTAAATAAACCGGCATCTGCAAACACCCGTGCTGATAACAAACCACAGGCAGCGCAAGATAAAACGCCAGCAAAACATGAAGAGAAAAAAAATACTGATAAACAGCCAGCTTCAAATGAAAACAGGTCGGCAACTTCTGTTATAGATAATTAGTTTTATTTGTGGTTTTATCGAATTAAAGTTTAGCCACGACAATACTGCTGTATGAATGGCAAAACGGTTGGTTATAGTTCTGCTTTTTGCCGGTCATGATGTTTTTCATGGCTGGCAATGTCAGATATGTTAGACGCAGAAGCGACCGTCTTAACATCGGAACAAAGAATCTGTTATCAGTTTTATATTAATCCGTGTCTATTCCTTGGATGGTTCTGTGAGTTTGTGTTCATGTTTATCGAGCCTGTGGCCTTTAGTGTGATGAAGAGTATTTTTAGGTAATGCATCGCATCGCCTGTCCTGGTGATGCGGTTTGTCCGTATGCTGTGTTTGCGATGATCGCAGTAGTCTTTGTTGCTATTCAGATTCGGTTGCATCGTGCGCCGCAATATATATTGGCTTTGGCAGCCAATATGGGTGAATGCATAGATAAGTGGCCTGGTCTCGGGCTTGTATTTAATGGTTCTCGCGGATGTGTTTTAACAATCCGTTAGAGGCGTTTTCCACCAGATCTAAAACGATTTCAAAACCGCGACCCTGACCATAATAGGGGTCAGGCACTTCCGTTTCATCACACTCTGCAAAATCAAGAAACAGATGGATGCGTTTTTCATAACCGGTGGGGCAGATCGATAACAGGTCATCTTTATTGCTCTCATCCATGGCGATGACATAATCGAATTCTACAAAGTCATCTTTGCTGACACGTCGCGCGCGTTGCCCGCTTAGATCGATATCGCGTTTGAGCGCAGCGCCTTGCGCACGGCCATCGGGTGGATTGCCAACATGGTAGGCGTGGGTGCCGGCAGAATCGATCAAGATTTCATCTTCGGCGTCTACCTGTTTGGCCATGTGTCGAAACACACCTTCTGCGGTTGGCGAACGGCAGATATTGCCCATGCAGACGAATAAAATTTTTACCATGTCAAAACTCTATGCACTATTGTGAAATGCGGTAGTTTACCTGACTTAGATGGTTTGGTTAGCGCTTCAGTCGCTTATCCGTTAATATTCCGCATCTTTTTTTAATTTAAAACGCATATGTTAAAGATCCACAATAGCCTGACCAGAAAGAAAGACGTATTCAAACCGATCGAACCCGGCAAGGTAAAGATGTATGTCTGCGGCATGACAGTTTACGACCTGTGTCACCTTGGCCACGCGCGCGTGCTGGTGGTGTTCGACACGGTGGTGCGCTACCTGCGTTACAGCGGTTATGAGGTGACCTATGTGCGCAATATCACCGATATTGATGACAAGATTATTGCTCGCGCTAATGAAAACGAGGAAGATTTTACCGCACTGACCAAACGTTTCGTGCAGGCGATGCATGATGATGCCGCTGAGCTGGGCGTGTTGCCGCCCGATGAAGAACCGGCAGCGACCGCGTCTATGCCAGAAATTATCAGCATGGTGCAGACGTTGATTGACAAAGGTTATGCCTATACTGCACAGGTTGCAGAAGGGGCGGATGAAGGCCACGGTGATGTTTATTATGACGTCAGTGCGTTCAAGGATTACGGCAAGTTGTCTGGTAAGAAACTGGAAGATCTGCGCGCCGGTGAACGTGTCGCAGTCGACGAACGCAAAGATGACCCGCTGGATTTCGTGTTGTGGAAAGCCGCGAAACCGGACGAGCCATCGTGGGATTCGCCCTGGGGTAAAGGTCGTCCCGGCTGGCACATCGAATGTTCAGCGATGTCGACCTGTTGCCTGGGTAATCATTTTGACATCCACGGCGGTGGCCAGGATCTGCAATTCCCGCATCACGAAAACGAGATCGCGCAATCTGAAGCCGCCACTGGCGAGACCTTCGTCAATCTGTGGATGCACAATGGGTTTGTGCGCATCGATGACGAAAAGATGTCCAAGTCGCTGGGCAATTTCTTTACCGTGCGTGAGATTTTAAAATTATACAAAGGCGAGGAGATCCGATACTTCGTGCTGGCCAGTCAGTACCGCAGCCCACTGAATTATGCCGACCAACTGCTGGACAATGCACGAACTGCGCTGTCGCGTTTATACAACACCTTACGTGACCTCGATGTGCCGGCCGATTATGATGAAAACGACCCGGCGATAGAAAAGTTCAAACAGGCGATGGACGATGATTTCAACACGCCGGAAGCATTGGCGGTGCTGTTCGATCTGGCGAACCAGATCAACCGGCTGAAAGATGCCAATGTCGATGCTGCTGCGCAGAAAGCTGCGGTACTCAAAAAGCTGGCCAATGTTCTGGGTCTACTGGAAGCCGATCCTGAGGAATATTTGCAGACCGGCGCGGGTGACGATACAGATGCAGAAAAAATCGAAGCCCTGATCATGGCCAGAAAACAGGCCAGGGATAACAAGGACTGGGCGGCCGCTGATCGTATCCGTGATGAGCTGGATGCGTTGGGGGTTGTACTGGAAGACAAGGACGGTCGGACGATCTGGCGCAGATCGTAATGAAAAATGAAAAATGAAAAGTGAAAAGTGACAAGATTAAAACGGTGGATCGTTTGTAAGCTTATGTTTTTTCAATATTTTTCATTTTTCATTTTTCATTTTTCATTGTTATAGACTTAAGCAACGCTTAAGTCTATAATTCGCGCCCTACAATTTGAATATCCCTTGCTCCACTATGAAACATAGGGGGCTTTAACCGAGAGGAAAAATATGCGTCACTACGAAATCGTATTTCTGGTGCATCCAGACCAGAGCGAACAGGTGCCAGCGATGATTGAGCGTTATAAATCATCAGTCGAGTCTAATGGCGGTAAAGTACACCGTTTGGAAGACTGGGGTCGCCGTCAGCTAGCTTACCCAATCAACAAAATTCACAAAGCACACTACGTTCTGATGAATGTCGAGTGTGGCGAAGATGTGCGTGATGAAATCGAAACTGCGTTCCGTTTCAACGATGCGGTTATTCGCAGCCTGATCCTGAAGCGTGACGAAGCCATCACTGACATGTCTGCCCTGGCGAAAGCAAAAAATGAAGAAGATGCGGCTGAGAAAAAATCAGCGGCAGAACGTGCTGCCAACGAAAAACGTGCGGCAGCGGCTCAGAAAGTGGCGGCAGAGGCAGCTACAGAAAATTCAGATGCTGCTGACGCAGCGCCTGCGGAATAGGAGAGAATAATGGCAGCTAATTTTAGACGTAAACGTTATTGTCGTTTTACTGCAGAAGGCATCACCGATGTTGATTACAAAGACATCGAATTGCTTAAGTCTTTTGTTTCAGAAAGCGGCAAGATCGTGCCTGCACGTATCACTGGCACCAAAGCAAAATACCAGCGCAAACTGACGAAGGCGATTAAAGTCTCTCGTTACCTCGCGTTGATGCCTTATACAGATAGCCATAAATAAGCAGGAAGTTTATCTGTTTTAGATACTAAAACAGATAAAAGGGCCAGACACATAAATTTGGCACTTAATCGAGGTGTTTGAGTGTTATTTCTGGCAAGTTTTATATTAAAAGGCCAAAGCCAGGCCGCGCTGGTTGCAGCGTCGATGGCGATTTTAGGTCTTGTGGTGCCGCCGGCAGCATGGTTGAGTGCCGCCGCCATCGTTCTGGTAACGCTGGTGAACGGGCCGAAAAATGGCCTGATTACCACGGCGTTGTCATCGATTGGTGCGGGAATATTTGCATATTTGATATTTTCCTCGCCGCAGGTAGCGCTGGCTTTTGTTATGCTGGCCTGGCTGCCGGCGTGGCTGGTCGCCAGCGTATTACGCCAGACAGTATCGTTAGCGTATAGTTTGCAGATACTGACTGCAATGGGTTTACTGGCAGTGGTGATGATCTATCTGCTGGCGCCGAACATAGGTGAGCACTGGCGTGAGCTGTTGGACACCATGGTCACACAGCTTGCGGAGCAGTCAGAAGACTTTACGCTGGTAGAGCTAAAACGTACAGAAGACTGGATTATCGCATTTTTGCCGGGGCTGTTCGTTAGCAGTATCATGTTTGGCACCATGCTGAGCCTGTTTTTAGGGCGATGGTGGCAGGCAGCTTTTTATAACCCGGGTGGTTTTGGAGAGGAGTTCCGAAGCCTGAATCTGGGAAAGTTTTCAGCATTGTGTGCCATGGCCATTTTGTTGATAGCGATGGCAGCAGGCAATGTGTTTAGCGTTGCCATGGTAACGGTGGTGTCGGTGCTCTATGGTGTGCAGGCGCTGTCTTTATTGCACGCGGCGATAAAGGTGCGGCAGGTCAATACGGCGTGGTTGTTTGCCATTTACCTGATCATGTTTTTTGTACCGCAGGTGCTGCTGTTATTGATTTTGGCAAGTTTTGTTGATCCCTGGCTGGATATCCGCCGTCGAATCAGCAGTTAAAGAATAGTCTGTGTAAAGACAGGCACGAATTTTATATAACGATTTTAAGAACTGAGGTTAGAAAGATGGAAGTCATCTTATTTGAAAAAATTGATCGTCTTGGCGGTATTGGTGATCTGGTTAATGTAAAGGCCGGTTTTGCTCGTAACTATCTGTTACCTCAAGGCAAAGCAAAAGTTGCTACCGATGCGAACAAGGCAGAGATCGAAGAGCGTCGCGCTGAATTTGAGAAAATGGCATCGGAGGCACTGGTCGCCGCTGAAAAACGCCGTGATCAGATCGAAGTGTTAATGCTTGAGATCACCGCCAAGTCTGGAACTGAAGGCAAGTTGTTCGGTTCTATCGGCAACATGGATATCGCAAGCGCACTGGTCGAAGCTGGTGTCGAAGTTGAAAAACGTGAAGTCCGCCTTCCTGATGGCCCAATCCGTCAGGCAGGTGAGTACGAGATCACATTGCACCTGCACACCGATATCAATGCAGTAGCTAAAATCACCATCATCGGCGAAGAAGAAGCTTAAGTCTTTTCTGCTGTTTGATAATGAAAGGCCCGCATCTTTGCGGGCCTTTTTTATTTTCACTATAGAGCCGCAGAGGACACAGAGAAAATCTATTTAGTTACTCTGCTAGTTCGCGGGCACATAAAATAGCCCCTGGCTTTTGTTGTAAAAAACAAATTTATCTACAGATGAACGCAAATGAACGCAAATAATCACTTTTTGATATCAAGATAATTTTGAAGTTAGTGGTGCTTTAAACGCTGGTTTTAATTTTACAAATAATGGTTTTCTTTGCGTTTGTTTGCGCTCATCTGTGGACAAAAAAAGATTTTAAAATTCTATAGCCACAAGTTAAAAATGCCTTTCACTCACCGGGCACAGTCTCTATAATCTAAAGCCATCTTCCACAGGTTTATTTATGTCAGAAACAGTCACATTTCCCGGTTCCGAGTTTTCAGCTTCCGATCTTATCTCTGAAGGTCAGACCAGCAGTCTGCGTGTGCCGCCGCACTCCGTCGAAGCCGAGCAGGCGGTTATTGGCGGCCTGCTGCTGGATAATCGTGCCTGGGAGCAGATCGCTGACAAGCTGGTGGACGAAGACTTCTATCGTCACGATCACCGTCTGTTATTTTCAGCGATCCGCGAGCTGGAATCACGCAATGAGCCGTTTGATGCCGTGACTCTGTCGCAGTGTCTGGATAAAAACGCTCAGCTTGAACAGGCCGGTGGTCTGCTCTATCTGGGGCGGCTGGCGAAAGACACGCCCAGTGCGTCCAATATTCTGGCCTATGCCAACATCGTGCGCGAGAAATCAGTGCTGCGGCAGTTGATCGCGGTCGGCACTGATATCAGCGGCAGTGGTTATGTGCCCGAGGGCAGAGACAGTAAGGAACTGCTGGACAACGCCGAGAAAAAAGTTTTCCAGATCGCCGAGCAGGGTGCGCGCGGCCAGGGCGGCTTTCAGGATATGAAGGCCCTGTTATCCAAAACCGTCGACAAGATCGACCGCCTGTTCAACAGCGACGGCGGCATCACCGGCGTTTCTACAGGTTTTGACAAATTTGATGAGATGACTACCGGCTTGCAGGAAGCCGATCTGGTGATCGTCGCCGGACGGCCTTCGATGGGTAAAACCACCTTCGCCATGAACATCGCTGAGAACGCCGCTATCGGAGACAAACTGCCGGTGGCGGTATTCAGTATGGAGATGCCTGGAGACTCGCTGGCGATGCGTATGATCTCGTCATTAGGCCGTGTTGATCAGCACCACATCCGTACCGGCAACCTCACCGATGAAGACTGGGCGCGGATCACCTCGGCCATCCACATCCTGTCGGAAGCGAATATATTTATCGATGATACGCCTGCGATGTCGCCTAACGAGATCAGAGCGCGTGCCCGCCGCTTAAAACGCCAGCACGGACTGGGGTTGATCGTGATCGATTATCTGCAACTGATGCAGATTCATGGTGGCAGTGAAAATCGTGCTACCGAGATCTCCGAAATCTCGCGTAGCTTGAAAGCTATGGCAAAAGAGCTGAAGGTGCCGGTGATCGCGTTGTCTCAGCTCAACCGTAGTCTGGAGCAACGCCCGGATAAACGCCCGGTGATGTCAGACCTGCGTGAATCAGGCGCCATCGAGCAGGACGCTGATCTGATCGTCTTCATCTATCGTGATGAAGTGTACAACGAAGACAGCCCGCAGAAAGGGGTGGCAGAGATCATCATCGCCAAACAGCGTAATGGTCCGATCGGTAAATCGATGCTGACTTTCCTCGGTAAATACACCAAGTTCGAAAATTACATCCCCGAGATGTATGATAACGACGGCTTTGAATGAGTGCGCCAGACTCCAGCCATTGGCGACGCGCCCGTGTCACTCTGAATTCGAACGCCTTATCTCATAACCTGGACCGGGTTCGAGAATTTTCTCCAGATAGCCAGGTCATGGCCGTGATCAAAGCCAACGCTTACGGGCACGGCATGCTGGTTGCGGCAAAGCAGCTTGATGCGACCGACATGTTTGCGGTGGCGATGGCGGAAGAGGCCTTTGTGCTACGTGCTTCCGGCTGCACAAAACCGGTGCTTGTGTTGCATGGTTTTTCGGATACTGGCGAGCTGGAAAAATTCGCGGCTTCAAATATATCGACGGTGGTACATCAGTCGCAACAGCTGGATCAGCTGTTACAAAGCAGGCTTTCTGCTCCCGTCGATGTCTGGTTAAAAGTGGATACCGGCATGCATCGTTTAGGCATTTCCAGTGACGATGTAACGGCGTATTTCAGTCAGCTGAAAAAATCTTCCAATGTCAAAAATGTTTATGTTATGAGTCATTTTTCTAATGCGGATGACGTTGGCAATTCATTAAATAACATGCAGTTAAATAACTTTCTTAAAGTAACTAATGATTTAGATATAAGCCGCAGCATGGCCAATTCTGCCGCCCTCATGCGTTTGCCACAAAGCCATTTTGAGGTGGTTCGCCCGGGCATCATGCTGTACGGTTCCTCACCATTTTCTGATGTCAGCGCAGTTGATTTCGGCCTGCGCGCGGTGATGCAATTTGAGTCTGAGCTAATCGATATCAAGCCGGTCAAAGCCGGTGAATCTATCGGCTACGGTAGTACATATACCGTCGAAAAAGATTTGACCATGGGCGTGGTCGCCGTCGGTTATGGCGATGGTTATCCACGTCATGCAAAAAATGGCACGCCGGTCTGGTTGAATCAACAATGTTGTGGTCTGCTCGGACGAGTGTCGATGGATAGCATTTGTATTGACCTGAGTGGTGTGGAAACCAGCATCGGTGACCGGGTCGTGCTCTGGGGGAATGAACTGAGCGTGGACGAGGTCGCTGCTGCGAGTGACAGCATTGCTTATGAGCTTTTGTGTAATGCTGGAGCGGCTTACTTTTCGATGTGATTGTCGCGGTATTTTTCGATGCGACAATCATCGCATTTACGCAATTTATAGCTAAATTGGTCTATCCTTCTTTAAGAAATATCACAGTGCAAAATCAGCGTTTAATCGTTTCTTTAAAAATATAAACGTGTGGTTTTGTGAGAACGAGAACAAAAGAATAATGGGGAAGGATGGAGTATTTCATGATTAATAATAAATTCTTATATAACAGATTGTTGCTGGCAGGTATTACCACGTTGACCATTGCGTTGTCAGGTTGTGTTGGCGGCAAAACAAGTATGTTCCGCGCTGATCCTGGTCATACCGCAGTGTATGAGGCATCGGGGCCTACCAGACTGAATACGCTGGACTGGAAATACAGCGTACCAGACAAAACTTATTCATCACCGATGGTTGCGAACGGCACGGTTTACCTGGGCAGTAATGACAAACATCTGTACGCTATTGATCAGCGCACCGGCCAGAAAAAATGGCGTTTTAAAACGGGCGGTAACGTAGAAGCGACACCTGCGACAGCAGATGGTATCGTTTACATTGGTAGTTGGGATAAGAATTTGTACGCTATCAAGGATGGTACACAGGCGATAGTCTGGAAACAGAGAACAGATGGTCCCATTTCATCTTCACCAATCATTGCGGACGGTGTTATTTATTTCGCCAGTGAAGATGGAAATCTATATGCGGCCGACGCAGGCACCGGTTTTAGAAAATGGAATTTTAATGCGGGTTCGCCTATTTACAGTTCACCAGCTATTTTTGGTGACTACATCTTTTTGGGCACGTTAAAGGGTGAGATGTTCGCCATCAATAAGAATACCGGGCAGGAATACTGGCGTTTTAAAGCCAATGGAAAAATCCATTCCTCGCCGGCAGTAGACGCTAATAATGTCTATTTTGGCAGTGATGATAAACGTGTCTACGCTGTCAATATCAAGACCGGTCAGCAAAGCTGGGTAAAGAAGACAGCCGGCCCGGTTTTATCATCGCCAGCAGTTTATGATGATACTGTTTATATCGGCAGTAAAGATGGTTACGTGTATGCCTATGATGCTGAAGATGGCACACGTGAATGGGAATATCGTACTGAAGGCGGTATTTATTCACCGGTGAGCGTGGCATCAAATACCGTTTATGTTGGTAGTACCGATGGTCATCTGTATGCGCTAGATGCAAGTGAAGGCAGCCTGCGTTGGAAATATAAAGTCGACGACCATATTTATTCCGCTGCGGTAATCGATGAAAATCATGTCTATTTTAATAGCGTGAGAGGATCATTGTTTGCAGTGAAATAAAAAAGGCAATGAATGATGCAAAAGCTTCATAGCGTTTGAAGCACGGTTTTGTTTTTCATTGTAGATTATTCATTGGAGTGTTTTTTAGTCCCCCATTCGTCCTTTCGACAAAGTCCAGAAAAGTTACAGTAGCCACACACCGTGTCATCTCCCCAGGCGGGGAGTGGCGCGTTTTCTTTTATCTGTTTGAACAGCCCGATTAAACGCTGTTTATTTAAGTCACGATTTTCCTGCAGGCCATTATTCGCTAGAAAAGATTTAGTTTCGACTTTTTGATACGAGGAATCGACAGAGAGATAGCTTACTTCACTGGCGTCATCGTCGAGCAGGGCGTAGGTGGATAACTGAACATTCTCGCCGATATCGACATCTTCCTGACAGGCGGTTCTTCCGGTCTTGTAATCGATGATGGCGTGTGTGTTGTCTTCTTTATTTTTATCGATGCGGTCGAGGCGACCATAGATCTTCAGCGAGGTGTCCAGTTCGCGCTCGAGTTGTTGCTCGCTTTGATAGATGCGCCAGTCCTGCTGGTGCTGGAGTTGCCAGCCGATGTAAGCTGGTATGTGTTTCTTCCAGCGGTGCAGCCAGCTATTGTGTAAAACGTTTTTATCGAGGTCGGCCAAAAAAACTTTCTCGGAAATTGTTACCAGGTAATTTTCTGCAGCACGACGGTTATCGCTGCTTATCTCTGCGTTGAATGCATCGCCGTATCTATCGTGGCCGTTGTGGAACACCTGCAAGATGAGATGAATGCGCTCGCCATAATCTGATTTTTTTAATTCGTCGCTGAGTTCTTCCAGCGCTTTCAGGCGAAGCCCATCGGCGCTGAAATACTGGTAAGGGCAGTTGATCAGGCGTTGATAGGAGCTGGCGGAAATCTTTTCAGGAATCAGCTCACCGGGTAGCGTCGAGGCGGCTGGTTGTGAAGGTGGCGGCAGCTGTTTTTCGTCGCTGTTAAAAACTTCGCTGTTTGACTGTGCCAGCTCGTGTAACGTTTTATTTTCCAGCGAGCCACCAAAAGCCAGCTGATAAAAACTGATCAGTAATTCCAGCCAGGGCGAAAGCGGTTTCTTCTCACCTTTTTCTTCATCGCAGGCGGTTAATAAAATTTCTGGTGATGCTAACAAAAGTCGGTTAAAACATTCGTGGCGTTGTTCGCGTTGTGTCTCCCAGGTCGTCAATTCCAGTGAGGCACGAACCGCCTGGTTGAAGAACGGCGAGTTTTTTGCGCTGCCGGGAAAGTGCTGTGATTCAGCGGCGGCAATGATAACGCAGTCAAAATGCAGATGCGAAGCCTGTTCCAGCGTCATCAGCTGCACGTTTGAATTGTTTGTCGGCGGTGTAAAGTTTTGTGATTCAAGCGCCATGCCCAACCACACGCGGCAGTCCTGCCAGCTCAGTGTCGGGTCAGAATATTTTAAACTCTGCTTCAGTGAATCAAATGTTTTCAGCAGCACCAGTCCGGCGTCATCTTTCTGATAGTTTTGCGTAACGCCCAGTTTTTCCAGGCTGTCGAGCAGAGTGTTGAGAAATTCTGACAGCCGGATATCTTTATCTCCATCATGCAGTGCTGATAAAACCGACGCGTTTTTATCAACATGGTTCAGTATTTCGATCAGCTCGTTGTAGGTATTCTGTGGCCAGTGTTGCAGGCGTTTCAACCTTTTTTTCAGCTGTTTTTTATAGGTGGAAATATTACTGCTGACATTCTCGTGAAAGATCAGGTCGTGTTCGAAACGGTAGATGTTCTGTCTGTAATCGGTGCTGGCCTGAATACTGGTTTGAGCGATGTCGATGAAAGGTGATTTCAAAACATCAAGCAGGGGGTAGGCGCTGAAGTCCTGTTCGATGCACTCCAGCCAGCGTTCTATGATGGTCGCCGCCTGTGTGGTCGCCAGCGACCAGCCCGCCTTGTCCTGCAACTGGATGTTGGCGCGCTCCAGCAAGGCACGTAGGCGGCGTGATAATTTTCTGTCTTCGCTGATGACGGCGATGTTGCTTTTGCCTTGCAATATTTTGCTGCGCACAAAATAATCGATAGCACGTATCTGTTCTTCTTCATCAGCAGCCAGGTAGATGTTGAACGGTGGCTCGCTTGCAAAATCATCGTTATGTTCGTTTGCGTATCGTTGTGCGCGTTGTTTGATCGGTGGCCCTGAGCAGGTAAAAGTATCGCTGATGAATCTTGTGAAAGCATGGCTGGTTTCGGCATCTGGGTTTTCTGCGTTAAGGGTCTTTACAAACTCGATGACCTGGCACTGCTCGTTGTTGACCAGTTTCTCGATGAAAGCCTGTTCGGTCTTTGAATAGTTCGACAGGCCAAGACAGATAAAATATTTATTCTCATCAATGTGTTCACCGGCATAACTCAGGCGGGAGATATAATCCGCCGTTTCATCATAAAGTTTATTCTCGCTCAGCTGCTGCTGCCAGGCGTGCCACAGAGTGTAAACCAGTTTGCTCTCGTATTGCAGGTGTTCGAAGTCCTGCTCTTCTACGCCGTAGGCCCGTTCGAGCTGCTGTTGCCAGCCTTCAGCTGAAGTAAAGATGTTTTTCTGGTTTAAACTGAGTTCATCAAAAAATTTTAGTAGTGCCTGTGTGACCTGCCACTGGTTCTCTTTTTTGAACAGCCCGTGATGTTGTTGTAGCGCTTCGATGAACAGCAACTGGCGGGCGTGTTCGTTGATGATCTGAAAATTTGTTTCGTGGTTGCTGGAAAATTGCTGCGCCCAGTTTTTTAAGGTGCCTGCCCACGGTGGGATAATTGCGGGCGGGATGGTACTGGATGATTCTTCGCCAAGGCTCAGGCACAGTGTTTCATTAAACTGCTTTGCTACCTGAGAGTGTGGCAACAGGACGACGAGGTGTGAGAGGTCGGGCAGTTCGTCGTTAAATTTTTCAAGGATAAACTCAGCGGTGTAGCGAAGGATATTTTGATGTGCGGCTACTTCAATCGTCGGTATCTGAGTCACTGAGATCGGTGTTTATCTTGTAAGCTATTTTTCTAGCAGTTTCAACTTGTCAGGCACGCCTTCCCATTCAGCGGCATCCGGTAGTGATTCTTTACTGACGTTTATCACCGGCCATTCCAGACTTAATTCGGCATTTAGTTCGGTGAAGTGTTCCTGTCCTTCGGGCACATCATCATCGGCAAAGATCGCACCGATAGGGCATTCGGGTTCGCATAGTGTGCAGTCGATACATTCTTCCGGGTCGATTACCAGGAAGTTTGGCCCTTCGTGGAAGCAGTCGACAGGGCATACATCGACACAATCGGTGTGTTTGCACTTGATACAATCTTCAACAACTACGTAAGTCATAATAAATCTGCTTGATTTGCTAAGTTAAAAAAACTGTGAAATTTTACCATAGTCGCTCGAACATGCATGCCAACATAGTCTAAAATCCCTGTTTATTTAAAAACATTTTGGGATATTCACATGAGTTTAATTCGCACCGCCGTTTTTCCTGTTGCCGGGCTGGGCACACGTTTTTTACCGGCGACCAAGGCCATTGCCAAAGAAATGCTGACCGTGGTTGATAAACCATTGATTCAGTACGCCTCCGAAGAAGCCGTAGCGGCCGGTATGGACACGCTGGTATTTGTCGTCGGGCGAACCAAAAATGCCATCATCGACCACTATGACAAAGCTTACGAACTTGAAACCGAGCTGAGTTTGCGTGACAAGCAGGCGTTGTTAAAAGTGGTGCACGACGTGGTGCCATCGCATATTCATTGTGTTTTTATTCGCCAGTCAGAGGCACTGGGTCTGGGACATGCAGTATTGTGTGCTGAACCCGCTGTCGGCAATGAACCTTTCGCCGTGCTGTTACCAGATGATCTGATCTACAATAAAGGTGGCGCCAGTTGCATCCAGCAGATGGTCGATGTCTATGAAGAGAAGCAGGGCAGTGTGATTGGAACACAGACAGTTGCGATCACCGAGAGTGACAAATACGGCATGGTCGCCGGTCCGAAGCTAACGGACAAAATATCGCGCGTGGATGAGATCATCGAAAAACCTGACCCCGCGGAAGCGCCATCTGACCAGGCGGTCGTCGGCCGTTACATCCTGACGCCAGCGATAATGGACAAGCTCAAAACCACCAAACGTGGTGCAGGTAATGAAATTCAGCTGACCGATGCGATCGCCGAACTGCGAAAAACCGAAGAGATTTTTGCTTACAGTTTTGACGGGCGTCGTTATGACTGTGGCAGTAAAATCGGTTACTTAGAAGCGAATGTTGAGATTGCGCTTCAGCATGATGAGATGGCTGAGGATTTTAAAAATTACCTTAAAAACTTAAATCTTGATTGAAAGTTTCAGTAACATGCATCAGTATGGACTTAATCTATTATTGAAAATACAGACATTATGACAACAGATAAAACAGCCGATAAATTAGAGCAGAACAAAAAAGTTTCCCCGATAGGCGTTATGAGAAGTGTCGTTGCGGCCAGTTTTGGTGTGCAGACTAAATCAAACAGGGAGCGTGATTTTAAGCAGGGAAAGTTCCACCATTTCGTTATTGCTGGCATCGTGTTTGCCGTCTTATTTGTCCTGGTGCTGGTCGGCCTGGTGAATGTCGTATTGCATTTTGCGAGTGTGTAACCAGACAAAATAGCCTGATTTAGTCTGGTTGCACCGAAGTACAGCTCTTCTGCAAAACCTCTCCTTTATCCTGTAAAACCACAATGATTGGCGTGAAGTGTCAAATGAATGTCGCTTCGAGTTACCCCCTGCATGAATCTTATTGGCAATATATGAGTCATAAGGTACATGGGGCATGGATGCATGAATTAATGTTGGAGGAGATTATGTTAGACGCTAAAACTTTGAACAACATACACAACACCATTAAAGGCAATGACCGTAAAACGGTCAAGCACATACTTGGTGAAGCAGTGAAAGAGTTAAGCAGACTGAAAATTACTGAAATTAGCAGCGGTTTGAGTGCCGGTGAAAGGAGAGACGTCGATGTGAATGTGGAAATCATCACAGAGGCTGAAGCAAAGCTTAATGGCTGTGAACCGTTTTAAGCAGCGAAATACAGGGAAAGTGGACAATAAAAAAGCAGCACGATGTGCTGCTTTTTTATGTACAGAAAGTACCCTGTTCCGCAAAAAGCCATGGATGGCAGGCGGATACTAATATGGCTCCTCGAGCTGGGCTCGAACCAGCGACAAACGGATTAACAGTCCGTTGCTCTACCAACTGAGCTATCGAGGAATAACTTCCAGGACATAATAATGCCTTGTTAGGGCGTCCTGATTGGAAGGCGGTATGCTACCGATTTGACCTGCATCGGTCAATACCAAAAGACCTTATACAGCAGTAAAAATCGAAGATTATTCAATTATTTGCCTGATTCTTGTCAGCGCTTTTTTCAGACTGTCCATATCGGTGGCAAATGACAGCCTGATGTGGCCGGACAGGCCGAATGCTGAACCGGGCACCAGCGCGACCTCGGCTTTTTCCAGCAACAGCTGCGCCAGCTGCACATCATCCTCGATGCCGTCCATGCGCTCGATTACTGCGTGAAAAGACGGGAAGCTGTAAAAGGTGCCGTCGCTGGGCAGGACTTCGACGCCGTTCATCGCGTTCAGTGTTTCATAGACATAATCGTGGCGCTGCTTGAATATGTCACACATATCCTTGAGAAAACTCTGATCGCCTTCCAGTGCCGCCTGTGCCGCGTACTGCGCGATAGAGGTCGGGTTGGAGGTGCTCTGCGACTGTATTTTTTTCATGCCTTTGATCAGCTCAGCCGGGCCACCGCTGTAGCCGATGCGCCAGCCGGTCATGGAGTAGGCCTTGGAGACACCATTGATGACCACGGTCTGGTCTTTCAGCTCGGGGCAGACATTTAATATGTTATTAAACCCTTCATCCGTCCACACGATGTGCTCGTAGATGTCGTCGGTCATGACCACGATGTTCGGGTGTTTCACCAGCACCTCGCCCAGCGCTTTGAGCTCGGCTTTGCTGTAGGCCTTGCCAGAGGGGTTGGACGGGCTGTTGATGATCACCAGTTTGGTCTTTTCGGTAATCGCCTGCTGTAATTGTTCGGCGGTTATCTTGAACGCCTGCGAAATATCACCTTCCACGATCACCGGCGTGGCATCCGCCAGCTTAACGATGTCCGGGTATGAGACCCAGTAGGGCGCGGGGATGATGACTTCGTCACCTTCGTTCAATAAAGTCTGGCACAGGTTATAAAAAGCCTGCTTCCCGCCGACAGAGACCAGTATCTGCTCTGCCGTAAAATCAAAATCATTTTCCTGTTTGAACTTGTTTATAATGGCCTGTTTGAGACCGGCCGTGCCGTCCACCGCTGTGTACTTGGTAAAACCCTTGTTGATCGCGTCGATCGCCGCCTGTTTGATGTAATCCGGCGTATCAAAATCCGGTTCGCCGGCGGCCAGCCCGATAACATCTCGGCCTTCGGCGCGCAGTTGGTTGGCCAGGGCCGTCACCGCCAGGGTAGGTGAAGGTTTGACTCGTTGTATACGATTTGAAAGTGATATTTTCAATGTAGTGTCCGTCAGGAAATTTTGTCGTTTATTATTAGTATTGATTTGTTGTCCGAGTTTAATTTATTTTTGTCTCGGAATGTAGTAGCCCAGAGTGACTATGTTGAAAAAATTTAAACTTGAAACCGAATATCAGCCCACCGGCGATCAGCCGGAAGCCATCAAGACCCTGATCGAAGGTTTCGAAAACGGCCTGGCACGGCAGACGCTGCTGGGTGTCACCGGTTCGGGCAAGACTTTTACTGTCGCCAACGTCATCGAGAAGTTGCAGCGGCCGACTATCATCATGGCGCCCAATAAAACACTGGCGGCACAGCTCTACGGCGAGATGAAAGAATTTTTCCCGCACAACGCGGTGGAATATTTTGTCTCGTATTACGACTACTACCAGCCCGAGGCCTACGTGCCGGCCAGCGATACCTTCATCGAAAAAGACGCATCGGTGAACGAACACATCGAGCAGATGCGGCTGTCTGCCACCAAGGCGCTGATGGAACGCGAGGACACCATCATCGTCGCCACCGTGTCGGCGATCTATGGCCTGGGTGATCCTGAATCCTACTTCGCCATGATCCTGCACCTGGTGCGCGGTGACATGGTCGACCAGCGCCACATTCTGCGGCGGCTGGCAGAACTGCAATACCTGCGCAACGATGTCGAACTGCGCCGTGGCACTTACCGGGTGCGTGGCGAGGTGATCGATATTCATCCGGCCGACTCCGAACGTGAAGCCATCCGTGTCGAGCTGTTCGACGAAGAGATCGAAAACATCAGCATCTTCGATCCACTGACCGGCGAGGTCATCAAAAAAGTGGCGCGCATCACGGTCTATCCAAAAACCCATTATGCCACGCCGCGCGAAGTCATCCTCGGTGCCATTGAACACATCAAGGTTGAACTGCGTGAACGTCTGGAAGAGCTGCGTGACCATGAAAAACTGGTGGAAGCACAACGCCTGGAACAGCGCACCCGGTTCGATATCGAGATGATGCGCGAGCTGGGTTATTGCAGCGGCATCGAGAATTATTCGCGCTACCTGTCCAACCGTGCGCCCGGTGAGCCGCCGCCGTGTCTGTTCGATTACCTGCCAAAAGAAGCGCTGTTGATCATCGATGAGAGCCACGTCTCGGTGCCACAGATCGGCGCCATGTATAAAGGTGATCGCTCGCGCAAGGAAAATCTGGTGAATTTCGGTTTTCGATTACCTTCGGCACTGGATAACCGGCCACTGCGTTTCGATGAATTCGAAGCTATGTCGCCGCAGACATTATTCGTTTCCGCCACACCAGGGCCTTATGAAGATGAACATGCGGATGCTATCGCGAGGCAGGTGGTGCGGCCAACCGGTTTACTCGACCCGGTCATCGAGGTGCGGCCGGTGACGACCCAGGTCGATGATGTGTTGTCTGAGATAAACAAGCGCGTGCCGAAAAACGAGCGCGTGCTGATCCTGACCCTGACCAAACGTATGTCGGAAGATCTGACCGAGTATCTCAGCGAACATGACGTGCGCGTGCGTTATCTGCACTCGGACATCGACACCGTCGAGCGCGTAGAAATTATCCGCGATCTGCGTCTCGGTGAGTTTGATGTGCTGGTCGGCATCAACCTGCTGCGCGAGGGACTGGACATGCCGGAGGTGTCACTGATCGCTATCCTCGATGCTGACAAGGAAGGTTTCCTGCGCTCCGAACGCTCCATGATCCAGAGCATCGGTCGCGCCGCGCGCAACGTCAACGGCAAGGCCATCCTGTACGCAGCCAAGATCACCAAATCGATGCAGAAGGCCATCGACGTCACCGAACAGCGTCGTGAGATACAGATCGCCTACAACAAAAAACACGGCATCACACCAAAAGGCATTATCAAGAATGTGCGCGATGTGCTGGAAGCCGGTTACGGCGATAAACACTCAAGAAAAACGGTTGAACTGCAAAAAGTTGCTGAAGAAAAAGCCACGTACCAGGCGATGACGCCAAAACAGTTCAGCAAGACATTAGAAAAACTGGAAAAACAGATGTATCAGCATTCACGCAACCTGGAGTTTGAAGACGCAGCGAGGATACGTGATGACATCGAGCGGATTAAACAACTGGCCATGATCGGCTGAGAAATACAACGAATAGTGAAAGCCAGCTTAAATGATGACGGCAGTGGTGCTGACCAGCCGGGTCTGGCAATACACGTTTAATCCTGCCAGGTAGTTAGATTGCAGGAGTCGCTGTGACTAAAAATGATAGTTCAGATCCAGCTGCGCGAAATCATCAAATCTGAAGCTGTAAAGCGGACGTCCTTCTTTTGCGCCGCTGAATGTTCGAACCTGAAACTCCATGGTCCAGCTGTCCCCCAGACGGCGTGAGGCTTCGATAAAACTGGCGATGGTCTGTGTGTTGACGTCGGTAAATATGCCGACCAGTATCTCGCTGGACTGGGCGTCGTTGAACACAAAACGAAAACCGGGAGCGAAGTCGTTGTCAAAAATGGTCGGGATGATTCGTTGATCGCTGTAATGGTATTCCACTAGAAAACCGATATCCATGTTGCTGTCAGCAACGCCAACCCAGGTGTACTCAAATCCGAAAACGGTCTTGAAACTGTTAATGCCATTTTTAGCACCGCTGCGCACTTCGATATTGGCGGCTTCGACCTTCCACGTCCATTCATCGAAAAACGCCTGACCATCAAAACCGATCTGCGTGATTATCGAATAAACCGGAACCACGATGGGCTCGCCGGAAGGACTTAGCGCAACAGCTGAGAAGTCTGTTGGTTCACGCCCGGTACCGCTGAACAGGGATAAACCGAATTCCCATTCGCCGATATAGTGTGAATAACGTGCTGCCAGGTCGATATGATTTTTGCCCTCGCTCGAATCATAGATAGCATTGCGTGAGGTGTCGATGATCGCCGAAGTGCGTGGTCGACCTTCAGCACCGGCAAAGGTGCGTTCACGAAAGCCGGGTAGAATAAATAGATCGATGGTGCCCCAGTTGCGTTCGGTGCTGGTGCGGATCATGGGCTGGCCAAGTTTGTCTTCGGCGTCGACATTTTCCACCAGGTCGGTCTGGTTGACGATATCGACCAGGTGCTGGGTTTCGGCAACCCCCCAGAAAACTTTGCTTATACCGGCGCGTACTTCCCAGTTTTCAAAGACACCAGTCCACGAGAGTTCTCGAATGTCGCCGTGCGTACGCTGCTCGTCGTACTGGTCCTTGCGATAGAATAGTTTGACTTCGACATTCTGATCACCGTTATCCCACTCCTGGTAAAACTCAGGTTTGGCGACCGCCGATAAATAATTACTGTGTTGTTCCGGCGTGGGAGGTGTCTCAAAAAAATTGCGCGTTTGTCCGCCAACAGAACCTGAAAACTCACCACAATGAACAGACGTTGTTAATAAAAAGCTGCTGGCAATTATTAATGGAGGTGAAATAGAAAAAAATTTTTCATTATTCATTGCGAGCTCAACGAGCGCGTTTAAGGCTGTTCCTGCTGAAATCTTTATCAGTCAGACCGGTTTTGAATTTGTAATTTTCCCATTTTAATATCGTGCTCTTTCCTGTCTGGTGGTTCTCCATAAACATTACATCAGGACGCCAGTATTGCCCGAGATATTGCTGGTAACCTCTGTTGGTCAGGGTTTTTAGCGGTGTATTTTTTCTGTCGTAAAACTCGATTTTTTCTGCCACGTAACGGTCTTTGTTTACCCAGGCAAGCTGTCGGGTGTAACCGGAATATTCGTAAGCAGGATAACGTTCGACCACAAAACAATCGACACCCTCAGGAAATTCTTCGGTTTTGATTTTTTCATCACGGATGTATTTGTAAGTGTATTTTTCAATTTCCTGTGAAGCCAGATCTTCATAGGCAAACTCACTGCCCATGAAGGGGCCGGATTTGTTTTTGGAGTTGATACGTTTAACGCGCTTTAATGCCGGCAGATACAACCATTGCTCGTCGGGTTTTATCGCATGTGAATAGGTGAGGAAGGCAGTGCCTTTGATATCGTGAGGTTTGTCAAAGATAGACAGTGATTTGTCACCGTCACCGATAACTTCCAGGGTTTTAATGCGGATGGTGCGCGTACTGACATCGCCCTGTTTATTGCGAAGTTCCATCACCATGTTGGCGGTCTGGTCTGAGAAGCCGGTGTCTCTTTTATCGGATTCGACGGCGATCGCCAGGCCCCGTGCTGTATTTTCATCTTCGCTAGCTTCGCCGTAGCTAAAAGATGAAACCAGGGCTGTCGCGATAAATAATACAGCGGTCGTTTTTT
>SWCD01024131.1_pt1 | contig 39427 bp, 37 predicted proteins | sample 4693011 | NCBI WGS metagenome assembly SWCD01 (sample SAMN10267278, study PRJNA491770) | bioreactor metagenome | isolation source: DHS bioreactor inoculated with marine | place: Japan: Omine Ridge, Nankai Trough
TGCACGTCGCGGACGCCGAGCTGTGCGCGCAGCCTGGCCAGCGCGGGGGAAGGGTCCAGGCCCTGCCGATCCAGCCAGTCGCGATCGAACAGCGTCTCGTCGTAGCGGTCGCCGCGGTCGCAGAGCAGGGTGACGATGCTGCCGGTTTCGCCTCGCGCGCGCATCTTCCCGGCCAGGCGCAGGCAGGCGACGAGGTTGGTCCCGGAGGAACCGCCGAAGCGGTGGCCGAGCAGGTCCTCCAGCAGCCAGGCCGCGGCGATCGATTCGACGTCGTCGATCTCCTCGACCGCATCGACGACCTCGAAGATGAAGCCCGGCTCCACGCGCGCGCGACCGATGCCCTCGATCAGCGTGGCCCGGTCCGCGCAGGCATTGCGGTCGCGCGTCTTCCAGCCCCGTGCGAATGCGCCGCCGGAGGGTTCTGCCACGCACAGGCGCGTGTCCAGGCTACGGTAGCGCAGGTAGCGGCCGATGGTCGCGGAGGTGCCGCCGGTGCCGGCGCCGCAGACGATCCAGGCTGGTTCCGGGTGCGGTTCCGCAGCCAGCTGGCCGATGATCGATTCGGCGATGTTGTTGTTGCCGCGCCAGTCGGTGGCGCGTTCGGCCAGGCCGAACTGGTCGAGATGGCATGCGCCGCTCTCGGCGTGTCCGGCGGCTCGGCCGTGCACCTCGGCCGGATCGTCGACCAGGTCGCAGTGGCCACCGAGCGCCTGCACGTCGCGGATCTTGCGCGGCGCGGTCGACGATGGCATCACCGCGGTGAACGACAGCCCGAGCATGCGCGCGAACCAGGCCTCCGAAATGGCAGTGCTGCCGGAAGACGCATCGACCACCGGCTGTCCCGGCCGCAGGCGGCCGTTGCACAGCGCGTACAGGTACAGCGAGCGCGCCAGTCGGTGCTTGAGACTGCCCGAGGGGTGCGCGGATTCGTCCTTGAAATAGAAGGTGATGCCGGGGAATGCGGGCAAGTCGACCCGCAGCAGGTGGGTATCGGCCGAGCGCGCCGTCTCCCGCCGCAGCTGCGCCAGCGCATCGTTGACCCAGGCGCGCGTCGCGCCGTCGGTCCCATGCAGCGGCGGCACGTTCATCGCAGCCACAGCAGCCAGCCCAGCGGGGAATGCATGCGCGCGATGCCGATGACGGCCAGGTAGACCAGCAGCGCCGCGACATAGCAGGTCGTGCGCACTTTCGGCGTGCGCCCGCGCTTGAGCGCGAACGTGCCCAGGCCGACGTACACCACGATCAGCACCAGCTTCAGCGCCAGCCAGTGGTTGGCGAACAGCGCGACCGGCAGGATCGCCACCAGCATCAGCGCTGCGGTCAGCAGCACGGTGTCGACGCTGTAGCTGAGATAGCGCACCGGCGCGGCCATCGCCAGCTTCTGCCTGCCGGCCTGCACCAGCAGCCCGCGCAACAGGAAGATCGCGCCGCTGGCCAGCACCGCGGCCACGTGCACCCACTTGATCTGCGGATAGAACTCCATCATCGCGACAGGCTCATCCGGGCTTGCCGTCGACGCGCGGGGAGAGGTAGATGCGGCCGACGCGCAGCACCCACGGCGCGAACGCGACCAGCCAGCCGATCGCCGCGACCGCCTGCCAGCCCATGTGGTCGGATGCGATCTCGGCGACGATGCGCGTCACCGCCACCAGCTGCAGCGCCACGAAGGCGAACCACGCCGCGACCGGCATCCGCATCGGGCGCCCCGAGTGCCCCTGCGTCACCCGCGTCACCATCGCCACCAGTGCGCTGCCGAAGAAGCCGATGAACAGCGCGTGCGCCGGCGCGCGACCGAGCCAGTACATGCCGGTCGCGGCATAGGCCAGGCTTTGCCCGGCGTACAGCGCGAACGCCAGCGGCAGCCATGCCAGCGCCACGAACAGCACCGCAAGGATCCCGGGCTTGTCGCCGCGCGGCCACCAGCGCCACAGCATCGTCGCGGTCAATGCCAGCAGCGGTACGTCGACCAGCCATAGCCAGCCATAGGCGTGCAGCAGTTCCAGCGCCAGGTGCGCCAGGCACAGCGGCCAGAACACCGCCAGAAGCCACAGCGGCCGCCACGACTTGTAGCCGGCCACCACGTTGCCGGCGAAGAACGGGAACATGCGGTGCGCGACCGTCACGTACACCGGCAGCAGCAGGCCGAAGGTTCCGATCTTGATGTTCGCGAACGCCCACGTCGCCGGGCCGCCGGACAGCAGCACGCCCCATGCCAGCAGGCCGATCAAGCCGAGCGACAGCGCCGCGAAGCACGAGCGCGCGTGCCAGGTCGTGCCCTGTTCGCGCCACAGCAGCGGCCCGAGCGTGGCGAGCCCGGCGATCCAGCCGGCCAGCGTCATCCAGAACCCGACGACGATGCCCACGTCCCAGCCGATCGCGCCCAGCAGGGTCGCGACCTGGCCGCCGAACATGCCCAGCCCGACCGGCACGTAGCGCCAGCGCGGAAAATCGGGAAGCCCCATCCAGCGCGGGAAAGTGGTCAGCAGGAAGCCGAACATGAAGCTCGGCAACACCTGGTACTGCATCACGAAGGCGTGCAGCCAGCCGGCATATGGCGTCGGCTGCGGCATCGCCAGCGCCGGCCAGCGCGCGGCGGACAGCCAAGCCGCCCACCACAGCATCGCCAGCAACAGGTTGGTCGCGCCGATGAAGAACATCAGCCGGTGCGGGGCGTTGGCGAGCAGGCGCGGCGACAGCGCCGGGGATGAAGTCGGGGTTGACATGCGAAGACTCCGAACCATTATTCGTCATTCCGGGCACGGCGGGAAACCTGCCGCGCCCCGATCGGATGAAAACTGATCAGCCGGCTGCGCTGGTGCAAGGCACTTCCCCTGAGCGCAGGCTGGCTTGTGCAGTCCATGTCAATACTCCGCCGATGCAGACGACGGCGCATTGATCCAGGTCAGCGCGCCCGGCATCGCCGGGAAAAAGACGGCGGCCGAAGCCGCCGTCTCCCCCTCCCGCTCTTGCCTGCGATTACTCCGCGGCTTTGCCCTCGACGAGCGGCGTCTTGCCGTGCTCGCGCTTTGGTGCCACCCACAGCCGGAACATGAACCAGGCCACCAGCAGCGCGCCGATCGAGAAGATCGTGTCGCCCGGCACCCGCATCCAGACCAGCAGGTGGATCAGCGGCTGGCCCATGAACTCGGCCGAACGCGCATACCAGTACCCATTCTCCAGCGCAGCCTGCAGCTGCAGCACGCCCATCGGCAGCAGGGTCAGCAGCGCCATCAGCGTCAGCCCGATGTTGAGCGACCAGAACGCGCCGGCCAGCGCGCTGTCGTTCCAGCGCACCTCGGGCTTGAGCCCGCGCAGGCAGAACAGCATCAGCCCGATGCCGAGCATGCCGTACACGCCGAACAGCGCGGTGTGGCCGTGCAGCGGGGTCAGGTTCAGGCCCTGCATGTAGTACAGCGCCAGGGGCGTGTTGATCAGGAAGCCGAACAGTCCGGCGCCGACCAGGTTCCAGAAGCTGACCGCGAGGAAGAACAGGATCGGCCAGCGGTAACGCTGCATCCACGGCGTCGAGCGGCCGTGCTTCCAGGTGTCGTAGGCCTCCAGGCCGACCAGCGCCAGCGGCACCACTTCCAGCGCCGAGATGCTGGCGCCCAGTGCGATCACCGCGGTGGTGGTGCCGGCGAAGTACAGGTGGTGGAAGGTGCCGAGGATGCCGCCGGCCATGAACACGATGGTGGCGAACAGCACGTTGATGGTCGCGGTCTTGCCGCGCACCAGCCCCAGTTTCACGAACAGGAAGCTGATCACCGCCACCGCGAACACCTCGAAGAAGCCCTCGACCCACAGGTGCACGACCCACCAGCGCCAGTACTCGACCATCGACAGCGAGGTGTGCTCGCCCCACATCAGGCCGGCGCCGTAGAGCAGGCCGATCGCGATCACCGACAGGAACAGCAGGCCGACGATCGACGACATCTCGTCCCTGCGGGAGATCGCAGGCCATAGCGCACGCCCCATCAGCACCAGCCACAGCAGCAGGCCGACCCACAGGAATGCCTGCCAGAAGCGGCCGATATCGACGTATTCCCAGCCCTGGTGCCCGAACCAGAAGTTGTATTCCAGCCCCATCTTCTGCATCACCGCGAACCACTGCCCGGTGAAGGCGCCGATCACGATCACCAGCAGGCAGACGAACAGGAAATTGACGCCAAGGCGCTGGAACCTGGGTTCATGCCGCGAGATCGCCGGCCCGATGTACAGGCCGGTCGCCAGCCACGCGGTCGCGATCCACAGCACCGCAAGCTGGGTATGCCAGCTGCGGGTGAGCGCGTAGGGCAGAAAGTCGGACAGCGCGATGCCGTAGGCGTCCTGGCCCTCGACCTGGTAGTGCGCGGTGGTCGCGCCCAGCAGGATCTGCACCAGGAACAAGGCGATCACCACCCAGAAATACTTGGCCGTGGCCTTCATCGACGGCGTCGGCACGAGGCCGGCGAGCGGGTCGGTCTTCGGCGGCACGATCGGCGGTTCCTTGCCGTGCCAGACCGCGTAGTGCCAGGCCAGCAGGCCGATGCCGGCGATCATGAACAGCACGCTGAAGACCGTCCACAGGAAAGTGCTGGAAGTCGGGCGGTTGCCGACCAGCGGTTCGTACGGCCAGTTCTGGGTGTAGCTCATCGCCTCGTCGGGGCGGTTGGTCACCGTGGCCCAGGACGACCAGAAGAAGAAGCCGGTCAACGCATGGCGGTACTGTGCGTTCGGCACCGTGTCCTCGCGCATGGCATAGCCCACTCGCAGCTCGTGCGTGGCCGGGTCATTGGAGAACAGGCTTTCGTAATGCGCCGCGACCTGGGCGATGGCCTGCGCGCGCTCGTCGCTGACCACGATCTCGTCGCGTTCGGCGTCGTAGGTGTTCGTGCGCAGCATCGGCTGGATCTCGGCCTGCACCTGCGCCTGTTCGCCCGGGGTCAGGCTGGCATAGCTGGCGCCGGTGGTTGCGCGCGCCTGCAGGTCCAGCATCGTTTCGGCCTCGCGGTGCAGCCAGTCGGCCGACCAGTCCGGCGCCACCAGCGCGCCGTGGCCCCAGATCGAACCCAGCTGCTGGCCGCCGAAGCTCTGCCAGACCTGCCGGCCTTGCTCCAGTTCGGCTTTCGTATACAGCACTTGCCCGCTTTCGCTGACCACCCGCGAAGGCAGCGGCGGGGCCTTCTGGTGGATGACGCCGCCCATCCACAGCAGCACCCCGAAGCCGGAAACCAGCAGCAGGATCAGGCCGATCCAGAGTTTGCGCGTCGTGTCCATCATCAAGCCCCCACGAGAGATGGGGGTGATTGTCGACCTGCCCGAGCCGGGCGGCCCTGATCCAAATCAAGTCCGGATCACGACCGCAGGATTGCCTGTGCCAGTACCTCGATCCGCCCGCGATCCAGCAGTTCCACCTCGCGCCGCTCGACCCGCAGCAGGCCGTCGTCCTGGAAGCGCTTGAGCACGCGGCTGACCGTTTCCGGCGCCAGCCGCAAGTAGTTGGCGATGTCGGTGCGGGCCATGGTCAGCTGGAAGCGGTCCGGCGAGAAGCCGCGCGCGGCAAGCCGCCGCGACAGGCCGAGCAGGAAGGCGGCCATGCGCTCGTCCGCGCTCCAGTCGCCGGCCAGCATCGCGGCGCGGCCGATGTCGCGGCTGAGCAGGCGGAACAGGTGCTGCTGCAGGCCCGGCAGGCGCGCGGCCAGCACCGAGATCTTCGGGAACGAGAACCGGCACAGCATCACCGTATCCAGCGCCACCGCGTTGCAGGGGTAGGTGTCGCCATCGATGCCGTCCAGTCCGATGACCTCGCCCGGCAGGTGGAAACCGAGCACGTGCTCGTGGCCGTCGCGATCGAGGACGTAGGTCTTGACGGTGCCCGCGCGCACCGCCGCGATCGCGCCGAACGGATCGCCGGCGCGGAAGACGTGTTCGCCCGCGTGCAGCGGCCCGACGTGCTCGACCAGCATGTGCAGGTCGGCCAGCGAGCCCTTGTCCATGCCCTGGTCGAGGCAGGCCTGCGAGAAGGCGCAGGTCGAGCAGAACGTCAGCGCATCGCCGTCATCGGCCAGGACGTTGCGGTCCAGCTGGGGAAACGGGATCGCCCGGCTCATGCCGGACTTCCCGTGGCCATGGTCTCCGCGCTCAGATCGCGCGCGAGAAGCGGGGCGCCTGCGACGCGTCGGCGTCGGCGGGGGTGGGGGCGGGTGCGGGTGCGGGTTGCAGGTATCGGTCGAAGCACATGGCGATATTACGCAACAACAGCCGGCCCTGCGCGGTAGCGGCGATGAGGCCCGGTTCAACCCGTACCAGCCCGTCGGCCTGCAGCGGGCGCAGCTGCTCGAGCGCGTCGGCGAAATAGTCTTCGAAATCGATCCCGTAGCGCCGCTCCAGCGCCCTGACCGGGATCTCGCCCTGGCACATCAGCTGCTGGATCAGGTCCGCGCGCAGCCGGTCGTCCTCGTCAAGGCGCATGCCGCGGAACACCGGCAGGCGGCCCTGGTCGATGGCCACTTGCCAGCCGGGCAGGTCGCGCGGGTTCTGGCTGAAGCTGTCGCCGATGTGGCTGATCGCACTGACGCCCAGGCCGACCAGGTCGCTGTCGGCGTGGGTGGTATAGCCCATGAAGTTGCGGTGCAGGCTGCCATTGGCCTGGGCGCGCGCCAGCGCGTCGTCTGGCAGGGCGAAATGATCCATGCCGATGTAGCTGTAACCCGCGCGGGTCAGTGTTTCGATCGCCAGCTGCAGCAGGCCGAGCTTGGCTTCCGGCGTCGGCAGGTCGGTCGCATCGATCTGCTTCTGCGGCTTGAACAGCTCCGGAAGGTGCGCGTAGCCATAGATCGCGAGGCGATCGGGGCGCATGGCGACGACGGTGTCCAGGGTGCGTGCGAAGCCTTCGGGATCCTGCTTCGGCAGGCCGTAGATCAGGTCGACGTTGACCGAGCGGAAGCCGTGCGCGCGGCAGGCCTCGATGATCGCCCGGGTTTCCTCCACGCCCTGGATGCGGTTGACCGCCGCCTGCACCGCCGGGTCGAAGTCCTGCACGCCGAGACTGGCGCGGTTGAAGCCGATGCCGGCGAGTTCGGCCACGTCGGCGGGCGAAATGAAGCGCGGATCGAGTTCGATCGAGACGTCGCGCTCGCTGGCGGCGGAAAAACGGAACTGGCTGCGCAGCGTTTCCATGACTTCGCGGATCTGCGCCGGCGACAGGAAATTGGGCGTGCCGCCGCCGAAATGCACCTGGATCGCCTCGCGGTCGCGGTCGAACAGCGCCGCCATCATGCCGATCTCGCGGTACAGCCGCGCCAGGTAGGTTTCGGCGCGGGCCTTGTCGCGGGTGATGATGCGGTTGCAGCCGCAGTAGAAGCAGGGGCTCAGGCAGAACGGCACGTGCACGTACAGCGACAGCCGCCGCGGGATCGGGTCGCCATTGCTGGCCAGCGCCACCTCGCGCAGCTGCGCTTCGCCGAAATCGGTGCTGAACTGCGGCGCGGTCGGATACGAGGTGTAGCGCGGCCCCGGCCGGTCGTAGCGGCGCAGCAGGTCGGCATCGAAGGCAGGGTTGGCGAGCATGCAGCCAGCCTGGGCTGGTTCGGCCGCGCGCGCCTTGACCCGGATCAACCGGAGGCGAAACCATAGGGCGGGTCTCGACCCGCCTTGTGCGCGGGCATGCAAGCTCATTCGAAGTGACGTTGCCTCGGAGACTATGGCGGGTCGATGCCCGCCCTACAGCCAGCGCACCTTCTTCAGGTAGCGGTACAGGCCGAAGCAGCCCACGGCCAGTGCGCCGATCAGGATCCAGTAGCTATAGCGGCCATGCAGTTCGGGCATGTGCGCGAAGTTCATGCCGTACCAGCTCGCGACCAGGGTCGGCGCGGCCAGCAGCGCGGCCCAGCCGGCCAGCCGCTTCACCACTTCGCCCTGCGCCACCGTGACCAGCGACTGGTTGACGCTGAGTGCGGTGCCCAGCATGTCGCGCAAGGCGTCGACGGTTTCGTTGATGCGCACCGAATGGTCCAGCACGTCGCGGAAATACAGGTGCACCTCGGACGGGATCAGCGGACTCTGCGTGCGAACCAGCTGCGACAGCACGTCCTGCAGCGGCGTCACCGCCACCCGCATCCAGGTCAGCTCGCGCTTGAGGTCGTACAGGCGCACCACCAGCTCGCGGCGGAAGGTCTCGGAGAAGACGTCCCGTTCCAGCGCGACCAGCGTGTCCTTGAACTCGTCGACGATCGGCAGGTAGTTGTCGACGATGGCATCCAGCACCGCATACAGCGCGTACGAGGGGCCGAGCGCGAGCAGCTCCGATTCGCGCTCGACCCGCGCCCGCACCGGCGCGTACGACAGCGAGGCGCCGTGGCGCACGGTGACCAGGTAGCGCGCACCGAGGAAGGCATGGGTTTCGCCGTAGCGGATATGCTCGTCCACGACCTGGGCGGTGTTGACCGTGACGAACAGCGAGTCGCCATAGGCTTCGATCTTGGGGCGCTGGTGGGCCTTCTGTGCATCCTCGATGGCGAGGTCGTGCAGGCCGAATTCCTCCTGCAGCATGTCGAGCACGGCGTCTTCCGGCTCATACAGGCCGACCCAGACGAAGCTGCCGTCCTCCTGCCCGAGGATCCCGCTGATCTCGCCAAGCGCGATGTCGCGCACCTTGCCGCGGCGGTCGTACAGCGCCGCGTTCATCACGCAGGCGGGCACGGCTGGCTTCGCGTCATCGGGCGTCATGCGTGCATCGTGCCGCGATGGTGTGCGCCGGGCAAGTCAGCGCCTGCGCAACGCGTAGTACAGGCCGATGTGGATCGGCAGCAGCAGCGCGATCCAATGCGCGTTGCGCTGCGGGATCACCGGCAGCCAGAGCATGAACAGGGCCACGACTGTGCCGATCGCCACCGCGCCCAGCGCCCCATCGAACCAGCGCCCGCCGCTGCGTCCGCGGGCAATGCGCCAGCCGCCCGGCAACAGCAGCAGGCACAGCGGATTGAACAGCAGCAGGTTGTGGTTGCCCCAGGCGAAGTGGTGCGCGGTGAACAGCCACAGGAACAGCATCAGGCCACCAAGCACGGTGCACAGGCCCCAGAACGGCAAGGTGCACGAAGCGACGATGCGAGGAGCCCGGCGCGCCGCCCACAGCGCGGCGATGGCGATCAGCGCGCCGGCGAGCAGCCACGGCCACCAGGGCTGCAGGAACTCCCCCGGTTCGGGCGGCAGGCGTTGCGGCAGGAGGCGTTGCTCGGACAGGACGATGGGCTTGCCGTTGCTGCCGTCGACTTCGCGCAGGGCATCGGCAAGGCGCATCGGCACGAACGATTCCTGCCACACCGACAGCGGCTGGTCCGCCGCGGGGCCCAGGCCGATGTCGAAACCCAGCCACATCCACCATGCCGGCGACGCCAGCCGCACCGCGTCGCCGCGGTAGGTATTGCCGTGCGACCGGCCCTCGATCTGGCTTTTCAGTTTTCCGCCGAGCGCGGCATCGATGGCGTCGCGCACGCGGGTGGCGCAGTTGTCGGTGAAGTAGTCGTAGCGGTAGCGTGCGTTCTCCGGCCTGGCGTTCTCGGCCAGCGCCGCGGCCAGCCGCCTGGCCTGGGCGTCGTCCAGGTTCAGCCACTGCACGTACACGCCACGACCGGTTTCCCGGTAGTACTGCAGGTCCTGCGCGAACGGCAGCGCGACCAGCCGGTAGTACATGTGCCCGAACACGAAGTTGGCGATGAAGCCGGGTTCGTCGGGATCGAAGAATCCGAAGTTGTAGGAGGTCGCCGCGCCGCGCGCGGGGTCGTCGACCACGATGGCGTCGTGGCCGAAGCGCTCGAAGAAGATCGTGCCCGGTTCCATGGTCGCCAGGCCGATGCGCGGCGCAGGCGCGGTGGGCGCCGGTGCGACCGGCGACGCAGCCGCCGCACCGCAGCCCAGCAGCCAGAGCGAGAAGGCGAGCAGCAGGCCTGCACGGCGCCCGGCCTTGGCGGCGCTAGCCCTCGCCATGGATGCTCATGTGCAGCGCATGCAGGCGGCGCGCATCGGCGCGTGCGACGCGGAATCCGAAGCGGCCCAGGGTCAGTTCCTCGCCGGCTTCCGGCAGGTGGCCAATGGCCGCCGTCACCAGTCCGCCGATGGTGTCGTATTCGTCGTCGTCGAAGTCGGCGCCGAAACGTTCGTTGAAGTCGTCGATCGGGGTCAGCGCGTCGACGATGTACTGGCCGTCGGCCTGCGCCGCGATCAGCGCATCCGGGTCCTCGGCATCGTCGTGCTCGTCGTCGATCTCGCCCACGATCTGCTCCAGCACGTCCTCGATCGTCAGCAGGCCGGCGACCCCGCCGTACTCGTCGATCACGATCGCCATGTGGTTGCGCGACTGGCGGAACTCGCGCAGCAGCACGTCCAGGCGCTTGGATTCCGGGATCAGCACCGCCGGGCGCAACAGCTCGTGGATGCTGCGCGGCGCGTTGCCGGACACCACGCCCTGCAGCAGGTCCTTGGCCAGCAGGATGCCGAGAATCTCGTCTTTGTCCTCGCCGTGTACCGGGAAGCGCGAATGCCCGGATTCGGCCACGTCCTTCAGCAGGTCGGTGAAGTCGGCGTCGGCCGGCAGCATCACCATGCGCGAGCGCGGGATCATCACGTCGGACACGCTGTGTTCGGACACGGTCAGCGCGCCCTCCATCATCTTCAGCGTGTCCGCCTCGATCAGGCCGTCGGCCTGCACGTCGCGCAGCAGTTCGATCAGGTCTTCGCGGGTGGAGGGTTCGCCGGACAGCATCGAACTGATGCGATCCAGCCATGAGCGCCGCTTGTCCGAGACTTCCGGCGCGGCGCTGTTGCTACTGTCGTCCTCTGGCATTGCGGTCTTGTTTGCGCCCGGATGGGGCTACGAGGGGAGTTTAGCGCGGGGCGGCGCCAGACTGGTGAAACAGGGCGGGGCCGGTCAGCCGGTGAAGTAGGGGTCGGCGATGCCGAGTCCGGCCAGGATCCCGCGCTCCAGCGCCTCCATGCATTCGGCCTCGCGCGCATCGTCGTGGTCCCAGCCCAGCAGGTGCAGGGCGCCGTGCACGGTCAGGTGGGCGTAGTGCGCGGCGAGCGGCTTCTTCTGCTCGCGCGCCTCGCGCGCCACCACCGGTGCGCAGATCACCAGGTCGCCCAGCAGCGGCAGCCGCACGTGCTTCGGCAGCCCCTCGGGCAGTTCTGCCGGGAAGCTCAGCACGTTGGTGGCGTAATCCTTGCCGCGGTAATGGCGGTTGAGCGCGCGTCCCTCGCGGGCATCGACCAGCCGGATGGCCAGGTCGGCTTCGCGGATGCGGCCGGCGAGCGCGGCGTGCACCCACTTGCGGAAGCTCACCGCCGCCGGCAGCCCGGCGCGGGGCAGGGCGTAGCCGACGGAAACGTCGAGACGGACGGGGCCGCGGGTCATGCCGTGGATTCTACGCCGGTCCGGCCTGCGTATCCTGCGCGTCGCGGTATTCGTAGGCATTGACGATGCGCGAAACCAGCGGATGCCGCACCACGTCGCGCGATTCGAAGAAGGTGAAGCTCAGGCCATCGACGCCGTGCAGCACCTCGACCGCGTCGCGCAGGCCGGACTTGACGTGCTTGGGCAGGTCGATCTGGGTAAGGTCGCCGGTGACCACCGCGGTGCTGCCGAAACCCAGCCGGGTCAGGAACATCTTCATCTGCTCGATGGTGGTGTTCTGCGCCTCGTCGAGGATCACGTAGGCGTCGTTGAGCGTGCGCCCGCGCATGTAGGCCAGCGGCGCGATCTCGATGACGTTCTTCTCCAGCAGCTTGAGCACCTTGTCCACGCCCAGCATCTCGTACAGCGCGTCGTACAGCGGGCGCAGGTAGGGATCGACCTTCTGCGACAGGTCGCCGGGCAGGAAGCCGAGCTTTTCGCCGGCCTCGACCGCCGGCCGCACCAGCACCAGCCGCTGCACCCGCGATTCGTTCAACGCCTCGACCGCGCTGGCCACCGCGAGGAAGGTCTTGCCGGTGCCGGCCGGGCCGACGCCGAAGTTGATGTCGTGGGTGGCGATGGCGTGCAGGTACTTCTGCTGGTTCGGCCCGCGCCCGCGGATGGTGCCGCGCTTGACCCGGATGGCGACTTCCTGCGGCACGTAGTCCGCATCGGCCCCGGCGGTGGCCTGCATCCCGGGATCGCCCGCGGCTGCGTTCAGCCGCAGGTTGATGGCGTGGCCGTCGAAGGTTTCCCCGTCCGCTTCGGCATACAGCGCGCGCAGCAGCTTCTCGGCCCGCGCCACCGCCTTGTCGTCGGCGCCGGTGATGCGGAACACGTTGCCGCGATTGGCGATTTCCACCCCCATCCGCAGTTCGATCTGGCGCAGGTGGCCATCGAACGGACCGGCCAGGTTGGCCAGGCGTTCGCTGTCGGCGGGTTCGAGGGTGAAGTCGCGCTGCGGGACGGTCGGCATGGGGACAAGAGCGTAGCGCGGGGCGGGTGGCAGGGCCATGACGCATGACGACAGCGGGTGCGGCCTGATGCACGCCACCATCGGTCGATGGCGGGGAGGTCGGGCCGCACTTGCAAATAATTATGTAATTAATTAATTTAGTGGCCAATGGCCGAATCACCCGTCTCCGCTTCCGCTTCGCCCACCGCCGGCGTTCGCAACACCACGGCCGCGCGCAGGCGCCCACCGGGACGCCCGGCGGGGGACTCGGCCGACCTGCGCGAACGCCTGCTCGACGCCGCCATCGCCTGTTACGCCCGCCGCGGCATCGCGGCGACCTCGCTGCGGGCGATCGCGACCGAGGCCAACGTCACCCCCGGCCTGCTGCACTACTACTTCGGCGACCGCGGCCAGCTGCAGCAGGCCGTGGTCGAGGAACGGCTGATGCCGGCATTCGACAGCGTGCGCGTCCGGCTGGGCGCGAGCGACGATATCGCCGCGCTGGTGGCCGGCTTCGTGGCCGGCATCGCCGATGCGGTGGCCCGCAACCCGTGGCTGCCCTCGCTGTGGGTGCGCGAGGTGCTGTGCGAGGGCGGTGCGCTGCGCGAGCTGCTGTTCGAGCGGCTCGCACCGCAGATGCCGCAGATGCTGGCGCAGCGCTTCGCCGCCGCGCAGCGCGCAGGCAGGCTCAATCCCGACCTCGATCCGCGGCTGCTGGTGGTGTCCCTGGTCGGCCTGACCCTGTTCCCTGCCGCGGGTGCACCGATCTGGCGCAGGATGTTCGACGCCGAGGAGCTGGATGCCGAAGCGCTGCGCCACCACACCATCGCCCTGCTCGACGCCGGCATCGGCGTCGGTTGAACCGCAAACGGGAGACCCGCCATGCGACGACTTGCCCGGCTGTTCCCGCTGGTGTTGCCGATGCTGCTGCTCGGCGCCTGCGGCAATGACGCGCCGCAGGCCCTGGGTACGCTGGAATACGACCGCATCACGCTGCCCGCGCCCGCCGCCGAGCGCATTGCCGCGATCGACGTGCGCGAAGGCCAGCGGGTCGCCGCGGGCGCGAAACTGCTCACCCTCGAACGTACCCGCACCCAGGCGCAGGCGCAGGCAACGCAGGCCGAGGCGCAGCGCCAGCGCGAGGCGCTGGCCGAACTCGAGGCCGGCCCGCGCAAGGAAGCCATCGCCCAGGCGCGCGCCAACCTTGCTGCTGCCGAGGCCGAAGCGCGCGACGCGCGAGCCTACTTCGCGCGCCTGCAGCCGTTGGGTCGCCGCCAGCTGGTGGCCGCAGCCGACGTCGACCGTGCCCGCGCCGCGGCCGGCAACGCCGATGCCAGGGCGCAAGCCGCGCAGGCTGCCCTCGACGAACTGCTGCACGGGACGCGCAGCGAACGGATCGCACAGGGCGAGTCCGCCGTGCGCGCGGCCGAAGCACAGGCCGCGGCGCTGCAGGTCACGCTGGAAAAGCTGGATCTGGTGGCGCCGCGCGCAGGCCGCATCGACAGCATTCCCTACAAGCTCGGCGACCAGGCGCCGGTCGGCGCGCCGCTGGTCGTGATGCTGGTCGGCGACGCGCCACATGCCCGCATCTACGTGCCCGAACCGCTGCGGGCCGGCGTGGAGGTCGGCGACGCGGTGCGGGTATTCGTCGGCGATCGCGCGCAACCGTACAAGGGCAGCGTGCGGATGATCCGCGGCGAACCGAGCTTCACCCCGTACTACGCGCTCACCGGCGATGACGTCGCGCGCCTGAGCTACTTGGCCGAAGTGCAGCTGGAAAAAGATGCCGACGCTCTGCCGGCAGGTCTGCCGGTGCGGGCGGAGTTCGTGAATGGCAGTCATGGAAAGTAGAGGGCGCTCCGCTTTTGCTCGTCATTCCCGCGAACGCGGGAATCCAGTGTCTTTGCTGTTGCCTCCACGGAAAGAGTCGGAGAGCGAAAGGCGGCCATCGCTGGATTCCCGCGTTCGCGGGAATGACGGGCAGGACCAGAAGTGATGGCCGACGCGCCCGCCATCCGCGCCCGCGGCCTGAGCAAGCGCTTCGGCGAGCTGGTCGCGGTCGACAAGGTCGACCTGACGGTGCCGCCGGCCAACGTGTACGGGTTCCTCGGCCCCAACGGTTCCGGCAAGTCGACCACCATCCGCATGCTTTGCGGCCTGTTGACGCCGACGGCAGGGGAGATCGAGGTGCTCGGCCTGCGCGTTCCCGAGCAGGCCGACGCATTGCGCGCCCGGGTTGGCTACATGACCCAGAAATTCTCGCTGTTCGAGGACCTGAGCGTGCGCGAAAACCTGGAGTTCATGGCGGCGGTGCAGGACATCCCGAAGGCCGGGGCGCGCGAACGGGTCGATGAGTTGTTGGCCGAATACCGCTTCGACGATCGGCCGAAGCAGCTGGCGGGCACCATGAGCGGCGGCCAGAAGCAGCGCCTGGCGCTGGCCTGCGCCGTGGTCCACAAACCGGAGCTGCTGTTCCTGGACGAGCCGACCAGCGCGGTCGATCCGGAGTCGCGGCGCGACTTCTGGGAAAAGCTGTTCGAGCTGGCCGACGCCGGCACCACGATGCTGGTTTCCACCCACCTGATGGACGAAGCCGAGCGCTGCCACCGGCTGGCGATCCTCGACCATGGCGCGCTGGTGGCCGACGGCACCCCGAAGCAGCTGACCGGCGCATTGCAGGGCCGCACCCTGATGGTGGAGGCCGGCGACCCGCGCCGCGTGCAGCGGATCCTGGGCGAAGTGCGCGGCGTGCTCAGCGTCGCCCAGGTCGGCAACGCGCTGCGCGTGCTGCTGGCGGACGGGCAGGACGAGGCCGGGAGCCGCCAGCGCATCGACGCCGCGCTCGGCCGGGCCGGCGTCGCCGCGGAGGTCGCCGATGTGCCGCCGAACCTGGAGGACGTCTTCGTCAGCGTCACCCAGGGCGAGCGCAACCGGGCGCGGGCGGCATGAAACTGCGGCGCCTGCTCGCGGTGATGCTGAAGGAGGTGCGCCAGCTGCGTCGCGACCGCATCACCCTGGCGATGATCCTCGGCATCCCGGTGATGCAGCTGGTGCTGTTCGGCTATGCCATCAACCTCAACCTGCGCGGACTGTCGGCGGGCGTCGCCGACCAGGCCAATACCGCCGCCTCGCGCGCGCTGGTGATGGACATGGTGGCCACCGGCGTGATCGCGCCGACCTTCAGCGCGACCGCGCCGCAGCAATTGATGGAGCAGCTGCGCCGCGGACGCATCAGCATCGGCGTCGTGATCCCTCCGGATTTCGAGCGCCGCCGCTTCGACGGCCGTGAAGCGGTGCAGGTGCTGGTCGATGGCAGCGATACGGTAGTGCAAAGCGCGGCGGCCCAGCTGGCGCAGGTGCCGCTGGATCCGGCGCCGCCCGGCAGCCAGCCCTCGCCGCGCGTCGGCGGCGGCCAGATCAGCGTGGTCAGTTTCTACAATCCCGAACGGCGCTCCGCGGTCAACATCGTGCCCGGGCTGATCGGCGTGATCCTGACCATGACCATGGTGCTGTTCACCGGCGTGGCGATCGTGCGCGAGCGCGAGCGCGGCAACATGGAGCTGCTGATCGCGACCCCGGTGACGCGCTCCGAACTGATGGTCGGCAAGGTGTTGCCGTATGCGGTGATCGGCCTGTTGCAGACGACCGTGGTGCTGGCGCTGGGCATGTGGCTGTTCCAGGTGCCGGTGCGCGGCAGCGTGCTGGACGTGTACGTCGCGTCGGTGCTGCTGATCCTGGCCAACCTCACCCTCGGCCTGCTGATCTCGACCCGCGCGCAGTCTCAGTTCCAGGCGATGCAGATGACCTTCTTCGTGTTCCTGCCGTCGATCCTGCTGTCGGGCTTCATGTTCCCGTTCGCCGGCATGCCGAAGCTCGTGCAGTGGCTGGCCGAGGTGCTGCCGCTGACGCACTTCCTGCGCCTGATCCGCGGCGTGATGCTGCGTGGCGCTGGCCTGTTCGAGCTGTGGCCCGAGGTGCTGGCGCTGGTCGTTTTCACCGCGGTGATGATGGGCGCGGCGATATTGCGGTTCCGCAAACGGCTGGATTGAAGATTCATGCTGGCTTGTCGGGGGCGTGACCCCGACCTACGGCATGGGCAGGTGGAAGGCATTCCGGACACGCGCGGCCAAGAAAGCGGTAGCCGTAGGTCGGGGTTACATCCCCGACACGCGGCGCGGAGGATTTTCGCCATCCTGCCGGCTGCGATGCAGGTACAGCTCGCGCACCAGCAGCACGATGCCGAAGATGCCGGACACGGTCGAGCCGATCAGCCACAGCCAGGCCGGCGTGTCCATCGCCAGGCCATCGGCGACGTGCGCGGCGCGACGGAACTCGACCACGCCAAGCAGGGCGATCGCGCACAGCCACAGGCCGAGCGCGCAGCGACGGAGCAGGATGAACCCGGGCCTGGGGCGGTTCACGGGGACCGGGTGCCGGCTGTCCGGGCGGCCGGCATTTGCGTTTCGTCCAGCACCACGCGTCCGCGCAGCGAATTGCTCATCGCCTCGGTAATCGTCACGTCGACGAATTGCCCGACCAGTTGCGGATGGCCCGGGAAGTTCACCGAGCGCATGTTCTCGGTCTTGCCGGTCAGCTCGTTCGGATCCTTCTTCGACGGGCCTTCCACCAGCACGCGCTGCACGCTGCCGACCATCGCCCTGGAAATATCCGCCGAATGGGCGTTGATGTGCGCCTGCAAGCGTGACAGGCGCGCGTGCTTCTCGGCGTCGGTCGTGTCGTCCTCGAGATCCGCGGCCGGCGTGCCCGGACGGCGCGAGTAGATGAAGGAGAACGACTGGTCGAAGCCAACGTCCTCGATCAGGCGCATGGTCTTTTCGAAATCCGCGTCGGTCTCGCCGGGGAAGCCGACGATGAAATCCGAGCTGATGGAGATGCCGGGCCGCACCGCCCGCAGCTTGCGGATCTTCTGCTTGAATTCCAGCGCGGTGTAGCCGCGCTTCATCGCCGCGAGGATGCGGTCGCTGCCCGACTGCACCGGCAGGTGCAGGTAGTTGGCCAGTTCGGGCACGTTGCGATAGGCCTCGATCAGCGAGTCGGAAAACTCCAGCGGGTGCGAGGTGGTGAAGCGGATGCGGTCGATGCCGTCGATCTGGGCGATGGCGCGGATCAGCAGGCCGAGGTCGGCGATTTCGCCGTCGCCATAAGGTCCGCGATAGGCGTTGACGTTCTGGCCCAGCAGGTTGACCTCGCGCACGCCCTGCGCGGCCAGCCGGGCGACTTCCACCAGCACGTCCTCGAACGGCCGGCTGACCTCCTCGCCGCGGGTATAGGGCACCACGCAGAAGCTGCAGTACTTGCTGCAGCCCTCCATGATCGAGACGAAGGCGCTGGGACCCTCGGCGCGCGGCTCGGGCAGGCGGTCGAACTTCTCGATCTCGGGGAAGCTGATGTCCACCTGCGGCCGGCCGGAGTCGCGGCGGGCGCGGATCAGCTCGGGCAGGCGGTGCAGGGTCTGTGGCCCGAACACCAGGTCGACGTAGGGCGCGCGCTTGATGATCGCCGCACCTTCCTGCGAGGCCACGCAGCCGCCGACGCCGATCAGCACCGGCGGCTTGCCCTCCTGAAGCCGGCCCTGCTTGAGCGACTTCCAGCGGCCGAGCTGGCTGAATACCTTTTCCTGGGCTTTTTCGCGGATCGAGCAGGTATTGACCAGGATTACGTCGGCATCTTCGGCCTTCGTGGTCAATTCGAGTCCGTCCGAGGCGGCCAGGACATCGGCCATCCGCGCCGAGTCGTATTCGTTCATCTGGCAGCCGTGGGTCTGGATGTACAGCTTGCCCGCGGCCCTGGCGGGAGAGGCGCGAGCTGGTTCGACGCTGCCGGGAGCGGGAGCTGGATCGTTGCCCGAGGGGCTGGGAAGCACGGTTTCGGTCATGTCGTCCGGGGCGCGGCGATGATTCCGGGCCGGAGATGGGGTGGAATGGATAGTGTACGCGGCCGATCCAGCTGCGGAGGCCGCCCACGGCCGTTGTTGACGACCTGCCCCGTTTAACAATCAAGGACTTGGCAACTGCAGGCGGACAGGTGACACTCGACTTGATGAAGGGGGCGCGATGAAAGCGATCGGGGGACTGCTGGCGATTGCCCTGCTGCTGGCCGCTGCGCCGGCCGCGGCCGGCACGCTGTATCGCTGCGATGCCGCCGACGGCAGCCGCAGCTACGTCAGCAAGCGGGTCGCCGGGGCCAAGTGCACGGTGATCAGCCGTTCCAGCGCTTCCAGCTACAGCCCGCGCCGCAGCGTGCCGAGCACGCCCGCCAAGGTCTCTACCCCGTCGACCGTGGCTTCGATCGGAAGCAGCCAGCAGCCAGCGACGCTCCCCGCCGCGCAGGACACCGCCAAGGTGCCCGAGCGGCGTGCGACCAGGCTGGTACAGGGCCAGGTCTATTCCTACATCCTCGACGGAGTGCGCCACTACACCAGCAAGCCGCCGAAGGGGGTGTCGGGCGCGACCGCGCTGCGCACGATCAAGTACAGCTTCCTCGAGACCTGCTTCGCCTGCGCCCCCGATCCGGGTGTGAACTTCAACACCCTGCGCCTGAATACCGAGTCCTACTCGGCCGAGATCAGTGCCGCGGCGCGCAAGTACGGGGTGGACGAAGCCGTGGTCCGGGCCATCATCCACGCCGAATCCGCGTTCAACCCGAATGCGCTGTCGCGGGTCGGCGCGCAGGGATTGATGCAGTTGATGCCCGCGACCGCGCGGCGTTTCGGCGTCGGCAACGCCTTTGACGCCGGCCAGAACATCCGCGGCGGCGTGCAGTACCTGGCCTGGCTGCTCAAGCGTTTCAACGGCAACCTGACCTTGGCCGCGGCCGGCTACAACGCCGGCGAAGGCGCGGTCGACAAATACCAGGGCGTACCGCCCTACAGCGAGACCCAGCGCTACGTGCAGCGCGTCGGGGTTCTCGCCGAGCGCTATCGCGGCTCGCTGGCATCCGCCAGGTAGCTCGAGCCACCCGCGGGCTGCGTGCTCCGTCTCCGGCCGGCCGCTCGTGGAGCGCCGGAGCATTGTCGGGCGATTCAGGGTTCCGTTACACTTTGTCGTCTTTAGCGGCCGCCTGCGGACTGGAGGCGGCTCGCGACAGCCTGAAATCGACTCGCGACCGAATGATTTGCGGAGTGCCAGATGGCCAATGAAGGAGTTCTAGACCCTGGCGATAACGGGGGAACGGTCGACCACGGTCGCCGCCGGTTCCTGACCGCCACCACCGCCGTGGTGGGCGCGGTCGGTGCAGGATTCGTGGCCGTGCCGTTCATCAAGTCCTGGAACCCGAGCGCCAAGGCCAAGCTGGCCGGCGCGCCGGTGACCGTGGACATCAGCGCCCTGGCCGAGGGCCAGCGGCTGGTGGACGAATGGCGCGGCCAGCCGATCTGGATCGTCAAGCGCTCGAAGAAGGCGCTGGACATCCTGCCCACGCTGGACCCGCGGCTGGCTGATCCGGAGTCGAAAGTGGAGAGCCAGCAGCCGGCCTACGTCATCGCCCAGCATCCCGAAACGCGGTCGATCAAGCCGGAAATCTCGGTACTGGTGGGCATCTGCACCCACCTGGGCTGCTCGCCGGAGCTGAAGGAAGAGATCAAGCCCGAGCCCTTCGACCCGAACTGGAAGGGCGGCTATTTCTGTCCCTGCCACAAGTCGCGCTTCGACATGTCCGGGCGCGTGTTCCAGGGCGTGCCCGCGCCGATCAACCTGCTGGTGCCGCCGCACCACTACCAGAGCGACACCTCGATCGTGATCGGCGTCGACCCCGGCTCGAACAACAGCAAGGGAGCCGCGTAAGCCATGGCCAACGTGATCATGCGCACCGCCAACAACGTGATGGACTGGGTCAACGCGCGCGCGCCCGGCATGATGCCGATGTACCGCAAGCACATGACCGAGTACTACGCACCGAAGAACTTCAACCTCTGGTACTACTTCGGCTCGCTGGCGCTGCTGGTGCTGGTCAACCAGATCGTCACCGGCATCTTCCTGACGATGCACTTCAAGCCGTCGGCGGACGAGGCGTTCTCGTCGATCGAATACATCATGCGCGACGTCGAGTGGGGCTGGCTGATCCGCTACATGCACTCCACCGGCGCCTCGCTGTTCTTCATCGTCGTCTACCTGCACATGTTCCGCGGCCTGATGTACGGCTCGTACAAGAAGCCGCGCGAGCTGGTGTGGCTGCTGGGCATGCTGATCTACCTGGTGCTGATGGCCGAGGCTTTCATGGGCTACGTGCTGCCGTGGGGGCAGATGTCGTTCTGGGGCGCCAAGGTGATCATCTCGCTGTTCGGAGCGATCCCGGTGATCGGTAACGGCCTGACCGAATGGATCATGGGCGACTACCTGCCCGCCGACGCCACCCTCAACCGATTCTTCGCCCTGCACGTGATCGCGCTGCCGCTGGTGCTGCTGCTGCTGGTGGTGCTGCACCTGGGCGCGCTGCACGAGGTCGGTTCCAACAATCCCGACGGCGTCGAAATCAAGAAAGGCCCGAAGGGCAACCGCTGGGACGCCAATGCGCCGGCCGACGGCATTCCCTTCCATCCCTATTACACGGTCAAGGACCTGTTCGGCACCGGGTTCTTCCTGATCATCGCCGCCTTCATCATCTTCTACGCGCCGACCTTCGGCGGCTGGTTCCTCGAGCACGACAACTTCCTCGAGGCCAACCGCCTGGCGACGCCCGAGCACATCAAGCCGGTGTGGTACTTCACCCCCTATTACGCGATGCTGCGGGTGATCCCGTCGTTCTTCGCGATCAAGCTGTGGGGCGTGCTGGTGATGTTCGGGGCGATCGCGGTGCTGTTCCTGGTGCCGTGGCTGGACAAGAGCCCGGTCAAGTCCTACCGCTACCGCGGCAAGCTGTCCTGGGCGATGCTGGCGATCTTCGTGGTCAGCTTCCTGTGGCTGGGCAAGATCGGCGCGGGTCCGGGCACCGATCCGGCCGAGGTCATCATCGGCCGCATCCTGACCTTCCTCTATTTCGCGTTCTTCATCACCATGCCGCTGTGGACCAAGCTCGACAGGACAAAATCGGTACCGGAACGGGTGACGACGCATGACTGACCAATCCACTGCCTCCGCCTGCCTGCGCCGCGCCGCCCTGCTGGTCGGCGGGCTGCTGCTGTCGTTGTCGGCGGTCGCCGCCGAAGGCGGCAACCTGCAGCAGTCGGGCACCGACATCGGCGATCGCGCTTCGCTGCAACGCGGCGCCAAGCTGTACATGAACTACTGTTCCGGCTGCCACTCGCTCAAGTACCTGCGCTATTCGCGCATGGGCGAAGACCTGGGGCTCAGCGACGACGAGGTGATGCAGAACCTCAACTTCACCGGCGCCAAGATCGGCGACCACGTCCAGGTCGCGCTGACCGAGGACCACGCCAAGCAGTGGTTCGGCAAGATGCCGCCGGACCTGAGCGTGATCTCGCGCGTGCGCGGCAGCGACTGGATCTACACCTACCTCAAGTCCTTCTACCAGGACGAGTCGCGGCCGCTGGGCTGGAACAACACGCTGTTCGCCAACGCCTCGATGCCCAACCCGCTGTGGGAACTGCAGGGCCTGCAGCGCCCGGTCTACGGCAAGAAGGATCCGGCGACCGGCGATACCCCGGTCGAGCGGCTTGAGATCGCGCAGCCGGGCACGCAGGACGCGGCCGAATTCGACCGCACCGTGCGCGACATCGCCGCATTCCTCGAGTACGCCGGCGAGCCGGCCGCGCTCAAGCGCCGGAGCATGGGCGTCTGGGTGATCCTGTTCCTGGCCTTCTTCACGTTCCTGGCTTGGTTGCTGAAAAAGGAATACTGGAAGGACGTACATTAGTTCCACGCAGGCCCACCTGCGATACAGGCCGCACGTCCCCGTGCGGGCTTTCCACGAAAAGCCCCGAGCGCGGGGCGATCGCGGGGGTTGGAAATGCGGGGTCCCGGGGAACGACCACCTGCGAACGGCAGGCGGCGCCGATGCGGCTGGCGGATTCCGGTCGCGGGGAGTTGTCCCATGATGGCTGCGAGTCCGCGTATGCGTAATGCACTGACCCTGTTTTCCTCCGTCGACGACGTGCTCTGCCACCGCGCCCGCCTGGTGCTGGCGGCCAAGGGCGTCACCTACGACCTGATCCCGGTCGATCCGCAGAACCCGCCCGAGGACCTGATCGACCTCAACCCCTACCACTCCGTACCGACCCTGGTCGAGCGGGAGCTGGTGCTGTATGCGGCCAGCGTGGTCAGCGAATACCTCGACGAGCGCTACCCGCATCCGCCGCTGATGCCGGTCGACCCGCTGTCGCGCGCGCGGCTGCGGCTGGCGATGCTGCGCCTCGAGCACGACTGGGTGCCCCAGGTGCAGGCGATCCAGTTCGGCAGCAAGGCCCAGGCCGACGCCGGCCGCAAGCGCCTGAAGGAACTGCTCACCGCATCGGTGCCGCTGTTCAAGGCCAGCAAGTTCTTCCTCAACCCGGAAATGAGCCTGGCCGACTGCGCGATGGCGCCGATCATCTGGCGCCTGTCGTCGCTCGACGTGCCATTGCCCAAGGACGGCAAGGCGATCGAGGACTATGGCAACCGCATCTTCCGCAACCCCGGTTTCGTGCGCAGCCTGACGCCGCAGGAGAAGATGTTGCGCGACCTGCCGGGGTGAGGTTGCAGGTCGTCCGGGCGTGCAGCCTGCCCGGCGGCGGGAACGCCGCGCATGCAAGCCGGGGCAATCAGGCCCGGCCGGATGGCGCGACCTTGGCCGGTCGGCGCGCTAGACTCCGGCCATGAGCGACGCGCCCAACGCGATGACCAGCCATCGTCCGTACCTGCTGCGGGCGCTGTACGAATGGATCGCCGACAACGGCATGACGCCACACGTGCTGGTAGACGCCACCCACAGCGGCGTGCGCGTGCCCCCGCATACGGTCAAGGACGGCAAGGTGGTGCTCAACATCGCCGACCGTGCGGTGGCCAGGCTCGAGCTCGACAACGACAGCATCCGCTTCACCGCGCGATTCGGTGGCGTCAGCCACCCGGTGCTGGTGCCGATCCCCGCGGTGTTGGCGATCTACGCGCGCGAGACCGGGCAGGGCATGGCCTTGCCGGAAGACATCGTGGGCGGCGGCGACGACGCCGCGGCGGCGGCTGATCTGCCCGAGCAAGGAGCCGAGGACGATTCGCCCGACGAGGACCCGCCGCCGCGTCGCGGCGGCCACCTGCGCGTGGTGAAATAGTCCCGCGCGCGGGCTCGGCACGAGCTGCCGCTGCAACCCCCGCGGGAACCATGGCTAATGCAGCCGCGCGACTTCGGAAGCCGCGCGCGCGGGGCCGCTGAAATAGACCAGCTCGTGGCCGCGCAGCACCAGTCGGCCGACGTGGCGGTCGTCGCCGTTCTCCGAATATTCGAACCGGAAGCTGCGCTCGAAACCGAGCCTGCCATCGCCGTTGCGGCGAAGGCGCAGGCCGCTGGCGTGCACGGTCTGGTCCAGCAGCTGCACGCCGGCGGCCTTGCAGGCATTGCGGCCGAGGGCCTCGGCCCGTTCGGCGGCCGCGCGCGCGGTGCTCCAGGAGACGAACACGATCGCCGCCAGAATCATCAGGATCAGGGGAGTGGGCATCCCGGTAATGTGGCCCCGGCGGGCGCAGGTGGCAAGGCCGCAGGCGCGTGTCCGGATCGAGGCTCCTGCGGAAGCCGGGGTCCCTAACCCGGCGGCGGCCCCAGCTTCATCGACAGGTCGATGGCCTGCACGTGCTTGGTCAGGGCGCCGATCGAGATGTAGTCCACGCCATCGGCGGCGACGCCGCGTACGGTCCCCAGGTCGACGCTGCCCGAGACTTCCAGCGCAATCCGGCCGTCGAACGGCGGCCCGGCGGCGATGCGCACGGCTTCGCGCCGCATCGCCGGGTCGAAATCGTCGATCAGCACGCGCGTGCAGCCCGCCTGCAGGGCCTCGCGCAGCTGGTCGAGGGTCTCGACTTCGACGATCAGCGGCAGCGCGCCGTGCCGGGTGCGCGCCGCCCCGACCGCGGCCGCCAGCGAGCCGGCGGCGCGGATGTGGTTCTCCTTGAGCATCACCGCATCGAACAGGCCGAAGCGATGGTTGGCGCCGCCGCCGGCGCGAACCGCGTATTTCTGCGCCAGGCGCAGGCCGGGCAGGGTCTTGCGGGTATCGAGGATGCGGGCGCCGGTTCCGCGCACGGCCTCGACATAGGCGGCCGTGGTCGTCGCCGTGCCGCTGAGGGTCTGCATGAAGTTGAGTGCGCTGCGCTCGGCGCTGACCAGCGCGCGCGTGCGGCCCGCGAGCGTCGCCAGCACCGTGCCGGCATCGACGCGGTCGCCTTCATCGACGCGCCAGTCGATGCGCACGACGGGATCCAGCGCGCGGTGGCAGGCATCGAACCAGGGCCGCCCGCAGACCACGGCGGCTTGCTTGCACAGCAGGTAGGCGCGATCGGGTCGGTCCGGCAGCAGCTGCGCGGTGACGTCGCCGCTGCCCAGGTCCTCGGCCAGCGCCCGCGCAGCGTCGGCGGCGACAAGCCCGGCGGGCGGCGCTTCGAGGCGCGGCGGGCTCATGCCCCCGGGAAATCCGCCACCTGCGATGCCGCGATCCCTTCCTCGACCAGCAGCACCGGGATGCCGTCATCGACCCGGTACACGGTCTTGCGGTCGCGCGTGACCAGCGCCTCGCGCACGGCCTCGGCCTGGGTCGTCCCATCGATGCGCTGGACGCCCCCGGTCCCGATGGCGCGGTTGAGCGCCTCGAGCCCCGGCTTCTCGAGCATGGCCAGGGGCTGGCGGCTGGCGGGACAGACCAGGATGTCTAGCAGCTTGCGATCCATGTGAAGCTCCGGCGGAAGGCCGGTAGAATACCGTTTTGCCGCAGGGTAGAGCCATGACAGACGCCGCACAGGCGCCGCTGGTCGGCATCGTGATGGGGTCGCGCTCCGACTGGGAGACGATGCAGCACGCCGCTTCGAGGCTCGAAGCGCTGGGCGTGCCGTTCGAGGCGCGCGTGGTTTCAGCGCACCGTACGCCCGACGTGCTGTTCGAATACGCAGGCAGTGCGCAGGCGCGCGGCCTGCGCGCGATCATTGCCGGCGCCGGCGGCGCGGCGCACCTGCCGGGCATGCTGGCGGCCAAGACCGTGGTGCCGGTGCTGGGCGTGCCGGTGCAGTCGCAGGCGCTCAACGGCATGGATTCGCTGCTCTCGATCGTGCAGATGCCGGCCGGCATCCCGGTCGCCACGTTCGCCATCGGCCAGGCGGGCGCGACCAATGCCGCCCTGTTCGCGGCGGCGCTGCTGGCGGCCGACCACGCCGATATCGCCCGGGCGCTTGCGGACTTCCGACAGAAGCAGACCGACGAAGTGACAAGCAAGGACGATCCGCGCACGTGAGGGCGCCCGCAATTTTCGGGAACCCTGCGGGAGCGACGGGAGTCGCGACTCCCGTCGCTCCCACAAGGGATCGCCAAGCGATGGTCGGGAGCGACGCGTGACCACCGTCGGCATCCTCGGCGGCGGCCAGCTCGCACGCATGCTGGCACTCACCGGCGCGCCGCTGGGCCTGCGCTTCCTGGTCATGGACACCGAGCCGGATGCCTGTGCCGGCCAGTTCGCGCCGCTGCTGGTGGGCGACTATCGCGACGGGAAGGCGCTGGCCGAATTCGCCTCGAAGATCGACGTCGCCACCTTCGATTTCGAGAACGTGCCGGCCGAATCCGCGCAATGGCTCAGCGAACGCGTGCCAGTGTTCCCGAATCCGCGTGCGCTGGCCACCATCCAGGACCGTCTCGCCGAGAAGACACTGTTCCGCGAGCTCGGCATCCCGGTGCCGGCGTTCGCCGATGTCCCCACGCGCGAGGCGCTCGACGCCGCCATTGCCGGCATCGGGACGCCCTGCATCCTCAAGACCCGCAGGCTGGGCTATGACGGCAAGGGCCAGTTCCGGATCAAGTCGCCGGCCGATGCCGACGCGGCATGGCAGGCGCTGGGTGCACAAGCCGGGCGCGTCGGCTTGATCCTGGAGGCCTTCGTGCCGTTCGAACGCGAACTATCCGTGATCGCGGTGCGCGGACGCGATGGCGAGTTCCGTACCTGGCCGCTGACCGAGAACTGGCACGTCGACGGCGTGCTGTCGGCCAGCCTTGCGCCAGCGCATGTCGACGACGCCCTTGTCGAAACCGCCTTCGACCATGCCCGCAGGCTGGCCGTGGAGCTCGACTACGTCGGCGTGTTGGCGCTGGAACTGTTCTGCCACGACGGCAGGCTGCTCGCCAACGAGCTCGCGCCGCGCGTGCACAACTCCGGCCACTGGACCTACGAAGGCGCGGAGACCTCGCAGTTCCAGAACCACCTGCGCGCGGTACTCGGCCTGCCGCTGGGCGATACGCGGATGCTCGGCCGCGCCTGCATGCTCAACTGGATCGGCTGCATGCCCGATCCCGCGGCCGTGCTCGCCGCGCCGGGGGGGCACTGGCACGACTACGGGAAGTCGGCCCGCGCCGGTCGCAAGGTCGGGCACGCCACGCTGCGCGCGGACAGCGCGACGGAGTTGGCGGAGGCGCTGCAGCGGATCGGCAAAGCGCTGGAGCGCGGATCGCAGGTTGCCCCGGTGATCGCGCGGTTGCAGGCGTCGCTGTAAGGGCGCACCCGGGCGCGGCAGGCTTTTACGGTAGAGCCTGTCGCGCCCGGGTGCGATCCTACGAAAGCATGTTGGTGACCGCTACGCCATCCTCGCCGCCACCGCGTCCCAGTCCACCACGTTCCAGAACGCCTCGACGTATTTCGCCCGCGCGTTGCGGTAGTCGATGTAGTAGGCGTGCTCCCAGACGTCGCAGGTCAGCAGTGGCCTGGCATCGCCGGTCAGCGGCGTGGCCGCGTTCGACGTGCTCGCCAGCGCGAGCGAGCCGTCCGCGCGCTGCACCAGCCAGGCCCAGCCGGCGCCGAAGGTCTTCAGTGCGACCTCGCCGAACTGCTGCTTGAAACCGGCGAAATCGCCGAAGCTGCGCTCGATCGCGGCCGCCAGTTCACCCGAGGGTTCGCCACCGCCGCCGGCGGCGGCCGGTTTCAGGCCATTCCAGTAGAAGGCATGGTTCCAGGCCTGGGCGGCGTTGTTGAACATCGCACCCTGCGCCTTGCGCACGATGTCCTCGAGCGGCAGGTCGGCGAACTCGGTGCCGGCGACCAGCTCGTTGAGCTTGTCGACGTAGGCGCGCTGGTGCTTGCCATGGTGGAAGTCGATGGTCTCGCCGGAGATATGCGGTTCAAGCGCGCTGCGCTCGTAGGGCAGGGAAGGCAGTTCGATGGGCATGGGCGTCCGTGGGTAGGTGGGGAAGGGCGCGACCAGGCGGGTCTAGCCGCGGCGCGAAAGCTTACAATAGGCGATTGATACCCCACCATGCACGGCCGCGACGGCGGCCGCTGCCGCGCAACGCAGGAGAATGCCATGTCCGTCATCGAGCGGATCAAGAGCGAAGTCGAAGGCCACCCGATCGTGCTGTTCATGAAAGGCACGCCGCAATTCCCGATGTGCGGGTTTTCCAGCCGCACCGTGCAGGCGCTCAAGGCTGCCGGCGCCGGCGAACTGCATACGATCAACGTGCTCGAGGAACCGGAGATCCGGGCCAACCTGCCGCGCTATTCCAACTGGCCGACCTTCCCGCAGCTGTTCATCCACGGCGAGCTGATCGGCGGCTGCGACATCGCGCTGGAACTGTACGAATCCGGCGAGCTGGCGCGCATGATCTCGGAAGTCCAGCAGGCGTGAGCGAAGCCGCGGTCGCCGCGGGGGCACGCCAGGGCGCACTCGCGGACCGGGTCGTCCTGGTCACCGGCGCGCATGGCGGACTCGGCCGCGCGGCGTCGATTGCCTGTGCCCGGGCCGGCGCCACCGTGGTCCTGCTCGGACGCAAGGTGCCGAAGTTGAACCGCGTCTACGACGCCATCGCCAAGGATCCCGCGGGATTGCCGGAGCCGGTGAACTATCCTCTCGACCTCGAAGGCGCGACTCCCGATGACCATGCCGAGCTCGCCGCACGCATCGCCGGCAACTTCGGCCGGCTCGATGGCCTGTTGCACTGCGCGGCGCAATTCCGCGGCCTGACGGCCATCGAGCGCACCGATCCGGCCGATTTCGCGCGCGCCATCCACGTCAACCTCACCGCCAAGGCCTGGCTGACCCAGGCCTGCCTGCCACTGCTGAAGCAGGCCGGCGACAGCGCGGTGGTGTTCGCGGTGGAGGACCCAGCGCGCGTCGGCGGGGCCTACTGGGGAGGTTATGGACTGGCCCAGCAGGCCACGGTCGCCCTGGTCGGCATGCTGCACGCCGAAACCGCCAACTCCTGCGTGCGCGTCAGCGGCCTGCGCCCGGCGCCGATGCGGACCTCGCTGCGCGCGCAGGCCTGGATCGAGGAAGACGACCGCATTGCCGTCGATCCCGACCGCCATGCGGACGATTGCGTGACCCTGCTGTCGGCCGCCGGCGCCGCGCATCGCGGCCAGGTCTGGGCGCCGTCGCCGTGAAACACGTCCTTGCAGGAGCGCCCCTTGGACGCGGTGGATATCGGCGCTGCCGTCCATGGCGCAGCAATGCGGTTTCCGGATGCCCCGGCCCGGCCATCCCTGGCCGGGCGTTCGCAGGCGCGGCCGATGCCGATAGGGCATCGGCCAAGCGCGCCTGCTCACCCCAAGGCGCGCCCCCGCAGGTTCCGCATGGCGGGAGGACATCGCCATGACCATCGCCGCCGCAGCCCTGCTGCTGTTCCTGATCCTCGATCCGCTCGGCAACGTGCCGGTGGTGCTGGGCCTGCTGCGGCCGCTGCCGGCCAATCGCCAGCGCATCGTGATGATCCGCGAACTGCTGATCGCGCTGGTCGTGCTGCTGCTGTTCCTGTGGTTCGGCAAGTACGCGCTGGAACTGATGCACCTGCGCCAGGAATCGGTCTCGATCGCCGGTGGCATCGTGCTGTTCCTGATCGGTATCCGCATGATCTTCCCGCCGCCCGAAGGCCTGATGGGCCAGCTGCCGGGCGGCGAACCGTTCATCGTGCCGGTCGCCATCCCGATGATCGCCGGCCCCTCGGGCATGGCGGCGGTGATGCTGCTGGGCACCCAGGAACCCGACCGCATGGGTGCCTGGAGCGTGGCCCTGCTGATCGCGTGGGCGGCCACCGCGGTGATCCTGATGTCGGCGACGATCCTGTACCGGCTGCTCGGTCCGCGCGTACTGACCGCGATCGAGCGCCTGATGGGCATGTTGCTGGTGGCGATCTCGGTGCAGATGTTCCTGGACGGCATCGCCGCCTACCTCGGCATTTCCGCGGCAGCCTGATGCCGCGGCGTCGGTCGGCGCGCGGCGTCGGCGCAATTTGTGACAGGCACTTAGCCCACATAGCTGAAGTCGCGACGGAAGACGCGCGTGCCAGGCACGGATTGATCGCGGTGCTGAAGCGTCATTTTCTTGTCACCGGGCCCGGCTGTCGTGTTAATCTGTCGTTAACCCGATGCGTCCTGTTGTCCGGACCTGCAGCGGGGTGGGGATCCCCTCGTTGTCACCGTTCTTCCGTCGCCGTTTCCCGCGTCTTGCGCGTCCGTGCGCACCTCTTGCCAACCTGTATCCGAGGTCAACAGAAAATGAATCCATCCCGCGTCCGACTCTCCAAACTTTCGCTGGGCCTGATCATCGCGCTCGCGGCAGCACCGGCGTTCGCGCAAAGCACGTCCTCCGGCGTCGCCGGCGTCGTCACCAGTGCCGAAGGCCAGCCAGTCGCGGGGGCGGAAGTCACCATCACCCATGTCGAGTCGGGCACGGTCAGCCGCGCCACCACGGATGCGAACGGCCGCTACACCGCGCGCGGCCTGCGCGTCGGCGGTCCCTATGTCATCAGCATCAACAAGGCGGGTGCGGGAACCGACACCGAGGAGAACATCTACCTGTCGCTGGACCAGGTGTCCACCGTCAACGCGCAGCTGAAGAACGACGTCACCACGCTCGGAACCGTGGCGGTCACCGCCAACCGCGCGCTCGCGGTGTTCGCCCCGGACAACAAGGGGCTGAGCACGACCCTGAGCGAGCAGGACATCCAGAACACGCCGACGCCGAACCGTTCGATCCAGGACATCGCCCGCCTCGATCCGCGCGTCAACATCACCGATGCGGCCCGCGGCGAGATCTCGGCGCTCGGCCAGAACAGCCGCATGAACAACATCAGCGTCGATGCCGTCGGCGTCAACGATCCCTTCGGCCTCGAGTCCAACGGCCTGCCCTACGTCGGCACGCCGATCTCGCAGGACAGCATCCAGGAATACAGCATCTCGACCGCCAACTACGACGTGGTCAACCGTCGATCGGTCGGCGTCAACATCAATGCCGTCACCAAGTCGGGCACCAACGACTTCCATGGCTCGGCTTACTACAGCTACACCGATTCCAACAACCTGACCAGCGACAAGCCGAACAAGTTCAACGGCTTCGAACGCGACTGGACCCGCGGCGTCACCTTCGGCGGCCCGATCATCAAGGACAAGCTGTTCTTCTTCGCCAACTACGAAGAGTCCAAGACCATCGCCCCGGGCCCGAGTTACGGGCCGGTCGGTTCGGGCGCCACCAACGAGATCGCCGGCCTGACCCAGGCCGACCTCGACCGCATCATCCAGATTGCACAGGGCTTCGGCCTGCGCCCGGGCAGCCTGGCGGCCTCCTCGGTCGATACCGACAGCAAGCGCGGCCTGGTCAAGATCGACTGGAACATCAACGATTTCCATCGCGCCAGCTTCCGCTACAACCGGGTGCGGGAAACCGAGCCCGTACTGAACGGCTTCAGCAGTCGTGGTGTAGCGCTTTCCAGCTACTGGTACGCGCGCGAACGCAGCAACGACAACTACGTGCTGAACCTGTACGACGACTGGAGCGAGAACTTCTCCACCGAAGCCTCGCTGTCGTATACCGACTACCAGGTGCTGCGCAACGGCCTCAACGGCGACCAGCCGCAGGTGGTGATCAACCTGGGTCGCGACGCGGGCGGCGCGTACAACAACTCCAATCCCTACGTCGACCTCGGCGAAGAGCAGTTCTCGCACTACAACGAGCTCGGCGTGAAGACCGTCAACGGTTTCTTCGCCGGCACCTGGTACGTCGGCGACCATGCGATCAAGGCCGGTTTCGACTACCAGTCCGACAAGTTCTACAACCTGTTCGGCCGCACCCAGTTCGGCGCCTACACCTTCAACGGCATCGACAACTTCGCAAGCGGCAACTACCGCCAGTTCGACCTGTACCAGCCCGCGCCGGGCTATACCATCGGCGAAGTCGCTGCGCGCTGGAAGCTGCAGCAGTGGGGCTTCTTCGCCGAGGACACCTGGCAGGCCACCGACCGGCTGTCGATCCAGTACGGCTTCCGCTACGACCTGCCCAAGACCGACGACAAGCCGCTGTACAACCCGGCCTTCGAGGCGGCCTATGGCTTCCGCAACGACACCTCGATCGACGGCAACGGCGTGTTCCAGCCGCGTGCATCGTTCAACTATGCCTTCGACAGCGAGCGCATGGCCCAGCTGCGCGGTGGCCTCGGCCTGTTCCAGGCCAATACCCTGGGGGTGTGGTTGACCAACCCATACCAGAACAACGGACTGACGGTGTCGACGTTCTCGGTCCGCAACAACTCCGACGATCCCGCGGTGTCCGGCCTGTATCCCTTCAGTGCGGACCCCTACAACCAGAACGTGCCGCCGCCGCGCAGCAGCCAGATGGTCGTCGACACGCTGGATCCGGACTTCAAGCAGCCGACCGTCTGGAAGGCCAGCCTCGGCTTCGACAAGGAACTGTGGGGCGGCATCATCGCCACCGCCGAATGGCAGTACCTGCGCACCAAGGACGGCGTCTTCTACCGCAACCTCAATATCGGCGACCCCACCGGCACGCTGCCCGACGGCCGCCTGAGCTTCTACTGCAACCCGGCCGGCGGCACCAGCGGCAACTCGAACCGTTGCAACGCCAACCCGGCGTTCGGCCAGGCCATCACCGTGCTGGACAACACCGACAAGGGCAGGGCCAGCTTCTACACCTTCGGACTGAAGAAGGCCTTCGCCGACGACTGGGCGTGGTCGCTGAGCTTCACCACCGGCAAGGCCACCGAGGTCAACTCGGGCACGTCCTCGCAGGCCAGCTCCAACTTCCGCGACAACATCTTCCTCAACCCCAACGAAGACCTGTCCAAGGAATCGATCGCGTCGATCCGCAACCGCATCAACGCGTCGATCGTATGGAGCCACAAGTTCTTCGGCGACTACGCGACTTCGGTCTCGGCGTTCTACGACGGACATACCGGCCACCCCTACACGTGGGTCTTCGGCAACGATGCCAACGGCGACTCCTATTTCCGCGACCCGGCCTTCATCCCGGGCGTGGGTGACGTTTCGTTCGAGGCCGGCACTTCGCCGGGCGTGATCCAGGAGTTCTACAACTACATCGGCCGGGATCCCTACCTCAGCGGACGCCAGGGCCAGATCGCCGGCATCAACGACACCCGCTCGCCGTGGGTCAACAGGCTCGACGTCAGCTTCCGCCAGGAGCTCCCGGGCTTCGCCAAGGGGCACAAGGGCGAGGTGCGCTTCGACATCTACAACTTCCTCAACCTGCTCAACGACGACTGGGGCCGGGAAGAGCGCGTCGGCTATCCGTTCGTCAGGAGCCTGGCCAACTACGCCGGCGTGGACGCCAGCGGCAAGTACATCTTCTCCCTGCCTACCACGACCGACGGCAGTGGCGTGAAGCACTATGCGCCGGACCAGCTTTCGATCTACGACGACAAGGCGATCTCGCGCTGGTCGGTGCGGGTCACGCTGCGTTACACGTTCTGACGGCGACTGAGCCCTGGTTTGACGTGGAATGGCCGGGGCGACCCGGCCATTCCCGTTTGCGGCGTGTCGAAGTCGGCCATGGCGGTCGCGTCCGCCATGCGATTGGCGACGAAGTGGTCTTCCGTCACGCCTGCCGGGTTGTTCCTGCAATGGCCGTGGCTGCGCTACAGTCACGCCCATGAACGACCACGACAGGCAGCAGGCGCGCGGCGCCAGGAAGGGACTCCCCACGGTCAATGCCCGCATCTATCCCAAGGCGGGACTGGACGTGCTTTCGCGCGAGGAAGTCGCGCGCCTGAAGGACGCCTCGGCCGGCGGCATGCACGACCTGCTTCGGCGCTGCGCGCTGGCGGTACTGACCACCGGCAGCACCTCCGACGACCCGCGCGCGGCGCAGGAGCTGTATCCGGATTTCGACATCCAGGTCCTGCAGCACGACCGCGGCCTGCGCCTGGACCTGAGCAACGCGCCGGCGATCGCGTTCGTCGACGGCCAGGTCATCCGCGGCGTCGCCGACCTGCTCTCGGCGGTGGTGCGCGACCTGGTCTACACCGCGATCGAGCTGGCGCCAGAATATGCCGACGAGCTCAACAGCTCCGCCGGCATCACCGATGCGGTCTTCCGGCTGCTGCGCAACGCGCGCGTGCTGCATCCGCGCGACCCCAACCTGGTGGTGTGCTGGGGGGGCCATTCGATCGAACGAGCCGAATACGAATACACCAAGCAGGTCGGCTACGAACTGGGCCTGCGCGGCATGGACATCTGCACGGGCTGCGGGCCGGGCGCGATGAAGGGGCCGATGAAGGGCGCCACCATCGCCCACGCCAAGCAGCGCCACGAGAACCCGCGCTACATCGGCATCACCGAGCCTGGCATCATCGCCGCCGAGTCGCCCAACCCGATCGTCAACCACCTGGTGATCATGCCGGACATCGAAAAGCGGCTGGAGGCGTTCGTTCGCCTCGGCCACGGCATCGTCGTGTTCCCGGGTGGCGTCGGTACCGCCGAGGAGATCCTCTACCTGCTCGGGATCCTGCTGCGCGAGGAGAATGCGCAGCTGCCATTCCCGCTGATCCTGGCCGGCCCGCCGGCGTCGGCGCCGTATTTCGAGCAGATCGACCACTTCATCCGCCTGACCCTCGGCGAAGCGGCGGCCGCGCGCTACCAGATCATCACCGGCGACTGCGCCAGGGTCGCGCGCCAGATGGCAGCCGGCATCGCCAGGGTGCGCCAGCATCGCCTCGACCTGAAGGATTCGTTCTTCTTCAACTGGTCGCTGGATGTGCCGCTGGCGTTCCAGCAACCTTTCGCCCCCACGCACGAAGCGATGGCCGCGCTCGACCTGCATCACGGCCGCAAGCCGTCCGAGCTGGCCGCCGACCTGCGTCGTGCCTTTTCCGGCATCGTCGCCGGCAACGTCAAGGAAGACGGCATGCGCCGCATCGAAGCGCACGGCCCGTTCCAGATCCACGGCGATCCCGACATGATGCAGGCCCTCGACGCCCTGCTGCGCGCCTTCGTCGACCAGCGCCGCATGAAGATCGCCGGCGAGTACCGGCCCTGCTACGAGGTGCGGGCCTAAGCCCGCCTTCGTAGCAGCACACCCGGGCGCGACGGGCTTTACCGATAATGCCGGTCGCGCCCGGGTGCGCTGCTACAGGGCATTTCAGACGTCCGTCACGGTTTTTGCACGTCCACGCCCCGAAACCGGATCGTTCATCCTCCCATCCCGACCGTCCATCCGTCGCCGCTTGCATCTTGAATGCCACCTCATAGGCTGGACGATGCTGACTGCATTGCAGGCGGGGGACCATGCATCGCACACGTCTAAAGGGGTTCGTCCCGGGGTTCATCCGCGGGTTCACGCTGATCGAGCTGATGGTCACGATCGCGATCGTGGCGATCCTGGCCGCGATCGCGTTTCCGAGCTTCCGCTACACCCTGCGCAACAACCGCGCTTCCACGGCCACCAACGACCTGATGGCGTCGTTCGCGCTGGCCCGCTCCGAGGCCGTGCGCAGCGTGCGCGGCAGCGGCATCTGTACCAGTACTGATGGCGTCAACTGCGGCGGAACCTGGGACGACGGCTGGATGGTCTGGATCAACAACGACGCCGACACGGCACCGGGGGGTGCCAACGACCGCGTCGTCCGCTATACCCAGGCACACAACCAGCTTTCGGTCACCGCGACTTCCAGCGGCGGCGGCCTCAGTGATCTGGTGATGTTCGATCCGCGCGGGCGGGTCGCAGACGGCAACGACCGGGACATCATCATCCGGCCATCACCCTGCACGGCAGGTGAAACCTTGCAACGCCACCTGACGCTGAGCCGTACGGGCCAGACGCGTATCGCCAAGGAGAATTGCCCATGATCCGGCCTCCACGGCGGCGCAACTCCGCCGGCTTCAGCATGATCGAAGTGCTGATCGCGCTGCTGGTGCTGGCCTTCGGCCTGCTCGGCTTCGCGCTGCTGCAGACCATGAACCTGCGCTATGCGCAGAGCGCCAACCAGCGCACCGTGGCCACCAACCTCGCCTACAGCCTGCTCGACACGGCACGCGCCAATCGCGTTTCGGTGCACGAGTACACGGCACTGACGCCTGGCAGTTTTGCCGCGGCTCCTGACAGGAACTGCCCATTGAATGTCGCGGTGCCGTTGACGCCGGCAGCCCAGATGGATCGCTGGCGCTGCCAGGTCAAACAGGCGCTGGGCGACCAGGCGCAGGCGGAGTTCTCCGTGCCCACGCCGGGCGTGGTGAATATTCGCATCGTCTGGGGCGACTACTGGGACAGCACAAATCCGAACACGACGTTCGACGTGCGGACAAGATTATGAACGCCATGCCGACCACGCGCCCGAAGGGTGTTTCGCTGATCGAACTGATGATCGCCATGGCCATCGGCGTCGTCCTGCTGCTCGGCCTGGTGCAGGTGTTCGCGGCCGCGCGCACCGCCTACCAGCTGTCCGAAGGGCTGGCGCGCGTGCAGGAGAACGGCCGCTTCGCGGTCGACTACCTGCAGCGTGATATCCGCATGGCGGGCCACATGGGCTGCGTCAACGACCAGGCCAGGTTCCGCGGCCCGATCATCGGCCTCAAGTCGCTGTTCGTGTCGCCGGTGACCAACCTGACCGACCTCAGTACTGATTATCGTGCGCGCTTCGATGTCGCCATCCAGGCCTACGAGGCCAACGGTACCGCCCCAGGTGCCACGCTCGACCTCAGTGCGCCGACTGCCGGCTGGACGCCCACGCTTCCGGCGGCGTTTGCCGCGCTGAATATCCTGCCCGGCAGCGATGTCATCATGCTGCGCTACTTCTCGCCAGACGGCGTGCCGGTCACTGGTCTCGCGCCCGGCGCAGTCGCAACGATTTCCTTCGATTCGACTCGTGCCAGGGTCCTGCAGGCCGGCGGCGTCGCCAATCCCGGCCTGTTCGCGATCGCCGACTGTCTCAATGCCACCGTGTTCGAGGCCGATGCCGCCAGCAACCTCGGCGGTGGAACGATCGTGACCGGCAGCACCAGCGGATTGAACGTATCCGACTTCGCAACCGAGCGCTACCTGGCGGGGCAGGCGATGCTGTATCGCGCCGAATCGGTTGTGTACTACATCTCCCGCAATACCGCTGGCAATCCGTCCTTGTTCCGGGCCCGCTTTACCGCGACTCCGGGCGCGAACGCCTGGGCCACGGATGTCGAGGAGCTGGTGGAAGGCATCGAGAACATGCAGCTGCTCTACGGCCAGGACCGCCAGACCAATCCCGCGCTGGCGCCCAGCGGCTACATCGACAATTTCGGCACCGCCAACAGCCTGACCATGGTTGGCACGCCGGAAGAAACCTGGCGCCGGGTCGGCATGGTCAAGATCGGCCTGCTGGCGACCAGCCCGGATCGCGCCGCGGTACCGCAGGCAACAGCGGCTAATGCCCTGCAGGCCGACGGCGTGACCTATACGGCGCCCGACGACGGGCGCTTCCGCACCGTCTATGAAAGCTCGATTGCCCTGCGCAATCGGCTCTATGGCAATTGAGCGAGGCCTCCGACATGCGCAAGCCCGCCCGCAACCTCCGCGCACGCCAGACCGGCGCCGTGCTCTATGTCGCCCTGATCATGCTCATCCTGCTGGCGATGATCGGCATCGTCGGCCTGCAGGTCACCGGCATGCAGGAACGCATGTCGGCCAACTATCGTGCCACCAATCTTGCGTTCCAGAACGCCGAGGAGCGCGCGCGCCAGGTCGAGAACAACATCCAGGCCGCGCTCACCGTAGCCGGCGGCACCTTCACCGCCGACCAGGAGGAGTGCTCGCCCAGCTTCGATCCGCTGACCTGGGCCGAAGGCCTGCCGATCACGGCGACCAACAATGTATGGACCAAGCGCATCGACAAGTGCTTCCCGGCGTCGAGCCTGAAGATGGGCGCCAAGAAGAACGAAGAAACCGGCAACATCTACGAAGTCACCGCCCTGCGCGCCGACAACGATGCCAACAAGTCGTCGGATGCCGTGATCGACACCGTTTTCATCCCATGACCCCGGAACACGGGGCCAGGAGATTGCCATGAACGTTTCCAATGTAATCAGGATCAGCGGCGTCCTCGCCATTGCGGCTGCAGTCATGGGCGCCGTCGGCATCCGCACGGCCCAGACCGCACCCGGCGATCCGACGATCGCGCAGCGACCGCTGACCCAGACCGCGCGCATCAAGCCCGCCTTCATCATGGCGGTGGACGATTCGGGCTCGATGAACTGGGAGACCCTGTTCGCCAACCAGGACGGCACCGCCTTCTGGGGCCGTGACAGGAGCAGCAGCCCTTATAGTTTCTACGCCGATGACGGTTCGCTGCGATCCAGTGGCAGCGGCGACTTCCTGGAACTTTTCCCGTTCACGAATCGCGGCACCAAGCGCAGGGCGATCCCGGCCGTACCGAACCTCGGTTTCGCGCGCTCCCATGAGTTCAACCCTGCTTACTACAATCCGGGCGAGACCTACACTCCCTGGGCGAACTACGACGGCACGGTCCAGGCCAACGCCAACCCGGCGAATACGCGGGTCGATCCGCGGACAGGGGTGTATTTCGACCTGACCAATGACGTGGCGGATACCAACAACAACTACAGGTTCTACTTCGCGCAGGGCATGATGGTTCCGGCGGGCACCACCTACTACAAGAACTCTGGCAGCTGCAACTTCGGCGGTTCGAACAACAGCTGGAATACGCTTGCCAGCGATACCGTGGTAGGCGGGAACTGCAATGCCAGCATCAAGTATTTCCCCGCAACTTTCTATCTCACGACGGCAACCTCTCCCGATGGCAATACCGGCGGCACGCCGGTACAGCAGGTGGGCGGCCCGCGCGCGGGCGCGACGTGGGCGACGCTTTACCGGTATGAAATCAAGCCCGGCAACTATGGCAGCCCCGCGGAGTACCTGGCTGCGATACAGAATTTCGCCAACTGGTTCCAGTACTACCGCAACCGCAACCTTGCGATCATCGCGTCGATGACCCAGGCCTATACCGGCATCAATTTCATGCGGGTCGGATACTTCACGATCAACAACCGCGTGGCCGTGAACATGCGCGACATGGGCGACAGCACGCCGGGGGGTGGGCGCGACCAGCTGTATGCGTCGATCACCTCGCTCGACGCGAATGGCGGCACTCCGAACAGGTATGCCGTCGACTACATCGGAACCCAGTTCAAGCGCACGGATTCCGGCGCCCCGGTGCAGCTGGCGTGCCAGGTCAATGCCGGCATGCTGTTCACGGACGGCTACAGCAACAGCGGCGGCCCGAATGTCGGGAACCAGGATGGCGCGATGGGCGCACCGTTCGCGGACGGTTTTTCGAACACGATGGCCGATATCGCCGCGAAGTATTACAACACCAACCTTCGCCCGCTCCTGCAGGCAGGCCGCGTCAACGTGCCGAATGGCTGCAATTCCGGCACGCCGGACCCGAAGCTGGATTGCAACAGTAATCCGCACATGAATTTCTACGGGATCACCCTGGGCGCGCTCGGCGTGAACTACGGCAATCCGCCGTACGTCGACAACCCCAACACCAACGGAAACGAGGCTTCGGACGCGGCGTTCGTTACCCCGCCGAACTGGTCGGACGACATCAATGACAGGCCGGAGGCGGTGGACGCGATCTGGCATGCCACGATCAATTCGCGCGGCCAGTTCATCAACTCCCAGTCGCCG